>Ga0222423_1000009_pt1 | contig 348655 bp, 316 predicted proteins | sample 3A0metagenome_FD_182472 | JGI IMG/M metagenome (GOLD analysis project Ga0222423, IMG submission 182472) | Enriched microbial communities from leaf-cutter ant dump, University of Wisconsin, Madison, United States - 3A0 (version 2) | ecosystem: Environmental > Terrestrial > Nest > Insects nest >...
AAATACAAGTGAAGAACTTCTTTCTTCTCTAACTTCTCTGATTTAACAAGGGTAAAGTTGTCCACTAAAACGGAGGGCAATACTAACTTTAGTAATTCTATCGAGGTCTCTATCGCAATTCTTTTTTTACCTCACAAAGGTCGACAAATATATTCTCCGCTCCACAACTTTTTGACTTGATCCAATATTTGACAGAAGCTGTAAAAAAACTATCGGAGGATATGAACACTAAAGTGATGACCATATACGATCAGTTGATAATGGAGGGAAAAGAACTGGGGCTTAAAGAGGGGAAGGAGAAAGGAATTACGGAAACCGTACAAAAAACCGTCTTGAATGCTTATGATGCCGGCATTGATGTGGCCACTATCCGTATCATTACCCGTGAAAGTGTGGAAAAAATAAACCTTATTTTGCAACAGAATAAGCGGTTGAGCTAACGGAACTCAGCAGTGACAAGCTACCCACCTTTGAACTTTTTCATTTATTTCTAATGCCTCTTCCTTATCGGTAAAAAATGACCAGTATCATTTTTTGCCGTTATTTTTTCAAGTACTTTTGTGCCCTAACATTTCAAAACTAAAACAGGATTATGGAAGATATACTGAGCTACACGATTGGTGATAAAAAATACGAAGTGTCTGTAAAAGATTGCCCGCCGTTTGACTACGGGAAAGACGTAAGGCTTTCAAGAGCAGATACCGATATTGTATATACACAGCCCTGGTACGACGAAGGCCATACCTCGGCCGGATTTCTGAGTGAAGAAGAATTTGCTTCCCTGAAGCAGGGCCTGACCCAGAGCGTGGCCGGAATTATACGGAATGAGCTGGGGCTGGACGTGCCTGCTGATTTCAGCCTGGAGCGCTACCACGATGTGGTAACCAGCCGGGAAGACCACTTTAAAGTGGTGGGCAAGACCCGCGACCTCTTTGCGGAAGATTTCAATTTCCCGGTGAAAGAGGTATTGCCCAAGTTTGAAAAAATACTGGGCTTCAGCCTGACCGACATCAACCCCGAAGACGGTAAAGAGCTGCACATTATTGTACGGATCAACCGCCCGGGCTCCAGCGATTATAACCCGCCGCACAAAGACGTGTACGAAAGGGTAGACGAGGCCGACTACATCCCGCCGTTTGTGAATCTCTGGATTCCTATTGCAGGGGTTACTGAAAACTCGTCGCTTCCTATAGCGCCCGGCAGCCATAAGCTGACCGAAGACAAGGTGCTCAGAACCCATAACGGCGCGGTAGTGGAGGGCAACAAATACCGGGTACGCATGATCAGAGAATGGGGCGGAAGCAGCCACCTGGAGCGGGCAAAGGTAGACTACGGCGAAGTGCTTTTCTTCTCCGGTCACCTGATCCACGGCCTGGCCGTGAATGCCGAGCCGGATACCACCCGTGTGGCCCTGGAGTTCCGCTTGTTTAAAAAAGATTGATTCTTGGAAAGATTAAGTGAGCGTATAGCCCGGAAATGGGCTATACGCTTGTCTTTTTTCAGAGCTTTGCTGCCACAGATTGCGCTGCAATAACCGCGCCCTCCATATAACCGGGAAAGCGGGTGGAGGTCTCTGTTGTGGCAAAGAACAACCTCCCGTTCATATAGCTTTCCTGTAACAAAGGGTGTCCGTTATTCTGGTGTGGGCGTTGGATCACCGGGTTTCCTGCCAGCACAAATTCATCATTCCAGACTTTATCAAAATATGCGGCAGGTTTTATTGCCTCCGCACCCAGCAGGTCGCCCAGCTGGCGCAAGGCGAATTCCTTTCTTACCTCCTGCGAATAGGAAGCGGCTCCTCCGTTTAAGAAACCTGTAAACCCAAATTTATTTTCTTCAAAATTCGTGTGGTCGTACATTTCTGTAATCATCCCGGCATGACTGTACAGCATGCCCGAATAACCCTTATCCCGCCAGAAAGGCCGGTCATATTCCAGGGTAAATTTAATGGCTCCCGCCATCCATGTTTGTACAGTGGGTAAAACAGCGGAAAGCATACCGGGAAGCGCCGGTGAAAAGGTCATCTGATTTGCCACCAGCTGAGGCGGCACGCACACAATAACCCTGTCGGCCTCCCGGATAGTACCGTCAGCCGTTTCCAGCATCAGCCCGTGCGGAGTTTCGTTTATGGCCGTCACTTTTGTATGGAGCAAAACAGTTTCAGTGGGCAGTCTTTGCGCCAGCGCATCAATCAGCATCTGGGTACCGCCGGCCAGCCTGTACGACGGCATTTCGGCCTCAGGCACATGAAACTTTTGCGGAGGCTCAAACGACTTGGTCTGGAACAGCGATATCCCTTTTGAAAACTGCGGGTATTTCTGTAAACCCAGTTCCTCCACCAGCGCCAGCAGGCTGGGGTGCATATCGGAGAACCAGGTAGCCCCTAACTCCAGTGGCGTTCCCAATACGCCCCTGATAGTTTGTATTCTTCCTCCCGGCCTTGATGAGGCCTCAAGCACGGTGGCTTTGATATTTCTCCCGGATAGCCGGTACGCTAAGGTAAGTCCGCTCAGGCCACCTCCTACAATAAAAATTCTTTCGTTTACTCCCATTCAAATGCTGCCGGTGGCCGCTTTTATTTTAAGCCGCGAAATTCTCTTTTTGCCGGGGTGTTTTTCATGGACATTTCAGAAAAATAATGGTACTTATCGGCATAAATACCGAAACAGGGATAGAAAGCCGGGTATACCAGGCCCTGATTTTTGTAAATTAGCCGGTCAGTAAAGCTGTATGGGGTTGACGAAAGATAAAAATACGGTAATCAACGAATATCACCTTAACCGGCATCAGCCGGATAAGCCGCAATTGGCTATCCTGGATTTAAGCCATCACATAGCGAAAAACCAGTGTCATATCACCCAGCCGCATATCCACAGCTTTTACCAGGTGATCTGGTTCAAAAGCGGAAACGGGAGGCATTTTGTGGATTTTAATACCTACGATGTTTTCGAAAACGCATTTTTCTTCATTGCCCCGAACCAGGTTCATTATTTTGACGGTAACACCGCTTATGAGGGCGTCCTCATCCATTTCAATGAAGCATTTTTAGTGAAGAATGAAAGCGAAATGGATTTCTTTCTGAAATGCAGCCTGTTCAATAACCCCTCTCAGCAACCGTCCTGTTGCGTAGGAAAAGGGATGGAAGACATCCTGGACGAATACATTCTGCAGATCAGACGGGAGTTTGAGAATGAGAATGTGTTTGGTAAAGAGCTGCTCCTGAGAAATTACCTTCAATCCTTTCTGGTACAGGTTCAGCGCAGTAAAAATGAGCCGTTTGATCACCTGTCTGAATTGGCAGACGACAAGCGACTGCAACTGATCCGGTTCCTGAACCTGGTGAATGAAAACTACAAAAAAGGACTTTCCATTGCTGAATACGCCCGGCTTCTTCACATATCGCCAAGAAGCTTATCCGACCTGACCCACCATCTGTTGAACAAAACGCCTTCCCGGATCATACAGGAAAGGATCATCCTGGAAGCGCAGCGGATGCTGCTGTACGCTAACCTGAACATCAACCAGATCGGGTACCGCCTGGGCTTTGACGATGCCTCTTATTTTGTGAAGTTCTTTAAAAAGCATACGGGTAACTCTCCTTCGGAATTCAGGAAATCGGTTTCCTGAAAGAGGTGGCTTCTGAAAACTACCATTTGTTTTCGTTTTTGCCCATTGTCAGAAACGGGGATTACAGGGACCTTTGCAGTATATCAATTCAATAAAAAATGGCAAAGTCGTATTTGGAAATTACATTAAAAATTAATGATGCAGACAGGGCAGCGGCTGCAGGAGTTTATAACCAATACAAAGCACCTTTTTTGGAAACCATTAAAGGTGCCACGTTAAAAAAACTTTTGGTAAGAACAGAAGACGTACAGGTATTGCACGGTTTCGATACAGCAGAAGATGCGCAAAATTACCTTTCAAGTGAACTGTTTAACAAGGATGTGGTAACTGCTTTGAAACCTTATCTGGAAGATAGCCCTGAGGTAAGAATATATACGGTTGCGTAATACGGCCTGTAGTTCAGGTAAAGAGCTGTTGTATTTTTTACAACGGCTTTTCACCCTTTTGTCACGCTTGAAAACGGGGTCGTATTGGAAATGCAATTCGCTACCCGAAGTGTTAATAAAGTGTCAATAAGGGTTCTCTCCTTGACCCCTTCGATGAATACAACTAATTTAGCGGATCAATGAACAGGAGTATATCAAATAGCTCAATAAACTACCGGCGCGGCTTTCTTACACTCGCTACGATGCTTTTTGTCCTGCTCACCTCTTGTCCGGTTAAAAGCAGCATCAAAACCTGGGCCGGTCTTCCGGCGAACACAGAACAAGGTTTAGCGAAAGGTAACCGGGCTTTTACCAACAGCCCGGAGAAATGTGCCGCCATCGAAACCGGGCAGGCAAAAACCACCTCAATTCCTTTTTTAAAGGTTAATGATGCATTGCCTGTCATTACCTGCACTTTCCTTCTCCTGCCGGGTATAGCCGGCACCGAAACACCCACCCACCCCCTTTACGGAAACGTAAAAATACCGGGTAATTTACCCCTCTTCCTGCATTACCGGAAACTGGTCATTTGAGCCCCCTTGTTGCTTCCCGTTTTTCCTGTTGAAACCTCCACAGGCAATAATTTCATTTTAAACCAATCTCAGGCCGGTTGTATCGCCTGAAAAAACTTTATGGGGAATATGACAAAACTGGTTATGGCAGCCACGGGGCTTGCCATTGCTGCAATGTTTCCGTTATATGCACAGCAGCAACAAGAACATACTTTAGGCCATCTGTGGCCTGAAGTCGAACAGAATTATCCCGGTATCAGGGCAAAATTGTCGGCGATTGATGCCGCCCTGTTCCATGAACAGGTGGTAAAGAGCAGCGGGCTTCCGCAGGTAAGAGCACAGGTGCAAAACACCTATGGCACCTTTGAAGGTAGTGCAGGCGCGTTTTTCCCGCAGGCAGGTTTCTTTAATGTAGCCGGAACCAGTGGTGTTTTAAACGGCAGTTCTGTGGCAGCCAACAGCTTCGCTTCGGCAACCGTGGAATGGGAGGTGTTTTCATTTGGCAGGCTTCGCAGCGAAAACGAGGCTGCTGCTATGCTTTTCGATAAAACAGTTAGTGAAAAAGAGGCTTACCTGGTCTACCTTAAAAAGATATTGGCAGAGCGGTATATCACACTTTTATACCATGACGCCAAACGGGCCTGGGCGGTAAAAAATACCGGGCGGCTGGATAGCATACGGAATATTACGTCTGGTCTTTCCGCCGCCGGGTTACAACCTGCGGCAGACAGCCTGCTCGCTTCATCCTCCTATTTGCAGGCCATGGGAGAATACGATAAATGGTACGGCCTTACCCGGGCCTCGCTGATCAGGCTTGTGGAATTATATGGTAAAGATACTGTTCATTACAGGGCTTCCGCCGGTCGTTTCAGTAACCCGCCGGGAAACTATGTAAACGGTGAAAGTACCCTTAGCTCCCTGCATCCTGCATTGGATGTGCTGGATAAACAATACCGGTATTACAGGCTTAACGGTGAAGTTCAAAAAAAGTCTGCATGGCCCTCCTTGCGGTTACTGGGAGGCTACGCGTACCGCGGTAGCGGCATTGACCCCAATGGAACGGTATCCGGAGCCTGGAAAGACGGCTTCAGCAATACGGCTGCCAATGTACTTGCAGGGATCGGCATCGCATGGAATATTACCGGCCTGTATACCCACCGGCTGAAAAGTGAAAAACTTCTTAAAGAAGCAGAAAGCGCCCGGCTGCTGTACACTCAATACGGGCAGGCCATGCAGGCAGGCCTGTCTGCATCCCGGGTGAAGATCCTGCTGCAATACGACCAGCTCGGGAAAACGGAGCTTGCCATAGAACAGGCGCAGGATGCTTACGAGATGTACCTGGCAAGGTACCAAAGCGGTTTGATCGGGTTGGCTCAACTGCTGCAGATCCGGACATTGCTGGAACAGGCAGAAAATACCCGTATCGAAGCCGCACGTTATTATTGGATGCTGCTGGCTGAGGAGGCAGAGCTGACCGCTGATTTTGATTTCCTGTTTAATAACCTTTAATGATTACGCATGAACCTGATACGATTTGCATTAAGAAAGCCGGTGGCCGTCATGGTAGCTGTAATGGCCCTGGCTTTCTTTTCATACACTACGATAAAAAAGATCAATGTAGATATTTTTCCGGAAGTGGAATTACCGGCAATTTATATTGCCATGCCCTATGGAGGGCTTTCCCCGGCTTATATGGACGGCTTCATGGCCAACGAGTTTCAAAAGGTACTGTTGTTTGTAAGCGGAGTAAAAAACATAGACTTCAAAAGCGTACAGGGCCTCACGCTCATGAAACTTACGTTTTACCCCGGGACGAATATGGCGCAGGCTGCCGGAGAGGTCTCCACTACCGTTTCAAGGGCCATGGGTTTTCTCCCTCCGGGTGCAGTTCCGCCTATGGTGGTACGGTTTGACGGTAGTTCCTTACCCGTAGGCCAGCTGGTATTTGAAAGCGAACAACGTTCGGTCAATGAGCTCCAGACGCTTGCCATTACAAGGGTCAGGCCCATGTTTGTGGAGATACCCGGCATTACGTCTCCTGCCCCCTTTGGCGGCAATATCCGCTCCATTGTGGTCAATGTTGACCCCGAAGCCATGCAGGCTAACGGGTTGAGCCCTGAAGAAATCACGATAGCCATTACTAAAAACAGCCTTCCGTCTCCTGCAGGAAATATCCGTATAGGCGACGAAAACCTGATGGCACCTGTCAACTCGATTGCCCGCAGTCCCGAAGAATTTCTGAATACTCCTGTAAAAGTAAGCGATAACCGTACGGTATATGTAAGGGATGTATCCCGTGTATCCGACGGGGCTGATCAGACGGTAGGGTATGCATTGGTCAATGGCAAACGGTCTGTCTACCTGCCTGTCATCAAAAAAGCGGATGCCTCTACATTGGATGCCGTACGGAACCTGAAGGCTTCCATCCCGATGCTGAAAAATCAGCTGCCGGAAGATGTGGATGTACGCTACGAGTTCGACCAGTCGGTATACATTGAGCGGTCGCTTTCCAACCTTATCCATGAGGGTATACTGGGAGCCGTTTTTACCGGGCTCATGATATGGTTGTTCCTGGGTGACACCCGGGGAGCAGTTATTGTGGTACTGACCATCCCAGTTGCCATCCTGTCGGCGGTTACCGCCTTGTATTTTTCCGGTCAGACCATCAATATTATGACGCTGAGCGGCCTTGCCTTGTCTATCGGTATCCTCGTGGATGAAGCCACCGTAACCATAGAGAACATTCACCAGCATAGGGAAGCAGGAAAGCCCAAACAGCGGGCAATCGTGGATGCCCTGCTTGAAATTTCCATTCCTAAACTGTTGATATTACTGTGTATCCTTGCCGTACTGACACCTGCATTGATCATGACAGGTATCCCGAAAGATATGTTTGTGCCGTTGTCAATGGCAGTGGCTTTTGCCATGGCGGCCTCTTTCCTGGCCTCCCAGACCTTTGTGCCGGTACTGGCTAACTGGCTTATGAAACATAACCAGGAGGCCGGGATACCCGGAAAACGGGGTTTCTTTGAAAAATTCAGGATAAATTATTCCTACCGGATGCGTAAATGGTCCACAAGATCGCTGCCCCTTTTCATCACGTACGTCCTGGTTGCGGGAGGTATTGCCATCCTGCTTTTGAGAGTGGTGGGAACAGACGTAATGCCTGTTTCCAATAACGGGGATTTCCAGGTACGCCTGCAGGCTCCGGAGGGAAGCAGGCTCGAGAAAACCGAAAAAACGGTTAAGGAAATTACAGAAGATATTAAAGCTTTGGTGCCCGAAGGCGGCATTAGCCTGACGTCTGCATTTGTGGGCATGCACCCGGCGGGGTCACCCATTAACCCCATATTCCTTTTTACAAGTGCCTCGCATGAAGCGGTTTTACAGGTATCTGTTAACCAGGATGTTTACGGGGGCTCTATGGAAGAGCTGAAAGAAAATGTAAGGAAAATGATGGCCGGAAAGCATCCGGAGGTGCGGTTTAATTTTGAGTCGATGGAGCTGACGGAAAAGATCATGGGGCAGGGCGCCATGACGCCTGTGGAAGTAAAAGTAGGTGCAAATCAAATCAGGGAGGCTTTTTCTCATGCCACAAAGATCGAAGCAGGCCTGAGAAAAATCCCTTACCTGCGCGATGTCCGTATTGCGGAAGCGATCGCTTATCCCACACTGGAAATTGATGTTGACCGTGACCTCGCAGCACAGTTCGGAATGACCATGCAGGACGTTACACGAAGCCTCGTAACGGCCACATCGTCTACACGTTTTACAGACAAAAACCTTTGGATTGACCCGAAGTCCGGACTGGTATTCCAGACACAGGTACAGATACCGGAGGGGATGATGTCATCGGAGGAGAAACTGCGATCGTTTCCCTTGAAGAAAGGCAGCCCGCGACCTGTGCTGGAAGATGTGGCAACCCTGCGCAAAGTTACTACACCGGCCCAGGTGAACCGTAAAGGCCCTAACCGCTATGTGACCCTGGTGGCTAATGTATATGGAAAAGATCTGGGTACAGCTTCCGGGGCGGTCAGGCAGGCGATTAAGGATGCCGGGGAACCGCCGCGGGGAACAACGGTCTGGACAGAGGGTACATTGCAGCTTTTGGAGGATACATTGAGCAGCCTGCTGGCCGGTTTGGGGGTAGCCGTTATCGTTATCTTCCTCATGCTGGCGGCTTATTACCAATCCTTTAAGGTGTCGCTGGTTATCCTGTCGGTGCTGCCGGCGGTTATTGCAGGAAGCCTTATGATTCTTTTTCTTACCGGCAGCACGCTTAATCTCCAGTCGTATATGGGTATTATCATGTCGCTTGGAGTATCGGTATCCAATGGAGTATTGCTGGTTAACCAGGCTGAATATTACCGCAAAAAACAGGAGCTGAAGCCCGTCAATGCGGCCAGGCTGGCTGCTTCTTCCCGGTTACGGCCCGTGGTAATGACGGCAGCGGCGATGTTGGCAGGTATGCTGCCCATGGCCATGGGCTGGGGAGACGGAGCAGAACAGGTGGCTCCTTTGGGCCGGGCCGTTATTGGCGGGCTTATCGCCTCTACTTTCACTATCCTGCTCCTGGTTCCGCATTTCTTCTCCTCCCTGATGTACGGTACTTCCGTTGTAAGTCCGTCATTGGACCCGGACGATAAAGAGAGCCGGTATTTTTCAGAACAAGCGATAGAACAAACTTTAAAATAAGAATATCATGGATCAAGGCATTTTAAAAAATAAGAAATCAGCCACATTACCGGCAATGGGCGTCATGCTGATATTGCTTTTTACGGCATGCTCCCGGAATGACAAAGAACAGGTACAGGAAGTGAAACCCGTTAGCTACCCCACGGCTCCGGTGCAGTTCATCCGGCCTGAATATGAAATATCCGTTCCAGGAGAGCTGAGGCCTTATGAGCAGGTAGCGGTATATGCAAAAGTTACCGGATTTGTAAAACAGTTGTACGTTGACCGGGGAGATTACGTTCGCAAAGGGCAGCTTCTGGCCATTCTGGAAGCTCCCGAAATGGAGCAGCGATACCTTTCCGATAAATCTACTGAGCAAAAACTGCATAGTGATTACCTGTATGCAAAACAGGCGTATGACCGGCTGGCAGATGCGTCCAGAACAAGGGGAGCGGTGGCGGGTATTGAACTCGACAGGGCTAAAAGCGCCCTGGAGAGTGCCAGATCAGCGTATGAAGCTTCCAGGGCAGGCACTTCACAATCGTTACAGTTGCAACAATACCTTCGCATCACCGCCCCTTTTGATGGAGTGATCATGGATCGGAATGTTTCAGCAGGGGCACTGGCAGGTACCGGGTCAGGCAGGCCTTTGTTCATCATGGGGCAACGTCATAAGCTCCGTTTGACATTATCCCTGCCTGAAAAACACGCTTCATCGGTACAGCAGGGTATGCAGGCCTGGTTTACCGTCAGTTCGCAACCTGGTAAAACGTTCGATGCCGTACTTTCACGTACATCAGGCTTGCTTGACCGGGAAGATCGCTCGCTTACCCTGGAGTTTGATGTAAACAATTCACTGGGCGACCTGCAGGGGGGAGATTACGCACAGGTGAAGCTGAAATTAAAACGTAAAAATCCCTCGTACTGGGTTCCTTTAAAGAGTGTTCTTGACACGCAATCGGGAACGTACGTTATGACATGGAATGAGAAGGTAATCACGCGTATCCCTGTCAAAGAAGGAATACGTGCCGACACCTTGATCGAAGTCTTCGGAAACCTCTCGCCCGGAGATCGTATTATGCTGAAGCCATCGGAAGAAATCCGGGAAGGTACCGGTGCAGGGAGGTAGCCGGACAAGGCAGAACAGGCCGTGACCCTGTCACAAACCGGAATAAAAAATGAACGGTCTGCAGGACAGGCAGGGGCAGATTGTATTATCTTTGCCAGTAAATCCTGCGTAAAGAAAAGCTGCCGTCATCCGGGCTGATCTTTACCGGTCTAAACAGATAATCTGTTCATTATAAGAAATATAGGGTGCTTTCTTAAGAGCATCCTGCTGAAAAAATTATGTTAATACTTTCCAGAAGACCAAGACGCAATCGCATATCTGCCGGCCTCCGCGACATGGTGGCGGAGAACACCCTCTCCGTAAATGATTTCATCTTCCCGATGTTTGTGCAGGAAGGAAGCGGTGCGAAGGTAGAGATCCGTTCCATGCCGGGCATTTTCCGGTATTCGCTCGATACCCTGCTGACCGAGATCGAAGACGTAGTGGCGCACGGCATCCGGTCCGTGTGCCTTTTCCCCAATTACCCGGAAAGCAAAAAGGATTCCGTGGGCTCGGAAAGCATCAGAGAAGGTACCCTGTACCTCCGGGCACTTTCGGAGATCAAAAACAAATTTCCGGAGCTGGTAGTAATGACTGACGTGGCGCTGGATCCTTACAGCTCTGACGGACACGACGGCATCGTGAAAGACGGGAAAATCCTGAACGATGAGTCGGTGGAAGTGCTGGTCAAAATGGCGGTAGCCCAGGCCAAAGCCGGTGCTGACATCATTGGGCCGTCTGACATGATGGACGGCCGGGTAGGAGCCATACGCCGGGCCCTGGACGAAGAAGGTTTCATCAACACCTCCATCATGGCCTACACGGCCAAATACGCTTCGGCCTTTTACGGACCGTTCCGCGATGCCCTGGAATCTGCCCCTAAATTCGGCGACAAGAAAACCTACCAGATGAACCCGGCCAATGTGAAGGAAGCCCTGGTGGAAGCGGAGCTCGACTACGCGGAAGGCGCCGATATCCTGATGGTAAAACCGGCATTTTCTTACCTCGACGTAATCAAAACCCTGAAGGATAACTTTGATCTGCCCGTATCGGCTTACAACGTATCCGGTGAATACGCCATGATCAAAGCGGCCGCCCAAAACGGCTGGATCGACGGTGACAAAGCCATGATGGAAATGCTCATCAGCATGAAGCGGGCCGGCGCGGACATTATTCTTAGCTACTTTGCGAAGGAGGCGGCAGCGCTGCTGAACCAGGTGTAAAGTTCTGGCATACCACCGTACTATATTCTATTCCAAGGATATTCCTGTAGAATTATTCATAAATTTGTGATTATGAATAAACTTTACATAATTGCAGGTTGTAACGGGGCTGGAAAAACCACAGCGTCATTTACTATTTTGCCTGAAATTCTGGATTGCAAAGAGTTTGTTAACGCTGATGAAATAGCAAAGGGACTGTCTCCTTTTCAGCCGGAAAAAGTTTCGCTTGAAGCCGGACGAATCATGTTGAACCGAATAAATGAATTACTTTCAGAAAAGGAAAATTTTGCATTTGAAACAACGTTGTCAATAAAGAGTTACAAAAACAAAATAGCTGAAGCAAAGGATAAAGGATATCGGATAACTTTATTGTTCTTTTGGCTTCAAAGTATTGATTTGGCAAAAGAACGGGTAAAAACGAGAGTGGCTGAGGGCGGGCATAATATTGAGCCTAAAGTGATTGAGAGAAGGTATATCAAAGGGATTAAAAATCTGTTTGATATTTATCTGCCTATAGTTGATGGGGTTTTAATATTTGATAATTCACAGGGTAAACATGAACTTTTAGCGGAAAAACAGGCTAACGGATTACTTAATATAGTAAATGTGGAAAGGTTTGATCAATTAAAACAATATTATGACAATTGTTGAAGCACAAATAGAAGAGAAGCATAAGATTTTGAAAGGGCTTGAAAAAGTCTACGAGAGACTTATTGAATTCAAAAAAATGAAAAACAGCGAGCTTGTTATAATGCGCGATAATAAAATTGTAAAGATCAAGCCAGAAGAGTTGTTAAAGAGCTAAAAGAGAATAATTCATCATAATTTTGGTGAAAATTATCTCCCGGTTCTCCATTCCTGGGGCGTGACCCCGTATTCCTGCCTGAACACCCGTGCAAAATAACCCGGATCCTGTGGTGGAAAATGAACCTGGTACGGAAGTCGGATAAAAAGGCCATTACCCTGCCGGTACACCTGAGCATGGGTTTTGACGAAAACGGGAAGATCATTTCCGAATCAGCGTATTACAGCGAGAGCATGCTGATGAAGCAGTAGGTGATCTGTCATCTCTTTTTGCTCAGATCCCGGATCGTAATATTCCGGAAATCAATTTCCTGGCCTTCGCTCTGGAGCCCGATATAACCGGAGGTCAGCGGTTTTCCGGGGATAAAGATCTTCGGGTCGGCACCGTTCACTACGCCGCCGCCGATGGTGGGTTTCGTATATTCCAGCACCACTTCCCCGTTAATGAGGTGCTGCACCAGCGAATCGCCGTAAACGATCAGCTCGGCTCTGATCCATTCGTCGGGCTTATAGGTTTTTGAGCGGGAGTCGATGCAGTGGCGCGGGTCTTTCTGTCCCTGGTAAACCACATCGGTGCCCGGCGAGCACATGTTCCCGGTAGGGCGGGGTACGCCCGGCTTTTCTTCGGCCAGGAGCTGCATCTCCACCGAAATGGGCCAGTCCTGCTCTTTCAGGATAGTAGCCGGATCCTGGGAATGAAACATCACCCCTGAATTCAGGTGGGTGTACGAGGGGGCATCTTCCCGCCAGATGCCGTTGAACCGGTATTCCAGCGTCAGGTGAAAATGGGAGTAGGGCGTCTTGTAAAACAGGTGACCGTAGCGTTCATTGAACTGATGGTAGCCGTCGTAGCGTACCTTGATGAGACCGTCTTCCACCCGGAACGTGTTGGCATAATTGTCGCCATATTCATGGTGATGGATCTTGGGCGTCCAGCCGTCCAGGTTTTTACCGTTAAAAATCGATTTTTCTTTGGTGGTACTGCAGGAACAGATCACCAGAGCAAGTATTACCAAACCGGGTAGCCGCATACTAAAAAGATTTTTTCAAGGGTAAAACTATTGGAAAATTACCAGATTCCGGGCAAAATAAGCAGAAATATACCTTATCTCACAAAATACCGGCCTGAAAGATATATTGTTCTTTATAAAGATTTTTTATTAATATTCGGTGTATTTATAAAAATATTTTCCTACCTTCATCGCCAGGCATTTTCATTTCATGCGGATCAGGTATTTCTTACTCATCTTAACGGGCTGGGCAGCATGGGGCTGTCAGCACCGCGGAAGCCAACGGGCCGACAGCACCGCGGAGGTAGACTATAATTACCATATCCGCCCGATACTCTCGGATAAATGCTTCAAATGCCACGGTCCGGACGCCAATACCCGTGAAGCAGGCTTACGGCTGGACACACCGGAAGGAGCTTACGCCGCCTTGAAAGATAACCCCCATGGCCGGGCCCTGGTACCCGGAAATCCGGCTGCTTCAGAGATCTATTTACGGATCACGGCAAAAGACATTTCCCAACGTATGCCGCCGGCAGAGGCTAACCTCACCCTCACGGAAGAAGAGATCACGCTCATCAAAAAATGGATAGAGCAGGGCGGAAAATACAAGCCGCACTGGGCGTTTATCCCGCCCCGGAAAACCGGGCTGCCGGAGGCGGACAACGACTGGGTACGCAACGAAATTGATTATTTCACCTATTCAAAAATGCGGTCTGCCGGCTTGGAGCCGTCAGAAGAAGCCGGAAAAGAAGCTCTGTTGAAGCGGGTGAGCCTGGATCTCACCGGTTTACCGCCATCGGTAGAAATGCAGGACCGGTTCCTGAAAGACAAAAGCCCGGGGGCCTATGAAAAAATAGTAGATGAGCTGCTGCAAAGCCCGCATTACGGTGAGCAGATGGCCCTCGACTGGATGGATGTGGCGCGTTATGCCGACTCACACGGTTACCAGGACGACGGCCTGCGGACCATGTGGCCCTGGCGCGACTGGGTGATTCATGCTTTCAACGAGAATTATTCCTATGAAAAATTTGTGACTTACCAGCTGGCCGGAGACCTGATCAAAGACAGGAACGCCGAGAGCATACTGGCCACCGGCTTCAACCGGAACCATAAAATCACCCAGGAAGGAGGCGTTATAGATGAAGAATACCGTTCCGAATATGTGACTGACCGGACCAATACCTTCGGGAAAGCATTTCTTTCCCTGACATTTGAATGCGCCAAATGCCACGACCACAAGTATGATCCCATCAGCCAGAAAGACTATTTCCGTACCTATGCCTTTTTTAACCAGGTACCTGAGAAAGGACTTTTCGGCACCATTGATGCCTCTTTTGCCGACCCACCTAACCTGAAGATCGGGCAGGACGAGATCAGGGGTATTTTGAACTTTATTCATAAGAAAGATACGGCTGACGTATACGTGATGGTCATGAAAGACTCGGTGGGATTGCGGAAAACCCACCTCCTGGAGCGGGGCAACTACGATACGCCCGGCGTGGAGGTAACGCCCGGCCTGCCGGAGAAAGTGTTGCCCTTTACGGCTTCCCGCTATGGCAATAACCGCGAAGGACTGGTGAAATGGATGTTTGATCCGAAAAATCCGCTGACCGACCGGGTGTGGGTGAACCGGCTTTGGGCCCGTTTTTTCGGACGGGGGATTGTGGCCACCACCGGTGACTTCGGCATGCAGGGCGACCTGCCCACGCACCCGGAGCTTCTCGACTGGCTGGCCGTAGATTTCCGGGAACATCATCGTGACGTTAAACGCCTCGTGAAAACCCTGGTTACCTCGGCCACGTACCGCCAAAGCTCGAAAGTGACCCGGCAACACCTGGAAAAAGACCTGCTGAACCGCTACCTGGCCCGCAGCAGCCGCACCCGCCTGAAAGCCGAGCTGGTGCGCGACCTGGCCCTGTCTTCCTCGGGCCTGCTGAACCCGGAGATCGGCGGTCCCAGCATCAAACCCTACCAGCCCGAAGGCATCTGGGAGAAATCTACCTCCGGCCGCGGCAGCCTGGCCCGTTATGTGCAGGACGAAGGCAATGACCTTTACCGGCGCGGAATGTACGTCTTTATCAAGCGCACCGTTCCGCCACCCAATATGCTCATCTTTGATGCCAGTAACCGTGATCAGTGCGAAGTAAACCGCCTGGCCACCAACACCCCGCTCCAGGCGCTGGTCATGCTGAACGATCCCGTGATACAGGAGGCCTCACGGGTGCTGGCCCAGAAAATGGCCGGCCAGCCGGCCGACCAGGTGCTCAGGGAGGTATTCCGGAAGATCATTTGCCGGGAGCCGGACAGCCGGGAACTGAAAGTGCTGGCGGGCTTTTGGGACCAGGAGACCACCCGTATCCGAAAGCTGAAAAAGCCGGACCTGCTGAAAGTAGGGGAGTATCGCGATATCCCGGTAAAAGAATATGAAAAAACAGTGGCGCTCATGTATACCGTTCAAATGATATACAACATGGAGGAGGCCATAGTACGGATATAGAATAGCCCTCAGCAATCAGCTGTCAGCAACCAGTTCTCAAAATGCTGATAAATAAAGCGAAGCGCCTCCCGGCGGTCCGCCGCGCGGCTGAAAGCTGATTACTGAAGGCTGAAAGCTTTTTACAATGAAAGAATTAATACAAAACCGGCTGAACATAAACCGCAGGCATTTCCTGGGGAAGGCCGCGGTAGGCATTGGCAGCCTGGCCCTGGGCTCGCTGCTGGTACCGGATCTCTTCTCCGGGAAAGCAGGTGAAGCCGGCCTGCCTCCGGGTTTACCCCACTTTGCCCCTAAAGCCAAACGTATAATCTATCTTTTCCAGAACGGGGCTCCCAGCCAGCTGGAATCATTTGATTACAAGCCGGCCCTCATCCGGATGGCCGGGCAGGACCTGCCGGAGAGTATCCGGGGCGGGCAGCGGCTCACGGGCATGACCAGCGGACAGAAATCTTTTCCCCTCGTAGGATCAAAATTTGCCTTTCAGCAATACGGGTCTTCGGGGGCGTGGATCTCGGAGCTCTTTCCGCACATTGCCTCTGTTGCCGATGATATCTGTATTGTACGCTCCATGCATACCGAGGCCATTAACCATGATCCTGCGCTCACCTTCATGCAGACCGGTGCGCAGCAGGGAAACCGCCCCAGCATGGGGGCCTGGCTCAGCTACGGGCTGGGCAGCGAAAACCAGAACCTGCCGGCCTTTTGCGTGCTGCTTTCGCGTGGAAAAGGCAACGGCCAAGGGGTATACTCCAAGCTCTGGAGCAACGGCTTCCTCGATGCCACCCACCAGGGCGTGCTTTTCAGCAGCGGCGATAATCCCATCCTGTACCTGAACGACGCCGATGGCGTGGACCGCCGGGCCATGCTGGATAAGCTTTCGGAGCTGAATCACCTGGGCTTTGAAGCGTCAGGCGACCCGGCTATCACGGCTAAAATAGCCCAGTATGAAATGGCTTACCGCATGCAAACGGCCGTTCCGGAACTGACAGACCTGAGCCGTGAACCGGATCATATCATCAAAATGTACGGGCCCGAATGCCTGGTGCCCGGGACCTACGCCGCCAATGCGCTGCTGGCCCGCAAGCTGTCGGAGTCAGGGGTGCGCTTTGTGCAACTGTATCACCAGGGCTGGGATCAGCACGATAACCTGCCCGGTGAAATGGTGGGACAGGCCCGTGATGTAGATCGTGCATCGGCCGCCCTGATCAAAGACCTGAAGCAGCGGGGCCTGCTGGAAGAAACCCTGGTAATCTGGGGCGGCGAGTTTGGCCGCACCAACTACTGCCAGGGTAATTTTACAAAAGACAATTACGGAAGAGACCACCACCCCAGGGCCTACAGCATCTGGATGGCCGGCGGTGGCGTGAAGCCCGGTGTGGTGTATGGAGAAACCGATGAGCTGGGGTATAACATTGTGAAAGACCCCGTACATATCAATGACTTTCATGCCACGGTGCTCCATCTCTGCGGTCTGGACCATGAAAAGCTGGTGTACAAGCACCTGGGCCGGCGCTACCGCCTGACCGACGTGGCCGGAAAAGTAGTCCCGGGAATTATTGTCTGAACCTATGCGGAGAATCCCGGAATACCTCCTGATATTTTTGAACTGCCTGCTGGCCGTTCTGGTGATCTTTGAAAACCGGCTGCAGCTGCCGCAGGCGCTGGCCTTTACGGGGCGTTTGCACCCGGTGATCCTGCATTTGCCCATCGGGCTTTGGGCCGGGGTGATCCTTCTTTACCTGCTGCGGCACCGGGTTACCGGGTACAGGGCGCTGCTGCTGATCTTCCTGCAGGTGACCGCCATTTGTATGACCCTTACCGCCCTGGCCGGAATGACCCTGGCCCTCGGTGGCGATTACGATACCGTGGAGGTCGCCGGGCATAAATATGCCGGGGTAGTGCTCAGCGGCGTGCTCTGGCTCACGGTTATCTTCTTTGACCGGATCAGCACGCGGGGGTGGCCGGTAGTGCTTGGCCTGGCCAGTGTGCTCCTCGTTCTGACGGGCCACCGGGGCGGAGAGCTGACCCACGGCAAAGACTTCCTGTCGTTTCAGCCGGCAGCCACTCCCGCCCAGCCGGATGACGTATATGCGGCCCTGGTAGCCCCGCTTCTGAAAGAAAAATGCAGCTCCTGCCACAGGGCCGGCAAGACCAAAGGCGGCCTGAGCCTGGAATCGGTAGCGCTGATGGTAAAAGGCGGAGAGAACGGCCCGGTCATAGAAGCGGGCAAAGCCCTTGAAAGCCACCTGATGAAACGGATCTTCCTGCCCCTGGAAGACAAAAAGCATATGCCGCCCCGCCAGAAAACCCAGCTTACAGAATCGGAAATGGAAATCCTGACGGCCTGGATTAACGAGGGTGCTCCTGAAAAGATAAGCTTTGCGCAGTTGCAGCCTGACTCGCCCCTGAGAAAATACCGGCAGCAGGAGCCGGAAGAAAAATACACTTTCCCGGCTGCCGGCCCGGAAACGCTGGCGGAGATCAATACCCCGTTTTGCAGGGTCACGCCCCTGGCGGTGAACAGCCCGGCTCTGCGGGCCTCGTTCTTTGTAAAGACTAAATTTGACCCGCAACAGTTGGAAAAGCTGCTGCAGGTAAAAGAGCAGCTGGTAGAGCTCAACCTCAGCAAAATGCCGGTAAAAGATGCCGACCTGAAAGTGCTGGCCCAATTTAAAAACCTCCGGCACCTGAATCTCAGCAGCACAGAGGTTACCGGGAGCGTCCTGGGCTACCTGAAAGATCTCAAAAACCTGGAGTCGGTCTCACTGGCCAATACACGCTTACAGGATCCTGACCTGGCGGTGCTGGCCCGGCTGAATGCGGTTTACCTTTGGGAAAGCGGCTTTACGGCCGCCGACAAAGACCGGCTGAAAAAACTGAACCCGGTCATACAGCTGGATACCGGCCAGAGAGAAAATGAGCGGATTGCCATCAATCCGCCCGAAAGCACACAGAAAAAAGCGTTCCTGGCCGCCGGTACCCCGGTAGTCTTAAAGCATGCTTTGCCCGGTGTGCTGATCCGGTATACCCGTGACGGTTCGGTACCCGACAGCACCCACGGAGAAACGTATACCCAACCCCTTACCGTGCAGGGCCGTACCCAGATCAAAGCCCGGGCCTTTAAAGAAGGCTGGCTGGGCAGCACGGTGCTTGAGCTGGATTACCTCGTGAACGGTGTAACGCCCGACTCCGCGGCTCTCTCCACTCCGCCTGCTCCTCAATACACCGCCAAAGGCGCCCGCAGCCTGTATGACCGGGTGAAAGGCGATCCCGATAATTTCCTGGATAAAACCTGGCTGGGCTACCGGGAAAAACCGCTGGAAGCTGTATTTTTCTTCTTCAGGCCGCAGGAGCTGAGAAACGTAACGGTAAGCATGCTGGAGAAAGTGGATTCTTATATCATGCCGCCCAAAAGTATTGAAGTTTGGGGCAAGGCTATATCCGGGAAAGAGCAGCTGCTCGGAAAAATCTCACCTGTTCAGCCCATGGCCGGGCGTCCCCGGAAAACCACCTTTTGGGATATCGCGATACCCCCGCAGAAATACAGTGAGATCAGGCTCCGGGTCAGCAACGTGAACCCCTTACCCGCCTGGCACGCAGGCAAAGGCACTCCGGCATGGGTATTTGTAGATGAAGTGGTTTTTAACTGAAGGCCGTAAATGCAGAGACGCTGGTAAAAATGATCAAATAGCGGGAATGTTATAAATTCTTCGGAAATTGTCCCGGATATAGAAAAGCAGGAATGAACGTAAGAATTGACAAAGACCGGAACAGGCTCCCTTACGACGGGACCGTAAATTATTACGGAAAACTTCTGAAGAAAGAAGAGGCAGACTTTTACCTGGAGAGGTTGCTGGAAACCATTGAATGGCGGAATGACGAAGCCGTTATTTTCGGCAGGAGAATCATCACCAAACGGAAAGTGGCGTGGTATGGTGACAAGCCTTTTGAATATACCTATTCCAATACCACCAAATATGCTTTACCCTGGACAAACGAACTGCTGGAGCTTAAAAGCATTGTGGAGAAGGAAATCGGCGAAAGCTTTAACTCCTGCCTGCTTAATCTATACCATACGGGTGAAGAAGGCATGGCCTGGCACAGTGACGGAGAAGCCGATCTGAAAAAAAACGGGGCAATTGGTTCATTGAGCCTTGGTGCTGAAAGAAAATTTGCCTTTAAACATAAGCAAAGCGGTGAAAAAGCAGAGCTGATCCTGGAGCACGGCAGCCTCCTGGTCATGAAAGATACAACCCAGACCCACTGGCTTCACCGCCTGCCCCCTACCAAAAAAATAACGGCACCGAGGGTAAACCTGACCTTCAGGACAATTGTAGAGCCTTATACCCCTGCTGTATGACCGGGTCGTTAATCCGGAGTTCAAGATGCATTATTTTGCCGTCAGGTTTATCATATCTTCTCTGAACTTTGGCGTCAAATATGTCGGCCAATAGGTTAATCATTCTTTCCGCATCGTCCACCATAAACTAGGGGGAGGCTGAATTATAATTTGCCGGCTTGAAATGATTAGTCATAATTATTTATGTTTTCTTTTTATACGCAGAACCGCCAGACAAAGAATTACCTCATAAAAAAACAGGAAAAGCGATAGTTGTAATCACTTTTCCTGTTTAGTGGTCCCAGCGGGAATCGAACCCACATCTAAAGTTTAGGAAACTTCTATTCTATCCGTTGAACTATGGAACCTTCTCGTTTCGGACTGCAAATGTCGGAAAACTTGCGCTAATTTGAAAATATACACCAACAAAAATCCCCGGCAGTACCGGGGATCTTTGAAGATTATTACCAATATGTATGAAGATAAATGCTGTTTGATCTCCGTTGCAAAATTGCATCGGCAGTATTAACTGAATATTACGGGAGTATTAAGAATTGCGATCGTTAGCTTATTTCATCTACCATCTCACCTGCCCCTCACCCACAGCCACCCACTTTTCTGTCACCAGCTTTTCGAGGGCAAAGGGTCCGCGGGCGTGGAGCTTCTGGGTAGAAATGCCGATTTCGGCGCCTAAGCCGAACTCGCCGCCGTCAGTGAACCGGGTGGAGGCATTGTGGTATACGGCAGCGGCGTCTACCTCGTCAAGGAAACGCTCTGCAAGGGCCTGGTCGCGGGTAACAATGGCCTCGGAATGCCGGGAAGAATATTCCCGGATGTGATCCAGGGCTTCGTCGGGACTGTTTACCGTTTTTACCGATACCTTGAAGTCGAGCCACTCCTTGCCAAAATCTTCTTCTCCGGCCCGGTTTACCCGGAAACCTTCCTGCTCAAAGTAGGGGAGGGCCGCTTCATCGGCAAAAACCTCAATAGCATATTTTTCGAAGCCGGCTTTCAGCTTCGGGATCAGCTCCCCGGCTATAGCCGCATCCAGGATCATGCAGTCGAGCGAGTTACATACCGATGGCCGCGAAGCCTTGGCGTTAACGATGATCTCTGCCGCCATGCCTGTGTCTGCCGTCTTGTCCACATACACATGGCATACCCCGGCGCCGGTCTCGATGGTCGGGATCCGGGAATTTTCGCGTACAAAGTTGATCAGTCCCTGGGAGCCCCTGGGAATGATAAGGTCTACGTACCGGTCGGCCTGCAGCAGCTCGGTCATAAACTTCCGGTCAGTAGGGAGCAGCAGAACCACTTCTTCCGGCAGCCCGTTTTGGCGTAATGCCTGGTGGATCAGCTGCACAAAGACCCGGTTGGAATAGTCGGCTTCCTTCCCGCCTTTCAGCACGGCTGCGTTCCCGGAGAGGAGACAAAGGGCTGCCACATCAATGGTCACGTTCGGGCGCGACTCAAAAATAGTGCCCACCACTCCCATCGGGGTAGTTACCTTTTTCAGCCGGATACCGTTAGGCAGGGTCTTTTCCAGCAGCACTTTCCCGGCCGGATCTTCCAGCCGGCTGACTTCCCGGAGCGAATCTGCCAGAGAACGTATCCGGTCTTCGTTAAGTAGCAGGCGGTCGTATTTGGGGTCTTCCCGGTCCATGCGGTCCAGGTCTTTCCGGTTTTCAGCAAGAATAAGGGCCGTATTTTCCGTGAGCAGGCCGGCCAGGTCGGTCAGCACTTTTGCTCTTCGGGAATGGGGTGTCCGCCGCAGCTTCGCCGCCTCCCTGCTGGTTTTCTGCAATTCAGGTAGTAGGCTTTCCATCGGTTTCAGGAGAGGTCTGGCCGGTTACGAAACGACCGCACCAGGAAATACAGCCCGATCAGCACGGCCGGTATGCTCAGGATCTGGCCCATATTCAGCTTCATGCTCTCTTCAAATGCCACCTGGTTTTCTTTGGTGAACTCATAAAAGAAACGCAGTCCGAATACCCAGATAAAAAATATACCGGTAAGCGAACCCTGCGGGGTTTTCTCCCGCCACTTGTTGTACAGGAAGATCAGAATCGCAAAAATGACAAGGCAGGAAACCGACTCGTACAATTGCGAGGGGTGCCTGGGCACCTGTGTAAATTCAAAATTCTGTTTGAAGATCACACCGAAAGGCCCGTCGGTGGGTTTTCCGATGATCTCCGAGTTCATGAAATTACCGAAACGGATAAATGCACCGCCCAGCGCCGATACAATCACCAGCCGGTCTGTCAGCCAGAGGTAGCTGTATTCGGGGTGTTTCCTGCGGAAGAGGAAAAGGCCGATCAGCACACCGAATGCTGCACCATGACTGGCCAGCCCGGCATAAGGCGGCATCAGCATATCGTAAATAAAGGCACCCGGATGCTCAAAGAAATGATTGCCTTCATAAAAAACGTAATGCCCGATACGCGCTCCCAGCACAATAGAAAGGATCATCGTCAGCAACAGGGCATCCAGGTCTTTGCTGTCTTTCTTTTCGATCTTGAATGCCCAGGCAATAATCTGGTATCCGATCACGAAACCCAGGGCAAAAAGCAGGCCGTACCACCTGATTTCAAAGTTTCCGATTTTAACAATAGTGGGCGAAATATCCCACACTATCTGGGCTAAAGTCATATTTATTCCGATTTATAGAAGCGTAAAAATACAAGGAAAAAGGTGAAGTAGGGGAAAGGAACCGGTTTATTTTCTCCTGCGACCTGTAAAATAAAATTGGCCGGCCGTATGGTTTTTAATTTTAATTCCTACATTTGTGTCAAACTTCTGTTTGGCATTTGAGCGAGATCAGCTACATACAGACTCCCCGCGCCGGGCACCGACGATAGGTGCCGTGCATCTCTATTTGTTTCATCCGTTAATTGTTATTTCATGAATTCCATAAGCGTTGGAATCATAGGAGCGGCCGGGTATACCGGCGGAGAGCTTCTGCGAATCCTTATCCATCATCCGCAGGCGGAAATCGTCTTTGCCAACTCCCGCAGCCAGGCGGGCAAACCCGTGTATGAAACCCATACCGACCTGCTGGGCGACACCGGCCTGGTCTTTACCTCCGGGCTTCCCTTTGAAGAAGCAGATGTGATCTTCCTGTGCTCGGGTCACGGGCAGTCCCGGAAATTCCTGGAAGAAAACCAGGTACCGGAGACCGTAAAGATCATTGACCTCAGCACCGACTACCGCAATGAGACCGGGGGCTTTGTATACGGCCTGCCCGAGCTGAACCGCGAGAGGATCCGTGAAGCCCGTAAGGTGGCCAACCCGGGGTGTTTTGCTACAACCGTTCAGCTGGCCCTGCTGCCCCTGGCGCATGCCGGGCTACTCGGGGAAGTGCATGTGTCGGCCATAACGGGCTCAACCGGTGCCGGACAGGCCCTGAGCGCCACCACCCATTTTTCGTGGCGCAATAACAATGTATCGGTTTATAAAGCCTTCACGCATCAGCACCTGGCAGAGATCCGCCAGAGCCTGAGCCAGCTTCAGGATGGCTTCTCGGAAGACATCAACTTCCTTCCTTACCGGGGGAACTTCCCGCGCGGTATCATGGCCAACGCGTACCTGGACTTTGAAGGAAGCCTGGAAGATGCCCAACATCTTTTTGAAACCTACTATGCAGAGCATCCGTTTACCCATATCTCACACCGGCCCATTGATGTGAAGCAGGTGGTCAATTCCAACAAATGCATCCTGGAATTGCAGAAGCACGGTAAAAAGCTGCTGATTACCTCTGTTACCGATAACCTGCTGAAAGGAGCCTCGGGGCAGGCCGTGCAGAACATGAACCTGATGTTCGGCCGGGACGAAACAACAGGCCTTCATCTTAAAACCATTTCTTTCTGAAAATGAAATTATTTGACGTATATCCGATTAACGCCATTGAGCCTGTAAAGGCTCTGGGAAGCAAGCTCTGGGACAGGAACGGTGCCGAGTACCTCGACCTATACGGGGGGCATGCGGTTATTTCCATTGGCCACTCGCATCCGCACTATGTGCAGAAAGTCAGCGACCAGCTGGCTAAGCTGGCCTTTTATTCCAACTCGGTTGAAATACCGCAGCAGCAGGAGCTGGCCAATAAGCTCGGCGAGCTTTCGGGCCTGGACGATTATTCGCTCTTCCTGGTGAACTCGGGGGCAGAAGCCAACGAGAATGCCCTTAAGCTGGCCTCCTTCCATACCGGCCGTACCAAAATAGTGGCCTTTACCAAAGCCTTTCACGGGCGGACATCCGCGGCTGTAGCGGTGACCGACAACCCGGCCATTAAGGCTCCGCTGAACTTTGCGGGACATGTGCAGTTTGTGCCTTTCAATGACGTGGAGGCCGTTAAAGCAGCCGTAGACCGCGATACCTGCGCGGTAATTGTAGAAGGTATACAGGGCGTGGGCGGCATACAGGTGGCCAGTGAAGCATTCCTGGGAGCCATCCGCCAGGCGTGTGATGAAAACGGGGCGGTGATGATCCACGACTCCGTGCAATGCGGATACGGCCGCAGCGGGAAATTCTTTTCGTTTCAGCATTACAGTGTTAAACCCGATATCGTGGCCATGGCCAAAGGCATGGGCAACGGTTTCCCCCTGGGCGGTATTCTTATCTCGCCGGAATTCCAGGCGAAGCATGGCCTTCTGGGCACTACTTTTGGCGGGAACCACCTGGCCTGCGCAGCAGGAATTGCCGTACTGGATGTAATGAAGCAGGAGAACCTGGTAGAAAATGCCGCGCGCACGGGTGCTCACCTCATCCATGCGCTGAAAGGCTTTACAGGCATCCGTGAAGTGCGGGGTCGCGGGCTGATGATCGGCATTGAGCTGGAGGAGCCCGTCAGCACGGTAAGGAAGAAGCTCCTGGAAGACGATAAAATATTTACGGGAGTGGCCGGTACCCACACCATTCGGCTGCTGCCTGCTTTATCGCTCAGCACAGGAGATGCAGACCGGTTCCTGGAATGCTTCCGGCAATACGTGAAATAACAGAAATTACCTGGCAGATCGGGTAATGAGCAGGATTTTCGCCCGGTTCTCGACTTCGCTCGAACTGACAAGCCACGAGCGCTACCTGTCAGTTCGAGCGTAGTCGAGAACCGGCTCGGGTGTAGCCTGGAGCCAGTTTGAGCGAAGTCGAGAACCGGGCGCATTGCAGCTAACCGGCCTGCTTACCCGTTAAAGGCCTTCCTAAGCAGGGCCAGGCTTTTGGGAACAGCCGTTTCCGCATCTTCTTTACCCTCCATTTCCAGGGAAATGTATCCCTTGAAGCCATGCTTACGGGCTATTTTTGCTATCCGGTCGTAATCGAGGTCAAGATCATAATAATGACCGCCGCCGTAATACGTTTTGGCCTGGATGATATCAGCGTATTGCACCAGTCGCTCAAATTGCGGATAAGGATCACCCACGTAGTTACCGGTATCGAGGTTCAGGCCCATAGACGGCGAGTCTTTTAAGGCCATATAGATGCGTTCAAGGTAATCAATATTGGAAGAAAGGCCCCAGTGGTTTTCAATGGCCAGTATTACGCCTTCCTGCTCGGCATATTTCAGGCACTCCTTCATTCCTTCGATGCACCAGTTGATGGCATCGTTATCCGTATAGCCGGGAAGTGGCGTTTCCTTCCCTGTTTTGTAGTAATCAGGGGCCGAACGGCCTGTTCCCCAGCTGCCCGTGTTCATCCGGATACACGGAATTCCCATTTGTACGGCCAGCTGAATACAACGGATGGTATGGGCTACGTCCTTCGCGCGGGCCTCGGCGTCGGTCTTTACAAAACTCTGGTGTATGGATAGCATGGGCAGGGCCAGACCGGCATCAAATGCCATTCTTTTCAGCTTGTTCATGTACGGTTTTTCTTCGCTTTCCATCTGGCGGTGCAGAATCTCCACCCCGTCAAAACCCAGTCGTGAGGCATTTTCGATCACTTTTTCAATCGGGTATTTTACTTTTTCAAAATGCCAGTACGAATACGTGGATACGGCAAAACGAATGGGTGGCCGGTCGGCAGCAACCGGTTCCGGCTCCGCAGCAAATGCCCCGGGGGCAGCTAATGCGGCAGCGCCTCCGATAGCGATGTTTTTAATGAGGTTTCTCCGGGAAAAGGCAGTGTTATTCATATGTATTAAGATTGATCGTTTATGCAATTTACAGAAAATACCGACTTATTTCCACGCCGGTCAGGCTATTTTTAACAGGCTGAAGATGAAGAAACAGGAAAGAGCCGGGAATACCCCGAAATAATTTTTGTTTAAATTAGAATATTTTTAATTTAGCATCGTGTATATACATGAATTACATCTTTAAACAAACCAACATGAAAAAAATTATTTTGTCTTTTGCGGCCGCTCTGGTCACTTCGCTGACATTTGCCCAGGATTGGGCTTTGGATAAGGCCCACTCGCACGTAGGCTTCACCATTGTCCACCTGAAAATTTCAGAAGTAGACGGAACCTTCGGAAAGTTTGACGCCAAAATGACCTCATCCAAAGATGATTTCTCCGATGCCGTTTTTGATTTTAGCGCTGAGACCGCTTCCGTGAATACCGGTAATGACAGGAGAGATAATCACCTCAGATCAGACGACTTCTTCGGGGCAGAAAAAAATCCGGCAATAACTTTTAAAAGCACTTCAGTAACAAAGGTGTCGGGCAACAATTACAAAATTACCGGTAACCTGACCATGAAAGGGGTAACTAAGCCTATTACACTGGATGCTGTTTTCAGAGGCCCTATTGAAGGCAGGGGAGGCAAGAAAATTGTAGGTATCAAAGCCAGCGGTACCCTGAACAGGATAGACTTTGGTGTGGGTACCTCAGGCCCTACCGTAGACGATGAAGTGACCCTGAAAATATCGGGTGAATTCTCGAAATAAAGAGGTGATTTTTTGGGAGTGATTCCTGATTACGCTTGATTTCCGGCTACGCCCGAGCCGGTTCTCGTTTACGCCCGGTTCTCGTCTTCGCTCGAACTGACAAGTGGCGACGGCTCCTGTCAGTTCGAGCGAAGACGAGAACCGGGCGTAAACGAGAACCGAGCTTAGTCAAGCACCAAGTGTAGCCGGGAACCGCATGACCTCAATCTCCTTACTCCCGCCAGTCGATCAGCGTTGCCAGTGCATCCACATCAAAAACAGGCAGATTCAGCTTCCGTTTAACTTTCAGGCGTTCTCCGTAAGCGTTGTCTATAAAAATCACCCGTTCTTTCTCCGTAATGTAATTGTATTTTTCGTCTTCCATCGGGATGTGGTGGATGACGTCGAAAATACCCCGGTGAATAGCCAGCTTATCCAGGGTCTCTGCCAGGTTGCCCTGGTGCTTGGTGATCAGCTTCAGGGTACGGCCTTTGTTTTTCTGGTGATACAAAAACATCATCACGTTTTGGTTTACACGGCCTTCTTTGGTGATGGTATCATCAAAATCAATATAAATGGTATCGTATTCCAGGTCAACGGTATACCGGCTGAAAAGGGCACGGTCTACTTCTATGCGGTAATCGTTGGGAATTACCTCTACGTCATAGTCCAGGTAATCGTATACCATCAGCAGCGGGAAATTTACCCCGATGCCCCTGAAAACATTCATATTACCGGCTACTTTAACCGATGCTTCCAGCAGCCGGAACCGGCCGTTCACGTCTTTTTTTACCTGGAAATACCAGGCGCCGCGTATGCCTATGGTATCTGAAACCATTTTTCCGATAGCCTCAACTTCCGGTGTGAGGGGTACGGAAGCACTGTTGACCGACACACCGTCAAATACCCGTTTCCGGTTTCGCGGGCCCATGAACCGGATCTTCCCGTGGCGGTCAGTGAAGCAGTCCACCGTCAGCTCTTCACCGGGCAGAAGCTCCATAAATACGTAATTTTCCGGATCGGGCAGGTCTTCCAGCTGCTGCCGGTTATGCACCACAAATGCCCCTTTGCTACCCTGGCCTTCGTCGAGCTTGGCGTAAATGGGATAGGCCGGGACAGCGTCTATGGAATCAAAAACGGCAGGATTAAAATCATGCCCCCTGAACAGCGTATAGATCTTCTTCTTGCTCCGGCATATCTCTGCCTGCCGCAGGCCGGGTACGGCCACCCGGGCACCGATCTTGTCGAGGTTGCGGGCCATATATACCAGCACGGTATCGTGTGTGGGGAGGATAAGGTCAATAGATTCCTTCTCAATGAGCCGGTTCAGCTCTTCCAGGAAGTTTTCTTCCGCAATATTGGGAAAGTTACCGTAATAATTGGCGTACACCATGCGGCCGTGATCCTCTCTTTTGGAAGCACCCACCACACGGATATTCATCACATCTTTCAGGGCTAAATGGATTTCCATGGCGCTCTCGGCACCACATGGAAATACAAGCACATTAGTTTTCCTGTTCATCTTTTATAATAATGTCGAAGTTGTCCAGCCACCGGATCACCTGTTCCTTCGGGTTGAACATCAGCAGGTCGAGTACAGACAGCCAGGGTACAAATGCATCTCCGGGCTGGGGGTAAGTAAAAGGCCTGGCCTTATGAAACTGCAAAGTTAAGCCCTCTGCGCTAAAATCAGCAGGATGATAGAGATCAAATCCGCCGATGGGGTTAAGATAAATGCGACCGCCTGTCTTTTTGACCAGGGCAATGACCTTATCCTGTCCTTTCAGGGTGTGATCGATCTCCACGGTAGAAGAAACGGTCAGCGGAGTCGTAATGTCGAGGTACCGGCAGACGGTACGGAGGGAAGAAAAAATAAAATTAAAAAGCCCCTGCCCGGGAAAATAGAAAATACTTTCCACCATCGGGAAAATCGTTTCGAAGTAAGGCGCCTTCCGGTAGTTTTGTGCTATTTTCCGTACTATTTTTTCGCGGTCGGCCGCCCAGCTGTCGCTCAGCCGGCGGTCACGTACATCCAGGAAATCGGAGTCTTTCTTCAGGGTCAGGCTGAAATATTCATCCTTCCCGTTCTGAAGCATCCGGTTGCGGTGAAACCATCCCTTTTTCGAAAACTGGATATTATCATAGACAATAAACTCGTCTACGGCACGAATGAGCTGAAAATAACCGATATACGGCAAAAAGTAGGGTTGCATTACGGCAACCTTTTTAGGCGTAAGTTCCAAGGATTTTTGTATGATGTTAAACAGATGTCCGAAAAGCCTGGTGCTTAATTACGTTCGGTTCCCGCCTAGTCGAGAACCGCCTAGTCGGGAACCGGGTAATTACAAGCTTGCGGCCTTCTGCCTGAGCTCTTCGAGAATAACTTCTTTCATCAGCAGCTTCCTTCTTTGGGTTTTCAGGTTGCTCTGAATCATTTTTTCCATTTCTTCATCCATGCGCTGTCCGTCATACGAACGGATCAACTCGTCCAGGTCGGTGCGCGCTCTCCGTACAATATTGTCCATTTCACGATATTTGGTCAGATCTTTCTGCTTATCGGAAAGGAAATTAAATGTAGGATACTTACGGGCAATCACCTTATGCAGGTAGCTGAGCTCAAATATCTTGTCGCAGGCCGCCCTGAATCGCTCGGCGATATTCCTGTCGGCCAGGTGCGCCGGTATCCGGATGGTCTTCCACTCGTTGAGCAGGAACTTGGCCCGGTTGGTGGCAGCAAACATATCGTCAGATTCCGACAGCTTTTCTACCTCTTTTACCATATTCATCTGCGCTTCTACCCGGGGATCCAGCTTCCGTTTAGGCTGAATACCCTTAGCCTTGCAGTACTTTTCGTAGAATATGGAGGTAGGCCTCTTGAAGTTCTTGAACAGCGCCTTCAGAATCTTCGGCGGAATTTCCCCGATGATCTTCCATTCGGTCTGGTAGTTCCGCAAATCCAGGAATGCTTCGTCCCAGTCGGTACGGTCAACCAGCTCTTCTGCCTTGACGATCAGGTCGTTGTATTTGGCTACCCGCTCATCAATCAGCCTGTTCTGCTCTTCAAAGAATGCTTTCCTTGCCTGGTAGAAGGTATCCAGAATGCTCTTGAACTCTTCTTCAATGGCTGCATTCAGGTTTTTTTCTACCGGACCGGTGCGAATCCACCGGCTACGAATCTCCTGCAGGACATCAGCGGTGTCTTTCCAGTCGGTACTGTGCTCATAGGGTTTTGCCTCGTCAATAAGCTGGCGTTTGATCTGGAGATTGGAGAGCTGATTCTGTTCGATCAGGCTTACCAGGTCTTTTTCCATAACCTCCAGTTTATCCAGGAGAGGAAGGAAATTGCCGATCCCGTCAAAATTAAGGAGCCTTTTCCTCAGCTGGAGAAGTTTGGTCAGATACGACCCTTTATTCTGGGCGTTCGAGATCTCTTCTTCGAGTTGATTCACTTTTGATACAGCTATATCGTATCTTCTTTCGAAGTACTGAAAAGCCTCCTCATCCGTGTTTTTTACTTCGCCGATCTGTCTGTCGGGCATGCCCAGATACCCTTTCAAAAATACCTTACCGTCAAGAACGTAAGCGTATTCGTTTTCTAACGTAGAGCCTTTCATATTAATACCAGGAGTGGCCAGGTTAAATTTATATTGTTTATTTGGTTTTGAGGTGTAAAAAAAGGAGTTTTTTTGCACATTACAAAGTAAGAACGCGATATTTGTGTATTAAATTACATTTTAGTCAAAATATATGAGTGAACAGGTCATCTTTTCGATGGCTGGCGTGAGTAAAATCATCCCACCTAATCGTCAGGTACTTAAAAATATTTATCTTTCTTTTTTTTACGGGGCCAAGATCGGTGTGCTGGGCCTCAACGGTTCGGGGAAGTCCACCCTGCTGCGCGTCATTGCCGGAATCGATAAAAATATTAACGGGGAAGTGGTGTTTTCACCGGGGTATTCGGTAGGACTGCTGGAGCAGGAGCCTCAGCTGGACCCTGAAAAGACCGTAAAAGAAGTGGTGGAAGAAGGAGTAGCAGAAATTGTGGCCCTTCTGAAAGAATTTGATACCATCAACGAAGCCTTCGGGGATCCGGATGCCGATTTCGATAAGCTGATGGAACGGCAGGGAGATGTGCAGGAAAAGCTGGATGCCCTCGACGCCTGGGAACTTGATTCCCGGCTGGAGCGGGCCATGGATGCCCTGAGATGCCCGCCCGGAGAAGCGAAAATTTCTACCCTCTCCGGCGGTGAGAAACGCCGGGTAGCCCTCTGCCGCCTGTTGCTGCAGCAGCCCGATGTGCTTTTGCTGGACGAACCTACCAACCACCTGGATGCCGAGTCGGTGCTGTGGCTGGAGCAGCACCTCAATCAATATAAAGGTACGGTGATTGCCGTAACCCACGACCGCTACTTCCTGGACAATGTGGCCGGGTGGATCCTGGAGCTGGACCGGGGCGAGGGAATTCCCTGGAAAGGAAACTACTCTTCCTGGCTGGAACAAAAGCAAAACCGGCTGGCCAGCGAAGAAAAGAGCCAGTCTAAGCGTCAGAAAACCCTGGAACGCGAGCTGGAATGGGTACGTATGTCGCCCAAGGGGCGTACGGCCAAGTCGAAAGCCCGTCTGAATGCGTACGACAACCTGCTGAACCAGGACACCCGGGAGCGGGAAGAAAAGCTGGAGCTGTATATTCCGCCGGGGCCGCGCCTCGGTAACAAGGTCATTGAAGCCCAAAATATTAAAATGGGCTTTGAAGACCGCCTCCTGTATGAAAACCTGAGCTTCAGCCTGCCGCCGGCCGGGATTGTGGGTATCATCGGGCCGAACGGGGCGGGAAAGACCACTCTCTTTAAGCTCATCACAGGCCAGCTTCAGCCCCTGGAAGGTACATTTGAGACCGGCGATACCGTAAAAGCCGCCTATGTAGACCAGGAGCACAACCAGCTGGACCCCGGCAAGACCGTATACGAAATGATCTCAGGCGGAAACGAATGGATCACCCTGGGCAACCGGCAGATCAATGCCCGGGCCTATGTGAGCAAATTCAACTTCGGCGGATCTGACCAGGAAAAGAAGATCGGTGTACTCTCCGGCGGGGAAAGAAACCGGGTGCACCTGGCCATGATGCTGAAAGAAGGCGGAAACCTGCTTTTGCTGGATGAGCCTACCAACGACCTGGATGTGAATACCCTGCGGGCCCTGGAAGAGGGCCTCGAGAATTTTGCCGGCTGTGCCGTGGTGATCTCCCACGACCGCTGGTTCCTTGACCGTATAGCTACCCATATACTGGCTTTTGAAGGCGACTCACAGGTCACCTGGTTTGAAGGCAATTTCTCGGAATACGAAGAAAACCGGAAGAAAAGACTGGGAGATATTACCCCTAAAAGAATAAAATACCGTAAACTGCAATAAGCAATGCATCACTGCTGGTTAAATGGAAAAATAACAGATGTAGCCTCCGCCCCGTTTCATTTTAATGACCTGGGCGTGCTCAGAGGCTACGGACTTTTTGATTATTTCAGAACCTATAACGGCCGTCCTTTTCAATGGGACTGGTACTGGGAAAGGTTTGAGCGCTCTGCCCGTATCCTGCGCATTCCGTGTCCGGTAACTCAGCAGGAGACCCGGCAGATTGTGTCGGAGCTCTTTGCCTTGCAGGGCGGCGAAGACTGTGCGTTCCGGTTCCTGCTGACGGGCGGCTTTACCGGTGATTCCATTTCCATGCATACGCCCAACTTTATTATTATTTCAGAAGACCTTCATCATGACGCACCGGGTGAGCACGAAAAGGGCATCCGGGTCATGACCTATGATTTTGTGCGGGATCTGCCCATGCTGAAAAGCACGGACTATAAGCACCTGCTGATTCTCCGCCACGAGTTCGGCGAAAGGGGCGTAACCGATGTGCTGTTTCACAAAGACGGCTATATCAGTGAGCTGAGCCGGAGCAACGTGTTTATCGTGAACGGTAACAAGCTGATCACACCCCACGAAAATATCCTGGAAGGTATCACCCGCCGAACGGTGCTGGAACTGGCCCGGCCTGATTTTGAGATCGAGCTGCGCCCCGTTACCCTGCAGGAAACCCTGGAAGCCGAAGAAGTCTTCACCACCAGCACCACCAAACGGGTGCTGCCCATTACCGGTATTGACGACCGGGTGATCGGTAGCGGCAGAATAGGGCCGAAGTCGCAGGTTCTTCTTGACCGCATCAATGATCTGGTAAGAAGCTGGTGATACAATATTTCCGGGAATAAAACGTTACCTTTTTAAAGCTGTATTAGATGTATAAATCCATAACCGTACTGATCGGCCTTGTGCTTTTGATGCAACGATGCACGTCAGGGGGTTCCATGACCGAAAAAAAGGCCGTCCTGGCCGATTCCACTTCGTTTTATACCATCTCGGTAGAATACCCGGAAGACAAACGGGATAAGGAGCAGGTCATGAAGACCTTTGTGCTGGACCGCTACAATGCGAAAAAGGAAGAATGGAAGATCGGCGGGCCGCTCTACGAAGAAGAACGCAAAATAAGCCGGGCCTTTCCTGACCGCGCCAATATACGGTATACGTACGATATGGGGTTTGAACGCTTTTCGGCCGACAGCCTGAAGGCGGTTTCCTACCTTTTCACTACCTATGAATATACGGGGGGCGCAAACGGCAATATCCTGGTCAACAGTTACTGTTTCAATGCGGATAACCGGAAAGTAGAGATAGAAGATATTCTTGATTTGTCAGCCAATAAAGACATCCGGCTGTCGCGGCTGCTGGCAGAACGTGCGCTGTCAGATACCACGCTCTTCTTTAAAGACTTTGTGGAAGCAGGATTGGGTCTGGCCTATCTGAAGCCTGACGGGGTAACGCTGGACCGGGAGAAATGTCGGTGTGACGGCTTCTTCTTCGGTTCCAACTTCCGGAATTTTGTAGTGGAAGACCGGGGTATGACCTTTTATTTTGATAAATACTCCATTGCACCGGGAGCTGCCGGCATCACCCACCTTACCTTGAGCTGGGACGATCTCCGGCCTTACCTGAAAAAGCCCCTTCCTTTCTGAGGCGGAACATCCGTTTCGCCGGTTTTAAACCGGGCCTGCAGGGTGCCGTTTTTACGCGGAACCAGTATGGCGAAGGGCCACCAGACATCCGTAGCCTTTTTGAGCCCGGCAGGGTCGTAATACCGCCGGTCTCCTTTCAGCTGACCGTCGGCATAGTGCTGGTCAATGGAATACGGGTCGTGTATTTCCAGCCACATTTTCCCGTCAATAATGCTATATCCTTTTACCAGGAGAAAATGTCCCCAGCCCTCGGTGTTGGCTGCGTAAAAGCGGTTGGTACGTTCAGTGGGAACCGGGTTTTCCTTCACATAATACATATCCAGGCAGAGAATGGCCAGGTAGCCTGCGTCAATGATCTCTGCCAGCCTGGTTTCATATTCGGTTTCGGGCAGGCTGGCGGGTAGGGGGTAATATCCCGGTGTAACCCCGTATTTCCGCAGGTAATCGTAAATGTTATTGGTATACCACCATCCGCCTTCAGGCAGGATGGCGTTACGGGCGTCCAGCGGGGTCAGGTGAAAAGTAGAATCGCTCCACCGCAGCGCCATAGTCACCACGGTTGGGCCGCAGTTGATGTACTGGTGGGTACCGGTACCGTACTGGTCCAGGTAAAAAGAATAGCTCCGGTTCAGGCTTTTGTACTTCTCCTGGTTCAGGCCCATCCCGTATTCTTCAAATACCGACGATTTTTTCAGGGTATAGCTGCGGGTATGGCCGCCGGCTGATTTCAATACCAGCACTTCTGTCCCGGAAAGGTCGGCGGTAGTGCCCGGCAGGAGCACGTTACCGTTCATCTCCAGCTGCGCATTGCCTGTAGCGGCATAATCTACGGTCAGCGACTCCCACACCTCGTTTTCTGCCAGCTTAACGGCAATGGAGAGGTCCTGGTTATTCACCAGGGCGGCCTGTCCGTTTACGGCAAAAGAAAGCAGGGTATCCGGTACTACCTTGTCTTCCCTGCAGGCGAAGGGGAGCAGGAGCAGGATATAAATGAGCCTTTTCATGTGTATAAAATTTTAGCTTTCAGCCTTCAGCTATCAGCCGCAGCGGCGGACCGCTTATTCATGGACCGGTTGGTGATACGTCACCCGGTGTGCCCGACTTCTGATAGCTGATAGCTGACTGCTCATGGCTATTTCATATATTCATGTCGAAGTTCCCGGTACACTTTAAACGTATAAAAGTACGCCGAATGTCTGCAAGTCGTGCTATTTTCAACGGTTTTCGAACTTTATCCCTTCAAAATGAATTATTTTTGCAGTATGATTAAAATCGGGAATATTGAATTAGGCGAATTTCCGTTGCTGCTGGCACCCATGGAAGATGTGAGCGATCCTCCCTTCCGGCAGGTGTGCAAGGAGAACGGGGCGGATATGATGTATACAGAGTTCGTGTCGTCAGAAGGACTGATCCGGAACGCCGTGAAAAGCGTGCGGAAGCTGGATATCTTTCCTTACGAGCGTCCTATCGGCATCCAGCTTTTCGGATCTGACGTAGACACCATGGCGGAATGCACCCGTATTTCCACAGCGGTCAATCCCGATCTTATTGATATCAATTACGGCTGCCCGGTGAAAAAAGTGGCCTGCCGCGGGGCCGGTGCTGCGCTCTTGCAGGATATCCCCCTGATGGCGACCATGACCTCAGCCGTGGTGAAGGCCACTCCTTTGCCCGTAACGGTCAAAACCCGGCTGGGCTGGGACGATTCCACCAAAAATATAGAAGAAGTGGCTGAAAGGCTGCAGGATGTGGGCATACAGGCCCTCACCATTCACGGGCGTACCCGGGCGCAGCTCTATAAGGGAGAAGCCGACTGGAGCCTCATTGCCCGGGTAAAGGGAAACCCCCGCATTAAAATCCCGATTTTTGGAAACGGCGATATCGACAGTCCCGAAAAAGCCCTGGAATACCGGAACCGCTTCGGGGTAGACGGCATCATGATCGGCCGCGCGGCCATCGGCTATCCCTGGATCTTCAACGAGATCAAACACTATTTCCGCACCGGGCAGCACCTGGCTGCTCCCACCATGGGCCAGCGCGTAAGCGCCGCCGCCCGGCACCTCCGGTTTTCGGTAGAATGGAAAGGGGAGACCCTGGGCATCCTCGAAATGCGGAGGCATTATTCCAACTACTTCAAAGGCCTGCCCAACTTCAGAGAGCACCGCATGAAGCTGGTGCAAAGCATGAACCTGGAAGAAATTTTTGAAACCCTTGAGTTTGTACACCGGGAATACGAGGGTATAACCCTGGAAACCAAGGCAAAAGCGGTGGAATACGGAGGCGTGGATTAACCGTACCGGGGTTTGTGCCTCTAAAAAATTCTAATATTTTTTTGTAGAATACAACACTTTTAATTACGTCTAATAGGATTCTAATATTTTTCTATAGGCTTTCTAACCGATTTTTCTATAAGCGATAAAGAACTTTGCGCCGACTTAAAAATAGTGCAATGGTATTTCGCTTCAAACACGCATTTTCAATACTTTTTTCTTTACTGCTTTGCTTCACAGCAACAGCACAAAGCAACTATACACTACAGAAGGCCCTGCAAACATCAAGGTCAAATAACCCTGTTTTAAAAACAGAGCAATTTAACGTAGATGCAGCACAGGCAGAGGTTACCACAGCAAAGCTGTTTATCAACCCGGCATTCAATTTTAATTATATGAATGTTGCTGCCAAAAAATATACAGAGCCTAATTCAAACTTATACAGTGCTATAAACAACCAATACGTATTTCAATTGGGCAAAACCTTTCAGGTGGCAGGACAACATAAATACAAAACAGACGTAGCCAATAAGAACGTTGTTTTTACCGAAAAAAATTACACCGAAACCGAACGCAATCTTTTTGCAGATGTAGCCGCAAAATGGTTGGAAGTATGGACAGCCCAAAAGCAGTTGGATATCCTGATAACTGCTAGAAACAATATTGAGAGCTTAGTTATTACCAATCAAAACCGGTACAAAAATCAGGTCATTACACAAACCGATCTTTATCGCACCGAATTGCTGTCAAAGCAATACGCCATTCAATACAAAACAGCTTTACAAGAGGTTGTTAACCGCCAAAATGAATTAAAATTTTTATTGGGCGTTCAGGACAGCATAAACATCGATACTGCCGATAATTTTCTTTTCCGTATTCCTGCAGAGATAGACAACCTGCTTACACAATCGCTGCAAAACCGCAGCGATATTCTTACGGCAAAATCATTCATTGAAGTTTCAAACAGCAACATAAAGCTGCAAAAATCGCTCGCCTTTCCGCAGCCAGAATTAGGTTTTTTTTATAATCCGCAAAATGCTGTTCCTTACTGGGGGATTTATGCCGCTATTGATTTGCCTTTTTTTAACCGTAATCAGGGCGAAATAAAAAAATCATATCTGCTGAAACAGCAAGCCGAGCAACACCTTTTCACGGTACAAAGCCAACTGCTAACCGAAATCACAACCGCTTATGCCAGCTATCAGTTGCAGCAGCAGAACGTTCAGAATTTCCAGGCTGTTTTACAGCAATCGCAAACCATTTTAGACAACGTAAAATACGCTTACCTCAAAGGCGGTACAACCATTATAGATTTTTTGGAAGCACAACGCAGTTGGCTGGAAACACAGCAACAATATTATGATGCTTTGCAGCAATACCGCCAGGGCTACATTCAACTGCTTTATACAACAGGTTTAATCAATCAATTAGCAAAATGATGAAGAATATAAGATACATGCTGCCAATGCTTCTGCTTCTTGCTTCCTGCGGGAACAAAGAAAAAAAGAAAGAAGAAAAAAATACAACTCCTGTAATAAGCAGTAACGGACAGACAATAACCTTTCCCGATACGGAAACCCTTGCATTTTTCAAAACCGAAAAGATAAACACTGACCATATCAATGCCGATTTTACCGCAATCGGAAATGTCGGGGCCACTATTCTTGCATCAAACACAGGAGCAGCACAAAACATTGTGCTGTTTGAAAACCCCGAATTGGCAAGTAACTATACACAGCTTATTCAACATCAAATCAATATCCGTCAAATTCAGAATATCAACATCAAACAAAAGCAAATTGAGCTGGAACGGACAAAGGATTTACAATTACACGGCTCAGCCACAGGACAGGATTTATTAAATGCCCAAACAGCATTAAGTATGGAGCAAACGGGTTTAGCCAATGAAAAAGCGGCTTTGATTGAACACGAAGCAAAATTGAAATCAGGCGGCTTTAACCCTGAATTACTGCGTAACGCAAAAGCAGGAACGGCATACATTATCTGTGACATTCCCGAAAATCATATAGAAAGAATCAAACAAGGTCAATCCTGCAATATCGTTTTTACGGCATTTCCAAATGAAAAATTTATCGGGAAAACAGATGCAGTTGCAGATATGGTAGACAATGCAACACGAATGGTAAAAGTCAGAATTTCAATAAACAATTCATCAAGTAAAATCAAAGCGGGAATGTTTGCCAATGTTTCGTTTGGATTGAGCGAAGGCAATTTTATCACCATCAGTAAAACATCATTAATAACCGTACAGGGGAAAAACTACGTGTTTGTAAAGAAATCTGCTAACGAATTTGAACGCAGGGAAATTCAGACAGGACAACAAATTGGCGACAGACTCATTGTTTTTAACGGATTGAATAGCGGGGAAGAAATTGCTATAGAAGGCGTAATGCAATTAAAAGGATTATCATTTGGCTACTAAAATTTATTTCAATGTTACAGGCACAGATTTATATAGACAAAGACGAATTGAAAGGCACAAGAAACCTTCATCAGTTTATTATGCAATTACTGATTGACAACGGAATTGCAGGAGCAACTGCATTTGTCGGGCATTCAGGTTTTGGCGGACATCAGCGCCTCAAACAACCTGCACAACAATTCTCATTTGACGAAACGCCTATGCTTATCATTTTCATTGATGAAAAAGAAAAAGTAAAAGAAGTGTTAACCGAATTGCGGAAGCAATACAGGGGCGGATTTATTGTAACACATCAGGTAGAAAAATGGTAAACAATGATTAAAAATCTTCTCATATTCTCACTAAAAAACCGTTGGCTTGTAGTTACGGTAAGTTTTGTATTAATGGCAGTTGGTTACTATTGCTTCACACACTTAAAAATTGAAGCCTACCCCGATATTGCCGATACCAATGTAATTATCGTAGCACAATATCAGGGACGGGCAGCCGAAGAAGTGGAACAGCAGGTTACCGTCCCCATTGAACGGGCATTACAGAATACACCCAATGTATTAGACCGCAGAAGCCGGACCATTTTTGGTTTAAGTGTGGTACAGCTTACTTTCAAAGACGGCACAGATGATTATTTTGCAAGGCAGCAGGTAATGGAACGATTGGCAACAGCCGAATTGCCCGAAGGCGTATCGCCTGAGCTTGCACCGCTTTCCACTGCCGTTGGTGAAATTTTACGTTATGTGGTAGAAGCACCGCCAACCTTTTCGCCCATTCAGTTAAGGGATTTGCAGGATTGGGTAATTAAACCCTACTTACTGCAAACCGCAGGAATTGCAGACATTACCACCTTTGGCGGACCATTAAAACAATTCCATATCCTTGCTTACCCCGATAAATTACGCAAATACAATCTGACAATTTCCGATGTAGAAAATGCCATTACAGCCAATAATCAGAATACAGGCGGAAATATTATCGAAAGGGGCGGACAAGGCTTTGCTGTTCGTGGATTGGGAGCAATTAAAAACGAAAGCGATATTGAGAACATCGTACTAAAATCAGAAAGCGGAGTACCTGTTTTTGTTCGTGATGTAGCAAGTGTGGAAATAGCACCGCCACCACCAGGCGGGGTTTTGGGCTATACCGTTGCAGACGAAAATGTGAATGTAAACAACGGAGTAGAAGGAATTATTTTGCTACGCAGGTACGAGAACCCAAGCGAAGTATTGGCAGAGCTGAAACAACGTATTGCCGATTTACAGGAACACGAACTGCCTGAAGGTGTAAAAATCAGAACGTTATATGACCGTAGCTTTTTGATAGACCATTCCTTACATACGGTTGGCAAAACTTTATTCGAAGGCGTTAGTATTGTAATCATTATTCTGATTTTCTTTTTGGGAAGTGCAAGAAGTGCGTTAGTTGTGGCACTCACTATTCCGTTCTCATTGCTCTTTGTCTTTATCATTATGCGGTTTACAGGCATACCGGCTAACCTGCTTTCATTGGGAGCTATTGACTTTGGTATCATTGTGGACGGTGCGGTAGTAATGGCTGAACATCTTATCCGGAAATACAGAACAGCTACACCCGAAGAAAAAGAAAACGGTATTGTGCATATTACTTTACTTTCGGCGCAGGAAGTAGGCAGGGAAATTTTCTTCTCCGTAACGATTATCATTTTAGCCTATATGCCCATACTTTTAATGACAAGGGTTGAGGGCAAATTGTTTTCGCCTATGGCTCTGACATTGGCATTTGCGGTTATCGGTTCCATGATTGCTGCATTAACATTCATCCCCGTATTGATTTCATTTGTTTATAACAAAGTCATTTCAAACCCCGGCAAACCATTCAAAGAGCATAAAAACAGGGTACTTGAATTTTTAGAAAACAGTTACGGAAAAACCCTTTCCAAACTTTTAAAACATTACAAAAAAACGGTTTTGATGGGTTTTGGAATAGTAGTATTGCTTATTTCCTTTGGTCTGAAATTAGGGACAGAGTTTTTACCCGAATTAGACGAAGGCTCTATTTTTCTTCGTGGCAACTTTCCTGCGGGCATTACCATTCAGGAGAATGCCACGTATGCTCCGAAAATCAGAAGCATTATTGCCAAATATCCGCAAATCGCTTTTGTCATTACCCAAACAGGCAGAAACGATGACGGCACGGATCCTTTCCCTGCCAATAGAAACGAAATCTTAGTGGGGCTGAAAGATTACCACTTGTGGAGCGACACCATTTCCAAAAAAGAATTGGTAACACAAATCCGTACTGAATTAGAAAAAGAATTACCAGGTGTGAAATTCACATCAGGGCAACCCATTATTGATCAGGTAATGGAAATCGTTACTGGCAGTGCTGCTGACCTCGCCGTTTCTATCGTGGGCAATGATCTGGTAATGATGCGGAGCAAGGCAGACAGTATTGCGAACATCATAAAATCTATGCAGGGAAGCGAAGGCGTAAACATTGAGCAGGAAGGAACACAAGAGCAAGTAGCCATTCAAATAAACCGTGAACAGGCAGCCCGATACGGCATCAATGTTTCCGATATACAAAATATGATTGAAGCTGCCATAGGTGGTAAAAACATTTCCGTATTGTATGACGGAACAAAGCGCTATGATATTGTAATCCGCTATTTACCACAATTCCGAAACAATATTGATGAAATCAAAAAACTGCTTGTGCCTTCTGCCAGGGGTTCTTTAATTCCTATGGAACAACTAGCCGACATCGGTTTTACGGAAGGGCAAACCAACATTTACCGTTACAACAATAAGCGAATGGTAACGGTACGAACCAATATCAGAGGCAGAGACCAGGGTGGATTTGTAAAAGAATTGAACAGTCGCGTTGAAAAGGAAATTCAAATTCCGAAAGGGTATGAATGGGTATATGGCGGTCAATACGAAAACTTAGAACGGGCAGGAAAGCAGTTAGCATTTACCATTCCATTGACCCTGATAATGGTTATTGTGTTTCTTTTTATGCTTTACAAAAATTTTAAACATACACTGATAACAACAAGCTGTGTTTTGTTTGCATTAGCGGGGGGCATAATAGCCCTGCTTATCCGCGGCTATTACTTTAATGTTTCGGCGGGCGTTGGCTTTGTTTCTATTTTCGGAATATCGGTCATGTCAGGGGTGTTATTGGTTTCTGCATTGAACAGGGCAACATTTAATAATACCATCTCACGGTCACTTATTAACCTTACATCCAAAGAACAGCTGAGGGCATTATTATCTATCCTTGTCTTAGCCATTTTCGGGCTTATCCCTGCTTCTATTTCAAGCGGCATCGGTTCTGACGTTCAAAGGCCATTGGCAACCGTTATCATAGGTGGCCTGACAAGCACATTGCTTTTTGCACCGCTATTGATACCGCCTTTGTATTGGTGGACAAATAGGGTTAAAAGCAAGGCTGAAAAAGTGACATTGTAACCGATGGAGGGTGTGTGGTACCCCAACAGGTATTTTTAAATAGTTCTTACTGTTTTTTTTGATATTTTCAGAAAAAATAGTAATTTAGACTGTTAATACCTAAAAAACCAATGAAAAACCACTATTTAACCCTGTTATTTTATCTGTTCATTTCCATTCATTCATTTGCGCAGGTTGAGGTTCCTATAAAAACCACCCTTACAGGCTTTATTATGGAGTCTAAACCGCCTTATACTTCACTGAGAGTATCTTTTGAAGGCCAGGTAGATGAATTCTTCTCCCAATTAATGTTTACAGATACAACCCTGATCTTCAAAACAAAGGCAGAAATGAATGCCTATGAAAGATTGATGAATAAATACAAAAATGAGGTAAACAAAAAGGCAAAAGCAGAGGCCAAAGGAACCCGGCTGAAGGATAATCCGAAAGAATTGGAAACACCGGATATCAGCGGGTACCTGGATGAAAGAGAAATGTTACGGCCGGGTATAGAAGTAGAGGTTACGTTTGACAAATATACGTACACCCGGAAAAATGTAATTCTCATGATTCTGGTCAAAACAGACTTTAGCTCAACCGTAAAAGTGAAAGGGCTGTATGAAAAGCTGGATGGCGACGTGGCGACCATTGACGGTCAGGCGGTATCGCTTAAAGAAAATGTTGCTTTGGTCGGGAAAAGCGGGTTTGAAGGAAAAACCTTTTCGTCGTTTAAAGAAATGATGTACGGCATGGAAATAGAGGCCAAAGGGAAAAGAAAGACGAACGGGGTGATAGAGCTGGAATCGGGCACGGTTACTGAAAATGAATTCTCGGAAGTAGACCGTAAAATAGCCACTTCGTACAGAAATATAATGAAGAGATCGGCCAACCAGGAAGAGATCAATATAGCCGATACGCTTACCTTGCAGCTGCTGAACAATGTAACGATCCAGACGTATATTAACCGGGTGGCCTATGCGGTAGTGCCGAAATACATGAAAACCCTGCCTGACGGTACGCCGGGAAAAGTTGACTTCTCATTTTTAGTGATCAAGGATAAATCGTTTAACGCGTGTGCTTACCCTGACGGCACTATCCATATTTATACGGGCCTGCTGGAAAAAATTGAAAACGATGCTCAGCTGGCCGCAATTATTGGTCACGAGATTGCCCACGTGGTTTATAAGCACTCCCGGAAAAACTACCAGAAGCAGAAAGCGCCCCTCATCTTGTCTGAGCTAAGTGTCCTGGGCATGATTGCCGGTATAAAAGGGGCCGATATAGCCGTGGTAGCCACTGCCCTGGGCGGGCCCATCCTGTTAAGCAGCTACAGCAGGGACATGGAAGAGCAGGCAGACAGGATAGGTTTAACGTATTTGTACGATGCCGGGTATGACCCCAGGGAGGCCCCGAAAATATGGCAGATGCTGGCCCATGAAGCAGATGATGAGCTTCCTTCCGGGTCATTGCTGCAGGCGGTTTCCCTGAAAGGCGCGAAAAAGCTCAAATCAATCTACAATTCTCACCCGGAAGCAGAAAAAAGATACCGGAACCTTAGCCTCCTGCTGGCGCAAAACTACCAGGAATCGGACCTCTCGGGCCTGAAGGTAGGTACAGAGAGCTACCAGAAAATGAAAGCAACCTTAAAGAGGGTAATGAAAGGACTGCCCGAAAAAGAGGAAGTGAGGGCTGAAGTGCCTAAAAACAATACGAAAGCACCGAAGCAGACGCAGAAGGCCCCTGTAAAAGCCAAGACCGGCACCTCCTCCGCCCGGAAAAACTAAACAATCTGACCTCATTTGAAGACCTATGAAAGCACAAGACGACTGGTTTGACAAATTATACAGGAAAAAGCCGGTTAAAGCGATAAGCCTGGTGGTCGCCGTCATGACCTTTATAACCGGCTTCCTGATCCCCGCAGAAACCTTTGAAAAATGGAAAAGCGGCATAGCCGGTATTTTTTCAGACAAAACGGGGTTTATTCTTGAGCCTCCTTATGTATTTTACCTGGAAACCACAAGTAACAGGCCGGCTTTAAAAATAGAATTGCCGGTATTCAGCATTGAAAACGCCACCAACGGAGAAGCAGACAGCCTCAGGCGGATCATCGTATATAAATTGATAGACTATCTGAAGGAAGACACCTCTTTTAAGGTTAGCAGCCTGTTGCCGGAAGACTATTATGATCTCGATAAAATTTTACATAATTATAACCCCGGCACAAGTTACACAAGGGCTATAAAAGTTACGCTGGATAAAAAAAATATCCGGCCGTTGCAGCCTGTGAGAGGGAAATTAAGCGGGTACCTGTATTTGACCGTGCTGGAATCAGGCAACATGGCTTATTCAGACACCCTGCGCCTCGATTATATCAACTTCGACAGGGAGAAAATGCAGATGCTCTCTCTCGACAGCCTGGTTGAGCCTTATTTCAGAAATTATGTATCCCGTATGTATAACCATACCCTGACAGATAAGGGGAAAAATATCTTTTTCAACGAATTCTTTTTCCTGCCGCCTGCATTTTATCTCACCGATAAAGATATATGCTTTCAATATGTCAGGGAAAAGAACAGGGAGGAGTACCAGGGTGCGCGTACAAACTACCTTTTCCGGGTTCCCTACGATTCTATAGTAAACGGAGCCTTGATCCGGAAAAATGGGAAATTGAAATTTTTACTCAAAAATTAAAGCTACATCATGAAAAAGATCATTCTGCTGCTCGTTTTCTTCTCCGCTGGTACAAATGTATTTGCCCAGGGCTTCCGGCTATACAGTTTTATAGACCAGCGCCTGGCTACGCAAAAACTGGATAAGGAAAGCATAGACGATATGGAAACGCACCTGCCCAAATTATTGGGTATGTCCATTGAAGCAGGTATTTCGGCAGACCCGGTCCGGTCGAGCTATAATGGGCTGACGTCAGCCTTGGATCAGATCAATAAAGGAGATGTGGTTATTTTCTATTTTGCCGGAGCCGGGGATGGGAAAGGCACAGAGACAGGCAAACAGAAGGTTTATATAGGCGGTAAGCCCGTTACCCACCAGGAAATCATTGACCGGGTGACCCGAAGGGGGCCTAAACTGGCCGTTATCCTGATGGAGGGGAGTAACAGTCAGGCACTCACCAAGGAAGGAGAATACAAGCATGATCATGCAGGAGCTGTTTCAAAAACCAGCACCAAAAAACTTTTTGACCAGCTTAAGTCTCCGGCTGATAAAGGCATGCTCGTTTATATGAATGCCACAGAGCCGCCCAAGCCGGCCCAGAAAAATTATAAGACGGGCTCCTACTTCTTATCCTCCTTTAAAAATAACCTGTACGATGAGCTGGGAGAATCGAACCCGGACTGGAATAACATAATAAATAAAGTCAGCGCCCAGGTGAGAGAATTTTCAAGAAATGTACAAAAACCCTATGGTAACACGTATTCGATTAGGTAGCCTTCTGCTCCTGGCCATTTTTATTTTTTCCGCGCCCCGGGTAGCAGCCCAAAAGCTGTACTTTTTTTCAGTGATCAATACCGATAATTTTTACCGGCCCGACCGGCAGGTGGATGCTGAAAATATAAACCGGATGGCCGGTAATATATCAAAATACCTGAACATGGAAAAATACACCTATGACTTCGGGGATAGCGTTAATTTTAACCCGGAGACGGTAAAACGGACTCTCAAGAGCATTCCGGTGGTACCCTGCAGCAACGACATCGTATGGTTTCACTACAGCGGAAACGGGGGGAATTACGGAGGAGGCCCCGTGCCTGCCCTGCAGCTGTTTGGCGGAAACCTGGAAGTGAGCGATGTGAAAAAGATAATAGCGGAAAAGAACCCGAAGCTGCTTTTAATCACCATAGATGCCCCCAATAAATCAGCATCTTCTGAGAGAATGAGCGGGAAATACCTGTCTTTAAGCAAAATTCCGGGAGCGCTGTCTCCCCGGGTCTCATTTATATCTTCTGACGAAATCCCGTATTACCTGGTTCTGGAAAATTATGATGCCCTGTTCAGGAACTTTGACAACTCACGGGTGATCGTGATTACCTCTTCTTCCCGGGGAGAAGACGCGCTCTCCGACAGGTACAAGGGTTCCTACTGGGTTCAGGCCTTCAGCAGGGCCATAGACGAGACCGTGAACGGCAAAACGGGGAAAGACATCTGGGTAGAAAATGTATCGGTCAGGCTGGATAAGCATTTAAGCAGGTTATCCAAAAACATGCAGCATTCGCGAATTTCGGTTATCTCCTCCAGCATAATTTGTGACGAAGAATGAAAAAGGTATTGTACGTATTTATCCTGCTCTTCTGGGGCGGCCGGGTATCGGCTCAGTCCCCGGTGTTTCATTGCCTGTTGTTTTTAGACACAGACGACATCAGGTTAAGCAGCTCAGTCCGGCTGACGGAAGCCCGGATAACCGACCTGGCCGGCAAGATGGCGAAGAACGCAGAAATGAAATGCAAAGTTACGGTAGTGAAAGGGGCTGATCTGTCGGTGGCCTCAGCCGGTAAGGCCATTGACCTTTTGCAGGCCGATGAAAAGGATGTCATTTTTTTCTATTTTGCAGGACATGGATGGAATAACCTGCAAAGTGAATATCCCATGTTGAAGATGGGAAGCGGCGAGACCACCGAAGAAAACGCTTTAGGGCTGGAGACCATCTATCGCCGTCTTTTAGAAAAAAAGGCGCGAATGACCCTGGCTTTTGCCGAGGCCTGTAACGGCACAAAGAATTTAAAGCAAAAAGTGACCAGAGATGGCGAAGCCGATCATTTGATCTACAATATGAACCCCAATAAGGTACGTGAGCTTTTCCGGCAGTCAAAGGTAAACCTGATCATGACCAGCAGCCGGCGGGGGCAGGCGTCGTATAGCAACAATTTCGGCGGGCATTTCACCAATGCTTTTTGCGATGCTTTTGAGCGGATGACCTCACGCGAATACCTGGAGGCGGTTTCATGGGAAAAGGTGGTTGCAGAAATTACGGAGGAAACATGGACACTGTCAAAAGGTGCACAAGACGTAATCGCTGAAATAGAATACAACGAAAGCAATAATGCAAGGGTGGATAAGCAGGGGCCCTGTGCCATGAACCTGGTGGCTTTCCATAAGATATCAGAAGACTATCAATTTCTGGAGAGATACTGGCAGAATCTTCAGCGATACGATAAGGATAAAGCGGTAGAGGTCTACGAAGCGTTTTTCCAGGCCGAAGTGCCTGAGTTTTATGAAAACCTGGTGGCAAAGCTGAATCTCAGCAACGGGCTTCCGGATAAAGATAAACAATGGTTTGCAGAAACAGCAGGGGAAACCGTTTCTTTTTTAAAGCAGATAAACCGGTACAAAAATGATGGCAATTACCGCGATAAAGCCTTTGCCAAGATGTCTATTCCGGTAGATAACCTGAAGCAGATGTACGAGAAGCTGGATGACCTGCGTAAGCGCTGTAAGGAATGATACCCGGCCGGACGGGATATCACTGCCTGCAGCGCTCTGAGCGGCTTTACTCTGCTTCTTCTCCGGTTTCTCCGGCCTCCAGCTCCAGCGGCTGAATGGGCGCTATGGCGTTGCCGGCAATGCCTTTGATGGAGCCGTACATGTCAATGGTATTATCGATCACCTTTTCGATCTGCACTTCACGTTCCTTCCAGATCTTCTTCATGGCCCGCTTTTCCCGTTCCAGCTCGGTTTTCATGCTGCTGAAGCCTTCCACAATGGCCTCAAGCTGCTGGCGGAACTGCGTGCCGGTGAGATAGTTGTAAAGCAATCCCATTTTATCGGTTTTATTTTCCTGCACGGCGCGTGCGTTTTGCGAGCGCACCAGGATCTGCCTTAGCACAAATACCAGGCTGATCACTTCCTGGTAATTGCAGATCCAAATGCTCTCGCGCTGGCCGAAACGCTCCATGTCTTTGGGCATCACCTGGCTCACCAGTACGGCAATTTCCGCGCCGAGCGCCCTTTGATCGTCTTTCAGCTTATCGATCCAGGCATCCTGCCAGTTCTGGGTACGCTTGCTCTCAAAAACGATCTTCCCGCAGATCTGCCCGAATTCGTTGATGACGGTCTGGATAGCGTCGGCTCCGCGGATGCCCTTACTGACTTCCTCTACCGTATCGTATACAAAGGCCCGCCGCAGAATCTCCTCCAGCGCCAGCTCCTGGATCTCGCCCTGGAGCTGGGTAGAGCCCTGTTCAGCCTTCCGCTTCATTTCGTTGATCAGGTTTTTCTGGTCTTCGAGCTTTTTTTCGAACTCTTTCCGGGTCAGCTCAAACTCTTCATCCTTCTTCTTTTTGGCAGCCTCTTCTATCTGGGCGGTCTTTTCGATCAGCTCTTTCTGGATCTGGATCTGCATCAGCTCCTGCTGGCTTTTGAGCTCCTGCTCCCGCCTTAGAAGCTCAATTTCCTTTTCCCTGCTTTTAAGAATTTCCTTTTGCTTGGCCTCGTTATCCTGCTTCAGCGCGGTCAGCTCGGCGGCATTTTTTTCTTCCATGCGTTTTTGCGCTTCCGAAAGCGCCACGGCCCAGAGTTTTTTCTTTTCGCTGATCTCAAACTCTTTCTTCTCGGTTTCCAGTCTTTTCTTAAACTCGTCTATCCGGAGGGCATACTCCTTCTCTCTGAGCTCCATATTCTTTTTCAGCTCAATCTCCAGGTGCTTTTGCATAGCCTCACCGGCATCAAATTTGTGGCCGCAGTTGGGGCAGGTGGTAGAATTAACGGACATGGGTTTAAGTTAAAAGTTAAAAGTTAAAAACTAAAAGTTAAGGTAAATTATAGATTTTTTTGGATGTTTTGATACTGGAAACCAGCATTGCAATGATTTCCTTACAATCCCATATAATACTTTCATACCCCGGATTTTCCAGGTATCCAGTGTCTGATAACAAATTCAGCCAATATTCTGTTTCATTAGCCTCTTTCAATGCGATATGCATTTTACTTATAAAATCAGATTTGCTCTGACCAAATTCTGCTTCCTTCAACAATGCACCAATAGCTGTACCACTCCTGATTAATTGCTTCGAAAGTACAAGCTCCTTTTTATCTTTTTGCAGATATTGGCACATCTTAACAATTCGGATAGCAAATGCATAACTCTTTTCCCGCAAAACACTTTTTGCCATAATAATAAGTTGTATGGTGGTACCTTAACTTTTAGTTTTTAACTTTTAACTTTTCACTGATAAGCTACTGCCGTTTGCTTCTGACTCCCCAGCCCTTCAATCCCCAGCTCCACCACATCGCCGGGTTTCAGGTAACGGGGCGGTTTGAAGCCAAGGCCCACACCGGCAGGGGTGCCGGTAGAGATCACGTCGCCGGGCAGCAGGGTCATGAATTGGGTGAGGTGCTCTATCACCTGGGGAATATTGAAAATAAAATCGCTGGTACTGGAATCCTGCAGCTTTTCCCCGTTTACTTTCAGCCAGAGGTTCAGGTTATGAGGATCGGCGACCTCATCTTTCGTGGCCAGGAAAGGCCCTAACGGCGCGAAAGTGTCGTTCGACTTGCCTTTTACCCATTGTCCGCCCCGTTCCATCTGGAATTCGCGTTCCGAGTAGTCGTTATGCATGCAGTAGCCGGCAATATAATCCCACACGTCAGCTGCGTCTACATACGAAGCCTTTTTACCGATCACCACGGCCAGCTCCACTTCCCAGTCGGTTTTTACCGAGTTTCTCGGGATGATCACGTTGTCGTTCGGACCGCACAGGGCAGTGGTGGATTTAAAAAACACCACCGGCTCTTTGGGTACTACGGCACCGGTTTCAGCAGCATGTTTGGCATAGTTCAGTCCTATGCAGACGATCTTGGAAGGCCGGGCAATGCAGGAATCCAGCCGGTTGCTTTTAGATACTTCCGGGCAGGACGCTGTCTTCAGCCATTCGCCGAGGCGGCTCAGCCCATCATGGGTAAAAAATGCTTCGTTGTAATCCTCTCCGAAAGCCGACACGTCCAGCCAGCGGTCATCTGCAGTGATAATGCCGGGTTTGATTTTCCCGTTCTGCTCAAAACGTATTAATTTCATTTAGATATTTTATTAATTATTTAATTTTATAAATCCTCCGTCGATCGGGTAATCCGACCCGGTAATGAACGAGGCCTGGTCAGACACGAGGAAGGCCGTGAGGGCGGCAATTTCTTCGGGTTTGCCCATACGGCCGATGGGTTGGGTTTTCGACAGCTTGTCGAACATCTCCGCTTCTTTTCCGGGGTAGCTTTTCTTGATAAACCCGTCAACAAACGGCGTATGTACCCGGGCCGGTGAAATGCAGTTGCACCGGATATTGTGGGAAAGGTAATCGCGGGCCACCTGGAAGGTGATGGCGCGTATGGCCCCCTTGCTCATGGAGTAGGCGAAGCGGTCGGTCAGTCCTACCGAGGCGGCAATAGAGGCCATGTTGACAATAACCCCGCCGCCGTTTTCCTTCATGACGGGCACAACGGCATGAAGGCAGTTGTATACCCCCTTGATGTTGACATTATACACCCGGTCGAGGTCGGCTTCCGTGGTGCTCTCCACCGTACCCACATGCGAGATCCCCGCATTGTTGATGAGTATGCTGATGGGGTGGAGGTCGTTTATTTTGGCTACTTTCCGGAGTACCTCTTCCTGCCGGGCCACGTCTACCCGGTGGGCATAGGCCACCCCTCCGTTGGCATTGATGAGGTCGGCCTCGCGCTCGGCCAGGTCCGGGTTAACCTCGAAAATATGAATGATGGCGCCGTTCCGGGCCAGGGTGCGCGAGATCTCAAGACCGATACCGCTGGCACCCCCGGTAACGATGGCTACTTTTTGCTGAAGATTGTACATGATTAACCGTTAAAATAAAGATCAAAAATAGGGAGTATCAGGCAGACTACGAACAGAGTGACCCTATATTCTGGATATATCTGTGGTCAGGCCCTGTAAATCTGATTATTTTGACGTAAACGTTTCATAATTAAATAAAAACTACTATCTTTGCACTCCCAAAAAAGGGGTAATTTATTTTAATTAATTAATTTTTAACAGTTTACAATGCCTACTATACAGCAGTTAGTAAGAAAAGGAAGAGAGACCTTACAGTATAATTCTAAGTCTCCGGCATTGGATTCCTGCCCTCAGCGTCGTGGTGTATGTACACGTGTATACACGACTACTCCTAAGAAGCCTAACTCGGCTTTGAGAAAAGTAGCCCGTGTGCGTTTAACCAACCAGAAAGAGGTTAACGCTTATATTCCCGGCGAAGGTCATAACCTGCAAGAGCACTCGATCGTACTGATCAGAGGCGGCAGGGTGAAAGACCTTCCGGGTGTACGTTACCACATTGTTCGCGGGGCCCTGGATACCGCCGGTGTGAATAACCGTAAGCAGGCTCGTTCCAAGTATGGCGCCAAACGTCCTAAGCCGGGACAAGTGGCTGCAGCTCCTGCAAAAGGTAAGAAAAAATAATTCTTTATAGCTTCTGATTATCAGATATATAGGGAAGTAATATTCAGTTTTTACCGAATGTGAATTAGTTTAAATCGTTAAACGAAACCTTCTTAAAAAGATTTAAGAAATGAGAAAAGCAAAACCTAAAAAGCGTTACGTACTGCCTGATCCCAAGTTCAGGGATGTTACCGTAACCAAGTTTGTTAACAACCTGATGTACGACGGTAAAAAATCACTGGCTTACAGTATTTTCTACGGTGCGTTGGAGATTGTGGAAAAAAGAACCAGTGAGAATGGTCTTGAAGTATGGAAAAAGGCTTTAAGTAACGTTATGCCTTCTGTGGAAGTGAAAAGCCGCAGAGTAGGGGGCGCTACTTTCCAGGTTCCTACCGAAGTAAGAGCCGAACGTAAGCAGTCGCTGGGTATGAAATGGATGATCGGTTACGCACGTAAGCGTGGCGAGAAAACCATGACAGAACGTCTGGCAGGAGAGATCGTAGCCGCATCCAAGGGCGAAGGTGCTTCTGTGAAAAAGAAAGACGATACCCACAGAATGGCCGATGCCAACAAGGCATTCTCGCACTTCAGACTGTAATCGGTACACAAGAGATTATGAAGAGAGCTCCCATCGGGAGCTCTTTTTTTGTGACCACATAGATACATAGATTTAGGGGTTTCGTTTTAATTCTATGAATCTATGTGGTTAAAAAAACGCACCACACTCACTCTTCATCAAATTCCTTCCTCGCATTCAGATACCCCTTAATCACGGTAAACGTAGTAATGGCCAGGAAGAATATAATGATATAATGAACGTAATCGATGATGAAGGGGAAGCGGTTGCCAAGCAGGTACCCGCCACCTACCAGCGTCATGACCCATACCCCCCCGCCTATCATATTGTAGATACTGAACTGCAGAAAGTTCATCCGTACCAGCCCGGCAAGAATAGGAGCAAAAGTGCGCACAATGGGCAGGAAACGGGCAATGATCAGGGTACGGTTACCGTATTTTTCAAAATAATTGGCCGTTCGGGCCAGGTATTTCTGCTTAAAGAAAAGAGAATCTTTTTTATTACGGATCTTATCGCCGAAAAACCGCCCGGAGATATAACCTGTATAAGTACCCAGAACCGCTGCGGCAAAAACCCCCAGCAAAACAAGGTAAATGGGCTGGTCCAGGTGCTGGGAAGAAACAAATACGCCGGTGAGGAACAAAAGATAGTCGCCGGGCAGGAAAAAACCGAAAAACAGGCCGTTTTCTATATATACGATCAGCAGAATAGCCAGGAGCCCGCCGGTTTGTATGATCTCTTCCGAGTTCATGATGTAGGTAAGGAAAGAGCTGATTTCTTCCATTTATCCGCTTTTTAATAAAGATAGACCCCCGCGTTTTCTTCGTCGGATAAAATAACCCGGACGTGATCGGACAGCGTGGTCGACAGGCTGTATCCTACGAAGTCTGCCTTGATGGGGTACAGGGGGTGATTCCTGTCTACCATTACGGCCACCTGCAGCTTCCGCAGGGGAATAGACAGGAAAGGCCGCAGGCAGAAAGCCAGCGTTTTCCCGGAGTTGAGCACGTCATCTACAATCACCACCGACTTGTTCCGGAAGGTGTCTACTTCACTTTCAATGGTAATGTCGGGTTGCGAGCCGGCCGTTTTGTCAAAGCTGAGCCTGGCAATGGTGACTTTGAGCCCGGAGATCTCCTGCAAAAAGTTCACAATGATCCCGGCCAGCACGTACCCCTCGCCGCCGATGCCCGCTACCACTACTTCGTTTTCTGAGGTGTTATTCTCCAGGATCTGGTAGGCTATCCGTTTGGCTTTCTGAAGGGTTTTTTCACGGGTGAGGAGCAGCGCCTTAGACATACGTTGAAAATTAACATTATTGCAAAAATAACCAATCCTCGCTTTGGTAGGTGAAAATACTTTCTAAAAAGGAGAAATATATTTTTGAACAGCGGGGGCTATTCGGGGGCTTTTTTATAATTTTGCAGGTCGAAATAACGGGATATGATAGTAAAAACGAAAAAATTTGCTTTAGATAAAAAACATTACATCAAAAAGGCCTTTGCCGGGCAACTGGAGAAAGTGAAGCTCTGGTTCCTGGTTCCGGCGGCAATAGCCGTGCTGGGTCTGGTGCTCAACTTTACAGGGGTGTATAAAAACTGGTGGATACTCATTACCGCTATCATCGGCGCTATCCTTTTTGCCGCTTTCTGGTACCTGCAGTTCTATGCCGCTACCCAGATGGATCAGAACAAGCAGATGTTTGATAAGTTTGCGTATGAAGTAGACAGCCGGCAGATCCTGGTAAAGCTGAACGCCAAAGAAGGCGGTGTGATCAAATGGGATATGGTCAAATCAGCCGAGAAAGACAAAACAGGCTTCTACCTGCACATGGGGAGAGGCCAGTTCCTGCATTTCCGGAACGATGTGTTCAACTCCGAGCACGACCAGAAGCTCTTTGAATCTATATTGAGAAGAAAGAACCTTCTTCCTGCGTAAAGAAGAGGACCTTTTCCTAACCGTAAAAGCAGATGCCACCCGTGCACAAACCTACTGTTTGTATACGGGTGGCATTGGGTTTTTACCGGCTGACGTTCTGCATCAGTGAGCGGCGGCCGGGACTTCTTCCAGCGAAAATTGCTTGTCAAAGCCCACCAGCCGGCAGGAAATGTTCCGGTATTTCGATTTATAATCCACAAACTCCTTGATGCCCTGCAGCACGTCAAAATCAATGTAGGAAGAATTCGACGCATCAATAACAAGGGCGCTGTTCCGGGGTATGGCCTCCAGCGACTCTTTGATATTGGCTTTGTTCAGGAAAGAAACCTCCTCCGACAGCACCATCCGGACAGGCCCCGATGTACCCGCTTCCGGCGGATAGTAAAAGAACGCATTCCTGAAATTTCCTTTCAGGATATAATATACGCTATAGGCCAGGCCTATGCCCACACCCGCCAGCAGGTCAAACATGACCACGCTGATCACCGTAACCAGGAAGGGCTTCCACTGGTATTTGCCGTTGGCAAACATCTCTTTAAACAGTACGGGCCGGGCCAGCTTGTAGCCGGTATAGATCAATATGGCGGCCAGTGAGGCCAGCGGGATCTTGTTCAGCACTACCGGGATCAGCAGCACCGACGCAAAGAGCAGCACCCCGTGAAAAATAGCCGACACCTTGGTGCGGGCGTTGGCATTCAGGTTGGCGCTGCTTCGCACAATCACGGAGGTGATGGGCAGGCCGCCGATCAGCCCGGAGGTCATATTGCCGATGCCCTGCGCTACCAGCTCGCGGTTGTTATTGGTAAATCGCTTGTGGGGGTCAAGCTGGTCAACGGCCTCAATGCACAGCAGGGTTTCAATAGAAGCCACGGCCGTAATGGTAAGGGCCACCATCCATACCTGCGGATTCAGGATAGCGGTGAAGTCGGGGAAGGTAAACAGCGCGGCGATCTCGGAAAACGAACCGGCTACCGGAACATTAACGAGGTGCTCAGGCGAGATGGCCAGGGCCGGGATATGCCGGAAGACCAGCTCGCTGATCAGTACGCTGACCACCACAGCTACCAGCCCGCCCGGAATGATCTTCGAAACTTTCTGCAGCCTGGGGGCCTCAAAGGCGGCCAGGATGCCCAGCCCGATGAGGCAGATCAGGGTAGCCCCCGTACTGATGTGGCTGAACGACTCCCACAGGCTTTGGAGGGCATTTCCACCGTTTTTCTTAAAAAAGCCGGTCAGCTCGCTGAATGCTTCCGTGTCGTACCCCAGGGCATGCGGAATCTGCTTCAGGATAATGATGATCCCTATCCCTGAAAGCATGCCTTTAATCACGTTGGAGGGGAAATAATAGGCCAGCACCCCGGCCTTAATAAAGCCCAGGATAACCTGGAAAACCCCGGCCAGCACTACGGCCAGGAGAAAGGTTTCAAAACTGCCCAGCGTGGCGATGGCAGAAATCACAATAGCCACCAGGCCCGCCGCGGGTCCGCTTACGCTCAGCTGGCTGTTAGAGAGCGTGCCGATCACAATGCCGCCGATGACGCCGGCAATGATACCGCTGAAAAAAGGAGTTCCGGAGGCCAGGGATATGCCCAGGCAAAGAGGTAGCGCCACAAGAAAAACCACCAGGCCCGCGGGCAGATCGTACTTCAGATTCTTCAGATACTTTGAATTCATACAATGAGTTTTAACGGTTGTATACACCATGTTTCGAGAGTGTAAACACCGCTCCGGAGAGGCGGGTTTCATGAAAAACCCTGGCTGTGAGGATTCTAATTGGATTCTAATTCCGTCTTAATGGGATTTTAATTTCGGCGGTAACTCCCTGCCCGGCGGCCGAAGAAACCAGCAGCTCTCCCTTGTGCAGGCGGATTATGTTCCGGGCCAGCGGCAGGCCTATGCCGTACCCTTCAAACTCACCGGTATTGGAGGCCCGGAAGAAGGGATCATAAATGAAAGGCAGCTCGCTTTCAGGAATACCGATGCCCCGGTCTTTGATCCGGATCACGATATCGTTTTCTTCCCATTCCAGGCTGATCTCTACCACCTCGTTTTTGGAATATTTCAGCCCGTTGCCAATGATATTGGTGATGGCCAGCATGAGCAGCTGCTTGTTTCCCTGTACCTGGAGCTGCTGGTGCTGCTCGGGCAGGTTGGTGAAATCAATGACCACATTGTTGGAAGGATCAATTTTATTGAAGGTCTCCTTGCATTCCAGCAGGATCTCGTCTATGCGCAGGGGTTCAAAAAGCAGCTTTGATTTCCTGAAGCCCGTTTGGGCAAGAAACAGCAGGGCCTGCGTTTTGTTGTTGAGCTTTTCAGCCTCCCGGAGTATTACGCGGAGGGTTTCGCGGTAAAATTCGGGGTCGCGCCCGCGCGAGAGTGCCAGGTCGGCTTCCGCAATAATGGCCGTAAGGGGTGTACGAAACTCGTGCGAGGCATTGGATACAAAATTCTTCTGCGCCTCAAAAGACGTTTCCAGGCGGTCAAGCATCACATTGAACGACTTCGACAGGATCTCCAGCTCGCGGGGCAGGTCTTCTTCGGGAATGCGCAGGTGCAGCTTGTCGGTGCCGATCTCATTGACCCGTGTGCTGATCTCCTGCAGGGGCTTGCTGATGCGGCTGGAAATCCAGTACGACAGGAAGAAAATGAGCAATACGGCAAAAATAATGGTTCCGGCCAGCAATTGCCGGAGATACACCTCGTGGTGGGTATGGTAATAATTTTCAGCAGAAACAATAACCAGGTACTGCCCGTCAGCATGATCCGTGCGTATGGCATTATAGAACGTGTTTCCCTTTTTATAAAAATGGTCGCCGTCGCGCAGGGTTTCCTCAAAAAAGTGTTGCGGTATGTCCAGCTTATCGCTGAGTGCTGCCGGGTTGAGCGTATCTGTGCGGATAATAAAATGCCGTTCGTTGGTCAGCTTTTCCAGGTATTCGGCCTTGAACTGCTTCAGGTAGTCGGCTTCGTTATCGGTTTCCAGCTCAATGCGGGCGGTGGTCAGGGCCCGGGTATGGAGGCGTGCGTGAAAATCAGCGTAAGAATACTGGATGAGGTTATAATAAATGAACCCGCTGAAAAGAAGGATGATCGCAAACAGGGAAGCGAAGAGCAGAATCACCAGTTTCCGGCGGGTTGACATATATTATTTTAATATTTGTATAATTATAAAATCCCACAATAATATTTCAACGACTTCAGGATATCTTTCCGGGTAATGGGGATATCGTACGTACAGCTGCCTATCCCGTCCAGGAGGGCGGCCCGCACCGTATTGCCCCGGTTCTTTTTATCCTGGGCCGTAAGTGCGGCGATAGCCCCGAAATCCTGGGGATCGATGGGCACCGTGCCGTATACCGAGAAAATGTACTCCTCGATCTCTGCCAGCCCGGCCTCGGGCAGCATTCCTTTGGAATACGCGATATACGCCTCGCAGATCATGCCAATGGCAATGGCTTCACCGTGCAGGAGGCGGTCTTTGTCAAGGTAGAACGTTTCAACCGCATGCCCGATGGTATGCCCGAAGTTCAGGATTTTCCGGAGCCCCTTTTCGGTAGGATCCTGCGTAACAATTTCTTTTTTTGTTTCTACCGAGTGCGTGACCAGGTCGCTCAGGGGCACCTCTTCCGGCTCCATGCGCCTGATTTTATCCCACATGGCCCGGTCACGGATCAGGCAATGCTTGATGATCTCGGCAAAGCCCGACCGAAGCTCCCGGTCGGGAAGGGTAGCCAGGAAGACCGGGTCGATCAGAACCGCACGGGGTTGGGTAAAAACACCGATGTGGTTTTTCAGGCCCCGGAAGTCGATGCCCAGCTTTCCGCCCACGCTGGCGTCTACCTGGGCCAGTAAGGTGGTGGGTACCTGGATAAAGTCGATTCCCCGCTTGTACGTGGCAGCACAAAAGCCACCCATGTCGCCGATAACGCCCCCGCCCAGGTTAATGACCAGGGCATGCCGGTCAAATTCAGCCTCTGTTAATTTTTGCCAGATAATTGTACAAGTATCTAAATTCTTATATTCCTCGCCGGCCGGAACCGTGATCAGCAGGTGCCTGGGCAGCAGGTCTTTTATCTTTGGGTAGCAGTCTTTCCGCGTGTTTTTATCTGCTATAACGGCTATAGCAGAATAATCCTTTCCTTCCAGGTATTGGGGAAGAAGCTGCTCAACAGAGCCTTGTAATACCGACATACGTTTCTTTTTAAAATTCAAAAATACTGGAATTAACCCGTTTATGAAAGCGCCGAAACCACTTATCTTTGTGAAAAACGACCTGGTGTGTGAAGTCTGAGATAATATACAAATACTTTCCGGAGCTAACGGAAAAGCAGCGGCAGCAGTTTGACCGGCTGGGTGAACTGTATGAAGAGTGGAATTCCATGATTAATGTGGTGTCCAGGAAGGATATCGATATGCTCTATGAAAGGCATGTGCTCCATTCGCTGGGCATAGCCAGGGTGTGCCGCTTTGCCGATGACTCCGAGGTGCTTGATGTGGGCACAGGTGGCGGGTTCCCCGGTATTCCGCTGGCCATTCTTTTCCCGGAAGTATCTTTTCACCTGGTAGATGCCGTGGGGAAAAAGATCAAAGTGGTGGAAGAAGTGGCCGCAGGACTGGGCCTGACCAACGTAAAAGCCGAGCACCAGCGGGTAGAGCAGCTGCGCGGAACCTACGATTTCATTGTGAGCCGGGCCGTGACCCGCATGGCGCCTTTCCTGGCATGGGTACAGAACAAGATCAACCGGAACCATTTCAGCCCGCTCGATAACGGTATCCTGTACCTGAAAGGCGGAGACCTCCGCGAGGAGCTGTCGGAAGTAAAGCGGAAGTTCCGGGTGTATGAGCTGAAAGATTATTTTGAGGAGGAATTCTTTGAAACGAAAAAAGTGGTTTACCTCCCGTTCTGAGCATGTCTGCCATAGCCTATATCGAAGAAGGGGAAGTACGGGTCAAAGCCGCGATCTTCCTGTACGGCAAGTATGCTGACGCCCCGCTGGCACAGGCCATAGAAGCAGAGATCAACGGGATGTGGAACGCCCCGGAGGTGGTGATCCCGGTACGGACGCAGCTGCTGACGGTACGCTTCCGGGTAGAGGTGGAGCCTGTAAGCCTGGAAGAAGCCAGGCAGAAAATGCAGGATAACCGCTCGCATGAAGTGAACTTTGTACGGGTGGAAGATGCCAATATCGTGGAGCGGTCAATGATGGGGAGGGGGCTGGGACAGAACTCGGGCCATTGGCTGATCACCGACCAGCTCGGACAAAGCACCACGGCGGCCCATGAGTTCGGGCATGCGCTGGGCCTGCCGCACCCGCACCAGCTCGACTACCGCGGCACGGGGTACCCGCCGCTTATGGCGCCGAGGGGCACCCTGGTAGATGCCGTTTTTCAATGGAACCCGCTGGCCGAACCCGGCGCTTACGGCGGTACCATGAACCCCGTTCACCGGCGGGTGAGGCCGGAGGAAGTCATGGATGTACTGGCACGGGCGGAATTTAACGGAGATTATTTTATAATTGGCGAAATATCTAATTACTTTTACGACGAAACAGGCCGCTGATTTAAACCTTTTCAGAATTTTGGTATCTAAGTATAAAATGTTTCTCAACAATTAAACAAAGACAAAATGAAAAGATTATGGGGAATAGCGCTGACAGGTATGCTGCTGGCATCTTGTGCTACCGGAGGTGGTTTGACCACGGGCGGTGGCGGTGGCGGACAGGCGTCGAGCCAGACTTCCAGCGCCGAGGCGCAGGCAAGAGACCTGACGAACCGGATGAAAACGGTATTGAGCCTCGACAAGACGCAGGAAGAGAAGGTGCTCACCATTAACGTGGTTAACCAGAAGCTTTTGCAGCGGATCCGGGAGAATAACGACCAGGGACTGGCGGCTTCTACCAAAGAGAACTACCACAAAGAGCTCAAAGCCGTGCTGAGCACAGACCAGTTCTCGAAGTTCAGGACTTCCTTTCCTGGCCTTTGATCACATATGAAAGACAAGCTTTGCCGGTAGCCATTTCGCCCCCGGCGGAGAGCCCGGCAAAGCCTGTTGATATTTCCACATCAGCTCCTCCCATTCCTGCACCTTCGGGTTCAGGTTGTCCATTTCTGCTTTTTTCTCAAAGCTGAAATCGTCTTCGGTTTCCATCACCATGAACAGGCGGTTGTCGAACCGGTAGATATCCATGTGCCGTATGCCTGAATCACGGATGCTCTGAATGATTTCGGGCCATACTTCCCGGTGGTATTTTTCGTATTCGGCAATGAGCGCAGGGTCATTGACGAGGTCCAGTACGAGGGCGAATTTTTGCATTTGTGTTTCGTTTTTCGTGATTTTGTCTTTCTGCTTTTTACTTCCTTACTTCCCTCACATTCCTGAGCGCAAAAAGCAGCACCACTACAAAGCACACCAGCGGAACATAATAGCCCGGCTGGATATCATCACCGGCACGGTCAATGACATATCCCATAAGTACGGGGAAAATAGCTCCGCCTATAATGGCCATAACCAGCAGCGATGAGCCCGCTTTGGTATGCTGCCCCAGTCCTTTAATGCCCAGCGAGAATATAGTAGGAAACATAATGGAGAGGAAGAACCCGAGAGCTCCGAGGGCAAATACCACCAGGTTTCCCTGGAGCGAAATGGCCATGATACACAGGATTATAGCAGCTACGGCATAGGCGGCCAGCAGGCGCGCCGGGGCAATGATACGGGTAAGGGCGGTACCGGCAAACCGGCCGGCCATAAACAGGAAACCGTAAATACCCAGGTACCAGCCGGCTTCTTTTTCGCTCATTCCGCCACCGGCCATGGCCATCCGGATAAAGAAGCTGGTGATGCAGACCTGTGCGCCCACGTAGAAAAACTGGGCCATGACCGCTAAGCGCAGACCCGGGAATTTCCATGCGGTAAGAAAGCTGCCTGACTCCCCTTTATTCCCGCTTTCTTCAATATCGGGAAACCGGATCAGGTAAAACAATACGGCCAGCACCAGCAGGATCACACCTATATATATATAGGGCCCTTTAACAGAGGCCGCCTCTTCGGTAAAATACTGTATCTTTTCTGCTTCGGGCATCAGGGCCAGCTCTTCAGCGCTGAATTCCTTTCCTGAAAGAATAAAAAGGGTACCGATGAAAGGTCCGGCGGTGGCAGCCAGGCCGTTGAACGACTGGGCCAGGTTCAGCCGGGTGGTAGAAGTTTCTTCCGGCCCCAGCCGGGCGGCATACGGGTTGGCGGCTGTTTCGAGGGTAGCCAGCCCGGTTCCGATAATAAATGAGCCCAGCAGGAAGATGGTGAAATCGCGGTTATTGGCCGCCGGTATGAAAAGAAAGCAACCCAGGCTGAATACCAGGAGCCCTGTAATGATCCCGTTTTTATACCCTGTTTTTTTCAGAAGCAGCCCGGCGGGAATGGCCGCAATAAAATAAGCCAGGTAGGCGGCGGTATCTACCAGCGTACTTTGCGCATTGCTCAGCTCAAGGGCTTTCCTTAAATGCGGGATCAGCACCCCGGTAAGATTATTGGCCAGTCCCCACATAAAAAACAGGCTGGTGACCAGAATAAAAGGAATCAGGTATTGGTTTTTTTCTTTCATGAATAAGGTTGAAAATCTGGCTGCTAAAATAGGGGAAATCCGGTTAAGTTTTCTTTTAGTAAGGAAAAACTAATCGAAAACCACTCTTCATGTGCCGTTCGGTTCCTCTTCAGACCGGGCAGACAATCGCCGGGGGAATATTTTCCGGGTTCTTTTGTGAATGTGCGATCATATATGTGGCATGGAAATTGCAGTATTTAAAGATATTTTGGCTTTGTGCGGCTTCTGTAAAAAAATAGCTGCGAACAGGTGAAATACTGAACCTAAATAATAAATGATATGAAGTACTGTTTACTCCTGGTTATTTCTTTGATATCCGCGATCAGCGGGTCGGCCCAGGGGACACTCAAGTTAACCATTGACTGGAACCAGGAATCGGCCAGGTATGATGTATTTGCCATATCGCCTTCCACACAAAGGAACTTCGCTTTTGGTAAAGCACAGATCGCGGTGGTAGTGCCTAAATCTTCTCCTGATACCCGGTTAAATGTGGTCAGCTATGCGGGTGGCTCATGGACGGATGAAAAATTTATCACCGATCCGGCATCATCGCCGGGCAAAGACTTTCACGCAGTAGCAGCTCACGGCAGCACGGTAAACTTTACCGCCAACCAGAAGCTCCTGCTTTTCAGTTTCACGTTTGCTGACGGCCAATGCAGAGAAGGCGTCAGATTATTCAATAACGGTGCAGACCCCGGTGCTTCGGCCCAGGGATTCAACGGCATTGATTTCAGCAATTCAATTTTGGGAGGCGGGAATGTACAGATTTACCATTCCAATACATCCAATTCAGGTACCACCTGCATGGATTGCCCTGTAGAATTTACAGTACCTAAATTGAAAAAACAATCATAACAGATATGAACCGGATCGCTGCTATCGGAAATCTACATCAGCCCATAATAAAATTTGGGAATGATTTTTGTGCCGGGGCTTTCAAAGCCTCTGAACAGACCGTAACCGCGAAGCCGTATCCGGGCAGTGAATATATCTATCCAATTTTTGAAACACTTAACTGAGTTTTGGATGAAACCTACGTTTACCATCAGGAAAAATTTCCACTATCAAAGTATTCTCATACTGTTCCTGCTTCTGGCAAGTGCAGTAGCGGGGTTTTCCCGGGAGAGAGCTGACCTTAGCGTTAATCCTAATCTAAGGTCGAATTCGGTTAACCCTTCCTACCTCGAGAGGTACAAGGAGGGGCTAAGAACCCTATATTCCTTCAAAAATATTCTTGCCGGGTTCAGGGAGAATACCTCTGAAGAAGTAAAGAATAACACGGCCCACACCGTATACGCCAGGGCTATAGCGGCGGATACCACGATCGGCGGCAAGTGCTATTCGGATATTTTCAGGTATTGTGCCGGCCAGGAGATTGAAATTGAGGTCGAAGCGGAGGGAGGATACCAAAACTATAAGTGGTTCAAAAATGACGTGGAGATTGCGGGAGCAACCGGTGCCGTATATACGATTACCGAACCCGGATCCTATTATTTTACGGCCGAAGACGCAGAGACCTGTGACGCCAAGCTGTGTTGTCCTTACCTGGTAACACAGGAGCAGGAATTTGACGCTGTGGTCACCAAAACCGATGCCGTGTGTGCTACCGGTACTACCGGCTCTATTACTGTAACCCCAACCGTGGGTGAAATAAGCGATTATACCTACAGCCTGAACGGAGGACCTTCGCAGGCCTCTAACCTGTTTACTAACCTGGCCGGCGGATCTTATACGGTAACCGTTAAAAATGCAGCCGGTTGTTCTGTAGAGAAAACCGTTGAGCTGGTTCAGCCGGACGGTATCACGGCTTCTGCTGAAACCGCATGTGTTAATGATTCAACTACAGCCACTATAGTGGTTTCTGGCGGGGTAAAACCCTATATGTATAGTTTAGACGGCGGAGCTTTCGGAAGCGACTCCGTTTTTGCTGCTTTAACTGAAGGCCAGCATGAAGTGCTGGTGAAAGATGCCAACAATTGTACCTATAAGGTCACTGTGGATGCCTATTGTGAATGTACTCCGGAAATCTTTGAATATTGCCCGGGTGATACCATTCAGATCCTGGCAGAAGCGCTTCCCGGACAAGGGAATTACCAATGGTATAAAAACGGGGAAGCCATTGCAGGCGCTACCGACAGTGTGTATACCATTACGGCTGCTGGTACCTACCATTATACATCGGGTGGAGACGACACCTGTGAAGGGGAGCTTTGCTGTCCTATTATAGTAAGAGAAAAAGAGGCGCCTTCCGTTAACCTTACGGGCGGCGAGCTGAGCTGTACTATTACCAGTATTCAGCTGGCTACCGGTTCAGACCCGGCCAATACTTTCAGCTGGAGCGGACCAAACGGTTTTACGGGCAATACCCCGTCAGTAACCGTGGCTGAGTCCGGAACCTATATTGTGACCGTAACGGGTGCCAGCGGATGTTCCGTATCGGATACCGCGATAGTTACCCGTGACAGCGACGTACCTACCGTTGCCGTGAACGGCGGCGAGCTGACCTGTGATGTAACCAGCCTGGAGCTGACGGCTACCGCCAGCGCAGGAGTGACCTACAGCTGGTCAGGTCCCGGCAGCTTTACCGCTACCACTCCAACCGCTACGGCTACTACCGCCGGGGAGTACGTGGTAACGGTGACTTCCGTAAACGGATGTATCGCGAAAGATACCGCTACCGTTACGCAAAACAGTGAATTACCAACGGTTGCTGTAAGCGGCGGCGAGCTGACCTGTGATGTAACCAGCCTGGAGCTGACGGCTACCGGCAGCGCAGGGGTGACCTACAGCTGGTCAGGCCCGGGTGGCTTTACGGCTACCACACCGGCCATCACGGCTACGGCTGCGGGTGACTACGTGGTAACGGTGACTTCCGTAAACGGATGTATCGCGAAAGATACCGCTACCGTTATACAAAACAATCAATTACCTACCGTTGCCGTAAGCGGAGGCGAGCTGACCTGTAAAGTAACCAGCCTGGAGCTGACGGCTACCGGCAGCGCAGGGGTGACCTACAGCTGGTCAGGCCCCGGCGGCTTTACGGCTACCACGCCGGCCATCACGGCTACGGCTGCGGGTGACTATATCGTAACGGTAACTTCCGCAAACGGATGTATCGCGAAAGATACGGCTACCGTTACGCAAAACAGTGAATTGCCTGTGGTTGCCGTAAACAACGGCGAGCTGAACTGTAAAGTAAGCAGCGTGGAACTAACCGCTACCGCCGGCGCAGGGGTGACCTACAGCTGGTCAGGCCCCGGCGGCTTTACGGCCACCACGCCGGCCATCACGGCTACGGCTGCGGGCAACTATATCGTAACGGTAACTTCCGCAAACGGATGTATTGCGAAAGATACCGCTACCGTTACGCAGAACAATGAATTACCAACGGTTGCGGTAAGCGGCGGCGAGCTGACCTGTAAAGTAACCAGCCTGGAGCTGACGGCTACCGGCAGCGCAGGGGTGACCTACAGCTGGTCAGGCCCCGACGGCTTTACGGCAAATACACCCAATATTTCAGCTACTGTTGCGGGCAACTATATCGTAACGGTGACTTCCGCAAACGGATGTACCGCAAAAGATACCGCAAAAGTTACGATGGCAGGTGCCCCTACGCTGGCAGTTACGCCTTCATGCGTAGATAATAAAGGTACTGTGACCCTCCTGGCTTCAGGAGGTAAGGCCCCTTACCAGTATAGCAAAGACGGCGTGACCTTCCAGGCAGAGGCGTTGTTTACCGGCCTGGCCAACGGCAATTACGTATTTACGGTAAAAGATGCCAACGACTGTATTTTCACGGCTACTGCGGTAGTGAAATGTGAAGTGGAATGTGTACCGCAGATCTATACGTTCTGCGACAAAGAAGCCATCGATGTGACCATTGAAGCAGAAGAAGGCCTGACAAATTACCAGTGGTACAGAAACGGGGAAGCGATAGCAGGAGCTATCAACCGGATATACACCGCTACCGAACCGGGAAGATACCATTATACAGCCGGAACCGGCGACCAGTGCGACGGCATCCTGTGCTGCCCGATTGAAATTACCCGTTATCCCGGATTTGTGGCTACGGCTGTAGCGGGAGTCCTGGATTGTAAGAAAGGGCCTTTGGTGCCGGTAACCATAAGCGTTACCGGGGGCACTGCGCCGTTTGCTTACAGCATGGATGGAATTACCTATATCTCTGCTGCGGTATTCCAGGTAGGTTCAGGAACACACAAATTCTATGTTAAAGATGGGAACGGATGTGTTAATGAGACCAACGCTGTAGTAGTTCCTGAAATAGTATTGCCTAAAGCACCGATCGTGACCGTGAACAAAACCATGGTTTGTGGTAATGAGCTGGCTACTTTAACGGCAGGTTGTGCAGTAGGGGAGACTATCCAGTGGAATAACGGCATGATAGGGATTACTATCCAGGTAGGAGTCGGAACATATACCGCCATTTGCAGCGATAAATGCGGAGAATCTCCTGCATCTGCACCGGTAACGATCACCAACAGACCTGTACCGGATGCTCCTATTGTGGGCACCGACAAAACCTTTCTTTGTGGTACAGAGCTGGCAACACTGAGCGGCAACTGTGCTGTAGGCCAGGTGATCGAGTGGAATAACGGCAAAACCGGTATCACGATCCAGGTTGGTATTGGAGTGTATACCGCAGTTTGTAAAGATGAGTGTGGAAAATCTGTGGATTCAAGACAAATAACCATTACCAAAGACAAAGTGCCTGGTCCGCCGGAGGTAACCACCAACAAGTCATCGGTTTGTGGAGATGAAAAAGCTACCCTGGGCGCAGAATGTGCGGTAGGAAGCTACGTGGTGTGGAATACCCATGAAGTAGGCAACATGATCCAGGTGGGTGCAGGAATTTATACCGCAGTTTGTAAAAATGATTGTGGTGAATCGGAGAGCTCAGGACATATAACCATTAATAAAGGAGAGAATCCCGCTCCGCCTATACTCAAGCCATCCAAGGTGTTTGTATGCGGGGATGAGAAAGCTTCTATCACGGCCACCTGCCCGATCGGAACAACCGTTTTGTGGAGCACCAAACAGAGTGGAGAAACTATATACGTAGGTGAAGGGGTTTACCGTGCGGTATGTGTGAACAGCTGTGGCCAATCTGAAGAGTCGATCCCTGTAATAATCAGCAAGGATAAAGCTCCTGACGCACCGCTGGTAACGACCGATAAAACTACGGTTTGTGGTAACGAGAAGGCGAAGCTTTATGCCCATTGTGAATCAGGTATAGTGGATTGGGGCAACGGTTCTTTTGGGAATGAAATCGAAGTGGGCGAGGGTACTTACTCGGCTAAATGCTCTAACAGTTGCGGCGTGTCGGTATCTTCTATGCCAATCACGATCTCCAGGGGTGGAGCACCGGATAAGCCGACCATTTTCGCTGAAAAAACCAATGTGTGCGGTGACGAGCTGGTGAAGCTTGTAGCTTACTGTGCTTCAGGTACCATAACATGGAACGGCGTAACCGGGTATAATTCTACGGTTTATGTAGGTCAGGGTATTTATTCAGCTACATGTACCAATGCCTGTGGAACCTCAGCGGCTTCTGAAAAGGTAGTTATTACCAAGGGAGGAGTACCGGCCAAACCTATTGTCAGTGCAGATGTAACCAGTGTGTGTGGTGAAGAGAAAGCCACATTGACCGGTAGCTGTCCTACGGGCGGAGTACTGACCTGGAATGACGGCAGCACCGGCAGCCCGATCCAGGTGGGTGTTGGCTTCTATATTGCTACCTGTGTGAGTGCCTGCGGTACTTCTGCAGCAGCAGACAGGATTGCCATAGAACCGGGTGTAAAACCGACCCGGCCAACCATCGTTACCAATAAAACTACCCTTTGTGAAGGGGAAGTGGCTACATTGAGCGGCTCATGCTTATTTGGTGAGCTGAAATGGAGTAACGGCCTTACCGGTACTTCAATACAGGTGAGTGTAGCGGGGTCGTATACTGCCGTTTGTGTTAACAGCTGCGGTACTTCAGATGCCTCCAGCACAATACTCATCAACAAAGGGCCGGTACCGACACAACCGGTTATACAGACCAATAAGCTTACAGTCTGTGGTACAGATAAAGCTATGCTGACCGGTTCCTGCCCTACAGGCGGAACCCTGAAATGGAACAACGGCAGCACGGGCAGCCCGATCCTGGTGGGAGTGGGAACCTATACCGCTACCTGTGTGAACAGCTGCGGCGTGTCAATAGAGTCAGCACCGGTAACCATTGGTAACGGCGCTACGCCTTCTGCACCGGTCATTACACCAGTTCAGGCCTATGTATGTGACAACGATAAAACTACGCTTACAGCTACCTGTGCGAGCGGAACAATCAGATGGAATACGAATGCTACTACGGCTACGATCAGCGTAGGTGCCGGAAGCTATTCTGCCGTTTGTGTAAGCGACTGCGGAGTTTCGGCCTCTTCTGTATCCGTAACGGTTGAGCAGAAACATAAACCGGTACCGCCGATAATTGTGGTGGCAGATAACAGCATCTGTGATAACACTACTACTACCCTGACGGCTACATGTCCTGAAGGAAGTACCGTAGTGTGGGACAACGGCTCAACCGGGAATAAACGGATAGCCGGACCGGGGAAATATACGGCTACCTGTGTCAACGAATGCGGAAGCTCGCAGACACCGATTCCGGTAGAAATTTATGGATTGCCGGCGCCGAAAGCACCTGTTTTGACCGCAAGCAAGACTGCACTTTGCGGTACAGAGATGGCTACCCTTACAGCGACCTGCACCAGCGGAACTGTGTTGTGGAACGACAATACCACGGCTAACCCGAGACAAGTGGGTGCCGGAACGTATACAGCAATGTGTGTAAACAGCTGCGGAACTTCAGTAGCTTCAACACCGGTAACGATCACTACCCAGCCTGCACCGACTGCACCACAGATCACCGCCAACAAGCTGAGCGTGTGTGGTGATGAGAAAGCGACCCTGACCGGTAGCTGTCCTACAGGCGGAGTGCTGACCTGGAATGACGGCAGCACGGGCAGTCCTATCCTGGTAGGTGCCGGTACTTACACAGCAACCTGTGTAAGCAGCTGTGGAACCTCACCGGCTTCAACACCGGTGGTGATCGGCAGCGGAAGCACACCAACAGCACCGTCAATAGTGGCAAGCAAGACCGCACTTTGTGGTACAGAGATGGCTACCCTTACAGCGACCTGTACCAGCGGAACTGTACAGTGGAACGACAATACCACGGCTAACCCGAGACAAGTGGGCGCCGGAACATACACCGCAACGTGTGTAAGCAGCTGCGGAACTTCAGTAGCTTCAACACCGGTAACGATCACTACCCAGCCTGCACCGACAGCACCGCAGATCACAGCCAACAAGCTGAGCGTGTGTGGTGATGAGAAAGCCACCCTGACCGGTAGCTGTCCTACAGGCGGAGTGCTGACCTGGAATAACGGCAGCACTGGTAGTCCTATCCTGGTAGGTGCCGGTACTTACACCGCAACCTGTGTAAGCAGCTGTGGAACTTCAGTAGCTTCAGCACCGGTGGTGATTACCACCCAGCCTGCACCGACAGCACCGTCAATAGTGGCAAGCAAGACCACACTTTGCGGTACAGAGATGGCTACCCTTACAGCGACCTGCACCAGCGGAACTGTACAGTGGAACGACAATACCACGGCTAACCCAAGACAAGTGGGCGCCGGAACGTATACAGCAACGTGTGTAAGCAGCTGCGGAACTTCAGTAGCTTCAATACCGGTAACGATCACTACCCAGCCAGCACCGACTGCACCACAGATCACCGCCAACAAGCTGAGCGTGTGTGGTGATGAGAAAGCGACCCTGACCGGTAGCTGTCCTACAGGCGGAGTGCTGACCTGGAATAACGGCAGCACTGGTAGTCCTATCCTGGTAGGTGCCGGTACTTACACCGCAACCTGTGTAAGCAGCTGTGGAACTTCAGTAGCTTCAACACCGGTGGTGATTACCACCCAGCCTGCACCGACAGCACCGTCAATAGTGGCAAGCAAGACCACACTTTGCGGTACAGAAATGGCTACCCTTACGGCCACCTGCGTCAGCGGAACTGTACAGTGGAACGACAATACCACCGCTAACCCGAGACAAGTGGGCGCCGGAACGTATACAGCAACCTGTGTAAGCAGCTGCGGAACTTCAGTAGCTTCTATACCGGTAGTGATCACTACCCAGCCTGCACCGACTGCACCACAGATTACAGCCAACAAGCTGAGCGTGTGTGGTGATGAGAAAGCGACCCTGACCGGTAGCTGTCCTACAGGCGGAGTGCTGACCTGGAATAACAGCAGCACGGGCAGCCCGATCCTGGTAGGTCCTGGCACGTACACCGCAACGTGTGTAAGCAGCTGTGGAACCTCACCGGCTTCAACACCGGTGGTGATCACCAGCCAGCCAGCGCCGACAGCACCGCAGATTACAGCAAACAAAACAAGCGTATGCGGTGACGAGAAAGCCACTCTTACGGCTACCTGCGCCAGCGGTACTGTACAATGGAACGATAATACCACGGCTAACCCGAGACAAGTAGGCGCCGGCACGTATACAGCAACGTGTGTGACTTCGTGCGGAGCTTCACCGGCCTCAACACCGGTGGTGATCGGCACGGGCAGCACACCGGCAGCACCGGTCGTAGCAGCAGAAAAGACCACTGTTTGTGAGGGTGAAACCACCCTGCTTACTGCAGCTTGCGCTACCGGCACTGTACTGTGGAACGACAATACCACGGCTAACCCAAGACAAGTGGGCGCCGGAACCTATACGGCCGTCTGCGTGACTTCGTGCGGTAACTCACCGGCTTCAACACCGGTAGTGATTACCAAAGGAAGCAAGCCGGCTGCTCCAACCGTAACCACCAGTGTGACTACGGTGTGTGATAATGAAACGGCTACCCTGACCGCTACCTGCGCTACAGGCACCGTATTGTGGAACGACAATGTAACGGCTAACCCGAGACAAGCGGGAGCCGGTACCTATACCGCAGTTTGTGTAAATGCCTGCGGTGGTTCGGCTAACTCCAATACAGTGGTAATCAACCGCGGACCGGTACCTTCGAAACCTACCGTACAAACCAACCGGAATACGGTATGTGGTACAGAGAAAGCTACCCTGACCGCCACCTGTGCTACCGGCGGAACCCTGACCTGGAACACCGGTCAGACCGGTAGCCCGGTACTGGTAGGAGTAGGCACTTATACAGCTACCTGTGTGAATGCCTGTGGTTCATCAGAAGCATCTGCACCAATCGTAATTGGTGACGGAAGCAAGCCGGATGCACCTGTACTTACTACCAGCAAGTCGGTTCTCTGCGGCAGTGAAACCGCTACCTTAACCGCTACAGGTTGTGCGGGCGGAACGATCCACTGGTCGAACGGCGGAACCGGTACCACGCAGGTGGTAACTGCCGGAACGTATACGGCTACCTGTGTGACCGTGTGTGGTACATCAGCGGTTTCAGCTGCGGTGACCATTACACAGGAGAGCGCACCGGCTAACTTTACCATAGCAACCAGCACGGCTAAAGTGTGTGGCACAGAAAAAGCTACCCTGACCGCCACCGGTTGTGAAGGTGGAACCGTAACCTGGTCAACCGGTGCTAAAGGAAACAGCCTACAGGCAGGTGCCGGAACATACACCGCTACCTGTACTACCAGCTGCGGAGGCACCGTATCAGCAGGACCGCTGGTTATCGGCCAGGAAAATGCACCGGTAGCGCCATCGGTTACTACCAATAAAGGAGCCGTTTGTGGTGATGAAAAAGCTACACTGACCGCCACCGGCTGTACAGGAACCCTGACCTGGTACAAACCGGGAACAACCGCACCGGTTACGATCGGGAACGGAGCAACGGTACAGGTGGGAGCAGGTACGTATACCGCTACCTGTACAACCAGCTGCGGAACCTCTCCGGCCTCTAACCCGGTAACCATCGGAACCTCTGTGAAACCGGCGGCTCCATCGGTAAGCGCCGACAAGGCTACTGTATGTGAAAGCGAGAAAGCTACGCTGACCGCCAGCGGCTGTGCCGGAACCGTGACCTGGTCAAACAGTGCCACCGGCACCAGCATCCAGGCAGGCGCGGGTACCTATACCGCCACGTGTACTACAGAATGCGGAACGTCATCGTCTTCGCTGCCTGTAACCATCGGAACTTCTGTGAAACCGGCAGCTCCGTCTGTAAGTGCAGACAAGCTAACGGTATGTGATAATGAGAAAGCCACGCTGACCGCCAGCGGCTGTGCCGGAACCGTGACCTGGTCGAACAGCGCCACCGGTACCAGCATCCAGGCAGGAGCAGGTACGTATACCGCCACCTGTACCACCAGCTGCGGAACATCAGTGGCTTCGGCTCCGGTAACTATCGGAACCTCGGCTAAGCCGGCGGCTCCGTCGGTAAGCGCCGACAAGGCTACTGTATGTGAGAACGAAAAAGCCACGTTGACCGCTACCGGCTGTGCCGGAACGATTACCTGGTCAACCGGCCAGACCGTGAGCGTGATCCAGGTAGGCGCAGGTACCTATACCGCTACCTGTACCACCGGCTGCGGAACATCAGCAGCATCGGTACCGGTAACTATCGGAACGTCGGATAAACCGGCAGCTCCGTCGGTAAGTGCCGACAAGGCTACCGTATGTGAAGGTGAGAAAGCTACTCTGACGGCTACCGGCTGTGCCGGAACGGTTACCTGGTCAACCGGCCAGACCGTGAGTGTGATCCAGGCAGGCGCAGGTACGTATACTGCTACCTGTACCACCAGCTGCGGAACGTCAGCAGCCTCGGCACCGGTAACCGTAGGAACATCGGATAAACCGGCGGCTCCGTCTGTGAGTGCAGACAAGGCTACCGTATGTGAAAGTGAGAGAGCTACCCTGACGGCTACCGGCTGTGCCGGAACCGTAACCTGGTCAAACAGTGCCACCGGCACCAGCATCCAGGCAGGAGCAGGTACGTATACCGCTACCTGTACCACCAGCTGCGGAACGTCAGCAGCCTCGGCACCGGTAACCGTAGGAACATCGGATAAACCGGCAGCTCCGTCTGTGAGTGCAGACAAAGCTACCGTATGTGAAAGTGAGAGAGCTACCCTGACGGCTGCCGGCTGTGCCGGAACCGTAACCTGGTCAAACAGTGCCACCGGCACCAGCATCCAGGCAGGAGCAGGCACCTATACGGCTACCTGTACCACCAGCTGCGGAACATCAGCAGCCTCGGCACCGGTAAGCATCGGAATGTCAGATAAACCGGCTGCTCCATCGGTAAGCACAGATAAGTCTACCGTATGTGAGAGCGAAGTGGCTACCCTTACCGCCAGCGGCTGTGCGGGAACCGTGACCTGGTCGAACGGCGCCACCGGCACCAGCATCCAGGTAGGAGCAGGTACCTATACCGCTACCTGTACAACAGGCTGTGGTACATCAGAGATTTCTTCTCCGGTAACCATCGGTACCTCGGAAAGACCGGCTAAACCGGTAATTACCGCCAGCGGTTCTTCCGTATGCGGTACAGAGCAAGTTACCCTTACCGCCAGCGGCTGTTCAGGAACCGTGACCTGGTCTAACGGTGCCACCGGCACCAGCATCCAGGCAGGCGCAGGTACATATACCACTACCTGTACCACCGGCTGCGGAACGTCAGATGCCGCTACCATCACCATCTCTGAAGGTGGCTCACCGGAACCTCCGGTAGTAACGGCCGATAAAGGCTCGATATGCGGAAGCGAGAAAGCTACCCTGACGGCTACCGGCTGTGTGGGTGGAGTGATTCGCTGGTCAACCGGGGAAACCGGCTTCCAGATCCAGGTAGGTACAGGCGTATATACCGCCACCTGTGTGGATGCCTGTGGTAATGAGTCGATCGCATGTATCGCCGTAGAGGTAGATAACAATGCCACTGCTCCGGAAGCACCGGTAATCTCTGCCAGCACTGATGGCGTATGCGGACAGGAGCTGGCCACCTTAACCGCTAACGGTTGTACAGGCGGAACGGTGATCTGGTCGAACGGAAGTGAAGGCCATAGTATCCAGGTAAGCGCAGGCAGCTATACAGCCACCTGTAAGACCGACTGTGGAGAATCAACCGTATCGAACAGTGTGACCATCCAGGCGAAAGGCGGAACATTGAGCATCTCAAGTGATAAGACTGCGTATTGTGTAGGTGAAACCGTAACCCTGACGGCCAGCGGATGTGCCAACGGAACAGTAAGATGGTCTAACGGCGCCACCGGTAACAGCATCACTGTACAGGCAACGGCTACCACCAGCATGACCGCCGTATGTTCTGAAGGCGGGGCAGGCAGCTCGTGTGACTTTGCCGTGGGTAACGTGGAATTCAACTACGAGGCACAGCAGAATCCGAACGGTATGAATACCCGGTTCCTGCTTACCAATAATGCGTATGAAATACTGCAGGTGAAAACCACACCTAAGTTTGAAAATGTACAGGAAGGAACCTATAAGGTGATCACCCTGGTATACATTGGAGACATTCAGGGACTGGTTTCAGGAGCGAACTACAGTGACCTCAATAAAGGAGCCTGCTATAGCGATGAAGAAACAGACATCTCCGTATGTACACCGGCTACTCCGGGCAATGATTGTGAGGCGGTAGGTTCGATCACGGTTCGTGTGAAACCGGCAGGAGAATGCAACGGAAACGGTACAGGATCTTGTGAAACCGCACCTGTTGTGATGTCTTCTGTAGGTTCAGCGACCTGCCTGGGCACTTCAGTAACGCTGACTGCTATGAACTGTAGCGCTCAGGTGGTATGGAATACCGGGGCTACCGGAGCATCGATCAACTTTGTTCCTACAGAAACCGGCGCCTACAAATTCTCTGCGAAATGTGTAAACAACGCAGCAGGATGTGAAAGCGAGACTTCGGAAGTAGTGACCGTGAATGTGGTGGATGCCCTGCCTAAGCCTACGGCTATTGAGACACTGAATAACATCTGTCCTCTGGCCTACGTGGATCTGAGAAATGCCATTCTCGGGGCACCGACAACAGGCGGAACGTTCGAATTCCGTTACGGAAACTCGCCGTCTGCCGCCCTGGTGACTTCTGCCCAGGTGACCACCGGTGTGTACTACCTGTTTGAAAGAAATACTGCGGGATGCTACAGCGAGGGAACTCCGGTGAATGTAGTGATCTCAGACGACTGTCAGAACCCGGTTTACCCGACATCTGTTGATGTAGCCGTTCAGAAGACAGGCGATAAGGAAACTGCCGAAGTGAACGAGGAAGTGACCTATACCGTAACCGTATCCAATGCCGGTACAACCGGGGCCTCCGATATCCGGGTGAGAGACATCATCCCGTTAGGCCTGGAGATTACGCAGGTAGGCGATCATGCCTTCCTGGAAAACGGTGAGGTGGTGATCAGCCTCGATACCCTGGCACCGGGAGCTTCTGTAGACGTTAACTATACCGGAACAGTTACCCGGACCGGCAGAATAGCCAACAAGGCCCAGCTGGAATCGGTAGCTCAGAAAGACACGAACCAGGCCAACGACTCCTCTACATGGGTGATCAACAATGTGGCCCGGGTAGATTCGCTGATCGGACTGGCCAAAGCTGTCGGAACGATCACCCGGACCGAAGGCAATGCCTATAAGGTACCGTTTGTGTTCACCCTGACCAACATGGGTCTGAAAGATCTGGATCACATCAGGCTGACCGATACGCTTTCACTGACCTTCGGAAGCGCTGCGGTGATTGACTCGATCTACCTGGAGGCCGACAACGGGCTGACCGTGAATCCGGAATACACCGGTAAAGGGGAAAGTACCGACCTGCTGATTGCCGATCAGAGTGCCATAGCGGCGGGTGCCACACTCAATGTTCGCATGGATGTATATGTGAACATGGGCAACAATGCTTCGGTAAGCTTCGCTAACTCGGCCACCACGTATGCCGGTACCAACGGAGAGCTTTCAGACCGGTCAACAGACGGTGTGAATCCGGATCCGGATAACGACGGTGATCCGACCAACAACAGTACGCCGACCGAGTTTACGATAGGCGGAGACGGCACACCGGGTTACGGTATCGGAGCGGCCCTGGCCATTGTTGACTCTGCGTTTGTGAACGACGGCAAGGCCTACGAAGTGAAATACCTGGTACAAATCAGGAACTATGGCGCAGATACAGTGAGAAATGTATTTATGACCGATACCCTGATGAATGCATTTGCCAATGCCCCTGAGTTCAACGTGACCGGTACACCGGTGATCACCTCGCAGGGAAGTACCCTGGTGGTTAACCCGGACTTCAACGGTAAGGATGACGTGAGGCTGCTGCTGCCGGATACCAGCGCGGTGCTGGCACCGGGTCAGACAGATACCCTGGAATTCAAGGTGACCGTGGTATTCGGAGACAACTTCGGACCTTACAGTACAAACGTGATTGCCTTCGCTGAAGACAGCAGCAACGTACTGACCGATACGTCTAACGCCGGCCTCGAGATCATCAAGCACCTGAGTACGCCAACCGTATTCAACATCGCTGACGACGACGATCCGAGAAGCATGGTAAGTGTTCCGGAAGGATTCTCGCCTAACGGTGACGGAGTGAACGATAACTGGAAGATCACGCTGAAAGGCAACGCACAGATCGAGAAACTCATTATTGTGAACCGGTACGGTGCTACACTGTATGAAGAAGACGGTGAAACCGTTACCACTTCAGGCTGGGATGGTAAGGCAAATAAAGGAGTGATTCCGGGAACCGGAACCGTACCTACAGGCACTTACTATTACAAGCTGAAGCTGGTAGGCAAGGATAAATACATCATCGATTACATTACAGTAGAAAGATAACCGTAAGGAGGGGGGCAACCCCCTCCTTTTTTATTTTAAGTCCGCAAAACATGCCGCTCGCGATTCACTCTTCATAAAACCTTGCGTAACTTTGTACCCTATGAAAACCTACTTTCTTCAGGTACAGAAAATTGTGCGGGAAACGGAAGATACCGTCTCCATTCACTTCTGGCATCCTATCAGTGAACAGATCAAATACAAGGCCGGGCAGTTCCTGACGGTGCTGATTCCGGGCAGTGACGGGAAGAAAGTGAGACGAAGCTACTCCATGTCGAGCTCGCCGGCTACCGACTCCTCGGTAGCTATCACGGTGAAGCGCGTGGAGGGCGGACTGGCCTCTAACTATCTCAACGACCGTTTGCGGGAAGGAGACTTCCTGGAGGTGATTGAACCCATGGGCCGTTTTGTGTATGAGCCGGAAGAGCCGCATCACGGCAGCCTGGTGCTCATAGGCGCCGGGAGCGGCATAACGCCCCTGTTTTCTATCCTGAAAACCGTTCTGAAAACGACTGACCGGAAGATTCTCCTGATTTACGGAAACCGCGACGAAGAGAACATCATCTTCAAAGAGAGGCTGCAGCAGCTGGAATCGGAATATGCCGGGCGTTTCACCGTGGTGTATATCCTGAGCCGGCCTTCAGGGGTATGGGTAGGCCACCGCGGCCGGATACACCAGGCCAACGGTGTCTGGTTTATGAAGGAAAACCGGGTGGATTTTAAGAATGACTATTTCTATATGTGTGGCCCGGAAGGAATGATGGACCAGATGCAAAAGATTTATAAGCTGTTTGAAGTTCCGGCAGAGCATATCTTTTACGAGCGTTTCAATGCTCCTGCCCAGGAGGAGGAAGAGCACCTGCCTGACTTGAAAAAGCAAACCGTTACGGTACACTACGACGGGGAAACCCACGTTTTTGAGGTAGAGCCGCACCAGACCATCCTGGAAGCCGCCCTTGAGCTGGACATCGACCTGCCGTATTCATGCCAGGCCGGGATGTGCACCGCCTGCCTGGGGAAATGCCTGGAAGGCACCGTGAAAATGGATGAGGACGAAGGGCTTACGGAAAAGGAAATTGCAGAGGGGTACGTGCTGACCTGCGTATCGCGGCCCATGTCAGAAGGAGTAGTGATTGAAATTGACTGAGCCTGCTGACACACTGCTGTCAATGCACCGGGGTAGATTTGCAGCATCATCAAAACAAATACTACCATGAGCGAAGTTATTTCATCCGGCAGCCTGCTGGAAATATGGCAGGGGAACCGCCGGCTTACCCGCAGGGTGATCGAAGCCTTTCCCGAAAAAGAATTATTTGAATTTTCTATAGGCGGCATGCGCCCGTTTTCCGAGCTGGCCAAAGAGCTGCTGGCCATTGCAGTTCCCGGCCTTACGGAAATAGCCGGCGGAGACACCGGCTCTCTTAGTGAAGATCTCCAGGTTCATTCCAAAGCTGAGCTGCTGCAGCTGTGGGACGAGGCCACGGAGGGTATCAACGGCCTTTGGTCCCGGATCAGCCCGGAGCGTTTTGGAGAGACCATCCGCCTTTTCGGGCAGTATGAAAATACGGTGACCGACTCTATCCTCTATTTCATTGAAAATGAAATTCACCACCGCGGGCAGGGGTATGTATACCTCCGGGCGTTGGGTATTCAGCCGCCGTTCTTCTGGGAGAGGTAAGCCATGTTCACTGGTTTTGTTCTATCCGTTGAATCAGCTTTCGTACATTGTCTTTCAGCTCCTGTGGTTCCAGCACCCGGATATAATCTGCAAAACTAAGGATCCAGCGGGGGAAGCCCTCTGCAATTTCAATGGTGTGGAAGGTCATTTCCACACCATTTTCCGTAACTTGTTCCGATACAAACCCGTAGTTGTTGCGCGAATTGCCCAGGTAGCGGGCAATGCGCGGCTCTACCAGCAGCCGTACGGTAATACGCGGCAGGGTCTCGTGGCGATCCAGGTGTTCAGAAAGCTTGCCGTGCCGACGGGTGAAGCGGTTCGTGGTGCTGCGGATAGCCAGGATCCGGTCGGTACGAAACTGCCGGTAATCTCCCCGCAAAAGGCAATATCCCAGGATATACCAGTTGTTGTTCTCATGAAAAATGCCCACCGGCTCAATTTCCCGTTCGGAAATGACATCTGTGATGGCCTTGTACTCCAGGATAACCGACTTCCGGTCAGCTATACCGTGCAATACCGTGTGCAGCGAATCTTCAATATCGCTGTTAAAGAGGGCCTTGGGCGGGCGTACCCGGATGGTTTCTTCGAGGGCGTCGAGCCATTCGCGATCGTAGTTTTTAAGGACCGACCGGATCTTCACAATGGCTGACTGGTAATGGTCGCCGAGGCTTTTGTCGGAGAAGCTGCGCATCAGCTTTTCGCCGGTGACCAGGCTTCCGGCTTCTTCACGGGTAAACATCACGGGCGGCAGGCGATACCCTTCCATGAGCGAATAGCCTATACCGGCCTCAGAAAGGACGGGCACTCCGGCACTTTCCAGCGTTTTGACGTCGCGATAGATGGTGCGGAGGCTCACTCCGAAACGGTCGGCCAGCTCCTGGGCTTTTACAATCCTTTTGGCCTGGAGCGAGGTGAGAATAGCAATGATGCGGTTGATTTTTTTAAGGCTGTCATCCATTATTTAAATAAGTGTATTATTATATTTATATATAATTTCATAATTATATATATGCATATTTAGTTAAATAATTAAATTTCTTAATTCAGGAATAAATACGAAGCCGGATCAAAAAAAGGAGGCCTCCTGCAATATAATCAATCGGTATCCGGCTACCTGATTTTCCTGCAAAATAATCCTGCATTGCTATAGGCAGATATGTGCGTTTTGTAGCTGATGTTGGGGTTTGTCCGGTACCGTAGCATCCGAACAGCAGCATAGCCGCAGGAAGGTTATTCCAGCAGCCGTTGTATTCTTTCGCCCGGTGAAAAGCGGACCAGCAGCTCTTTTTTCGGGATATCCTCATCGGCTTCCGCCCATTTCCATTCCTCGCAGGTAGCATCGAGGAGATCGAGCAGGGTGAGGATCTTGCTTTCATTGCGCTCTTTTTCCAGGAATTTGTCCGAATGGGTGAAGTAGATCAGGATTTTTTCGTTTTCGATCCAGGAAAGATCGTTCATCATTTCGTCGAATGAATCGAGGTTGTATCCGAAATAATCGGGAAACTCAAATACTCCGGCCATTGTCTCGTAAAACTCCCGCAGCGTGGTTGTTTTGGAAGCATCAATTTCCGCGATTTCGAAATTTTCCGGCAGCTCTTCCCGCCGGGCTATGGCAATGTTTTTCATAGGGTATACTTTTTTAGCTTTTAGTTATTAGCTGTTAGCAATTAGATTTATTTATGGGTCATTATCCTGCTAATTTCTAATTCCTAACCGCTGATTTCTCATCACGCCATCATCTGATTCTCGTAAAAGTCCCGTAATGATCCCGGGTATAATGGGCGCTTTTGTCATCACCGGTCACCAGGCGTTCGGCGCCCCGGTTCCTGCCTTCTTTTTTGGGATTCACGTCCCACTCCCGGTACGTTATTTTCTTTTGGGTTATCTTATTCTTTTGGGGCAGGTGTTTTTCATAGTTACCGAAACGCTTTCCGCCCGCGTACCCCTCCGGTGCTTTCCCGTGCTGGTCAATGTAGTCCAGCACCTCGTAAACTTTGGCCGGAATGCCGGGTTGGGGCGTGACCGTTGCCCGGGGGGAATCACCGGCTGATCCTGTAAAATTTCTTTTCCCCTGGTAATACCCGAAATAGTAGAACAGCCCGAGGGCCAGGAGAAATAAGAGGCTTTTTATGAGATTTTTATTCAACGCCGTATACAGTTTTGAGCAAAAATAATACGCCCTGCGTCAAATTGTGTAAACGGCAGGAGAAATTACGGTGAAATAACGGACCGTTTTTTTATCTTTGCTCAAATCAGGAATAAGTAGGAGCACAACTCACACAACTTATTCCCCTGTCAATAAAAAGAAATAACATGGGCAAGAGGTTTCCACATGACACTTCTGAATATTTAAGTATTTTTAATGCTGCTGTTGATGAGATAAAAACCGCAAGACTGCAAATAGCCCGGCAGATAAATGCAACGGCTATCGGTATTTATTGGAATCTGGGGAAGCTGCTGAGTGAAAAGAAAATAGAAAAGGGATATGGTGCAGGCGTGGTCAACCGGTTGTCGGTAGATTTGAAAGCTCAATTTCCCGATATGGGATTTTCGCCACGCAATTTGTGGAATATGAAACGGTTTTATGACCGTTATTCTGCTGCCAACTCAAAACTGCAACGCTGCGTTGCAGTTTTGCCATGGCGACATAATTTATTATTGCTTGAAAAGACAGCAACCGATAATGAAGCTTTTTATTATGCACAAAAGGCTGTAGAGCTGGGCTGGACCAGTGATATTTTACTTAATTATATTAAGGCCGACAGCTATCATAACGAAAAAAAATTACCCAAATCTCATAATTTTAAGGAAGCCCTGCCTGAAATACTGGCTGAGCAGGCAAATGACATGCTAAAAAACAGCTACAATCTCGGATTCCTGGGCATTACCCAACCCGTAAGAGAGAAAGAATTAGAGCAAAGGCTGGTAGAAAAGATTAAACAATTTGTATTGGAACTGGGCAAAGGCTTTACATTCGTGGGTAATCAGTATAAGATAGAATATAATCATAAAGAATATTTTGTAGATATTCTTTTGTATCATAGAGGTTTACGTTCACTTGTGGCTATAGAGTTAAAAATAGGATCTTTTAAGCCTGAATATATTGGTAAAATGAATTTTTACCTGGGGCTATTGGATAAATTAGAAAAACAACCGGACGAGAACCCGTCTATTGGTATTATCTTGTGTGCAGATAAAGATCATTTAGATGTAGAAATAGCGCTACAGAACTTTACAAAACCTATAGGCATTGCTGAATACCGGTTGTTGCTTCCAACGGAAGAGCTGGAAGCAATGATCATGATTGAATTGAAAAAAGAAACGGAGCACAAAAAAAGCTCACCACATATGCAGTGAGCCTTTCGTATTTACAGCCTCATTAGATTCATTCTGTGTAATTGAACACCACCACCGGGATCTTCGTGTCGTTGATCATTTTCCGGGTTTGGGAAGGATCAATAATGCCCTCGAAGAAGCCCCGCTTACGGGCAGTGACAAAGAGCAGGGATATTCCCTCTTTTTCGATGAACTCTGCAATGCCTTTCTTATAGACATCAGCAGCAAAGTTTTTATAAACGTAACCTTTGTTCTGAAAATCCCGGTCAATAGACGCCATGTACTGCTCGTTGGAATTGATATCAAGCGGAAAGTCTTCAATAATATGCCCAATGATCAGGTCGGCATCCGAGTATTTCCGCCAGTTAAGCGCCTGGGCCAGGTAGATTTTCTCATTGAACTCCATTTGAGATGCGTAGCACAGCTGCCCGAAGAGATCGCCGGAGAAATCTTCCGGGATTACCAGCAAAGGCGGCGCAATATGATTGATCAGGTTCTGTGCCGTAGAACCGATCAGCCGGTCGAGGAAAGTGCGGTGCCCTGTTTTACCGATCACTACCAGGTCGGCGTCTTCGGCCTCGTTGATGGTAGATATAATGTCTTCAAAGGAAATGATGTAATCGGCTGCAAGTCCCTGGCCTTTATCCTCTTCCACGATTCTTTTCAGGCGGTCTTCTGCTTCGGCCTTCAGGTCATCAATGGTGTCGTTGACAAAGGTGGTGGTCACCATCGGATCCACTACGGGGAGGGTAACGATATGGAGGTAGGTCAGCCTGCCGGAGGTTATCCGGGCGAGATTCCGGGCATACCCGGCTGCATTTTCAGCTCCCTTAGAGAAATCAGTGGCTATCAGAATATTTTTCATGATGTTTTAATTTGAATATAAAATTAACTATTGCTCCTGATACAAAAACTGATACAGACGTTAAATAATTATGATTATTCTCATAAAATATGTTGAATTTAAGGGGATTTTAATTTTGAGGCTGTGAAGGCAGGAACATAATAAGGTAAAAGGTAGCCGTAAACCCTCGAAAATAATTTATCTTTGCACTCCGATACCAGTACAAATCAATAGCAGATGACTTCACAATCTCAGGCGGCCGTTTTATTGCTTCAGGACGGTACCGTTTTTAAAGGAAAAGCACTCGGAAAAATTGGAACTACTACAGGCGAGATCTGTTTTAACACCGGAATGACGGGTTATCAGGAGCTTTACACCGATCCGTCGTATTTCGGACAGATCATTGTTAATACGACGGCGCATATCGGTAATTATGGTGTAAAACTGGATACGGAGGAAGAGTCAGACAGCATTAAAATCAAGGGAATGGTCTGCAATGCTTTTGAAGACGAGTATTATTCCCGTGCTACGGCTGATGGCTCATTGCAGGATTATTTTGAGAGGAACGGAATTGTAGGGATATCGGATATCGATACCCGGCAGGTAGTGCGGCACATTCGTGATAAAGGAGCTATGAACTGCCTTATCTCTTCAGAATCGGAAGATATGGCGGCACTGCAGGCTATCCTGAACGACTGTCCGGATATGGAAGGACTGGAGCTCAGCTCGGTGATCAGCACGGCAGAACCCTATTTCCTGGGCGACCCCGGCGCAAAAACCCGCCTGGCGGTAATTGATTACGGCTGTAAGCGGAATATCCTGAGAAACTTTACGGGGCGCGATTGCTACCTGAAGGTTTTCAATGCCAAATCTCCTGCCGCCGAGATCATTGCCTGGAACCCCGACGGCTATTTTATCTCGAACGGCCCCGGAGACCCGGGTTCAATGGACTATGCGGTAGATACGGTGAATGCGCTGCTGGAAACCGGCAAACCTCTTTTCGGTATCTGCCTCGGACACCAGCTGCTGGGCCTTACACAGGGTATCGGCACGTATAAAATGCACAGTGGGCACCGCGGACTCAACCACCCGGTGAAGAATCTCCTGACAGGCCGCTGCGAGGTCACTTCCCAGAACCACGGCTTTGCCCTGAAACCGGATGAAGCCAACAGCCATCCTGAAGTGGAAGTAACCCATATTAACCTGAACGATCATACCATTGAGGGCATACGCCTGAAAAACAAGCCGGCTTTCTCGGTGCAGTATCACCCCGAAGCCGCCCCCGGCCCTAACGACGCCAATTACCTGTTTGACCAGTTCCTGGAGATGGTCAGGGAAAGTTAAAAACTAAAAGTTAAAAGCTAAAAGTTGAGGTACATTTAGTATTTAATATGCAGGAATGTACCTCAACTTTTAGTTTTTAACTTTTGACGAATACTTACTCACGTAATATATGAAGCTCTACAGCACCCATCGTCTTAGCCCCGAAGTAAATTTCCGGGAGGCTATTTTTCAGGGGCTCCCCCCGGATAATGGCCTGTATATGCCGTCAGAGATTCCTGCTCTGCCACAGGCATTCTGGGATAATGTGGAAAATCTCAGCTTTAACGAGATAGCCATAGCGGTAAGCGAAGCTTTACTGGGCGAGGATATCCCGGAAACGGACCTGGAAACCCTTATTCACTCGGCGCTGGACTTTGAGGCACCGGCAGTCAGGCTCGAAGAGGATTTGTATTGCCTCGAGCTGTTTCACGGTCCTTCTATGGCGTTTAAAGACTTTGGTGCCCGTTTTATGGCGGCTGCGATGTCGTATTTTTTGCGGCAGTCGGGGCAAACGCTGAACATCCTGGTGGCTACTTCGGGAGATACCGGTGGTGCGGTGGCGCAGGGCTTTTACCGGGTGCCGGGCATTTCGGTGACCATCCTGTACCCGAAAGGCAAAGTGAGCGCTATACAGGAAATGCAGTTGACTACCCTGGGCGAAAATATACAGGCCCTGGAAGTAGAAGGTACGTTTGACGACTGCCAGGCGCTGGTAAAGCAGGCCTTCCTGGATGAGGAGCTGCGGAGCGGGTATCACCTGGCTTCGGCCAATTCAATCAATATAGCCCGCCTGATACCGCAGGCATTCTATTATATCTCAGCGTATGCGCAGCTGAAGAAGCTGGGAAAGGAAATAGTATTTTCTGTACCCTCGGGCAACTTCGGTAACCTGACCGCCGGCGTGCTGGCTATGCGTATGGGTATGCCGGTTCGCCGGTTTGTAGCGGCTACCAATGTGAACAATGTGGTGCCTGAATTCCTGAGAACAGGCGTTTATACCCCCATTTCTCCCTCTGTTTCTACCATTTCCAACGCCATGGATGTAGGAAATCCAAGTAATTTTCCGCGGCTGAACGACTTACTGGGCAATCGGATGAAGGACTACCTCAAAGGATATTTCTATACCGATGCCCAAACCCGTGAGGGCGTCCTGGAGATCTACCGGAAATACAATTATGTGGCCTGTCCGCACACGGCCATAGCCTACCTCGGCCTGGAAGATTACCGGAAGGAAACCGGGGCAGAGGTAACCGGTGTTTTCCTGTCTACCGCGCATTTCGGGAAGTTTTTACCGGAAATGGAGGCCATACTGGGCTTTACGCCGGAAATCCCGGAGAGGCTTTTGCTCAAGGGAGAAAAGAAAACCACGGTGGTGGATACCTCGTATGCTGCTTTTAAAGCGTATCTGAAAAGAAATCTTATTTAAATCCGGGTACGGTATCCTGGAAAGGAGGCCGAACAGATTTTTAGCGTTATATTCGCGGAAGTCAGACGACCCTGAAAAGGGCAAATGCAGACAGGATTGAACCTGAGAGAAGTACATATCACCCGGTACGTCACCCCGCTGCGCGAGGGCGGCTCGCTGCCGGCCATTGCCGAGGCCGATGACGCCTTTCTGTATGTCCTGAAATTTCGTGGCGCAGGCCAGGGCACCAAGGCCCTGATTGCTGATTTTGTGGGCGGAGAAATAGCCCGGAAGCTGGGCCTGAGAGTGCCGGAAATGGTTTTTGCCTACCTGGACGACCGTTTCGGTAAGACCGAACCCGACGAAGAGATCCAGGACCTGCTGAAATTCAGCGTGGGCCTGAACCTGGGCATTCATTATTTGTCGGGGGCCATTACCTTTGATCCCGTACTGCATCCCGTAGATGCCGGAACCGCATCAGAGATCGTATGGCTGGACGCCTTCCTGACCAATGTGGACCGCACCGCCAAAAATACCAATATGCTGATGTGGCACCGCGAGCTGTGGCTGATTGATCACGGGGCATCGCTGTATTTTCATCACAACTGGGATACCTGGGAGAAACAGGCCATAAGCCCGTTTAAACCCATTAAAGATCACGTTTTACTGAAATATGCTACCCGGCTGGAAGCCGTTAATGCCCGTGCACGGGAAGTAATTACGGAATCGTTTGTCGACGAGGTGGTAGCGGCAATTCCGTCAGACTGGCTGCTGGAAGATGACGACAGGAAGGTATACAGCGACTTCCTGAAGATACGCCTGAAGAATTCGGAAATATTTGTAAAAGAGGCGGAAGATGCAAGAGAGGCACTTATATGAATATGCGGTGATCCGGGTAGTGCCCCGCGTGGAACGTGAAGAGTTCTTCAACGTGGGTGTGGTGCTGTATTGTAAATCACAGGGTTTTTTAGCGGTAAAATACGAAGTTAACGAGCTGAAATTTCAGGGGTTCTGTACCGGCATGCAGCTGTCTGATCTCAGGGAATATCTGCACACTTTCGGGAAGATCGCCCATGGAGAGAAAGATGCCGGTCCTATAGGCAGGCTTCCTGCTGCCGAGCGTTTCCGATGGCTCACAGCCACCCGCAGCACCGTTATTCAGACCTCAAAAATTCATCCGGGCCTGACAGCAGATCCGGCGAAGAAACTGGAGCAGCTGTTCAGCGAGCTGGTGATTTAGATTTGAAAACCAGGAGCCGGGAGCGTTTAGCTGAAGAGTACTGGATTTTTATAATTTTCTTGTTTTTTCTCTGGCAGAAAGCTGAACTTTCTGGAGTTTCCTTTGGATCTTATCTTTCCGGATGAAATTACTTATTTCCTGTTTTTCCTGTTCTGATGGTATATCAGGAATGAAAACAAAGTCTTTTTCATCTATTTTCGAATAGTTGGGCATAATTTAATCAGTTTTCAAAAATTTAGTAATCAATCTCATTGCTGCATTTGTATCCAGAATCATTTTTAATCCTCCTATAGAGCGCGCACCCAGGGTTTCTTCATAATGCCTGATTAACCTGCTTTTGGATCCTTTTAAAGTACGCATTGCTACAGGGCAGTTGATTCGTTGATGGATTTAAAGTAAAGTTAGAATATTTCAGGTTTATTTCAAAGGATTACCTGGGGAATATTAGCCTATGGAAACTTTTCTGAAAGATATTCACCGCGGTCTGTAAATGCGTAATGCCGGGGCACTTTTAAAATCTTTTACCCTATAGGTTTGGTAGATTTAATAGACTGTGCTATTTTTGTACTGTCATTAAACAGTATGGTCATGGCGTACTTCACGATAGCATTAGGAATAGGCCTGATAGGGTACATTATCTACGGCACCTATTCATTTATAAACATTGACCGGGAAGCCTGAAAAAAAATGCCTCCTGCATTTGAGTAAACAAGCACAGGAGACACTTTCTAAAGGGTGGGGAGGGGTTTTTAATCCCCGAATCCCCAGTCAATTCCTTTCAACGTAGCCGGAACTCCGCTTTCGATCCAAGGAGCCGCCGGTTTTCCTTTCAGGAAATGATCAAAAAACTGTTGCTGGCGGCGCTGGATGTCTTTCCGGTTCTGGCGTTGTACCAGGTTATGGTCATCCCCGTTATAGTTCAGCAACCAAACCGGCTTCTGCAATCTTCTCAGGGCAGTAAACATTTCTATTCCCTGGTACCAGGGCACTGCACCGTCCTGGTCGTTACTCATAATCACCACCGGGGTTTTCACATTGGGCAGGTGAAACAGCGGTGAGTTTTCGATATACAGCTCGGGTTTTTCCCACAGGGTGGCCCCGATCCGGCTCTGGGTTTTTTCGTACTGGAACTGGCGGTTCATGCCGCTGCCCCACCGGATTCCCCCGTAAGCCGAGGTCATGTTCACTACCGGCGCGCCCGTCCAGGCGGCATCGTACATATCGGTTACGGTGATCAGGTGAGCTACCTGGTAACCGCCCCAGCTCTGGCCCTGGATAGCCATTTTGCCGGCCCATTTGTTCTTTTTCAGCTCAGCCATACCCGAATTGATGTATTCTTCGGCTGATTTGCCCGGATGCCCTATGGTATAAACAATATCCGGTGCCAGTACCACGTAACCGTTGCTGACAAAGAAAGAGATGTTCAGCCTCGAAGGCGTAGGAGCCGGTGCCTGGTAACGGTACAGTCCGTCAGACAGCTTTTCGTAAAAATAAGCGATGATCGGGTAGGTCTTGTTCGGGTCAAAGTCTTCGGGCTTATACAGGATACCCTCGGCAGCATGGCCGTTAGGGGTTGTCCAGGTATACAGTTCTGCCGTACCCCAGTTGTATTGCTTTTGCTGAGGATTGGTGGCCGAAAGCTGTGTTTCCGTTACAAAATCTTTGCTGAAAAACAGGTCGGGCGACTGCTCATACCTTTCTTTTGTATAAATATAGGCTCCGCCGTCTTTGGCTTCTTTGACCTGTCCGTAGTAGGCTTTCGCCCATACTATTTCTTTGAAGGGTTCTTTTGGTGCCTTTTTGCCCGTTTGCAGGGTCATCCGGTAGAAGCCGTTTTCTTTATTCGTGTTGTTAAATGCGCTTAAGATAAACGGCGTTTTTTCGTCGAGTACGGTTGGCGAGAAGCGCGATTTACGTTCTTTCCAGTCGTCATACCGGTAGGTAATGCGGTTATCCCGGCCTGAGGTCAGCTTAACGGCTCCGGAGCCATCGGTTTTAAACGACCAGATATCGTATTTGTCGTAGATCCATACTTTATCGTCTCCGGCTGTCCAGCCCGCTATCCCGTAAGCACCTGGGGTGTCGGGCGAGTCGTTGTCTTCATCGGCAAAAGAAACCGGGATATCTTTGTTGAGCTGCACGGTAGCACCGGTAGCCAGGTTATGGGTATACCAGTTCTGGTTTTCCCGGTTATACCATAACAGGTATTTCCCTTCGGGAGAGAGCGATACGTTTCCGCGTATATCTTTAACGATCAGCTTCCGGGAGCCGTTTACGGTAGAAACGGCATATACATCCTGTACGCTTCCGGTCTGCCATTGGGTTTCTATCCTCCTGCCCACGTCAGTGGTGGCCAGTATAAACTCATTGTCGGCGTCTTCGGTAATGCGGGTATCGGGAAGAGCCTCATCGGCCAGGGGAATCACTTTCCCGTCAGCATTCATGTGCACTACGGCCAGGTAGCTGCGGTTCAGCTCCCTGCGCAGGTTAACCAGCTGCTGGGGTTGCAGGTAGTCGTCTTTCCAGTGCCAGATGTCGAGCCTGGCGTTTTCAAATTCCACGAGCGTGGTATCTTTTACGCGGGGAACGGGCGCCAGGCCGAGGAATAGCTTTTCGCCGTTTTTACTGAAACGCAGGTTGCCCTCGCCGCTGACATACCATTTCTGCGGAACACCCGGGGTGGCTGCTGATACCAGCACTTTTGCCGAGTCGGCGCTGCTGCCGGTATGATAATAAATTCTGAAATCTTTCTGCAATGACTTTTCCGGTGATTTATCGGCCAGGAAGGCTAGTTTTTCGCCGGTTTCGTCAAAAGTAAAGCTCTTGAACGTTCCTTTTCCGGAGGTCAGGTGAACCAGCTGCTTATTGGCCAGGTGGTAACGGAAAACCCCGCCGGTGGTTCCCAGGCTGTCTTTTTCTTCCGGTTTCCGGGTGAAAACCAGGTAGTTTCCTTTTTTATCGATATCGTACGACTCCACATTGGTGAAAAGGGTGTCTTTGCCCGTTCCCAGGAGATAAACCACCAGGTTAGTGGTTGGCTTTTTCGGCTTTTCGTTCTTCACTTTGGAAGAGTCGGCGGCGGGTTTTGCAGATTTGGCTGTTGAGTCTTTCCGGGGTTTCTTCTCCGGCACTTCATCGTACAGGTACACCAGGTAGCGGCCGTCTTCTTCGGCCAGCTGGTACGATTTTACATTCGGGAATTTGACCCAGCTTTTCGTGGCAAAAGAATAAATGGCCAGCGAGTCTTTGGGCATGTCCTCTCTTTTCTTTTTGTCGATTTTCGCTTTGCGCGTATCTTTATAGAAAGGAGAAATGAGGCTCACAAAGTGTTTTTCGTCAAAACTGAGCTTGGGAACAGAGGCCCGGGGAAGGCTTAGCAGGGTCTCGTTTTTGTCGGTTTTAAGAAAGAGTTCTCCGTCGCCCTGCTGGGGAGAAACAACGTAGAAAATCTTATCTCCTTTTTTGGAGATAGCGGTGTTGCCCAGCGACTGCCAGCCGTCGTAGACGCTGTGGTCAAGGGGCTTTTTCTGGGCCGACGTCTCCGCCGCCAGAAAGAGAAAAAATAAAAATGCGTAAAAGACTTTCATCATAATCAGGTTTTAAAGCCCTAATATAAATAATAAAGTCTTTTACGCAGGGATTGTTTCGACCAATGAGCGGTTATTGTCGAGTACGTGCCTTAGTTACAATATAAACCACCCCGTTTTTTGCTTTTTCCCCGTAAACAGATTTGACGGCATCGTTTTTAACCACAGACATGGACTCGATCGTCTCGGGGACCAATTTCACAATTTGTTCTTCAGTAACCGGCTTGCCGTCGAGGATGAAGAGCGGCGATTCGGAAGAGGAAGAAAGACCCCTGAAAATTACCGGTCCTTTTAAGGTGAGCTGATCCTGGTCATCGATCTCATATGCTGCAGCTTTGAAAGCAATGCCGGCGTCGGTTTTCAGTTCCACGCTCTCTATCATGGCTTTCTTTTCGGCCTCGTTATAGGTGGCGGTTACCGACCGGGTCAATCCTGACTGGGTCAATCCTGACCGGGTCACTCCTGACCGGGTCAACCCTTCACTTTCCTGAGCTTTGGCCAGGGTGTCAAGCGTTTCTTTCTGGCAGGAAAAAGTAAGTAACCCGGCAAATGCCAGCACCAGCGGAGTCAGCAGCATATAGGCTATCAGCCGGGATTTCGGGGATTGGTTTTTGTTCATCATATGTATTCTTCTTTTTAAGGTTTTGAATGCAAACTGGTTCCCGGGATAGCTTACCGGGAAATTGTTCAGGGATATACCCACCAGGCTGTGCTGGTAAGAGACGCGGTCAATGCCCGAGTTCAGCACCCCGGCATCTACCAGGAATTCCAGGTTGTCTTTTACGCTGAGGTTAAGGAGCTTCACCAGCGGGTTATACCAGCAGATAATGCTGCAGATTTCGGCGATGATCACGTCAAAGCTGTGCCGTTCACGGGTATGGATATGCTCATGCGCAATGATCTGGTCCATTTCCGTATCGGAATGGGCTTTTCGGTAAATATAGATCCATTTCCAGAAAGAAAACGGGCTGATCCTGTGTTGGGTGTCCCGGTAGGTGTGCCCGTTAAACCGGGCTTCTGTAGAGCGGGCATGGATTTTTCCGAGGCTGACAAAGCGCAGGGCAAAGCGGAGGAACAGCAAAATAAAGACGCCGGAAAAGAGATATACCAGGTAAGGTTCCCAGCGGGTGCCCCCTGCAGCGCTGAGACGGGTAAGATCAGGAAGGGCGATGATCACGCCTTCGGCCGGTACCTGAACCACTTTCCGTGCTTTGAGGAACGGGTAGATCAACGCCGTGAGCATGCCTCCCAGCAGGTAAAACCGGGCCCACCTGAAAAACGTCAGGTTTTTAAGGAGCAGGATATAGCCCAGGTATACCAGGCTCAGGATCAGGTTGATCTCCAGGAGGTTGGTCCAGAATGTGCTCATTTTTTGATCATATTTAAAATTTCAGCCAGCTCTTCGGGTTTAAGCTTTTGCTCTTCGGCAAAGAAGCTCACCATGTCTTTGTACGAATTGCCAAAGTATTCTCCCACAAAGCTGCTCATGAAGCTTCGTTTGTACTCGGTTTGGGAGATGCACGGAAGGTATTTCTTGGCATTGGCATGCCGTTCATGCATAACGTACCCCTTTTTCTCCAGGTTTTTAACGGTAGAGGCCAGGGTGGTATAAGGCGTATTCGAATTCATTTCTTCCAGGATGTCTTTGACAAACCCGCCATTCAGCTTCCATACGGCCTGCATGGCTTCTTCTTCCTGTACGGTTAATCGTTCCATAATTACTAAATTTTCGTAAATCTACGAAATGTTCGTAATAATGCAAATAGGGGGAAGGTTTTTTGTTTTGGGCGGGTATAGGCCTGCCCTTTATGTTGCGTCTTTATTACATTTCAGCAGGCTTTGACGTATAATTTTGCAGGTCTACGCGTATCTTTGTGAAATTTTTGGGAAAACATGAAAATTTCGTATAAAAATCTGCAGAAGCTGATTCATTTTACCGAAACACCGGAAGAGCTGGGTGTTTTACTGACTTCTACAGGTTTGGAAGTGGAAGGAATAGAAAAGGTGGAAGCCGTAAAAGGCGGGCTGGAAGGCCTGGTTATCGGGAAGGTGGTGACCTGTGAGAAGCATCCTGACGCCGATAAGCTGAAGGTAACCACCGTAGACGTAGGGGGAGAAGAGCTGCTGGATATTGTGTGCGGGGCACCGAACGTGGCAGCCGGGCAAAAGGTGATCGTGGCTCAGCCGGGTACTACGCTATACCCGGTGGAAGGGGAGCCCTTTACCATTAAAAAATCAAAGATACGGGGAGCGGTATCTAACGGGATGCTATGCGCCGAAGACGAGATAGGGCTGGGGAGATCACACGCCGGCCTGCTGATCCTGGATACCGAATTGCCCCTGGGTACGCCCGTTTCCCGGTATTTTAACCTGGAAGCCGACTACGTGTTTGAGATCGGGCTGACCCCCAACCGGGCCGACGCGGCTTCGCATTACGGGGTGGCACGCGACATCCGGGCGGTGACCGGCCTGCCGCTGAACCTGCCGGAGGTAAGCGGTTTTGCCCTGGGCACTGAGAAATCTACCATTGACCTGGGCGTGGAGGCTACCGATGCGTGCCCGCGTTTCTGCGGACTGGAGATCCGGGGCGTGGAAGTGAAGGAGTCGCCCGACTGGCTGAAGACTTTCCTGAGAACGCTGGGCATGAATCCCATCAATAACATCGTAGACATCACCAATTACGTATGCCACTTCCTGGGGCAGCCTATGCATATCTTTGATGCCGATGAGATCCGCGGAAACCGGGTGATCGTGAAAAAGCCGGCCCAAGATACGGAGCTGGAAACGCTGGATGGAGTGAAACGTAAATTTACCGGGAATGACCTGGCCATCTGCAATACGGAAGGCCCGATGGCCATTGCCGGTGTTTTTGGCGGAAATGCTTCGGGAGTAAAAGATTCTACCCGGAATATCTTCCTGGAAGTGGCTTATTTTGACCCGGCGCACATCCGCCGTACCTCGTCGCATTTCGGCCTGAAAACCGATGCTTCGTTCCGGTACGAAAGAGGCACGGACCCGAACATGCCGCCTTTTGCCATCCGTTTTGCTGCCCTGCTGGTGCAGGAGCTGGCGGGCGGAACGCCGGTAGACCGAATTTTCGATAATTATCCGTCGCCAATTGACCGTTTTGAGTTTGATGTAAAGCTCCGGAACATTGACCGGCTTATCGGGAAAGCGCTGGGAGAGGAGAAGATCACGTCTATCCTGGAAAGCCTGGACATTAAGGTTATGGCTTCAGAGAACGGCGTCCTGAACGTTTCTGTGCCGCCGTACCGGGTAGATGTAACACGGGAAGCGGATATTGTGGAGGAAATTCTCCGCATTTACGGTTTTGATAACGTGGAGCTGTCCGAGCACCTGCGCTCCGATTTCCTGTCGGATTTCCCGGTGAAAGACGAAGAGTCGTTGCGTGTACGGGTGTCGGAAGCCCTGGCCGCCCGGGGTTTTAACGAGGTACAGAGCCTGTCTATCGTGAGTCCGAAAGAAAACGAATGGACCGGCAACCCGGACACGGCCGTGAAGCTGATGAACCCGCTGAGCGAGGAGCTGTCGGAAATGCGGCAGTCGCTTCTTTTCTCCGCCCTGAATACGGCGGTATACAACATTAACCGCCGGAACCGCGACCTGAAAATATTTGAATTCGGGCGGGTGTATTCGCGGTCGGTCAACCAGGAAGGAAAGACCCGCGTGAAAGAACGCAAGGTACTAAGCTTGTTGCTGACGGGGAAAACTTCGGCGGAGTCGTGGGCGGAAAAACCGGAAAATACAGGGTACAGGCATATTCACCAGGCCGTTCACCAGGTGCTGAGCCTGATGAAGGTTCACCAGACGGAGAATAACGAGACCTCCTCGGCTTTATTTGCTTACGGGCTTGACTACCTGGTCCGGAATAAGGTGCTGGTCAGCTTCGGGCCGGTGAGCAATGATCTGCTGAAAAAGGCCGATATGAAGCAGGCGGCGTATTATGCCGAGTTCGATTGGGAGCTGCTGCTGCAGGTGTATTCACCCGATTTTAAATATGCAGAAATCCCGAAATACCCGGAGGTGAGGCGAGATCTTTCGCTGGTGCTTCCTGACGAAGTGAAATTTGAGACGATCCGGAAGCTGGCGTATCAAACCGAGAAAAAGCTGCTGAAGCAGGTCAATATTTTTGATGTATACAAGGGAGACAAGCTGGAAAGCGACCGGAAGTCGTATTCGGTGAGCTTTATCCTCCAGGATACGGAAAAGACGCTGAACGATCAGCAGATTGACCGGACCATGCAGCGGCTGATGGATGTTTTTGAAAAAGAAGCAGGGGCTTTAATCCGGAAATAATGCAGGACGATGACTTTTTAAAAGAAAACGGTTTTTTGCTTTCCAAATTTGAGGAAGTGCAGGGGCAGTTTTTGCTTTTAAAAAGCCAGGTAAGGAGCCAGAAGGCGGTAATAGAGGGCCTGGAATACGATATTTCGAATTACAGGAACCGGGAGGAGCGGCTTTTGCAGAGCAACCGGCTTTTAAAGGAAAAGGTGGCCCAGCTGGAAGCAAGGATAAGTGAACAAAGTATTTTAGTTCCCGAAAACTTTAAAATACGAAATAATTTTGTTAAAATTGTAACCGATATTGAAGAAAAAGGATCAGTGGAAACCATGAATCTGAGAGATTTCCTGGATACGCTGATTGAAGAAATAGATATTTGTATTAATCAATTGTCCGGATAATATATCGTAAAAAACCGCATGGTAAGTGCTGAAAAGGAAAAGGTAGTTTTTAACCTGAGTGGTGAAAAGATCCCCTTCCTGGTGCCGAGGGAGGAAGAGGCCTTTTATGTGGAAGCGCGTGATATGTTACATGAACGGTTGGCTGTGTTAAAAAATAAATACTCCGCTTCGGCGAACCTGAATCAGCTGCTGACGGCCCTGGCTGTAGAGGCGCTGGTAGATGCCCTGAAGGTAGATGACCGCTATAGTAAGTTGAAAAACGAGGTGGATCAGCGGTTGGATTTGATAAGGAACAGCTTACTGGATTGATTTTCTCCAAGTCTACAATCTTCTTTTTTGATATCAAGTGAAACGGGATGTTTCATTTTTTAATCATTAAAAGAAATTTATAATGTCTGTTTATTTAATTGCAGCAATAGCGTTACTCGGAGGTCTGGCCCTCGGGTACTTTCTGGGCAATAGCCTGATGAAAAAGAATGTTGCTAACTTCGAAGAAGATGCCAGGAAGAAAGCCGATGAAATCATAAGAAATGCCAATCATAGCGCTGAAAGCGTCAAAAAAGACAAGATGCTGGAAGCCAAAGAGCATTTCCTGAAGCTGAAAGCCAATTTCGATGAGGAGTCGAATAACCGCAAAAACCAGATTCTCCAGAACGAGCAGAAAGTGAAGCAGATGCAGCAGCAGGCTGCGCAGCAGATCGAGCAGAACAAGCGCCTGGAAAATGAGCTGAACAACAAAACCAATAAGCTGAATGAGCAGATCGACCTGGCCTCCAAAAAACGGGAGGAAGCCGAGAAAATGCATCAGCAGCAGGTGGTTCAGCTGGAAAAGATAGCCAACCTCACGGCCGAGCAGGCCAAGAAAGAGCTGGTGGAAGCCCTGAAGCAGGAGGCGGAAACTAAGGCGTCGAGCTACATCAAGCAAACCATGGAGGAAGCCAAGCTCTCGGCTACCAAAGAAGCCAAGAAGATCGTTATTGAAACCATACAGCGTACCGCGGCCGAACAGGCCATTGAGAACTGTGTGTCGGTTTTCAATATTGAGAGCGACGAGATCAAAGGCAAGATCATTGGCCGGGAAGGCCGGAACATCCGTGCCCTGGAAGCCGCTACGGGCGTGGAGGTGATCGTAGACGATACCCCTGAAGCCATTGTGATCTCCAGCTTTGACCCGGTAAGAAGAGAAGTGGCACGGCTATCCATGCACCGCCTGGTGCAGGACGGACGGATCCACCCGGCGCGTATTGAAGAAGTGGTGAACAAAACCCGCAAGGATATTGATAACGAGATCATCGAAATCGGTGAGCGTACGGTGATTGACCTGGGTATTCACGGGCTGCACCCTGAGCTGATCAAGATGGTGGGCCGGATGCGTTTCCGTTCTTCGTACGGACAAAACCTGCTGCAGCACTCGCGTGAAGTGGCCAAGCTTTGTGCGGCCATGGCCTCTGAAATGGGCCTGAACGTGAAGCTGGCCAAGCGGGCGGGTCTGCTGCACGACATCGGTAAAGTCAATAACGAAGAGTCAGACCTGCCGCACGCGTTGCTTGGCATGGAGCTGGCCAAGAAATACAAGGAGAACCCGGAAGTCTGTAACGCTATCGGAGCTCACCACGATGAGATCGAAATGACCTCGCTGATCTCGCCGATCGTGCAGGTATGTGACGCTATCTCCGGCTCAAGACCGGGTGCACGGCGTGAAATGATGGAGTCGTACGCACGGCGTCTGCGTGACCTCGAAGACCTGGCGCTTTCTTTCAAAGGGGTGGAGAAATGTTATGCCATCCAGGCCGGCCGTGAGCTGCGGGTGATCGTAGACTCGGAAAATGTTTCGGATGAGGATGCAAACATGATGTCATTCAATATCTCCCAGAAGATCGAGAAGGAGATGCAGTACCCGGGCCAGATCAAGGTGTGTGTGATCAGGGAGATGCGGAGCGTTAATTTTGCGAAGTAATGATTTTAGTGAAAAACTAAAAGTGAAAAGTTGTGGTACATTAGTATTTAACATAAAAAGCAATGTACTGCAACTTTTAACTTTTATCTTTTCACTTATCCGCCCCCGGTCCCTTCACGAATTTCCCCGGAAACGCCCCGGTATGCTCACCGTCTCTGAGCACCTGCTTCCCGTTTACAAATACCTGCTCCATTCCTTCAGATAGCTGATGGGGTTTTTCATAGGTACTGTTTTCTTTCATTCGGGCGAGGTCAAAAACAATCACATCGGCAAAATAACCCGGTTTCAGGCGACCCCGGTCTTTGATCTTTAAGCGCTCGCAGGGCAGGGCAGTGAGCTTATGGATGGCCTCCTGCAGGGAAATGACCTTTTCATTACGAACGTATTTTTCAATCAGGCGGGTGAAATTCCCGTAAGCGCGCGGGTGAACATTCGATTCAAGAAAAATGCCTTCCGGTGCCAGGGAGCCCGCATCTGAGCAAAAAGTAATATAGGGCAGCTGCATCTGACGCTTTACATTATCTTCCGACATCAGGAAATAAACCACTCCCACGCGGGAGTCATCCTGTACGACCAGGTCCATGGCCGTTTCGTACCAGGGCGTACCGCGGATCTCCGACACTTCGGTCAGGGTTTTCCCGATGTATTTTTTGAGGGAATCCTGTTTGAAGCCAATGAGGAGTGACTTGTCGGGCCCGGCAGCCAGGCAGAGATTTTCCCAGTCTTTTTGCGGAGCCTGCATTTCCAGGCCTACTTTTTTGCGGATAGCCGGATCCTGAAGCTTTTCCCGCCATCCGGCCAGTCCGCCCTCCTGCACCCAGGTAGGCATGGCGGCATCGAGACCGGTAGCGCCGGCGGTGTAATTGTACATGTCGGCGGTGATGGCCAGGCCCGTTTTATTGGCGCTGTCTATTTTTTGGATAACGGCATCCAGCTTGTGCCAGTTGTCTTTTCCTGCCATTTTGAGGTGGTAGATCTCTGCCGGTATCCCGGCTTCGCGGGCAATGGTAATGAGCTCGTTCAGGGCCTGGTCGATACGGTTTCCTTCGCTGCGCAGGTGGGAAATATACATGCCCTTATACGGGGCTGCGGCTTTGGCCAGGGCAACCAGCTCTCCGGTGTCGGCATAGGAACCCGGCGCATAGATCAGGGCGGAACTCAGGCCCATCGCTCCTTCCTGCATAGCCTGCCTGACCAGGTTCTGCATCCGTTCCAGTTCCTGGGGAGTGGCTTTCCGGTTGGCAAAACCCAGCTCGTGCGACCGCACGGTGGCAGCCCCCACAAAAGAAGCTACATTGACCGATACCCCCTTGTTTTCAAGATACCGGAGGTACTCACCGAGGGAGGTCCAGCTAACCTTGTACCCGATATGCCCCTGGGTTTCTTCGGTATATTTTTTCAGGGCATCATTGAAGGGGCCCATGGAGTCGCCCTCGCCCATGACCTCCAGGGTGACGCCCTGCTTTATCCCGCTGAGCGAACGACCGTCGTGAATAAGGTTTTCATTGCTCCAGCTTAACATGTTGACAAAGCCGGGCGAGATGATTTTGCCCGTGGCATCCACTACTGTTTTAGCCCTGGCATTCTTCAGGGAGGGGCCGGCATACACTATTTTTTCACCGTTAATGGCTACGTCTCCTGTGAAAGGCTCTCCCCCGGAGCCGTCATAAATGGTGCCGTTTTTAATCAGGATGTCGTATTCGGCCGGTTTCTGGCAGGAGATCAGGAACAGGAAAATGATGGAGAGGTAACGCATACATGAAGGTTATTATGGATATAAAAATACGCAGGGAAAGTAACAATCTTTGTGTTCTTTGTGTCTTTTACTTTGTGCAATATATTTTTTCACCAAGAACACAAAGATGTTTTCACCAAGAACACAAAGACAAAATATAGCCTTATCTACTCCATCAGGGGTTATGCGAGAAGACTTATTTTATTGTTTATTGAATAAATAATTGTAATTTTCAGGGGTAAATTAAATTTTTGCGATTTCCGCAAAAATATTCCAACCCTGATGAAAGCAAACTTGCTGAAGTTCATTGTATCAGCCCTCTGTAGTTTAGGTATTTTTCTGACCGGATGTACCGGATCAGGAGAAAAGGTCGACTATATCACCCAGGTTAAACCCATCCTGAATAAGCACTGCATAAGCTGCCACGGCGGTGTAAAAATGCAGAGCAACTACAGCCTTCTCTACCGGGAAGAGGCGTTGGGAAAAGGGAAATCGGGGAAATACGGCATTATTCCGGGGAATGCCTCCGGGAGCGAGTTCATCCGCCGGCTTACCCTGCATGACCCGGAAGAACGTATGCCTTACCAGAAAGATCCGCTGAGCGAGGAGGAGATCGGCCTGCTGACGAAATGGATAGACCAGGGCGCGGAGTGGGGGAATCACTGGGCCTATGAGCCGGTGAAAAAACCGGCTGTACCTTCTGTTAAAGGAAGCTGGGCCAAAACGGATATCGACCGGTTTATTCTTCACGAGGCACAGAAACAAGGACTGAAACCCTCAGCGCAGGCGCCTGACGAGGTGCTGCTGCGCCGGGCGGCATTAGATGTTATCGGCCTGCCGGCGCCGGACAACCTGAAAGCCGAATACGCAAAAAACAAAAATTATACCGCCTACGTGGATCAGCTTCTGGCTATGCCGGCCTATGGAGAAAAATGGACGTCTATGTGGCTTGATCTGGCCCGGTATGCAGATACCAAAGGATATGAAAGAGACGGCCGGCGGAACATCTGGCGGTATCGCGACTGGCTGATCCGGGCGTTTAATACGGATATGCCGTATGACCGCTTCCTGACCGAGCAGCTGGCCGGTGACCTGCTGCCCAACGCCACCGAAGACCAGCTCATTGCCACGGCCTTTCACCGGAATACCATGACCAATGACGAGGGTGGGACCAACAACGAGGAATTCCGGACCGAGGCGGTGATTGACCGGGTCAATACTACCTGGGAAACCCTGATGAGCACCACTTTTGCCTGTGTGCAGTGCCACAGCCACCCCTACGACCAGTTCCGGCATGAAGAATACTATAAATTCATGGCCTTTTTCAACAATTCCCGCGATGAGGATACCTATGCCGACTATCCCGTGTTTCGTCATTACGACAGCACCGGGAGGCAGAAGCTGCAGGCGCTGAGCGGCTGGCTGAGGGAGAAAGTGTCGCCGCAGCAGCAAAACGAGCTGATGATGTTCCTGAAAACGCTTCAGCCCTCGTACAATTCTATTGTATTTGATGAATTTGTGAATGCCGAGCTGGCCGATACCAAATGGCTGGCGCTGCGAAATCATTCTTCTGCCCGTTTGCAAAACGTCAATCTTTCGGGGAAAAATCTCCTGATGATCCGGCTTTCATACCCTACAGACGGGCGGCTGGAGCTTCGGCTGGACAGCCCGAAAGGACCGGTAGTGGGGCAGCTGCAGGTAAAAGAAAGCTCCCGGGGATGGCAGCTGATGGAAATTCTCCTGAAAAGAACAGAAGGCCGGCATAACCTGTATACCGTTTATGAAAGTCCGCGGCTGAAAGACCCCAATGCTACCGGTATGATGTTCGACTGGCTGCATTTTATGGAGGATCTTCCGCAGGGAAATGATGCGGAAAGCCGGAATTATGCCGCTGTTTTCCGGGATCTTCTGAATGCTGATGTGGAGCAGACGCCTGTAATGATAGAAAACCCCGGAGACTTTGCCCGGAAAACCCATCTCTTTGAGCGGGGCAGCTGGCTGAGCCCGGGAAAAGAGGTCACACCCGGCGTGCCTGCCCTGCTGGGAGGTCTGAAACCCGGTCAGCCCCGGAACCGCCTGGGTCTGGCGCAGTGGATGACCTCTGACAAAAACCCGCTCGTAGCGAGAACCATGGTGAACCGGGTCTGGGAGCAGATCTTTGGCCAGGGACTGGTGGAGACCCTGGAAGATTTCGGCTCCCAGGGAGCAGCACCGGTTAACCGGGAGCTGCTGGATTATCTTTCGTATCAATTTATGCACGAATACGGGTGGTCGGTAAAAAAGCTGATCCGGGCTATCCTGGTTTCGGAAACTTACCGCCAGAGTTCGGAAGTAAACCCGGAAAAGCTGGAAAAGGATCCTTTTAACCGTTACCTGGCCAGGGGGCCGAGGGTACGTCTTTCTGCCGAGCAAATCCGTGACCAGGCCCTGGCGGTCAGCGGTGCCCTGAACACCCGGATGTACGGTCCGCCGGTGATGCCCTACCAGCCTGATGGGATCTGGAACAGCCCTTACAACAGCGACCGCTGGAAAATGTCTGAAGACGGCCAGCAATACCGCCGGGCTGTATATACTTTTATGAAACGAACCAGCCCTTACCCGTCTATGGTGACCTTTGATGCCACAGGGCGTGACATCTGCCTGTCGCGGAGAATCCGGACCAACACCCCGCTCCAGGCGCTGGTAACCCTGAACGATTCTGCTTTTGTAGACCTGGCCGTACACCTGGCCCGGCGGGTGCAGGCGGCGGGTGTGCCTGAAAAAAGCATTGAAATGGCGTATAAAGCGGCTACGGGAAGAAGCCTTTCCGCAGAAAAGCGTAAAGTGCTGCTGGACCTGTATCAACAGGCGCACGCCGCCTATCAAAAAGACCCGGCCCTGTGCAAGGCGCTGGCGGGCGGTACCGATGCCCGTTTTGCGGCCCTGGTACTGGTGGCCAACAGTATTCTTAACCTGGACGAAGTAATTACCAAAACCTGATGGAGAAGATTTTAAAAGAAGCTTTTTGGCGAAACCTGGAAAGAGACACCCGGAGGAATTTCCTCAAGGGCAGCTTTATGGGTCTGGGCGGGCTGGCGCTGGGCTCGTTGCTTTCCTGTGAATCTACAGGGAAAGCCGCCGGGCCGGTATTTGACCCGCGGAACCCGCTGGCGGCCCGGCCGCCGCATTTTGCTCCCCGGGCGCGGTCGGTTATTTACCTGCACATGGCCGGGGCACCGTCTCAGCTCGAGCTTTTTGATTATAAGCCTGACCTGGCAAAGCTCGACGGGCAGGATTGTCCGCAATCTTTCCTGGAAGGCAAGCGCTTTGCGTTCATCCGGGGCGTGCCCAAAATGCTGGGGCCCCAGGCCACCTTCCGCCAGCACGGACAGTCGGGCGCCTGGATCAGCAATTACCTGCCGCATTTAAGCGGGGTGGCCGATGAGCTGAGCTTTATGAAGGCCGTGAGCACCGATCAGTTCAATCATGCCCCGGCGCAGCTGCTCATGCAAACGGGCGGTGCCCGCTTAGGCAGGCCCAGCCTGGGCTCATGGGTAACCTATGGGTTGGGTACAGAAAACAGCGATCTGCCTGCATTTGTGGTACTTACTTCCGGCGGGCAGAATCCTGACGCGGGTAAGAGCATCTGGGGCAGCGGCTTCCTGCCTTCGGTTTACCAGGGTGTGCAGTGCCGTTCGGAAGGCGATCCTGTGCTTTTTATCAAAGACCCCGACGGCATAACCCGTGATCTGCGTAAGGCCTCTATTGAAGCCATCAATGAAATTAACCGGCAGGAGTACAACGAGTACGGCGACCCGGAAATTCTCAGCCGGATCAGCCAGTATGAAATGGCATACCGCATGCAGATTTCCGCACCGGAAGTTTTTGATATCCGGAGAGAGCCCGAATATATTCACAAAATGTACGGCACGGAGCCCGGGAAAACCAGCTTTGCCAACAACGCCCTGCTAGCCCGGAAGCTGGTGGAAAACGGGGTGCGGTTTGTACAGCTGTACGATTGGGGCTGGGATACGCACGGTACGCAGGCCAGCGAAGCGGTAGACATCGGCCTGATCGATAAATGCCGCTCGATAGACCAGGCCGTTACGGCGCTTATCCTGGATTTGAAGCAGCGCGGACTGCTGGATGAAACGCTGATTGTGTGGGGTGGTGAATTCGGCAGGACTCCCATGGCCGAAAACCGGGAAGGCAAGCCCAATGCCTTTAAGGGCCGTGACCACCATGCCGAGGCATTCACGATGTGGATGGCCGGCGGAGGCATTAATCCCGGGGTAACGTACGGAGCAACCGATGAGATCGGGTATTCGGCGGTTTCGGGCAAGCTGAACCCGCACGATGTGCACGCTACCGTGCTGCATCAGCTGGGTTTTGACCACGAAAAATTCACGTATGAATTCCAGGGGCGGCCGTTTCGCCTGACCGACGTGGCCGGGAAAGTAGTGAAAGAGATTACGGGGTAAAATATGGATTCCGGGTGGATAGTTTGGAGCACCTGGGGAGAATGATTAAATATTGACCAATGAACAGAAGAGAATTTATGGGCCACTCGGCCGGAGGGGCCGTGGCATTGACGATGGCCGGGCCGGCAGTGATCCGTCTGCAGGCTGAAGTACTGGTGCTGGCAACCAACTGGGGATTTGAAGGCGATACTTATGCTTTCTGTAAAAAAGCCCGGGAAGCCGGCTATGACGGCATTGAGGTGTGGTGGCCGGGCGATCCGGGAGAAAGGCAGCGCCTGCGGGAGGCATTGAAAGAGCATGATCTGAAGGTCGGTTTTTTGTGCGGAGGCAGCGGTGCAGATTTCAGGACCCACCTGGAGCAATACAAAGGAGCCGTGGAGCAGGCGCTGGAATGGGATCCTCTTTATATCAACAGCCATTCAGGGAAAGACTTTTTTACATTTGAACAAAACAGCCGCTTCATTGAATTCAGCCTGGAAAAGAAAGGACCGACCGAAATACTGCACGAAACGCACCGCAGCCGGATGTGTTATTCCGTTCCGGTAACGACCGCTTTCCTGAACCGTTACCCGGAAATGAAGCTGACGCTCGACATCAGCCACTGGACCAACGTGCACGAATCTCTCCTCGACGACCAGGCGGAGGCGGTGAATAATGCCCTCCGGCATACCCGGCATATCCATGCCCGGGTGGGTCACCAGGAGGGGCCGCAGGTGAGTGATCCGAGGGCACCGGAGTGGGAAGATGCGGTGAAACATCACCTGGAGTGGTGGGATACCGCTGTAAAACACCAGTTGGAAAGCGGTAAAAAGCAGATCACATTCCTGACCGAATTTGGCCCGCCCACCTACCTCCCCACACTGCCCTATACCCGGCAGCCGCTGGTGAACCAGTGGGAGGTGAATGTGTATATGTTAAACCTTCTGAAGGCCCGGTACCGGAAATGATCGGAAAACTTCATCCTCTCCTGGTCCATCTGCCCATCGGTTTCTTTTTCCTGGCTCTGTTGATACGGGTCCTTACCGGGCTGAAGAAAATTTCGGTTTCGGAATCATTTTTCAGATGGGTATTGCCGGGCACTTTCCTGGTCAGCCTGCTTAGCGCAGGTACGGGCCTGCTGCTGGCCGGGTCAGGAGAATACGATGCGGCTACGCTGGACCGCCACCGCTGGCTGGCCCTGCTTTTCTGCGCCTTGCTTGTTCCGCTCTTATTGACGCGAAACCGGGTTCAGGATGTACTTTGGGCTGTAACCCTGGTTATTCTTACCTTAGTAGGGCACTATGGCGGCACACTCACCCACGGTACTGACTTTCTGCAGGCTGCCGCCGTACCTGAGAAACACGTTATTGCCGATGTACAGGAGGCCGTGGTGTATGAAGAGCTGGTTCGGCCCGTCCTGGAAAAGAAGTGCTATTCGTGCCACGGCAGCGGTAAGCAGAAGGGTAAGCTGCGGCTGGATTCTCCTGAATTCCTGTTGAAAGGAGGGGAAGACGGACCTGCTTTGGAAGCCTTTCACCCCGGCAAAAGCCTCGTGATGATGCGTATGCTGCTGCCCGATTCAGACGAAGACCACATGCCGCCCAAAGGGAAACCGCAGGTCACCGACGAGGAGAAGGCATTGATAGAATGGTGGATCCATAACGGAGCTGATTTCCGGAAGAAAAGCCGCGAGCTTGCGCAGGAGGAAAAGATACAGAAAATACTTCATGGCCTGGAAGCACCCGCAGGAGAAGAACAGGAAGGGGTAATTCCGGAGAAAGAAGTGAAAGCTGCTTCGGTAAAAGACCTTGAGATATTGAAAAAAGCCGGTATCCTGGTAAATCCTGCCGGCCTGAATACAAATTACCTGGAAGTCAATCTCAGGGGTATTTCTCCCGGAAAAGCTGAGCGGGGAGCCCTGGAAAACCTGAAAGACCAGGTGATCCGGCTGAATGCCGCCGGTGTGCAGCAGGTGGAAGAACTGCCGGAGGTCATCGGGAAGCTGGAGAATCTGCGGGTTTTGCATCTTCAGCGTACGCCGTGGAGCGATAAAGAGATGACCGTGCTGAAGGGCTTATCGCATCTCCGGGTATTGAACCTGAGCTTCACACGGGTGACAGATGCGGGTGTGAAAGAGTTGGATGAACTCAGGCAGTTGAAGAGGCTTTACCTGTTTGGCTCCGTAATACAGGATAAGGAGGGTGTTATCCAGGCTCTGCCACACGTGAATACCGATACCGGCGGGTATCGTCCGGAGCCTGTTTAACCCTATAAGACATATAAGGCACATAAGTATATAAGAAATGGGTTGCAGATGAACTTATATGCCTTATAGGGTTATATTCAATATATGGGTTTATTCAATGCTTCGATATATCTTTCCGGGGCCTCCATAAAAGCCTTGGTTAACCGGTAATGATCGGTTTCCGTATAATGGCGCCCGGTGATGGTCCCGCTATCAAAATGCAGGATCTGGGCATCCGGCATGGCCATGATGATAGGAGAATGGGTGGCAATGATAAACTGGGAGCCTTTTTCTTTTACGGCATCCATGATGATCTTGATCAGGCTTAGTTGCCTCGCAGGAGATAGGGCGGCTTCGGGTTCATCAATCAGGTAAAGTCCTTTGCCCGTGATGCGCTGGTTAAAGAAACGAAGGAAGCCTTCACCGTGCGACATGCCGTCGAAGTTTTCCGTATACCGGTCGGTGTAGCCTTGTCGCTCTGCTTTCAGGGTAGCCAGGGCTCTTTCCAGGTCCCCGCCGGTCCAGCTATCCCGGATCTCCTGCATTTCAGCATCCAGTTCTGCTATGCTTCTCAGGATATTTTTTACAAAGCCCAGGAAATCTTCAGCCCGCACAAAAAAGCCGGCGGTGGTCTTTTCTCCGAACCGGAGGCTCATCATTTTACCCAGCCGGCGTGCCGGTTCCATGAGCGGATCTTCTTCCAGCGAAATCCCGCCTACAGTAGGTACGCGGGCAGCATAGGCCAGGGCCTCCAGGAGGGTGGATTTCCCCGAGCCGTTTTCTCCCACCAGGAAGGTGACCGGCCGGGTTAAGGAAATGGCCGGCAGGTTTTCTACCAGTTCCAGTGTAAACGGGAATACTTTTTCGTCGGGAATATTTCGCAGTCCGAAGCCGTTAAGAATCATGTTCCGGGTAAAATAAATCACAAAGTTAATTTAAACCGGATAGGTTGTATGGCTTCCGTAAAGTTAATCCGGAAGGATATGCATAGTTTTGCCCCTTCAAATTTTTTAACGGGTATGGGTAACGCGGCAGTTTTAACACCAAAGCATCTTCTTTTGGCTCTTTTGATTGTTATTGTCTGGGGACTTAATTTTATTGGTATATACCTGGGCTTAAAAGAGCTTCCCCCGTTTCTTTTTTGTACCCTTCGTTTCGGACTTTCTGCATTGCCCTTTGTTTTCTTTCTGCCTAAGCCGAAGGCCCCGTTAAAATACATTCTCGGCTTTGGCGTATTTAATTTTGCCTTGCAGTTCGGGCTGCTTTTCAGCGGCATTTACCTGGGATTATCTCCGGGCTTATCTTCGCTTGTTCTCCAGGTGCAGGTATTCTTTTCCATAGGCCTGGCATTTTTGTTCTTCGGGGAAAAGCCGGGTTTCTTAAAAATACTGGGCTCGCTGATCTCGTTTATCGGCATCGGGGTTGTTGCCTCCAACGTAGGCGGAGATGTTACCATCACCGGGCTTGTATTGACCTTGCTGGCTGCCTTCTCCTGGGCCGCCGGAAATATGTTTACGAAGAAAGTAAATGCCGATTCCCCGCTGTCGCTGGTGGTTTGGGGCAATCTTGTGGCGCTCCCGTTTATGATGGCGGCCTCTTTTTTCATAGACGGTAAAACGGCTATAGTGAGTTCATTTCAGCATATGTCGTGGGTTACCCTGGCAGCGGTAGCCTATGTGGTTTACGTGTCTACGCACCTGGGCTACGGTCTCTGGGGCTTCCTGATGAAAACCTACTCCACATCAGCGGTGGTTCCTTTTACTTTGCTGATTCCGGTGGTGGGTTTTCTGAGCTCGGCCCTGTTTCTGGGTGAGCACCTGACTACCTGGAAGCTCTGGGCCTCTCTTTTTATTATGGGCGGACTGATCTTCAATTTATTCGAAAAACAGATCGGGAAACTGACGGAAAGGGTAAAAATGAGCTTCACGGCAAAATAAGACAGGAGAAAAGTTTTACATTTGTATGAGAGCCGGAAGATGTGATACCGGCCGGGGAATACGCATTCATCCGGCGGAATCATCGCTTGGTTATGTATATTGAGTAAGGAGAAACGGGTATTATGCGGAGAAAAATGAATTTAATCTCCGCATAATTTGCGGAGATTAATAAGTATATTTACCGCAAATCTCCAAAATCAGTAGTAATGTACATTCATCAACGCAGTAACTGGACACACTTTCACTGGAAGGAGCAGGATATTATTTCGTTGCTTAGCGAAGTTCGTAACCTGCAGGGAAGACTTTTGGGTAAAGTTGAATTATTAGGTTTTGAGCTGAAAGATGAAGCTAACCTGGAAACGTTGATACAAGACGTAGTGAAATCATCTGAAATAGAAGGGGAATTTTTAAACCCCGAAATGGTTCGTTCTTCGATTGCCATACGGTTAGGTTTGGAGAATCCGGGCTTGGAACATACTGATCGGGACATTGACGGTGTAGTAGAGATGATGCTGGATGCTACTCAGAATAATAATAAGATTTTAAGTGATGAAAGACTGTTCAACTGGCACGCGGCTCTTTTTCCTACGGGAAGAAGCGGAGCATACAAAATTGAAGTTGCTCAATGGCGAACAGGGGATATGCAGGTAGTTTCAGGGGCAATGGGGAGAGAAAAAATTCATTACGAAGCACCTTCTCCGCAGTTTGTAAAGACGGAAATGGATAAATTCCTGAATTGGTTTAATACTACCAGTTCCCTGATGGACCCAATTTTAAAAGCCGGTGTGGCCCATTTATGGTTTGTAACCGTTCATCCTTTTGATGATGGGAATGGACGTATTGCCCGTGCCATTACCGATATGCAACTCTCTAAAGCAGATGGTGTAAACCAACGCTTTTACAGCATGTCTGCGCAAATAAAAAATGAGCGGAAATCATATTACCATATCCTGGAACGAACACAAAAAGGAGATACAGATATTACGGAATGGATTGTGTGGTTTCTGGAATGTTTGAGAAAAGCCATACTTTCATCGAATACAATTATTGATAAAGTGGTGCAGAAACATCTGTTCTGGGTGAGAAATGCAGGATTGATCAGTAATGAGCGCCAACAAAAAATGCTTAATAAACTTTTGGACAATTTTGAAGGTAATTTAACTACTTCCAAGTGGGCAAAAATAACCAAAACCTCGCAAGACACGGCTTTGCGCGATATATTGGATTTAATAAGCAAAGGGATTTTAATCAAAGCCGGAAGTGGTGGAAGAAGTACACATTATATACTGGTAAAACCCTGATAACGCAGATAAAAATTAATGCCACCGGCAAGAAGGGATGTTGAACGATGTAAAAAGTAAAAAAATGAACTGGATTATTTTAATTCTTGCAGGCCTCTTTGAAGTAGCTTTTGCATTTTGCCTGGGTAAGGCAAAGGAAACCACCGGAAATGAAATGTATTTCTGGTATGCCGGATTTCTGGCAGCACTGAGCATAAGCATGGGACTTTTGATCAAAGCCACCCAAACACTGCCTATCGGTACTGCTTACGCCGTATGGACGGGCATCGGAGCCGTGGGTACGGTACTGGTAGGTATCTGGGTGTTTAAAGAACCGGCGGGCTTTTTGCGGTTGCTTTTTCTTACCACGCTGATCGGTTCTATTGTAGGACTTAAAGCCGTATCTTCGCATTAATAACGCGCGGTTTACCTTATTTCCTGCTTACTGGCAATGTTATGACAGGCCCGGTCAGAGAATATATATTACCCGATACAGACATCGGTACACTTTCCGTATTGGAGCTGCTCAGGCATACGCAAAACGGTAGCTTTATCGAAAAGAAAAACTTTTCTGATATTTACCCGCTTGCCCTGGAGCTGAATGCCGGTGTTTTTACCAAAACGGCTGCTGCTGTGGGTTTTCCGAACGTTTCGGTCAGCCGGCGGGGCAGCTCGCTGGTTTCTTCCTGCTCCTGTGAGCATGAGGGTCAGAAGCTTTGTGAGCACCAGGCCGAGATTATTTATTGCCTGCTGGAAGAAAGAAACTACCGGATATTCTTTGACCATGCTTTGCGTCATAAGACTTTGCTGGAAAGGGCCAGGGGCTATGGCCTGGAAGCTGAGCCCAACCTCGATGCGTACTTCCGGTTGACCTATACAGAAGGCAAGCTGCACGTGGAAACCAGGGTAAAAGAGCTGCTCGCTATAGACGGGCAGATGCTCAGGAAAACACTGATCCCTCCGGCAAGAGCGGTGATCACTGACCTGGCAGCCCGTGAAACCGGTAAAAGACCGGTGCTGGTTATCAGCAGGCACCGGTACTACAACCACCTGAATTTCCTGCTGATGGAAGCGGAGGTAACGCAGACCGGGAAAATCAAAAATCCCGTAAGTCCGGTTGATCCTGCGCAGCGCCTCTGGAAAACCGATAACCCGGCAGAGCTCAGATTCTACGCCGCAATGATCGCTTTCCGGAACCAACAGCAGGAAGACCCTGCCGATGCGGTGCCGGAAGCATTACGGCAAATTACCGCTAATCCGCTGAACCTGGAGGTTTACTACCACGACAGGAGCATTTCAGAAGCCATTTCAGCCCGGTCACTGGTCGTTTCGGGACTGAACGTACTGAACGCGGAAATACAGCTCACGGTCTTTAAAAAAGAACCCTTTTATGAGGTTACGGGCGAGCTGCTGTTCAACGATATTTCCCTGCCGTTCAAAAATGTGGTGTTCCGGAATGACTATTTTGTGCTTCACCAGCAGGTTTTCCACCTGATAAGTCATCCCGACCTGCTGCGGGTGGTACGGTTTTTCAAGGCCAATCACGAGATCCTGCTGGTACACGCTTCCAAATACGACGAATTCCTGCAAACCGTGTTGGCCCCGCTGGAGCAGCTGGTGCATATTAACTACAGCTATATCCGCCGGGCCACTCCCGCGCAGCTGGCTGAAAAGAGCTTTCAGACCGAGCGCATTATCTACCTGCAGCAGGAAGGAAATTTTGTTTCTCTTACACCGGTAATGAAATACGGCTCGCGCGAAGTGCCCGTATATTCCCGCAAGCAGCTCTGGGACACCGACCAGAACGGCAACGAGTTTACCATTGAACGCGACAACGAAGCGGAGGCCCGCCTGACCGCGCTGATCATGAGTCAGCACCCTGAATTCAGGGAACAAATAAAAGAGCATCGCTATTTTTACCTGCATAAAGACAAGTTCCTGGATGAGCAGTGGTTCCTGGACGCTTTTGACGTATGGAGGGAAGAGGGAGTGACTATCCTGGGATTCAACGAGCTTGAGAAGAACACGCTCAACCCGCACAGGGCCAAAGTCAGCGTGACGGTCAACTCGGGTACCGACTGGTTCAATGCCCGCCTGAAAGTGCGTTTCGGAGATAAAGAAGCCTCGCTGAAGCAGGTGTACCGGGCTATACGGAACAAAAGCCGGTTTGTTCAGCTTGACAACGGCACCCGGGGCGTTTTACCCGCAGAATGGATCCGTAAAATTGCGGGGTATTTTCGGTTGGGAGAAATAGACGGGGAGCTGCTTAAGATTCCGAAAGTGAACTTTTCAGAGGTAGAAGAGCTTTTTGAAAAGGAAGTGCTGAACGGGCAGGTGCAGCACGAAATTGCAGCATACCGCAGGCAGCTTTCCCTGCCTGTCCCCGAAGTGCCGGTTCCTGAAGCACTGCAGGCAGAGCTGCGGCATTACCAGCGGGAGGGACTGAACTGGCTGAGCCATCTCGACAGCCTGAACTTTGGCGGCTGCCTGGCCGATGACATGGGGCTCGGGAAAACCCTGCAGATCATTGCGCTGATCCTGCTGAAACGGGAGAAGTACGGCCCTGCCACTCACCTGGTTGTAGCACCTACCTCCCTGCTGTTTAACTGGCAGGAGGAGCTGGAAAAGTTTGCGCCTTCCCTGAAAGTAGGCGTGCATCACGGCGCAGGCAGGCAGAAGCACACAGAAGGTATGCACCACAATGAGGTAGTGCTCACGAGCTACGGTACCATGATGGCCGATATCCGTTTTCTGAAAACATTCCGGTTTGATACGGTATTCCTGGATGAATCGCAGGCCATCAAAAATCCCGGCTCGGAACGTTACAAAGCGGCCTGCCTGCTGCAGTCGCGTAACAGGATCGTGCTGACCGGCACTCCTGTGGAAAACAATACGTTTGATCTTTACGGGCAGCTTTCTTTTGCCTGTCCGGGCCTGTTGGGAAGCCGGCTGCATTTCAGGGAAATATATTCTACCCCCATCGATAAATTTGAAAGCAGCAGGCGGGCGCTTGAGCTCCGGCAGAAAATCAGTCCTTTTATCCTGCGCCGCACCAAAAGACAAGTGGAGCAGGAGCTGCCTGAAAAAACAGAAATGGTGATCTACTGCGAAATGAATGCTGAGCAGCGAAGGGTCTACGATGCCTGTGAGAGGGAACTGCGGGAGTTTATCTCGGTGACTGACGAGGAGGAGATCCGTAAAAACAGCATGCATGTGCTGAAAGGTCTGACCCGGCTCCGGCAGATCTGTAATTCCCCGGTATTGCTTAAGGAAGGGTATCCGGGAGAAAATGCAGTGAAGATCGACGTGCTGAGCGAGCAGATCGTTAATACGTCTAAAGAACATAAAATATTAGTGTTTTCGCAGTTTGTGGGAATGCTGGAGCTCATCAGGGCGGAATTGGAGCAGAGGGGCATTCCTTTTGAATACCTGACCGGGCAAACAAAAGACCGGGGAGCTAAGGTAAAGAACTTCCGGACAGATGCCGGCATCCGTGTTTTTCTCATCAGCCTGAAAGCAGGTGGCGTCGGACTGAACCTCACAGAGGCAGACTATGTTTATCTGGTAGATCCCTGGTGGAACCCGGCGGCCGAAAACCAGGCCATCGACCGGGTTCATCGCATCGGGCAGGATAAGAAGGTGGTGGCTGTGCGGTTGATCTGCTCCGGTACTCTTGAAGAGAAAATCATGCATCTTCAGCAGAAAAAGAGCCGGTTGGCCCGGGATCTGGTCAGGACAAACGCTGATTTCCTTAATGGTTTGTCAAAGAGCGAGTTACTGGAAATTTTGTAGAACTTCTTAAACAATCCCGTATGAACAGGAAAATAGTGATCATCGGTGGCGGATTTGGCGGAATGAATCTTGCGAAAAGACTGGCAGGGGTGAAGGGCATAGAAGTGGTGCTGGTAGACCGGAATAATTATAATTTCTTTCCACCGCTCATTTACCAGGTAGCCTCAGCGTTTATTGAACCTTCCAATATCAGCTATCCTTTCCGGAAGATGTTCCAGGGGAAAGGCAATATACGTTTTTACCAGGCAGAATTTTTGCATGTAGACGCAGAGGAACACCGTATCCATACCGACCGTGGCGTGCTTTCTTACGATTACCTGGTCTTTGCCCAGGGCACGCAAACCAACTACTTCGGGCTCACAGCCATCAGTGAAAAGGCCCTGCCTTTAAAAAATATTGAAGACGCGCTGAAAATCAGGAATACCATCCTGAACCGGATGGAGCAGGCCTGTAAAACGCGCGATCCGGAAGAAAGGCAGAAGCTGCTGACCTTTGTAATTGCCGGCGGGGGGCCTACGGGTGTGGAACTTTCGGGCATGTTGTCAGAGATGAACCGGCACATCCGTAAAAAAGATTATCCCGAACTGACCGATGACCCCATGCACATTTACCTGGTAGATGCTGCGCCCACCTTGCTGGGAACCATGAGCCGGAAGTCACAGGAAGAAACCCTTGGCTCACTTGCTAAACTGGGGGTAAAAATCAGGCTTTCGGCTGCGGTTAAAGATTTTAAAGAAGAAGTGGTTTACCTTTCAGATGGCAGTGAGATAACTGCCGGCACGCTGATATGGGTTTCCGGGGTAATGGCCAACGAGGCAAAAGGATTACCCGCAAGCGCCGTAGTGAAAAACAGGCGGTTAGCGGTAGATGAGTTTAACCGGGTGAAAGAAACCACCGATATTTTTGCCATAGGTGATATCTGCTACCAGGATACCGACAAGCCGTACCCGAACGGCCATCCCCAGGTGGCCCAGGTAGCTATACAACAGGGTATCCTGCTGGCAAAGAACCTTACAAACAAGGTGAACGGTGCGCCTCTCCGGCCTTTCCGTTACGTAGATAAGGGCAGCATGGCTATCATCAGCAAGTACAAAGCCGTGGCCGAGCTGCCGGTAGGCTTTTTCAAAGGAATTCCGGCCTGGTGGATGTGGCTGCTTATCCATATCCTGCCCATTGCAGGATTCAGGAATAAGCTGAAGCTGGTGAGCAGCTGGCTCTGGAATTATATTTCGAACGACCCCACCCTGCGGCTGATCATTCCGTCAGGCGATACCCGTAAAGGCAGTCCTGACCGGTTATAGCTCTTACAGGGTCTGATTGACCGGGGTATGCAGCATGGCATTCACAGCCCGGAGGATACCTTCCGCATCAAAACCGCATTCGGCCCAAAGCTGGTATTGCTCCCCGTGCTCTACAAGGCGGTCGGGAATACCCAGGCGTTTCACCCGTGAGGTGTAGCCGTTGTCGGTCATGAATTCAAGAATGGCAGAGCCTATTCCGCCCTGCAGGCAGCCGTCTTCTACCGTGATAACATTTTCAAATTTCCGGAATACTTCGTGCAGAAGCTCTTCGTCAAGGGGCTTGGCAAACCGCATATCGTAATGGGCAATGCTGTGCCCGCTGTTCCGGATGGCTTCAGCAGCCTCATTCCCGATAGGGCCGAAAGAGAGTATGGCCAGCTCATCGCCGTCTTGCAGTTTGCGGCCTTTGCCTACGCTGATCCGGGAAAAAGGCCTGCGCCAGTCGGGCATAACGCCTTCTCCTCTTGGGTACCGTAGGGTAATGGCCTGTTTGCCGCTCTGAAAGCTATCTGACTGGGCCAGGAACATCAGGTTGCGCAGCTCTTCCTCGTTCATGGGTGATGCTACCACCATGTTAGGAATGCAGCGCATATAGGCAATATCGTAGGCTCCGTGATGGGTGGGGCCGTCGGCACCGGCAAACCCGGCGCGGTCGAGGCAGAAGATGACCGGCAGGTTCTGGATACACACATCGTGGATCACCTGGTCATAAGCCCGCTGCATAAACGAGCTGTAAATGTTGCAGAAGACGGTCAGCCCCTGCGTGGCCATCCCGGCAGAAAGGGTTACGGCATGCTGTTCGGCAATACCCACATCAAAAGCCCGGTGTGGCATGGCCTTCATCATAATATTCAGGGAAGAGCCGGAAGGCATAGCCGGGGTGATGCCCACAATTTTCGGGTTTTTCTCCGCCAGCTCCACCAGGGTGTTTCCGAACACATCCTGGAACTTGGGAGGCATCGGGATGGTATGTACCTTCTTTTTGATCTCACCCGTTACTTTGTCGAAGAGGCCGGGAGCGTGCCATTTGGTCTGGTCTTCCTCGGCCGGCTTGTAGCCTTTTCCTTTTACAGTGATGCAATGCAGGATTTTCGGGCCGGGGATATCCTTCAGATCGTTCAATACGGAAACCAGGTGGTCAATGTCGTGACCGTCAATGGGACCGAAGTAGCGCAGGTTCAGGGCCTCAAAAATATTGCTCTGGCTCAGGAGCGCCCCTTTTACGGCGTTTTCCACTTTGGCTACTACTTCACGTGCACTCTTACCGAAAGCGCTGAACTTGCCCAGCAGGTTCCAGACATCGTCTTTGACCTTATTGTAGGTTTTTGAAGTGGTGATGTCGGTCAGGTATTCTTTCAGTGCCCCCACGTTGGGGTCAATGGCCATGCAGTTATCGTTCAGGATGATCAGCAGGTTGGCATCTTTCTCCATACCGGCATGGTTCATCCCTTCAAAGGCCAGTCCGGCGGTCAGGGCACCGTCGCCGATCACCGCTATATGATGCTTGTCTCTGATCCCGTTATGCCGGGAGGCCATGGCCATGCCCAGTGCGGCAGAGATAGAGGTGGAAGAGTGGCCTACGCCGAAAGAATCGTACTCACTTTCTTTCATTTTCGGGAACCCTGAAATGCCGCCGTACATGCGGTTGGTAAAGAAAACGTCTTTCCGGCCGGTAATGATCTTGTGGCCGTAGGCCTGGTGGCCCACATCCCAGATGAGCTGGTCATAGGGCGTATTAAAAACATAATGAAGGGCCGTGGTAAGCTCCACTACGCCCAGACTGGCTCCGAAATGCCCGCCGTTAACAGACACCATATCAATGATGTATTGCCGGAGCTCCCGGCAGAATACGGGGAGTTGCTCGGGAGTCAGTTTCTTCAGGTCATCGGGAGTGCTGACCTTTTTCAGGAGTTCGCCTTGGTTTATTATCATGTTTTTAATCTGCACTCTGGCTGGCTTTGTGCAACCTGTTTTTTTCTTCATTCGTGAGGCTGGAGTAGCCCCCTTTGTTTATTTTGTCCAGCAGATAGTCTATTTCCTCTTCTGTAGGAATGGTCTCCTTGTTGAACTCACTGAATTTAATGATCTTGCCCTTGTCAACGCTCTTATTCTGGCTGTATTTCCGGAAAACAGAACGTTTTTTAGGTTGAAGGACCTCCGTCACCCATATAGAGAAACGTTCCAGTCCGTAGGTCAGGTTAATGCCGGTTCTGAGCAGCTTCATTTGTACGTAACCGAATACCGCTCCGCCCAGATCCAGTACACCAAGGGGTGGGTTCCTGAAAATAGACAATACCAGCAGGGCCAGTACCAGGAGGCGGGTCTTGATCCTCATGGTGAAGAACATGATCTCGCTTTCCGGGTTCAGCGCTACATAGGCATACATGAGGGCAAACCCGCCGGCAGAAGCGCCGTACAGGAAGCCGTTAAAATTAAGTTCTTTATTGAGCAGGGTGAAAAACCCCCATACCAGCATAAAAAAAACGATGGCCGCGTAAGAACCCGCCAGGTAGGTGATGAGCATTTTTCTTCCCCCGATAAAATCGGCCAGCATGTTCCCGAACCAGTAAATAATGATCAGGTCAAAGAGCATGGAGAAGAGGCCGTCCTGGGTAAAGGGGTGGAAGAGGAGTGTCCAGGGGTGCCGGATCAGCTCCATAAAACTGCTCCCGGTAAGATAATTCCGGGAAACGGTTTCGGCAGTAAGTAGGGCATCAGGAAAAAGGCCTACCCCGAATTTGATCAGGGTAAATCCAAAGAAAACAACCAGGTTGATGATGATCAACTGGGTAGCCTGGTTGCTGTTTCTTTTGAAAACGTCCACTATGTCAGTGAAAACTTTGCCCATTTAGGATGATTTGCTTACCGAAAACAAGTACGAATTTAATAAAAGTTTCTTTTTTTGAAGCTAAAAAACTGCAATAAAATAAAACCGGTGATCAAACCGCCGATGTGCGCCCAGTGCGCAATACCCGTGGCGGCACTTCCGAATGCCTGTACAAGTTCGAAAATGGCATAAAGTGCTACGAAATATTTTGCCTTGATGGGCACCGGGAAGAAGAGCAGGAGCATTTCAATATTGGGAAACAGCATGGCAAAAGCAACGAGGATCCCGAAGATAGCCCCCGATGCACCTACCATGCTTTTTATAGACAGGTAGTGGATCTGCGCATCACTTTGCGAGGTTTGAAAGAAAGCAAGGTAATCCATTCCCATATTGAAGAATGCGGCTCCGATACCGCAGATAATGTAGTATTTCAGGAATTTCCCCGATCCCATATAGGCTTCAATGGCCGGCCCGAAGATCAGCAGGGCAAACATGTTGGAAAACAGGTGCATGTAGGTATCTCCGCTATGCAGGAACATGTAGGTGATGATCTGCCAGGGCTTGAAATTGGGGTTCCACAGCTCGGGCGCACCGGGTAAAATAGGGTTATGGAAGGAAAAAATCTGCCGGATAAAGTCATCAGGAACCATATTGGCCAGCAAATGGATCACGATATTGACGATCAGCAGGTTTTTTACCATCGGAGTTATATTCGAGAACATATCTTTCTAGTTTAATTTTCCGTTATTAAAAATGAGTTCGCCTACTTTATCCAGAGGAAGGATGGTCATGACGGGTTTGCCGTCAGGGCTGATAGCAGGCATAGCGGTTTCGAACAGCTGGTCAACCAGGTTGGACAGCTCGGTTTTATGAAGGGTTTTGCTCATCCGGCCGGCATATTTCTTGGCCAGGGTGCGGGCCAATGTTTCTTTTTTGTCGGGCGTACGGTTATTTTCGTTTTCCTTGAACGACTCCAGGATGCTCCTGAAGAGAACGGCCTCGTCTTCGTCAGCAAACTGCGAGGGGACCCCGTTGATCAGGTAGGTGTTCGTGCCGAATTCTTCTATGCTGAAGCCGATGTTCCGGATCATATCGATGATGTCGAGGCTCAGGGCGTAATCCAATGCGCTTAGCGTAACGGTTTTCGGGAACAACAGCTGCTGGGAATGGGCCTGCGGGGACTGGATTTCTTTCAGGTACTTTTCATAGAGCACCCGCTCAAATGCATGGCGCTGATGAATGATCATCAGTCCGCTTTTTACCTGGGTCAGGATATACGTGTTATGAATCTGGATGATCTGGGTTTCGTCAGGGATATCCTCTGTGCGGTTCACCTTGCTTGAAAACAGGACCTGCTGCTGGGGCTCGGCCTCGGTATTGACCGATGAGCTGAAAGACTCAAACATTTTCTCCCAGTTCTCCAGGTTATCGCGCTTGTTCATTTCAGAGGCGCGGTAAACGGTGGCCGGTGCCGGGCGGGCGGGCCGTTCAGCCGGTGCGGGGGCAGAGAAATGAGCCAGGTTGATATCGGCATCAAAATCAATGCTGGGGGTGAGGTTATATACCCCGATCGACTGCTTCACGGCTGAACGCAGAACGGCATAAATGGCCTGCTCGTTATCAAACTTGATCTCTGTTTTGGTGGGGTGGATGTTGATATCGATGTTTTCCGGGTTGATTTCCAGGAAAAGCGTGTAAAAAGGGTAGGTTCCTTCAGGGATAGCCGATTCAAAGGCGCTCACTACGGCATGGTGGAGATAGGCGCTTTTAATGAAGCGGTGATTTACAAAGAAATACTGGTCGCCCCGCGTTTTTTTAGCCGACTGGGGCTTACCCGCATAGCCGGTAACTTTCACGATGTCGGTTTCTATTTCACATTTGGCCAGCTGATCGCGGTACGATTTATCGAGGGTGTCGGTAATGCGCTTGCTGAGCCGGGCTGCGGGCAGGGTGAGAATTTCAATGTCGTTATGAAAGAGCGTAAACTGCACTTCCGGGTGTGCCAGGGCTACCCGTTGAAACTCTTCCAGGATGTGTTTCATCTCCACCGGGTTGCTTTTAAGGAATTTCCGGCGGGCAGGAACGTTGAAAAACAGGTTTTTTACGGCAATGCTGGTGCCCGGTGCGGTCTGGATGAATTCCTGTTCTTTTACTTCCGATCCCTCAATACGCACCAGGGTGCCCAGTTCATCCTCTTCCCTGCGGGTGCGCATTTCTACCTGGGCCACGGCAGCGATAGACGCGAGGGCCTCACCGCGGAATCCCATGGTACGGATATTGAAGAGGTCGAGCGTTTCCCGGATTTTGGAGGTAGCGTGCCGCTCGAAGCTCATGCGGGCGTCAGCCGGAGACATGCCCGAGCCGTTATCGATCACCTGGATCAGGGCCTTTCCCGAATCTTTTACGATCAGGGTGAGCTGGGTGGCGCCGGCGTCAATGGAGTTCTCCAAAAGCTCTTTCACCACCGATGCCGGTCGCTGAACCACCTCACCGGCAGCGATCTGGTTGGCCAGGGCATCTGAAAGAAGTTTTATTTTATCCATTCTGTACTATTTACTGCCTGCCTGAGGGCAAATCATGCAGATCAGCTGCAAAGTTCTTGATTTTTAAGAGAAAAACCGAATCCTGTCCCCGGGAAGTTCCAAATTAACAATAGTCAAATACTTGCATAATTTCATAAATATCTAACAGTCTGTTCTCAAATTAAGCGTGCTGACGAACCAGAGGAGGAGCTATCTCTTTTCATTTAGTTTTTTCTTTTCAGTGGCTGGTGGTAAGAAGTTTTCAGATGTTACCACTTTTTGCCCTGTCTTTTGCTCTAATGCAAGTCTTGCATCTTTGGCAATTTTCCCTCCTTTTTTCCCGGCTATTGCATTTTGCTGAACACCTTTTGCGTTTTCAGTTTCTGCAATTTGCCGGGTAGAAAGTTCCGCCAATGCTGTAAATATGAGCTCAGCCTCATTCATGTGGTCTCGCAGGTTTTGGCTTTGTAATCCTTTTAAACCTTTATGTTCCTTTACGGTCAATCCTGTCCACTCCTGATGAATGATATTGGTAAGCAGTGCAAATTCATCTGATTTTTCAACCCCACTTTGCTTCCAATAGTCGGTAAGTTTGTTTCGGGTTTCCTGCCCCGACATACGTTGCTGTATCCATTTTTCGCTTCTCCCGAGCTTTTGCCAATTTTCTCTTGCTCTGTCTATGCTTTGTTCGGGGTCAGCAATTTCCTGCATACGTTCGTAGCCTACTTTTGCCAGCCATTGCTTAAAAGGTTCGGCTTTGGGGGAAGGAACAGATTGAATGATACGAAGTATAGTTTCAGTATCGGCGGTGTCGGTTTCACGCATTTTTCCATCTTCAGCTTGCATTTTCAACCGTACGATTTTATCGTACGCTTCACTTCCCTCTGCTGTCAGCTTCTTTTTCAGGTCAGACCAATATCGCTTTGGAATGCTGCTACCTGTCAGAACTTCGATTACATCAATTACAGAAAAATACCATTTTTCCTGTTGTTCATTCCAATGGGTGCGGACTTGCTTTTGTTCAAATATTTTTATGGTGTTCTCTTTGCTCATTTTTGTGGTATTGTTGTGAAAGACAAATATACAAAATAACTGATCAATGTAAAGCTGATGTCAAACAGTTAAGAATCGGTTATTCTCCCGGGTCATCCTTACTTTGGAACAGAGAGAATAAACCTCAATTATCTACTTCAGATTCCTTCAAAGCAGATCTTCCGTCATTTACCCTTTGTTCATAATCTATCTTAAATGCACTGAGGTCCGGTGGGTAAGTTCGATTCCTGGATAACTCGTGGCGGTAGATCGTTTGCCCGAGCTCGTACAGAAACGGGTAGCCCAGTTCGTTGTAGTCGTATTTACCGTCATTCAGCACCTCGTCTTCGTTGACATAGACCGTAGCTGCCAGCATGTATTCTACCCGGTGGTCAAAATCTGCCACATACGAGGCATCGGTCAGGAATCCATAAGCCCAGCCCACCTTATTGAAAATACGCAGTCCCGGCGGCTGTTGCAGCACGGTACTGTCGCGAAAGAAAAATTTAGCATACGACGGATAAAAATCCTTTTCGTCATATTTCGGGTAATTGGTCTCTCCGGGTGATTGTGACAGGTATTGGTAAAGAAAACGGTAGTCCTCATCATCGAGATGATATCTCTGTTCGGGCGAAAAAGACATCGGGAACATCAGGCGCTGCAGGATCTGCTGCAGGTCAGAAAGCGGTAAATTATTGGCCCGGCTGAAGTCCATCCCTTCAGGAATCAGCGTGTTATTGCTGTAATGTGCGTTGCCGATCAGGGGCAGCTGCGGGTATTCAAACGAGACAGTGCTTGTTTCCGGTGGCTGTGCATAGAGCAGGCTGCTGTCTGCCCGTAAGAACCGGAACGGGTTGGAACGACGGTTTTGCTCTTCATCGTTCGGTTCAAAACGACGTGTGATACGCACCTGATTGTGTCCCAATTGCCACAACCGTTTGTTCAGGTACTCCTGTCCTGTAAACTGGTAAAGGCGATTATACGCCTCGTTCTCGCTAACCAGCATAGCCTGCCTGATCAGGTGAGCCAGGGTGGGCTTTCGGCCGGGAGCGCCCGGTTCTTCCGTCAACGGCCTCTGGCCCCTGAAAGCACTGTCGATCTGCAGCCAGGTATCCCGGGTAACTCCCCCGGGAAGGCCATGGAGCTTCTCCAGGGCAAGTATAGCGGCCGGTAGCTTAACGGTTGATGCCGGGTTAAAGTAAGGATGGCCGTCTGTCTGAAAAGTATGATGCGTAAAGTGAGGAACATTATCCTGATCCCGGTCTATACGCGTATAAATGATCTGCACACGATATTTTCCGGGGTTATCCATCACCTGCCGGAACCGGGGATGGGTATTCCCGGCCAGCAATTCTGCGAGAAGCGGGGAATTTTGTGCGTGTACCTGCGGTATAATCACAACTAAATAGAGAAGGGTTCGCAATGATCTCATGGAATAAAGATAGAAAGCGGGCCATAAAAAAGCAAATTTCGTTTAATGCGGTACTGGCAAAATGGCCGGAGTGATTTTTGCTTAAAGAAACCCGGCCTTATATTCCTTAGGTGTTATTCCCTTCATTTTCTTGAAGTGCCGGTAGAAGTTGGACGTATTCTCGAAGCCGCTGTCCATGGCAATATGCTGAATGGTATAGTCGGTTTCTACAATGAGCCGGCAGGCGTGATTGAGCCGTACTTCGGTGAGAAAATCAAAATACGATTTGTTGGCCGTGATCTTAAAATACCGGCAAAACGATGTCACACTCAGGTTAGTGAGCCTGGCCACATCTTCAATAAAAATCTTTTCCTTAAAATTCTGTAGCGTATAAGAGAAAATTTTATCGATCCGGTTTTCGTCAAGCTTATTGAATTTAGAATACTCAATACTGTTGGATAATACTTCATACTCCTGGTTTTCAAGCAGAATATGGAATATGCGCAACAGGTAGATGAGCTTGTTCAGCCCGCTTTCTGTTTTCATCATCCATAGCAGCTCGGTAATCGCTTCTTTGGAAGCCCCGTGAATAATGAGCCCGTTCCTGGCCAGCTCATTCAGCTTGTTGATTCCCTGGGTTTCCGAAAAATTCAGAAATTCCTTTCCCAGGCACTCCGGGTGGAAGTGCAGCACCATGGCCTCCACGTGGTCGTGGGTGGCATCGGAGATGGTGCGTTTCCACGTATGGGGCAGGTTGGAGCCCATCAGGATCATATCGCCTTTCTGGAAATTACCGATGTGATCTCCTATAAACCGCGTACCCTCACCCTTGATCAGGTAATGCAGCTCTATTTCAGGATGGTAGTGCCAGACCGTACCGAAATGGGGCAGGATATCGTGCCTCAGGCTGAATGCATTATCCAGGGCTTTGGGAACAATATGTAATTTGGGAGTAAGGTTCATGGAATAAAGATATGTACGAAATTTTAAAAATGAGAACCGGAGAAAGAATAATATGATAATATATTGGATAAGTATGAAAATTTAGGGAAATGTTTCTTGTGAAAAGCTATTCAACTTTGTACCATCAAATTTGATTCAACCTTATGGAAAATAAAAGTGTGTTGCTGGTTTGCAGTGGTGATCTCCGGCCTTCAGCCAATCTCAAATGCTGGCCTATGCAGGAGCAGATGGAAAAAAACCTGGCGCTTACCCTGGAGCGGTACGGCCGATCGGTGGAAAGGGCGCATACCTATAATGCAGATAAAGGACATGGCTTCATCGATTACCAGCATGAAGGGGTAAAGATATTCAGGAAGATAGATAAAAAACGTCCGCTGATTGTGGCAGAAAGTGTCTGGCAGTACAGCCATCACGTGCTGGCCGGGCTGATCTCGCACGAAGGCCCCATACTGGTGGTGGCCAACTGGGACGGAACCTACCCGGGGCTGGTGGGTGCGCTTAACCTCACGGGCTCCCTGACCAAAGCCGGAGTGAGCTACAGTTTTCTCTGGAGCGGAGATTTTACAGATAATTTTTTCAGGAAAGGACTGCAGGAGTGGCTGGAAACAGGCAAAGTGAGCCAGGATTATTCCCACGTTACCCGTTTCAACCCGGAGGTTGTTTCGGGCAGTGACCGGGAGCTGGCCGGTGACTTTGCCGCCCGTATGCTGAACGACAAGGTCATCATGGGCGTGTTTGACGAGGGCTGCATGGGCATGTTCAATGCCATTGTTCCCGATGCGCTGATTCACCGCCTGGGTATATTCAAGGAGCGGCTGAGCCAGTCTACCCTCTATGCAAAGATGCTGACCGTTACCGATGCAGAGGCCGAAGCCGTGCTGGGATGGCTGCTGGAACGGGGCATGCGCTTTGACTGGGGCACCGATCCGGTTACCGAGCTGACCCGCGATCAGAGCCTGGAGCAGTGCAAAATGTATATAGCAGCTTTACGCCTGGCCGCAGAATTCGGCTGTGATACGATAGGCATTCAGTACCAGCAGGGACTGAAAGAGCTCACGCCTGCCAGTGACCTGGTAGAAGGGCTGCTGAACAATACCGACCGGCCGCCGGTTTGGGATGAACAGGGCAATGAGCTGTACGCGGGAGTGGCGCTGCCCCACTTCAACGAGGTAGACGAATGCGCCGGCATAGACGGTTATGTTACCTATCATTTGTGGCGGGAGCTGGGCCTGAACGGCGACAACACCCTGCACGACCTGCGTTACGGAGAAAATTTTACAATAGACGGCCGGGAAGAGTTTGTGTGGGTGTTCCTGATCTCGGGAGCGGTGCCGGCCTCTCATTTTGAGGGCGGCTATGCCGGAGCCAGCAGCCTGCGCCAACCGGCTATGTTTTTCAGAAAAGGAGGCGGAACCCTGTGCGGTGTAAGTCGGCCCGGCAAGATCGTCTGGAGCCGGGTATATATTGAAAACGATGAGTTATGGTGCGATATCGGTACCGGCAGAGCCGTGGAGCTGCCGGAAGAAGAAACGCAGCGCCGCTGGAAAATGACCGACCCGCAGTGGCCCGTGATGCACGGGGTGCTTGACGGCGTCAGCCGTGACCAGATGATGGCCAAGCACAAAGCCAACCATATCCAGGTGGTGTATGTAGACGGCGATTTTGATGTGAGGAGAGCGGCAGAGATCAAGGCAGCTACCCTGGAAAGCTTAGGAATCAAAGTGAACTTTTGCGGAATATAAAAGCCATGAATCACCTGCCTGTATTTGATATTGCCATTATTATTGCCTACCTGATCGGGATGGTGCTGGTGGGGGTGTATTTCTCCAGGAGAAATACCTCTGCCGATGAATTTACACGGGCTGCCGGGCGTATCCCGGGTTGGGCCATCGGTATTTCCATTTATGCCACCTTCCTGAGTTCCAATACCTTTCTCGGCGTTCCGGGGAAAGCCTACGGCGGCAACTGGAATGCATTTGTTTTCAGCCTGTCGATGCCCCTGGCGGCCTGGTTTGCCACGCGGTATTTTGTACCTTTTTACCGGAGCACCGGTGAGGTATCGGCTTACACCAACCTCGAGAAAAGGTTTGGTACCTGGGCCCGCACCTATGCGGTAGTGTGCTTCCTGCTGACCCAGCTGGCCCGTATCGGTTCCATCTTTTTCGGTATCTCGCTTACCCTGCAGGCGCTCACAGGTTACAGCATGGTCACCATTATGATCATAACGGGTATTTGTATCGTGATCTATACCGTTATGGGCGGGATTGAGGCCGTGATCTGGACCGAAGTGGTGCAGGGGATACTCAAAACCCTGGGAGCCATTATCATTATTTACCTGGTTGTCAGGGAGGTTCCGGGAGGCTTCTCGGAGATTATCCAGACCGGTAAGGCCGACCATAAGTTCAGCCTGGGCTCCCTGGCGCCTGATTTTGTCAGCTCTTCTTTCTGGGTGGTGCTGTTGTACGGGTTCTTCATCAACCTGAACAACTTCGGGATGGACCAGAACTACGTTCAGCGTTACCATACCGCTACCAGCGCACGCGAAGCCAACAAATCGGTGTGGTTGTGCGTATGGATCTACGTGCCGGTATCGTTGCTGTTTTTTGTGATTGGCACCTGCTTGTATACCTATTACCAGCAGAACCCTGAGCTTCTGCAGACCATCACCCTGCAGGCAGCTTCCGAACGGCTGGGCCTGTCAACCAATAATCCCGAAGTGGTGAAGCTGGCGGCCACCCTGCAGCCGGCCGACTACGGTGACAAAGTGATGCCGCACTTTATGGTGCGTATGATCCCGACCGGCCTGCTGGGCCTGATCATCTCCGCTATATTATCGGCGGCCATGAGCACCATCAGCTCGGGTATGAATGCTTCGGCCACCGTATTTACCGAAGATATTTACAAGCGCTATTTTAACCGCAGCTCATCTGAAAAAAACAGCCTGAAAGTACTGTATATCGCCACGGTTATTGTAGGGCTGATGGGTATGCTGTGCGGCATAGCCATGATTGGCATCAAGAGCCTGCTGGATGTATGGTGGACCCTGTCGGGTATTTTTGCCGGCGGTATGCTGGGGCTTTTCCTGCTGGGCCTGATCAGCAAAAAAACGGAGAACAGCGATGCCCTGGCCGGAACCCTGGCCGGTATCCTGGTGATTCTGTGGATGACCTTCTCGTATCTCATCCCCGAATCGTATGCGTATCTGAAGAATCCCTTACACGCCAACATGATTATTGTTGTAGGCACGCTGACCATCTTCCTGGCCGGTAACCTCAGTAGAAAAATAAGAAAAAAATAAAAATTATGACCCATAAAAAATACGTACCTGTAATGCTGATGCCATTCCAGGCTGACAACACTATTGACTATAAAAGCCTGGATGAGCTGGTTGAGCTCTATCTGAATGCCGGTGCCGGGGGCCTTTTTGCCAACTGTCTTTCCAGTGAAATGTTTAATCTTTCCAGGGAAGAGATGCTGCGCTCGGTGGCCTTCATTGTAGAGAAAGTAAACGGGAGGGTTCCGGTAGTAGCTACGGGAACATTCGGGGAGCCCCTGGAAGACCAGGCCCGTTTTGTGAAAGAAATATACGCTACCGGGGTAGAAAGTGTGATTGTGATCACCAGCCTGCTGGCAGCGGAAACCGATGACGAAGCTACGTTCAGGGCCAATGTGGGGAAATTGCTGGCGCTTACCGGCGACGTACCCCTGGGCTTTTACGAGTGCCCTGTACCCTACAAGCGGCTGATTCAGCCTGATTTCCTGGGTGAGCTGGTTGCCAGCGGCCGGGTGAACTATCACAAAGACACCTGCCTGGATATGGACGGCATACGTCAGAAGCTGGCCGCTACGGCCGCCTGGCCGGAGTTCGGGTTGTACGATGCCTATATGGCGCATGCTGTGGAGTCGCTGCGGGCCGGTTCGGCAGGATTGTCGTGCATCCAGGGCAATTATTTCCCGGAGCTGGTGACCTGGCTGTGCGATCACTACCATGAGGAATCACCGGAAGTAGCCGAAGTGCAGCGCTTCTATGTCAGCAATATGGATGTCATGCACGATACCTATCCTGCCAGCGCCAAGTATGTGCTGCAGAAAAGAGGCGTGGATATCGGGCCTACCTGCCGTAACGGGAGCGTGACAGACCAGCAGGAAGAATTAGACCGGTTGCTGGATGAGTTCGAGGCTTTGTCTGAACGCATCGGCCTGGTATCTGTAAAATAATAACCAATTAACCTTAAATGAAAAACAAATGATGAATCGAAATCTGATCCAATTTCCTTTGGTTTTGATTTTGCTGCTGTTTTCGCTTACAGCTTTAGCGCAAAATGTCGTTACCGGGAGGGTAATCGACGCCAAAACCAATGAGCCGCTACCCGGGGCTACCGTAACGTTTGCCACGAACGGCCGGGGAGTATCTACCGATGAAAACGGTAATTTCCGGATAGAAGTACCGGAAAAGAAAGGCACACTGACCGTGTCTTTTATAGGCTATAACTCAAAGGATGTCCAGTTAAATGCAAGTTCCGATAACCTGGTGATCGGGCTGAGCTCTTCCAATGAGAACTTAGATGAAGTGGTGGTAGTGGGGTACGGAACCCAGTCAAAACGAAAAGTAACCGGAGCCGTAAGCAGCCTGGATATGACGGTGCAGCAAAACAGCCCCTCGGTCAATGCAGGCCAGGCTTTGCGCGGACGGGTGGCCGGCGTGCAGATCCTGGATAATGGAAGGCCCGGCCAGGATCCGAGCATCCTGATCCGGGGTCAGCGTTCGCTGAGCGCCAACAACGCCCCCCTGATCGTGCTTGACGGGATCATCTTCGGCGGAACCCTGAGCGACATCAACCCGAACGACATCCTGTCTATGGACGTCCTGAAAGATGCCAGTGCCGCGTCGATATACGGTTCAAGGGCAGCAAACGGGGTGATATTGATCACGTCGAAAAAGGCAACTACCGAAGGAGTGGTGATTACGGTGAATTCCAGTGTGTCGTCGTATGGATGGGGCAAGAAGATTCCTTTTTACAGCCCGGAAAGATACATTCAGAGCAAGCTGGATTACCGGAAGCAGTCGGGTCTGGAAGCGGATCCTTCCAAAATAGCAACGTATTTGTACAAGACAGAGGCCGACAATTACCTCAACGGTAAGGTGACGGATCCGTACGATGAGGTTTCACAAAAAGCCGGCATGTTCAACTACGATATTAACCTGGCCGGAAGAAGCACCAAAACCAATTATTACCTGTCCAGCTCATTTTCAAAAGAAGCCGGGCTGCTGGTGAACGACAACTTCAAGCGGCAAACTTTCCGGGCCAACCTGGAAACGGAAGTGAATCCGTTTATTAAGCTGGGTCTGACTTCTACCTACGGACAAAGAGATATGAGCGGAGTGGCGGCATCTGTGGCAAGCCTGTATACCAGCAGCCCGTACGGAACCTGGTATTACCCCAACGGAAATCCTTCGAAATACGTGGTAGCGGAAGACCAGGTATCCTCCAACCCGTTGTACAATTCTTTTATGACAGACAATGAAGAGATATACAACAACCTGCTGAGTAATTTTTACACCGAAATAGCGATACCGGGTGTAGAAGGCCTGAGCTTCAGGATGAACTTCTCGCCCAATGTAAGGTGGAGCCATAATTACAACTTCTTCAGGCAGGATCAATACCTGACCAACAATACTACCTATGCCAATAAGCAGAATCAGAACGGTTTTGACTGGGTGTGGGAGAATATCGTGAAGTACAACAAAGACATCAACCGTCACCATTTTGATGTAACCCTGTTGTTCGGTAAAAACTATATGAAGCAGGAGCAAACCCGGGCCAATGCCGATCAGCTGAGCTCAGATGCCCTCGGCTACAACGATTTGAGCCTGGGCACCATCCTGACCAACAGCTCATCGGCCTACGAGATACGGGGTATTTCTTCCATGGCCCGCTTAAATTATGACTACGCCGGGAAGTATATGGCTACGCTCACTACCCGTCGCGACGGTAGCAGTGTTTTTGCAGCCAATAATAAATATGCGTTGTTCCCTTCAGTAGCGCTGGGATGGAACGTAACCGGTGAAGAGTTTATGAACGACCAGGATATTTTTGATAACCTGAAGCTGAGACTCTCCTACGGCTCGATAGGAAACCAGGGGATTGATCCCTACCAGTCGCTGAGCTTATCCAGCATTACCCAGTATGTATACGGAAACGGCGGAAGCATGTCTATCGGGGCCTATCCAAACATTATGGGGAACGATGACCTTCGCTGGGAAACCACTTATTCCGGTAACCTGGGAATAGATTTCAGCATCCTTAAGCGGCGGCTGAGCGGTACAGTGGAAGTATACAACACCAAAACCAAAGACCTCCTGGTACGGAGATCCATCCCTGCCATGAACGGCTACCTGAACGTACTGACCAACATCGGGGAAGTACAGAACAAAGGGATCGAGCTGTCGCTGAATAGCGTGAACATCGCTACTCCGAAATTTGGCTGGAACACCGGTTTTAATTTCACCTACAACGTCAATAAGATCACCAAGCTCTACGGCCAGGACCTGAATAATGACGGTGTGGAAGACGATGACCTGAGCAACCGCTGGTTTATCGGTTACCCGATCAACACCTATTACGATTATGTATTTGACGGTATTTACCAGGTGGGAGAGGAAATGCCTGCCGGCTATAAGCCCGGGTATGTGAAGCTGAAAGATGTCAATAAAGACGGTAAAATAGATGCCAATGACCGGCAGATTATCGGTTCGGGCGGTCAGCCTAAATTCAAATTCGGGCTTTCCAACGAGTTCTACATCGGTAACTTTACCATTTCAACCTTCTTTAACGCCATGACCGGCTGGATGAGCAATTTCCCGCTGCTGAATACGGCTGTGAGTCCTAATGCTCCGGGCCGCGGACTTAACCAGCTCGATGCCGGCTACTGGACAGAAGAAAATGCTTCCCAGACCCGTCCGTCGCTCCTGTACACCAACCCTCAGGGCCATGGCTGGTACGTTAGCCGGAATTTTGTTCGTCTGCAGGACCTGTCGGTTTCTTACCAGGTGCCTGAGTCGGTGACCAACCGGCTGAAACTGCGCTCACTGCGGGTTTATGCCAATGCTAAAAACCTGTTCACATGGAGCGACTGGCCGGGTACTGACCCTGAAATAGGCGGTACCTCATCTGACCAACTGTACTCTTTGCCGCGCATATTTAATCTTGGTTTAGGTTTTAGCTTTTAATTGATGAAAAACAGTAAATATATGAAACGCATTTTAATCTTACTGACAGGGTTGATCTTCTGGGGCTGCCAGAAAGATGAGCTCAAGGAGACTCCGTTATCCAATCTGAGTGCGGAGCAGATTCTTACTTCGCCCAACGGCTTCAGAATGTATCTTACGGGATTGTATGCGGCCTCGCGGGAAGAAATGTCAATGGGCGATAATACCTATTTTGCATTGAACTTTGCATATACAGACATCGGTGCCGATGCCGGCGTGGAGTATATCGGTCTGAGAAATTACCAGACCACCTATACGCCTACCAATGCCAACCTGAATACGCTCTGGAACTGGGCCTATACGGCGATGATCGTCAGGGCCAATACCCTCCTGCATTACGGGGAGGCCCACAGTGATATCTGGACTTCCGAAAAAGAAAAGAACCAGATCATGGCAGAAGCCCGGTTCTTCAGGGCCTACACTTATAATCTCCTGGTTAATTCATTCGGAGGGGTGCCCATTGTAGACGATATTACCAATACGCCTAAAAATGACTACTCCCGGGCTTCCAAAGAAGAAGTGCTGAATTTTGTAAAAAGCGACCTGGACTTTGCCATACAGTGGCTGCCGTCTGTTACCGAAGGAAACTACGACGGGAAAGTAACCCGGGGAGCGGCCCAGCACCTGATGACCGAGGTATACCTGAGCTTAAATGACCCGGCCAATGCCGTAAAGGTATCCTCTGACCTGATCGGGTCCGGTGATTACAAGATCATGACGTCGCGCTTTGGTTCGAAATCAACCCAGCCGGGCGATGTATTTTCAGACCTGTTTCTGGACAGGAACCTCAACAGGTCATCCGGAAACCTGGAGTCGATTTTTGTGTGGCAGTTTGAAAATAACGTACAAGGGGGCGGCAGCAGCCTGAACGGGAATGTGCAGATCAGGAACTGGGCTCCTTTCCTGAGTAAAATTGTGGCTCCTGACGGGGTAGCTATGCTGGTAGTAGACAGTTTGGGCAGGGGTGTTGGACGAGTTAGGGGAACAAACTATTATCTTTACGATATCTGGAAGGGATATAAGCAGGATATGCGTAATTCTCAGTACAATATGCGGAGGAAGTTCTATTACAATAACCCGGCCTCCCGGTATTTTAACCAGGAGGTGGAAGCCAGAACGGCATTAGACGATACCATGAGGAATATCTATCCTTACTCCCGGAAGATTGAAGGCGAACCCTGGGCAAACAATGCCACTTCAGGCCGTTCGGCCAAAGACGTTATGGTTTACCGGCTGGCAGAAACCTACCTGCTGAGAGCGGAGGCCAACCTGAAGCTGGGCCGTAAAGATCTTGCCGCTGATGACATCAATGTGATCAGGAAAAGAGCCAATGCGCCTGCAGTGACCGCGGAGCAGATCGATATAGACTTTATATTGGATGAAAGAGCCCGGGAGCTGACCGTAGAGGAACCCCGCAGGCGGGTATTGGTGCGCCTGGGTAAGCTGGTGGAACGGGTGAAGAAGTATAATTTCCTGGAAGAAACGAAAAATTCAATCCAGGATTACCATATGTACTTCCCTATTCCGCAATCGGTTATCGATGCGAATTACGGGAAAAAGATAGAACAAAATCAGGGATATTAACAATTCAACTTATTCGTAGATTATGGTAAATTTTAAGAGCATTCGAAAAACGGTTCAGGTAGCAGGGCTTTCCGCTTTCAGTGTATTGTGCTTTGGGCAGAAATATACGATTCCGGAGCGGGCTGTAGTAGGAAAGCAGGGTGTGGTGAGCGCCGAACTGGTTTATGAGCTGGATGAGAAGCCAACCGCCCAATGCCATGCATCAACTATCCTGGAAACCCGTGACGGGCTGATGTGTGCGTTTTTTGCAGGAACCCACGAAAACAACAAGGACGTGGGTATCCGGGTGGCGCACTACAGGAACGGGAAGTGGAGCTGGCCGGTGGAAGTAGTTAACGGCTTTGTGTCTGACTCCGTTAAATACCCGGCCTGGAACCCCGTATTGTTCCGGCCCAAGGGCGGCCCCATTTATTTGTTCTATAAGGTAGGCCCCAATGTAGATGACTGGTGGGGAGCCTATACCACCTCTTCTGATGAGGGCCGTACCTGGACGAAACCCGTGGTTATGGGCGAAAATGAGCTGGTAGGACACCTGCTCGGACCGGTCAAAAATAAGGCGGTTCAGCTGGCTGACGGTACCATTATCTCACCCACCAGCCTGGAAAGAAGGGGAACGCCGAACGGGCGCGACTGGCGGATTTATTTCGAGATCAGTAAGGATAAAGGGAAAACCTGGAAGGTAATTCCACCCATTAATGACGGCGTGGAATACGACGCCATCCAGCCGAGTGTCCTGATCCATAAAAACGGTGACCTCCAGATCATAGCCCGGACCCTGCAGGACGTGCTGGTCACCAGCTGGTCGAAAGACAAAGGGGAGACCTGGTCGAAGCTGGAAAGCACCGGACTGCCCAACCCGAATTCAGGAACCGATGCGGTTACGCTCAAAGACGGAAGGCATTTGCTGGTATATAACCATACGACCAATAAAGGAGATGAGCCTAAAGGAAGAAATATGCTGAATGTGGCTATCTCCGAAGACGGTAAAAACTGGAAAGTAGTAACCACCCTGGAAAATGAGCCTATCTGGGCGGGCTATTCTTACCCGGCAGTTATTCAATCGTCTGACGGACGGGTTCATATTACCTATACCTATGGAAGACGATCGGTTAAGCATGTAGTGGTTGATCCTGCTAAGCTGAAGTGAGAAGAATCAGCGCATTATCGAATTTGAAGCCGGGTAGTTTTCCGGGCACTAAAAAAGAGATTCATGTTTAAGGTGTGGAAGCTATATGGTTTATTATTGTGGAGCAGCAGTTTATTGGCCCAGACTGTTCCGGGGAATATCGTTTGCTACGAGCCCGCCTCGTCGCAGCGGTACATCGGTTCACCCGGCCTGGCTATGCTTCCCAATGGCGACTATGTAGCTTCCCACGATTTTTTCGGGCCTCAGAGCTCGGAGTGGCAGCAGGCTACTACCCGTATCTATTCGTCGAATGATAAAGGCAGGACCTGGAGGTACCTCACCGAAATTCACGGGGCTTTCTGGAGCTCGCTGTTTGTACACCGGGGTGTGCTCTATCTTTTAGGCCCCGATCGTCATCACGGAACGGTGCTGATCCGGAAATCAACAGACGGCGGCATGACCTGGACCCAGCCCACCAACCGGGAGAACGGTGTACTGCTGACGGGTGAATTCCATTGTGCGCCCATGCCGGTAATAGAATACAACGGCAGGCTGTGGCGGCCGATGGAAACCGCTCACGGACCCATATTGCAGTGGGGCAGGCGCTACGGGGCCATGGTGATGTCGGCGCCGGCAGATGCCGATCTCCTCGATGCCCGGTCGTGGCAAACCAGCACACCCATGCTCTATGATAGTACGTATAACAACGGCGACTTCGGCGGATGGCTGGAAGGCAATTTCGTGGTAGACCGGAACGGGAAGATGTGGGATATGCTGCGGGTGGCCAATACGAAGTCGATCGACGAGAAGGCGGCAATAGTCGGGATATCTGCCGACGGTAAGACACTGGATTTTGACCCGGCAACCGGCTTTATTCCTTTTGATGGCGGAAGCAAGAAATTTGTGATCCGATACGATACGGTCAGCGACCGGTACTGGACGCTCGTTAACGCGGTAAAAGACAAATACCGCAGGCAGTTCCCGGAGCGGAACCCGTCGGGTTTCCGGAATGTGCTGGTGCTTAAAAGCTCAAAAGACCTGAAAAGCTGGCAGGAAGTGAAGGTGATCCTGGAACATGAAGATGTGCTCAACCACGGATTCCAGTATGTGGACTGGTCTTTTGAAGGAGAAGATATCATCGTGCTGTCAAGAACAGCGTATTTTGACGGGAAGGCCAATGCACACAATAATCATGATGCAAACTACCTGACCTTTCACCGGGTAGAGAACTTTAGAAAACTCAAAAAGTAACGGAATGATACGGGGGAGAAACACCTTATTATTAGCGGGATTCCTGGGTATTGCCTCTGCAGGCACAGGCCAGGGGCTTCCTGCCCGGGCCACCCCGGGAGAACAGGGCGTAGTTCGCGCAGAGCTCATCTATGAGCTGGATGAAAGACCAACCGCCCAATGCCATGCTTCTACGCTTATTGAAACTCAGGACGGCCTGATGTGTGCATTCTTTTCCGGAACCCACGAAGGAAACGGGGATGTGGGCGTACGTGTGACGCATTACCGAGACGGGAAGTGGAGCTGGCCGGTAGAAGTGGTCAACGGCTTTGTATCAGATTCGCTGAAGTATCCTGCAAGGAATCCTGTATTGTTCCAGCCTAAGGGAGGCCCCCTCTATTTATTCTATAAGATCGGGCCCAGAGCAGCTGAGTGGTGGGGAGCTTATACCACCTCTTCTGATGGAGGCTATACCTGGGAGAAACCCGTGATCATGGGTAAGCATAGTGTAGTGCGCGACCTGCTGGGGCCGGTCAAAAACAAGGCGGTTCAACTGTCAGACGGCACCATTATTTCACCCACCAGCCTGGAAAGGAAGGGAACACCCAACGGGAGTGACTGGCGCATCTATTTTGAGATCAGCAAAGATAACGGCAAGACCTGGAGGGTGATCCCGCCTATCAATGACGGCGTGGAATATGATGCTATCCAGCCCAGTATCCTTGTTCATAAAAACGGTGATCTCCAGATCATTGCCCGCACCATGCAGGATGTGCTGGTGACCAGCTGGTCAAAAGATAAGGGAGAAACCTGGTCGAAGCTGGAAAGTACCGGACTGCCCAACCCGAATTCAGGAACCGATGCGGTTACGCTCAAAGATGGCCGGCATCTCCTGGTCTACAATCATTCCACCAAACAGGGACCGGAGCCGAAAGACCGGAATATGCTGAACGTTGCCATTTCAGAAGACGGGAAAAAGTGGGAAACAGTTTCCACCCTGGAGAATGAACCGGTATGGGCGGGGTATTCTTACCCGGCGGTGATCCAGACCGCTGACGGGCTGGTGCACATTACCTACACTTATGGCCGCCAGTCGATCAAGCACGTGATCATCGATCCATCCCGCTTATAAATATGACTTTAAGATCATTCATAACTATTTTTATCAGCTGCCAGAGTTGTATGACAATAAATCACAAAGATAACGAACCACTTACCCATTCTGCCACAGGACATACTATTCATCACAACGGTGTTTTTTCACCTGACGGCCGGTGGGTCGTATTTGATGGCCGGAATGACGATACCAAAATTGGGGAGAACGCTGTTATAGGTCTCGTGAACATTTCAACAGGTGAAGAAAAGATCATTTATAAAACACAGAATCCTACGGTTTACGGTCCCGGAGTGGGAGCCGCTTCTTTCAGCCCCGTTCGTGATTTCGTGATTTTTATTCACGGGTTACCCGATGCTGACCGGGAGAAACCGTATGCCATGAGCCGGAGAACAGGGGTGGGAATTGACATTCATCAGCCCTTTCAGCCGGTGATGATGGATGCGCGCGACGTTACTTTGCCTTACACGCCCGGCTCGCTTCGGGGCGGTACCCATTCGCACGCCTGGAGCGGCGACGGGCAGCTGATCAGCTTTACCTATAACGATGAGCTGGCGGATCCTGACCTGCGGGTAGTGGGAGTAATGATACCCTGTGAAAAGGGTGTGCAGGCAGACAGTGCGCCGGGGAACAATAACGGGAAGGACTACTCCGCCATCGTGACAGAAGTGGTGAGAAAACCTGTACCGGGCTCTGATGAGATCAGCAAAGCCTTTGATGAATGCTGGGTAAACGGCTATACCGATAAAACCGGTAAAAAGATACCCTATGCCATAGCATTCCAGGGAAATGTTCTTACGGCTGACGATAAGGTGAAAACGGAGATATTCCTGGTGGATATTGACCCCGATAAAATCATGGGAGATCCCTGCGCTGTAGGAAACAAAGGGGAGCGGCCCCGTGTGCCGGAGGGCATCAGGCAAAGAAGGCTGACGTTTACAGAAAACGGGATTTCGGATACCCGCCACTGGTTACGTTCTTACGGTACCTTTATATATGCTTTAGCCAAAGACCAGAAAGGATGGAACCAGATCTTACGGATAGAAGTGAATACGGGTAAAACGGAGTGGGTCAGCCGGAATGACTTTTCCATTGATTATCCCTTTAACCTAAGCCATGACGGCCGTAAGATCGGTTTTGTGGCATTGAATCATGTATACATCCTTGACCTGGAAACGCGGGAATGCCGTCGTTTGACGCCTGATCATACCGCGGGTAAAATTGTCGGAGCACCTTCCTTTTCTCCTGACGGCACTTGTATGGTATACAATCGGTACCGGATGCATACCGACGGGCGGGAATACCTGCAAATAGAGATCATTAAATTGAAGAATTAGCATTTTAACTTATACTATTTCAGTGAATTTCCACCTTTTTGGTGGATTTTTGCTTTTAACCCGGACCTTTGCGGCAGAATTTACGGAGAAAATATGGCCTTAAAAGCAGTTTTGTTTGACATGGACGGGGTAATTGTAGACTCGGAACCCCTGCACCGAAAAGCTTTTCACCGGGTTTTTGAAGACCTCAGCATTCATGTTCCGCAGGAAATGTACTATTCATTCTCAGGAGCAGCCACCCGCCATATTGCAGAGCGCTTAACCGACCTGTTTGCCTTGCGGGTAAGCCCGGAATGGATCATGGAAGCCAAGCGGAAATATTTCCGGGAGCTCTTCTACAACGATACGGAATTTGACCTGCTGCCCGGGGTAAGAGAACTCATCGGGCATTACCATAAACAAGGCATCAGGCTGGTGGTAGCCTCTTCCGCTACCCGGAACACCATCGCCATGGTCTTTGACCGGTTTGGCCTCGATCCCTACTTTACAGCACGCATCAGCGGCGCCGACCTCAAAGCTTCCAAACCTGACCCGGAGATTTTCATCCGTGCCGCAGAACTGGCCGGCGAACCCCGCGAAAACTGCATGGTCATTGAAGATGCCACCAACGGAATCCTGGCGGCCCACCGTGCCGGTATCTTCTGCGCCGCCTTCAAAAGTCCGCACACCCACCTGCAGGATTACACCCTGGCCAACCTGGTGGTATCGGATTACCGGGAGCTGTGGGTGGATAACATAAATGTATATTTCCGGTAAATGAACCGTCGTTAAAAGTAAGCATCAGGCACTTTCTTCTCAGCGGTTATATCCCATCTTGTAATTACACCGGAAAGGAGGTGATGTTTCCGGGCTTATTGCTCCTGATTTTGCAGAATAATATTCGGATACAAGGCAATACGTTGCTGAAACCAGGGGTTTGAGCCGGATGCTGCTATCTGCCTGAACATTTTTTACCCCGCTTTCGACCGATAATTACCCCGTTAGGGGTTTTGTACCTCCCTACATTTGCTCCTGTAATTATTTACAAACGTTCAACCTTGACAATATGAATAAATGCTTTACAAAAAAACGAAGCTATGGCTTCGTATTGGCCCTGTGGATAGCCTGCATCGGTGTTGCCAACGCACAAATCACGGTGACCGGGAAGATCCTTCACCAGGACAGTTCACCCGCCGTGGGCGCCATTGTGACCGTAAAAGGAACAGGTACGGCTTCCATAGCAGATGCAGACGGGAATTACCGTATCTCAGCACCGGGAGACGGCACCCTCGTATTCACATTATTGGGCAGTGTAGCCCAGGAAATGGCCGTTAATAACCGCTCAGTGATAAACATAACCCTTGCGGAAGACGTAGCTGCGCTGGAAGAAGTGGTGGTAGTGGGTTACGGTACCCAGAAAAAAGTAAACCTTAGCGGGGCAGTGGCCCAGATCAACAGCGACGTGCTGGTGAACCGGCCGGTGGCTAACCTGACGGGAGCTCTGCAGGGCGTATTGCCCGGTGTTACGGTATTCAGAGGCAACGGGAAGCCCGGGGCCGAAGGCTATGGCGTGCGTATCCGGGGTTTTTCGTCGGCAAATGCCACCAATGCCCTGGTACTGGTGGATGGCATCCAGATGGACATGAACCTGCTGAATCCCGATGACGTGGAGTCGGTTTCCGTGCTTAAGGATGCTTCGGCATCGGCCATTTATGGCGCGCGTGCCGCGGGTGGCGTGGTATTGATTACCACCCGGAAAGGCAAAACGGGAAAAGCCCGGATCAATTTCAACAGCTACTACGGCATCAATGCCACGGCACGCCAGCCCCAGCGCCTGAACTCATGGGATGAACAGACGCTTATTGATGAATCCCGTATTAACGCTACAGGAAACCCCGAATTCAGTGCGGAACAAATGGAATGGTTAAGTAATCCGAATTTCTCGGTAAGACCTAACCCCACACAGGACCGCTGGGAATATTTCGGCAATAACAACTGGCTCAAAGAGGGAATGGATAAATACAATGCCATGCAGAATTATACCCTGTCTGTGAGCGGCGGAGCCGATAAGGTGAATTACCTGGTGTCCGGGAGTTACTATAAACGCGACGGGGTGTTACGTTACGGACCGGACGATAACTCGCGGTACAACATCAAAGCGAATATAAACGCGGACCTTAACAAATACATGAAGCTGGAGCTGGTGACCGGGTATATCGGTTCCGTTGTCAATGAAAACGCTTACGGAACCGAACAGATCATTAACCGCCTCTACCGCAGCCGTGCCCGTCAGGACCTGTACGTACCCGAAGAGGATATCACCGGCCAGCCCTATAACGGTGATCTGCAGATCAATGCAGTGGATATTGAAAAAAATGCGGGAAGAGAACAGCGCCTCTACGAGTCGTTTACCGGGCGGGTAAACCTCAAAGTGCAAAACCTGGTAAGGGGCCTCACCTTTGATCTTTCGGGCTGGCGTAACCAGGACTACTACTCCATGGAAAATAACAGTCGCACGCTGTTATGGTACGGACGTACCACCGGTACCGTGCGTTTCCGGATCAACGACCCCAATACCAAAAATATGGTGAAAAACAGGGGTTACCACAATAACCTTCAGGGGGTGATGACCTACAACCTTTCGCTGGCCGATGCGCATAATTTCACGGTTCTCGGCGGGGCGTCGTTTGAAGAATACCGGCGCGACGAGTTTTCGGCAGGAGCGCAGTCGATGATCACCAACGACTTCTTCAGCTTCAACTTCGCCGATCCGCTTACCAAAACCAACGGTGACAACAACGCCACCTGGGCCATGGGTTCCTACTTTGGCCGGTTCAATTACAACTTCCTGGAAAAATACCTCTTTGAAGCCTCTTTCCGCTACGATGGAAGTTCCCGGCTGGCGCCTGAAAACCGCTGGCAGCTTTTTCCATCCTTTTCTGCAGCATGGCGACTTGACCAGGAGAAATTCATGCGGGATCAGACCCTTTTCTCGGCACTCAAGCTGCGGGGCTCCTGGGGCCAGCTGGGCAATGGCTCCGTGTTGGGGCTGTATGATTACATTGCCCTCTTAACCAGCGGACTCACGCAGTCAGGTAACCTGGTCTTCAATGACACACGTACCCAATATATGTACCAGTCCCAGCTGGCCTCCCCCCAGAAAACGTGGGAAACCGTACAGCAGGCTGATATAGGGATAGATGCAGGATTCCTGCGTGACCGGCTCACGCTCACGGCCGATTACTATGTAAAACGGAACAAGGATATGCTGGCGTCATTAAACCTCCCCAGCCTCATCGGGGTGACCGTTCCTGTCATGAACATCGGTGAGCTGAAAAGCTGGGGTTGGGAGCTGGATCTTCGCTGGCGCGATAAAATCAACACCCTTGAATACCGGCTTGGCTTCAACATTTCGGATAATCAGAACAAGCTGGTGAAATACGATGGCCGGAACTCTTTGGGTAACGGCGGCGTGATCCCGCTGCTGGAAGGCTACCCGCTGAATACGGTTTGGGGGTACCGGACAGACGGCTTCTTCCAGACCAACGAAGAATACCAGGCCTACAAGCAAACCGTGTCTACGCCGTTTTTTCCTAACAATGCCGGTGCCGGCGACATCAAATACCTGGATCTGAACGGGGACGGTGTCATCTCTCCCGGAGAAGCTACGCCCGAAAACCCGGGCGACCTGGTTTATCTCGGCACCACAAACGCCCGGTATACCTATGGATTTGACCTGGGACTCAACTGGAAGGCGATCGACTTTTCGGTATTCTTCCAGGGAGCTGCACAGCGCCGCTTCCTGATTAACGAAGGTACCCTGTCTCCCATGCTGGGTACGGCAGATATGCCCTGGACCATCCACATGGACCGGTGGACACCCGAAAACCCCGATGCGTATTTTCCGCGCATGTACCAGACCAGTGCCCACAACTACCGGGCGTCTGACCGTTGGGCACAGAATGGTAATTATCTCCGGCTTAAAAACATCCAGCTGGGCTATACAGTACCTGTGCGATGGAGCCGGATCCAGCAGATGCGGGTTTACTTCTCCGGGCAGGACCTGTGGGAGAAAACAGATGTCATGAAGGTGTTTGACCCCGAGGTGGGCAATGACGTAAGTGCTACCACTTACCCCTTCTACAGATCCTATTCATTTGGTTTAAATCTTACCTTTTAAAATCTTTCCGAACATGAATTATCCCAATATAGCCGGCTATATGCGTAAGCTTGTTTTCCTCTTTGGTATGGTTTTTCTTGGAGGCTGTGAGCTGGACCGTTTTCCCGAAAGTCAATTCACCGATGCCGCCTTCTGGAATACGGAAACCGACCTTACGAATGCCTGCAACCGGCTTTATCAACTACTGGCCGGATTCCAGCTCGATAGCCGGGGAGACGACAATGTGAACCAGACGGCCAACAGCATCAGTAACGGTACCCGGAATGTTCCGGCCACCAGTGGCGACTGGTCAAATGCATACCGCGATATTTTCACGGCCAATAATATTCTTGAAAAGGGAGGCAAGGCACAAGTTTCTGAATCGGTAAGAAACCGGTATTTTGGCGAAGCACGGTTTTTCCGGGCAAGTGCCTATTTCGGTCTGGTACAGAAATACGGCGATGTACCCCTTCTTCTGAAAACACTCGATGTCAATGCGCCGGAACTGTCTCAGCCCCGGACACCCAGGGCAGAGGTCATACAGGCCATTTATGATGATCTCGATTTTGCAGCGCAATGGCTTCCCACCCGCCAGCAGTTGCCCGCCGCGCAGTACGGGCGGGTTACCCGGAGCAGTGCATTGGCATTGAAAGCACGGGTGGCCCTGTACGTGGGTACACGGGCCAAATTCCACAATGAGGGCGACTGGCAACCGCACCTGAACATCGCCGTGCAGGCAGCACAGGCCGTAATGGCCCAGGGGCACCAGTTATACCGCTCTTACCACGGGTTGTTTCAGCACGAGGCCGAAGGTCCTTCCAATACCGAAAATATCTTTGTAAAGATCTATGGGGTGAGTGTTTCCAATCTCATTGTAGGCCACAGCTACTCCCGGGATATGGAAAACGGCCGTAATGCCCCCACCCGGAACCTGGTCCGTCAATACCTGTATACCGATGGCCTTCCGGCTTTCAACGGGCAAAACCAGCCTTCAGCCAGGCGTTCTGCCTACTTCGTTGAAGAAAAAGACGAAGCAGGCTACAATACGGTCTTTGAAAACCGTGATCCGCGTTTGGCCATGACCCTGTTCCAGGCAAGGGAGGAAGCGTACAAAGGCCCCTGGGTGCCTACCACCACCCTGGGTTCACGGACTGCCTATGCGGCAAAAAAAGGCTTCAACCTGACCGATTGGCAAACTACCGGTGCCGGCACAGTGGATAAGATCCTGATCCGTTACGGTGAAGTGCTGCTCATCTATGCGGAGGCTAAGTACGAACTGGACGGCGCAATAAGCGATGCCGACCTGGATCTTACCGTCAATGCCCTGCGCCAGCGCGCAGGCTTCGGGGCACGGCTTACCAACGCCTTTGCCACAGCAAATAACCTGGACATGCGCGACGAGATCCGGAGGGAGCGCACCGTGGAACTGGCATTGGAAGGGTTTCGTTACGACGACCTTATCCGCTGGAAAACGGCTGAGATCCATCTGGCAGGGCAATTGCTCGGCGCCAAATTCAATGCCACGGATTGGGTAGGGGCGGACCCGTCTACGCTGAGGATCAACAGTGACGGCGTACTCGTTACCGAAGATACGAATGTACGCTCCTTCAATCCTGCAAGAGACTACCTCTATCCCGTTCCGCTGCAGGAGATCACCTTAAGCGGCGGAAATGTGAGTCAGAATCCGAATTGGCAATAATACAAACGAAATAGCTATGAGCTATCAGCTGTCAGCCGGGTGGCGAACCTCTGAAAGTGGTTCGCCACACCTACCGGCCCATGAATAAGCGGCCCGCCGCTGACTGCTGATAGCTGAAGGCTTAAAGCTAAAAATTTATACAGATGAAAAGACCAAATATATTCCTTATTTTACTGCTGTTATGCGGGGGATTGTTTTCCGCCTGCGAGGACAAGAGCTATCCTGCCGGGCTGGCGGAATACGAACACCATTATTACATTGTGTATGTACCGAACAATAACAGCGCAGTTACCGTGAGCAAGGCACAAACCGGGCTGTTAAAGCTGCCCGTCCAGTTTTATTCTTCATTCACGCGTACCTACGATGCCGTAGCGCATTACGCCGTGGTAACTCCGAATGTTGCTAATCCAGCTATACCCGGCGTAGACTTCCAGATCGTGGACCGGCAGGGGAACACCCTTCAGCCGGACAGCCAGGGGAAATATTCCCTCCTGTTTCCCCAGGCCAGGAAAGCCACCGATACCGTGTATGTAAAGCTGCTGAATAACCCGGCCCCGGGACGGCGTATCGTGGAGATCAATTTTGAAGACCATATTACACCCGATTACCGGGTAGATATTTTTTCCACGGCGTTCAAACGGACCCTCAATATTGACTAAATCGTATGATCAGAACAGGTTTTTTAGTAATCGTAATGGTATTGCTGTCCCGCGTCGGTCGCTCCCAGGCGACAGACGTGGAACAGGCTGTCCGTTTCACGGAAGCGCAGGCCACGCTACAGCTGGAAGAGGTTCGTCGTTTAAGCATCCCTGAGCGGGTCTCGCCGCGTACCTTAGATGCCGCCGGCCGTTTGGTACTGGTTCCGGCCGGTGACTGGACCAGCGGCTTCTTCCCCGGGATCCTTTGGCAATTGTACGGCTTTACGAAAAAGAGCAAATGGCTGGATGCGGCGCGGGAGGCTACCGCTAAGCTCGAAAACGAGCAATACAACGGCCGTACCCATGACATGGGCTTCAAGATTTACTGCAGCTATGGCCAGGGTTACCGGCTCACCGGCGATACGGCTTACCGGGCAGTGATCATCCGTTCGGCACAGACCCTGGCTACCCGGTTTAATCCCGTGATAGGCTGCATCCGTTCCTGGGACCATAACAGGGATACATGGGAATTCCCGGTCATCATCGATAACATGCTTAACCTGGAACTGCTCTTTGCCGCTACCCGGCTGACCGGCGATTCCACCTTTTACCGGATCGCCGTATCCCATGCCAATACCACCCTGAAAAACCATTTCAGGCCTGATGGAGGCACGTACCATGTTATTGACTACGATCCGAAAACGGGAGAAGTAAAGAACCGGAACACGCACCAGGGATACAGCGATGAGTCGACCTGGGCGCGCGGACAGGCCTGGGCGCTGTATGGGTATACCATGTGTTACAGGGAAACAAAGGATCAACGCTATCTGAGCAAAGCGCTGGACATTGCCGCCTGGCTGATGAGTCATCCGCATTTTCCGGCAGACGGAGTGCCGTACTGGGACTTCGATGCCCCCGGCATTCCCCATGAGCCCCGGGACGCTTCTGCGGCAGCCGTGATTGCCTCCGCTCTGTACGAACTCCACGGCTTTGCACCGGGAAACCCCGAACTGCGCAGCCTGGCAGACCGTATCGTACACAGCCTTGTCACCGGTTATACCGCCCCTGCAGGAACGCACGGCGGGTTTACCCTGCTGCACAGCACCGGAGCGAAGCCTGCGGGCTCCGAAGTGGATGTGCCCCTGATTTATGCGGACTATTATTTACTGGAAGCACTGGCCCGGGGAAAAACTACCCCTTAAGTACAGAAAATGTAAATATTTTCCCGATATTGTACCTGATACCTTAAAACAATACATGCGCTGTTCTGCCGTATCTTCTGTCCTTCTGGCGGCGGCCCTGTTGCTGGCTTCCGTCACATTTGGCCAGAATCCGGTCAAATTTACACAGGTCGGGCTAAGAGAGGGGCTGTCGCAAAGCAGTGTTTTCGCGCTGTGCCAGGATTACCTCGGCTTTATGTGGATAGGAACGCGGGACGGCCTGAACCGTTACGATTCCCGGAAGTTCATCACTTACCGCAATGTTCCTTCGGATAGTACATCGCTGACAGATAACTATGTTCTTTCTTTACTGGAGGATAGCAAAAAGCGGCTATGGGTCGGTACCCGTACCGGCCTGAACCGGTATGACCGCCTCCGTGACCGTTTCATCCGTGTACCTCTTCCGGATAACTCATCCGGCAATTCTTCCTCTGAACCTATGATATGGTCCATTGTGGAAGATCGGGATGGCCGGGTCTGGTTAGGTACCAATCAGGGGTTATATTGCTATGATGAGCAGTCGGCAACCGAACCGCTGACGCTCGTATTTGAAGCCGTGAGATATCAGCTGCCCATGGGGTGCAGCAATGTAATGTCTTTCTATGAAGACAGGAAAAAGAACATCTGGTTAAGTACGGTTAACGGGGTGCTGGTTTTTGAGCCCTACCGCAGCGGATCTGCCCTCCGGCTGCAAAGGCATTTCCGGCAACGGGAAGGAGAGCTGAACAGCGAAGATGTACGGGTGGTGCAGGAAGTGAAAGACGGTATCTTCTGGTTCGGCACAAGGGAGGGCGGTATCAACGTGTACAACACCCTCACCCGGCAATTCAGCTATCTTGTTCATCAACCCCACTCGAAAGGGCGGTCCCTGGCCGGGAATGATGTAAGGTCTATCCTCAGGGACCGCTTTGGCGGGTATTGGATCGGTACCATTAACGGCCTGAACTATTATTCCGAAGCAGAGGGCTTCCTGACGTATTCAGCCAATGATTACGACCAGTTTTCGCTTACCAGTAATTCCATCCGGCCGATTTTCCAGGACGCCCGCGGTTCGGTTTGGATCGGAACGTATTACAGCGGGGTATGCGTTTATGACCGGCATATCCCGGTTTTCAGGAATTATGCATACAGCCCTTATGTAAGCAGCCTGAGCTACAATGTGGTAAGCGGTATATTGGAAGACAGCAGGGGAAACCTGTGGGTAGGCACAGAAGGGGGCGGGCTGAATTACATGGACCGGTTCGGGCATGTTTTCCGGCAATTCAAACATGATCCGGCGAATCCGGGTACCCTGAGCCATAACCATGTGAAGTCGCTCCATCTTGATCAGGAAGGCGATCTTTGGGTAGGCACCTACCAGGGCGGGCTGAACCTGTTGCGAAAAGGTAGTCATACCTTCCAGCACGTCAGGAATGATCCGTCTGTACCCCATTCGTTATCCCATAATAACGTATATGCCATCAAAGAAGACCGGCAGGGAAATATGTGGTTTGGCACGTATGGCGGCGGTCTCAATCTTAAAAAACCCGGCCGTGAGATGCACTTTGAGAGCTACCGGGCAGGCAAAACGGGCCGTTATCACATCAGCTCAGACCTGATACGCACGGTTTTCATCGATAGCCGGGGCAATATCTGGGTGGGCACTGAAGACGGGCTGAACCTGAAACGCGCGGGTACGGATCATTTTGAAGTTTTCCGTTTTTCGCCCGATGACCCGGGCAGCATCAGCGGAAACGTGGTTATCAGCATCTTTGAAGACAGCCGGAACCGCGTGTGGCTGGGTACGTACAAAGACGGGTTGAACCAATATATCCCGGAGACAGGATCGTTCAGCCGTTTCAGCGAGCGTGACGGACTACCCGGCAACAACATCTTCGGCATACTGGAAGATCAGCAAAAGCTGTGGCTCAGCACCAATAACGGTATCTGCAGCTTCGATCCCGGATCGGGCAGCGTCCGGTCGTATAATATCAAAGACGGCATCGGGGGCAACGAGTTTTCGATCGGCGCTTACTGTAAAGCCGCCGACGGGCAGCTCATTTTCGGTGGTACGCACGGTCTTACTTCTTTTTATCCCCGGAACTTCAGTGCCAGTAACTATGTGCCCCCCATTGTATTTACTGATTTCCGGCTGTTTAACGAACCCGTGGTTCCCGGTAAAAAGCATGTTCTGGAGAAACCCATTTCCGTTACCGATACCATTGTACTCACCCACAAGCAGAATATTTTCACCATTGAATTTTCGGCTATCAATTACGTATTGCCTGAAAAGAACAGGTATGCGTATCGCCTGGAAGGCCTGGAAAATCAGTGGAACTACGTAAACATCCCTTCAGCTACCTATACCAACCTGCATGCGGGTACCTATACGCTGCTGGCCAAAGGGGCGAGCAATGACGGCATCTGGAACGAAGTGCCTGCCGCGCTGACCATCCGGATCCTGCCGCCACCCTGGCAAACCTGGTGGGCCTATACCATTTACCTGGCCCTGATCGTGACGGCCGTATATATGATCATCCGGTTTACCAAAATCAGGAGCCGGCTGGAACACGAGCTGCAGCTGGAACACCTGGAAAATGAAAGGCAACGGGAAATCAACGAGATCAAGCTTAACTTTTTTACCAGCATCTCCCATGAATTTCGTACTCCTCTCACGCTCATCCTGGCACCCGTGCAGCACCTGATCACCCACATGAACCTGGATGAAAATGCCAGGACCATGATGGCTACCGTGAAAAACAACTCGCTGCGATTGCTCAACCTGGTGAACCAGCTGCTGGACTTCAGGAAGCAGGAAAGCGGGAGTTTCCAGCTGGCAGTGGCCGCCCATGACCTCGCGGCGTTCACAGACCGGATCGCAGCGGAATTTACGCACTATGCGGAGGAGCAGAACATCCGTTTTCAATACAAGAGACCCGCGGCGGGTATCGAGGTTTGGTTTGATACCGATCAGTTGGAAAAAGTAATCTATAATCTGCTTTCCAATGCATTCAAGTTTGTTCCTGCGGGAGGAAAGGTAAAGCTGGATGTCGAAAAAACAGAACCTTCCCTTACCTGTCCGCAGGGGGCTGTGGCCATTCGGGTATGGGATAACGGCAAAGGAATTCCTGCCGACAAGCTGTCTTCCATCTTTGAATTTTACTACCAGCTTCAGACCGGACACGAAAAAAGGCAGGGGCATTTTGGTTCGGGGATAGGCCTGGCTTTAGCCAAAAACCTGACGGAAATGCATGGCGGAAAAATCCATGTGGAGAGCTACAACGGAGAAGAAAAACCTACCTACACCTGTTTCACGGTGGAGCTGCCTTTGGGGAATGTGCATTTAAAACCGGGGGAAGTGACCGGTTCCGGAAAAGAGGAGCCCGGAAAGCGGGTGGAGGAACCGTCCGTAAAGGATGTTGATGACGCTGTGTATCCTGCAAATGCGCCGGCTCCTACCGGGAACGCTTCCGGCCGGCCGCTTATTCTTGTGGTGGATGACCACGAGGAAATACGGACGGTGATAGCCCAAAGCCTGCTTGACGATTATACGATACTGGAAGCGGCCGAAGGGCAGGAAGGCTGGGAGCTGGTCAGGTCGCATTTACCCGACCTGGTCATCACTGACATCATGATGCCGGTAGCCGATGGCATATCGCTGCTGAAAAACATCAAGCAAACCCTGGACACCAACCACATCCCTGTATTGTTGCTCACGGCACGTACGGCCATGGAAAGCGTTATTGAAGGCCTGCAATCCGGTAGCGACGACTACCTGACCAAACCCTTCCACCCGGAAGTGCTGTCGCTCAAGATACGGAACATTTTAGCCGCCCGTGAGCGTTTCCGCAAAAAGTTTATCCGGGAATATGTGCTCACCCCGCAGCAGGAAGTCAGTGAGCCGGATGCCGATCAGCAATTCCTGCATAAGGTCATCCGGCTGATTGAAGATAACCTCGCAGAAGTAAACTTCAATGTGAATGTACTGGCCAGGGAGCTCAGCATGAGCCGGCCGGTACTTTACCGCAAACTGAAGCAGCTGACCGACTTAAGCGTTATTGAGCTCATCAATATATTACGGCTTAAAAAGGCGGCCCAATTACTTGCCCAGGGCCATACACAGGTCAGCCAGGTGGCCTACCAGATCGGTTTCAGCGACCCCAAGTATTTCAGTAAATCGTTCAGAAACTATTTTGGCAAGTCGCCCAGTGAATACATCGCATTGAATGCCATTGAACAGACGGAAATTATCACGTATAAATTTGATTCCTTTTCTCACGAGCCCCGTTCTTAACCTTTTTACTTTCGGTTTCTCCTTCTGCCCGGGCTAAATACCTCAGAAGGGACAATCTGAACGATTTTTACTATGGAAATAAGCGATAATTACCCCTGCGGGACGGCATGTACCCGATACCTTTGCAGCACAAGGTACCCGTTCCTGCAATATGATTTATATATGAAAACCGGCCGTAAAAAAACAATTACAACCTGCTTATTTCTCCTGCTTGTAACGGCAGTAAGGTATGACCTGCAGGCTCAATGGTTATGGGATGTGCAGAAAATGCATACCATTAAAGGTCAGCTGGCCTCTTCTGACTATGCACCTGCATACAGCACCCTGATCCTGGAGGCTGACAGCCTGCTGCTCAGGCAGCACACCTATTCCGTGACCCAAAAAGAAGGTATAGCGCCCAGCGGAGACAAGCACGACTACGTAAGCCTGAGCCGGTACTGGTGGCCTAACCCGGGTACCCCCGACAGGCTGCCTTACATTTACAAAGACGGGCAGTCGAATCCCGAACTGAACCACTACGACCGGAATACACTGGGCAATATGTGTTCCGCCGTGAATACGTTATCCCTGGCCTACTTCTACAGCGAAGAGGAAAAATACGCCCAAAAGGCTGTTGAGATCCTCCGGACCTGGTTTTTGAACAAAGACACCCGCATGAATCCACACCTGGAGTACGCACAATTTATTCCGGGAAGGAACGGCTCAAAGGGCCGGCCGGAAGGCCTTATCGACAGCTATTCGTTCGTCGATATGCTTAACAGTATACAATTGCTGAACGGATCGCCGGACTATACCCCGCAAGACCGGGAAGCGCTTAAACAATGGTTCAGGGATTTTGCCAACTGGTTCCAGGTAAGCAGGCAGGGCAAAATGGAGAATATCGCTAAAAATAACCATTCCACTTCCTACGATGCGCAACTGATCTCTTACCACCTTTTTGCGGGAAATGAGAAAGCCGCCAGAGCCATCATCCGGGATTTCCCGGGGAGAAGGATATTCGCTCAGATCGAGCCGGATGGGAAACAACCCAACGAGCTGTGGCGTACCCTTGCCTATCATTATTCCCAATACAACCTAAGCCATATGATCGACGTCTGCGCAATGGCCAAAAGGCTGGGAATCGATCTGCTGCATAGCAAGTCGGCCGACGGGCGGTCCATCTTTACAGCAATGGACTACCTCACCTCATTCCTCGGCAAGGAAGTAAGCAGCTGGCCCTACCAGCAGATCAGCGGATGGGAAGCCGAACACCAGGACATCTGCAATGACCTGGTCCGTATCCTCGACATCGATCCCGGCCAGGATGCCTACCGGAACCTGGTACGTACATACGCCCGGCAGGACACGACTGACCGGTGGCGGCTGTTGTACGGAGCGGAGTGAAGCGGGGTGCGTTTTGCTGAAGTTTTTAGCGGGCTGGGTAATGGGGTAGGTTAAAAGGTAGTATACTTTCCGGTCTTTCGATATAGAGGAATGCTCTGATTAGAGAGAAACTTCCAAAAGCTCTTTACCAATGCGGTGTAGTTCTTTTTCTATTTCCTTCTTCCGGGATTCGCTCGGGATTTTGCTGCCGTTAATATAAGCTGCTATCAAGGGTTGGGAAATACCTAATCTTCTGGCAAAAGCGGAAATATTCAATTCTTGCAACTTGCTGAATGTTTTCCCCATTTTCGGTTTAAAAAAGCCCTCGAAGCTCAAATCCTCATCCAGTTCCTCCCAATGTATACCCAAAGCGAAGGTGGTATAGCGTTCCCTTTGTTTTTGAGTAGCATTTTTCAGGCTTGGGTAATCGGCAAAATACTCTGTTCCTGTTTTCCCGTCTTTGGTTTCTATGTGTATGGCTTCATCGGTAAGCCATATCTTATGAATATCTGTAAGTACCATAGCTATTTGTTATAAAAAAAGTCTGTCCAACGCGCTATAGCTATTTCCTTTAAGACGTTTTTATTTTCAGGCAAGTAATACCTCGGCCGGAATACCAAAGTGTTTATGGAGCTTCTTAGCCATATTTAAAGTAAGCTGCCTTTTTTTGTTCAGAACCTCGGAAACCCGGTTTTCTCCGCCAAAATAACGGGCAATATCCTTTTGGTTCAGATTCAGCATTTCCATACGCTGTTTAATGGCCTCTATCGGATCCAGCGGAGGCATAGGGTAGTGTTTTTTCTCATAATCAATGGCCAGTACGGTAATGGCTTCCAAAATGTTCAGGGCCTTTGTTCTTTGGGCTTCGTCTTCTATCATATCCGCATCAACCAAAGCCTCAATGATCTGGCTGGCCTCCTCAAAATCCTCCTCTGTTACGATGGGCTTGATTTTTATATCGTCAATATTCATAATCAGATGTTTTTTATATCCTCTATCTTATCGTAGTCTTTGTGGGTGCCTATGAACCTGATAAAAACAAACCCTCTGTCATACTCGAATTTTGCAATCATCCTGTACTTGTTGCGACAAATGTTGAATACGATCCGGCTATTTCCTACGGTGTCAGCTCCTTTGAACAGCTTAATTACCTCATTCGGGTTTTTAAAGTCTGTTTCCTCTACCACGTCAAACCACGTCTTTAACGACGGGTATGCATCAGGATAGATGTTCCAGAACTTTGCCAGTGTGCCTTTGGTGAATATTCTCATAACAGTGTGAAGGTAAATAAAATTCCCAAATGTGGAAGTGATTTAAAAAAGTGCCCTAACCCTTAACCAACTTCACTATAGATTACTCTCCTGCCATCTTCCAAATTCTAAGTTCTTGTGTATGATGTCAATTTGCTGAATCCAATATGCTCTTTATAGACAGTGTGGTGAGCATTTATGACCGCAATATTGATTTCCCTATAAAAGGGTCGAGTTTGTACCTCAACCCTGAAAGGTACAATAAAAGGTACAAAAATAAACGCAATAAACGTATAGTATCACAAAACAGATCGTAATATCAATGCAATAAAAAAGCCCTTAAATCAGGGCTTTATAATGATTATTCTATTTTTATTACTGGTTTGTTTATCCCGGTTACTTTCCAATAAAGAAAGTAATTGATTCTGATTATTAGTAGGTTATAATTTTGGGGTACAAATAGGGTACAAATTTGATGTGTTGTTTATAGATTGAAGGAATGAAGATCTTTGAAGATAATTTGTGATACGCTTATTAGATTAAATATTGTTCGATGGGCTCAGTAGACATATCAATTCCAATTTTTACTCTAATTATAATTAAAAATTGATTTCTCTTGTGGTTTTTTAATAACTCTCTCCAATTATCCATTAGGTATTTCGCTGATGCGGAAGTCCCCGTTGAACCAATTCCTGCGCACACAAAATGAGTATCTTTTGAAGATGTCATTCCTGAATATTTTACAATTATTCCATAGTCAAAGCCACCCCCTAACTTATAGGTTTTGTTAGATTTTTGATCAATCAATTCAGCCTGAGATAGCCCAGCTTTGTTTTCCGTAATCTGAAATTTTATAACTGTTACCTTTTCTAGAATTAGTCGGGTCATATAATTAGTTATTGGGCCGCCTATAACTATTAATGGCCTACTATAATCGATGATTGCTTTTGAATCATCCCAGAGTTCAGGAGATGGTCTGTTGTTGCTCAAAAATCCGGCTTGAATATAGGAAAGTGCTTTAGTTTCAGCAATAGGTATTACTCTACCTACTGCAGTTCTATGATTGCCCCATCCTACTATATCATTTTTGCTAACATTTGGTTTAAGGTATAGTATTCCGTCGAATTTTTTTATTGTTTTATCTACATCATATATCCCGACTACTATTTTATGATCATGATTGACTTTAACTATTCCGAAAAATTTTTTAAAACGAGAGTTACAAAATGAATATCTCAGACGACCAATTAAATATGCAGGAAAGGAGAAAATCACTGCGCCAATAACACTTGCGAGAATAGAGCCAGACGTTAAATCATCAGGAATTTTATCTGCCAAGGTTCTGATATCAATGGTTTTTATCTTATCTTGGAGGAGGAAGGAGAGGGTAAGCAAAAATAATAGTAGGGTAAGGTATTTCATACTTTAATGGTTTATATTTCAAAAGTATAAACACATCGTTGAATTATCCAATTATTGAACCTCTTTTTTGATCTTGACAGGTTTTGTAAGGTTTAGATTGTGGTTTCTCTTTTTATATATCTCGGAAAACTCGGATTTTTCCCTTTAATAGTCTCGCAAAACTCGCATTTGCCCTTTTAAAAGACTCCAAAAACTCCGATTTTGTGGATTTCCACTCATGAAAGTGTCCAAGTTTTTCCAAAATAACAGACATCCAATTATTTGCCATTTTTTGCCACATTTTGCCAAAATAGAGTTCGTGGGAGATGTTCGAGCAAAATCTATTGTTTTAAAAATAGTAGCATTAGAATTTTGAGCCTTTATATAAAGGAGCTAGATTCGCACATAAACCCTATTATTATGGCTAAAATTATATTTTATTTCTCTGTTTTGATAATATGCACAAGCTGTGCCACTACTGTACCCGTTAAATTTGAAAATCCTATAGAAGAAGTTATCACGGATTTAAAAGGAGATAAATCAGATTTATTTGTTAGATCTATTGACTGGATGATTTACACCTTCAGGAACTCAGCCAATATCATAGAATACTCCGACAAGGAGGAAGGGGTAATAATTGGGAAATACATTGCGAAGGGTGCGGCATCTGTCATTAAAGGAACTGAAGTAGATAACAGAGTGTATTTTAAGGTAAACATTACTGTTAAAGAAAATAAGGCCAAAATCTCCGTATTCCCACTAGGGCAGTGGAGCTACCGGAAGGATAGGCTTGATAACTACGGATATACTAAAACAAATGCAATTGATGATGTCAATAAGCTAATAAAATCATATAGGAATTCAGTATCAAAAGAGCCTACAGACTTTTAGCACACCCTACTGCGCAAAACTGTGCAGTCACCTCTCCACCATCCGAATAACGAAAGGAACCTCAACGCCGTCAACGATTCTTTTGCTTTGTATCCATCCATCCCGGTTATTGAGCATTAACCGGAAGGTTTCCTTATCTATGCGCCGGATGGATACACCGGCTTCTGTTCCATCGCCCCAGTAGGTTAAACCCATACAAAGGTATTTATCCCTAAACCGGGCCTCTGTACACTTTTCAATGATCTCTATGTATCTAGCCATTCTATTACTTTTGATGATGCAAACGTAACGCGGCCCAGGTATACGATAAGAAAAAACGTTGGCCCTTTTTGTAGCAAAAGTGTTGCGTTGTGTTACGTTACCTGATCACTCAGCCGAAAATTTGACCCAGTGAACAAGTGTAAAAAGTTTTACGGTTGTAACTAACGGAATTTCCCGCCGGTTAAGTCATAGCTAAGATTTCAGCCGTGAATACATCAGCCGGGATTTCGGCCGACCTGGTAGACCGCTGATAATCACGCCCTAAATTTCACTGACCTCAAAAGTGAGGGATTGTCCACATTTGGACAGTGGTATGGGGTAATTTGAAACTACCCCATAATTAGGGCTGCACAAAACCGTGCAGGGGTGAGGTAACTTTAAGTTACCCCGTCTATGAGGTTGTTAATAATGACCCCATAATAGGTGATGTGGTTACTAACCACCCCATAATCAAAGGATGTAATTTCAAATTGCCCCCATCAGCCCGTCGTGTTTCACGACGACCCCTTGCTGAAAACCTGTTCTTTACAAGAAAACCGCGAGATTCTCGCACTTTCTCGCAGTTTCAAGCAGTTTGCTTCTGATACGGCTTCTGATAGCTTTCTGAAAGCCTATCTGTTAGTTTCCTGATCTGAAAGAGACTTTTGGAGTGTTCTAACCGTGGAGAGCGCCTTCTGTATATCGGCTGTGCTGGCCTGAAATAGTCCGGCGGCTATGAGTGTTTCGGCCACCTGATTGAGGGCGTTGTAGGTGTTGTTTTGTGATTGTTTTTTCATGTTACTTCGGGTCTGTGTGTTCTGATATATTGACTAAGGTGTAGTCACAGACGGTCTTTCTCCTCAATTAATAACGCATCGGCAATTTCGTCCATTAGATCTTGTTGCTCAATGGATCGCCAGCTACCAAAATCATCCCGAGAGTCTTCACATTCCGCCAATTTTTCGTACGCTCTCTTCAATAATTCAATGAGCCGCAATATGTTATCTTCTGTTGTTTCCATATTTATTGATTGTAACTCAAAGATACTGTTTTTTATTTTTCCCTGAATTAGAACTCAAAAAAAGGAGGCCCCAAAACGAGGCCCCCGGTCGTGGGATTAGTACTAATTACAGTATCCCGTTTTTACGCCAGAACTCTTCAATGCGGGCTATGTCAGTGCCGCTATATGTGTCATTCCTTTTGTCTCCCATAAACCGTATAGGCTTAATTTTCAGGTGCTTCGCGGCTGTTTCTACACGCTTACGGGTTGCAAGCAGATTAACTCCCCATAACTCCGACAACTGCTGCATTGTGAATCGCTGTCTTTCGAGTTTTAAGGCTTCGTTTTCCTGCTTATACTGAATGAGCATCGCACGGGTGTCGTGCATGAAATCGTAGATGTTCTGTAATTCCTCTGAGGGAACAATGTTTAATGCTGAACTTACGGGTACATTCATAACTGTAATTGTTTTTGGTTAAAAAAATTGATTAATGCCGGCTTAAGGCTGCCGGCCTGCCCACTAACGTTTCTTATCCCTCATTTCGCATAATGCTGCAGCTGTACCCTGGATAGCGGTGAGGATATCCTCAATATCTCCATTGAAGGGGCTTGCATTCTCATCGTCCGCGTACAGCTTTGCTTGCTGCACCTCGAACTTTTCAATGGCCAGCTGGGCATCTATAAGCCGGGCCAGGCATTCCGTCAGAAGGGGTTCTGGTTTTCTTTTCATCTTTGTCATTGTTAGTTTTTGCTTAATGAATCCACTAGTAAGGCCCTTAGGAGTTCGACTTCTCTCTTGAGTTGGTCGATATCCTTTCGCTGGAAGGAAATAAGCAAGCGCATATTCTCTATACTCATGATCATGCTGCTTTAGGGTTTTCGATATGCTCCAGGTCTCTGATATGCAGGGCTACTGCTATAAGTAGGGCGTTGACCTCTTTCAGGCGGAAGGCTGTTTCGCTTATTGCTTCGGCCGAAAACGCTTGTTCTTGTATATCCTCAACCGCTTTCTTTAACCGGTGTTGCCGGTTATGCTCATAACTGCCCATAAGTCGGGTCATCCCTTCTGCGTTCCATTTCTGCTCCGCATACGGATCGTGAAACGCATACTCTTCGAGCCTTTCGGAATGAAGGGATAGAGCAGTTAACACCCTCACGATCTCCTGATTTTCGTCTACCAGATTCAGGATACCTTCTACTCCGTATATCTCACGTAGTCTCTCTATTGCCGTTTCAATTGTTGTCTTTTTCATGATGTTACTGGTTATTGAGTTTTGATTGATACGTGATATTATGGCCGACCATCATAGAGGCGCAAAGGAAAGCTTCGTCAAGGCTGCTATTGAGTGCGGCAGACTGCTTCTCAAAGTCTTCATTATCCGAGAAGTGTTTGTTCATGATAGCGATATGCATCTCCATAGCCTGGCCAATAACGGCCATTAGTTCGGCCAGTTCCGGGTTTACTACAAATTGAGGTTTCATTGTTCTGATTGATTTTTGGCTTTTGCCCAGTGAATAATATACTGCTCTATGAGTTCCGAAAGCTGGAAGCGGAGATCACTGAACGCAGTAGTAATATCTTTGCGTGATCTCCCAAACTCTTCATCCTCGGGGTGTTCTGATTCAGAAAACCTGTCCTGTAGTTCGTTTACACCTGCGAATATTTCCGCGATGTCAATGGGTACTATTTGATTTTGCATTGTATTAAAGGGTTAAAGTGATTGTAGTATTCCCGGATTCTTTTAGTTGCTTGTAGTGGTAAGTGAGCGCATTCAAATAAAGAAAGTCATCTATGCTAAGTTCCTGACCGAGAAACCACATAAGCGCATCAGATTGAAAGCATATCTCACGAATACTGTCTACCCACATTTCTACAGAGGCCTTTAGGCTGGCGACGCTCCGGTTTTCTTCTACACTCCTTTCACAATCAATCTCTATCTTTTCTAGGTAATCGTGCATTCTAACTAAAAGGGAGCCGTTAGCGTCCGGCAGATGCTTGAGCATTATATGCCAGTTTCCGTGATCCTGGAGTTTACCCTTCGATAGCTTTTCGAGGTTTTCGATAAATTCCCGTTGGTGGCGTTCTACCTCCTGGGCTGTTTTGATAATTTGATTTTGCATGATTTTACTGTTTAAAATGTTACTACTACGTTACCTTCTTTTTTTAACTCCCGGTACCAAGTCATTAGCTCCCCCAATTTGAAAAATGTATCTATTGAAAGCTCTTTCTGCATCACGTGGATGAGCGTTTGAGTGTGCCAGACCACCTTAAATAATTCCTCCTGACCCTCCTCTATTACCTTCATTAGTTTCCCGGGAGTAATATCTTCTTGAGTTATTTTTTGTACCTTGATCTTTATATCTTCATACCTCTCACAGAGGTCACCCAGACACTTATCTGTAAGCTCTAGCAGGTTCGTAAATTGTATTTCCCAGTCCTGAAAGCTCTGGATGTCGCCTTTAGCTACGCCTTCAAGAGCCTTTTTAAAATAGTCTATTGCCTGTTCGGTGTCCATAATCGTATTTGTTTATTGGTTGCTAAATATTTTTTCTACTCCAAGTTCATTCCAGCCCCATAACAACCCGGCATTCACCCGGTCACTAACCCGTGAACAGTGGAGGCCTCCACCAGCTCGATCTCGACCGCCGGGGTCATACTGATAGCATCCCGATGATAGGCCTTTTTGGCCGCTCTAAGAAGCTCTTCCGATTCTACAATGGTTACGGTCACTTTCATGTCGTTTTGGGTTTATGGGGGCTGTTACGCCCCCTGGTGATTATATCAGGTTAAAGGCTTTGGCTTTTACAGGAATGCATAACGGAAGCAGCGCCACTTTGTCAGCTTCGGTTAGCTGTCTTGTTACTCTTACTATTCGAGCGTAAACACTACGCCAGTATTTGTAATTCCGCGGATCATCGGCCAGCTCCATCGCATTGATGTTGCGGGCGATTTTTTGAAGGAGGTCGTTTGATAGGGTAGTCATAATCTTAAAGATATTTTGATTTTCTTTATGCAAATCTAAACGTTATTATGATGTAATCAAAATATTATTTGAATTATTTTTAAAAAAATCAAAACATCACTAAGATTTTTCTATCTTTGTGAAAAAAAAAAGAACACAATGAGCGTAATATATCATTATACAAGTGGTGCCCACTTAAATAAGATTTTAGAAACTGGAAAGCTAATTGTCTCTGAATGGGAGAAAAAGAACGGAGTTCGCCCCCCGGCTTTATGGTTAAGCCTTAATCCTATTTGGGAAAATACGGCAACTAAACTGGTAAATGACAACGGAACAGTTCGAAGATTAACCAAGAGCGAACAACATGACAAATTTGGTTTATTTCGATTTGTTTTAGGATTTAATAAATCGGAATTATGCAGTTGGGCAAGATACCGACACGCTTCTAATACCCCCGGCAATACTTATGTCGCAATGGAAAATTCGGGTATTGAGTTAGGATCGAATCCTCTTGAATGGTATGCCAGTTTTAAGGATATTCCTATTGTTGAGTGTATTTCTTGCGAAATATGGAACGGAAACAAGTGGATAAATCATATTAATTTACAACAAGACAGTACACAATGAACATTTTAAGACTTAAAGACATACTTTCGGAAAAAGGAGTTTCCGGAAAAGAGTTAGCTGACAAGATCGGAGTAACACCAACTACGATATCTAATATTGCTCAAGGGAACAATTTCCCTAAGCCTGAAACCCTCATCGCCATAGCCTCCGCTCTGGACGTTGACGTAAAGGATTTGTTTGTTTCAACGAAGGAAGCGGAAGAGTTAACTACTCTTTATGTTAAGCAGGGCGAAAAGATGGTAGAAGTGGGCTCGGTGGACGTTAAGAAGATGGAGGGGAAATAAAAAAGCCCCGGAGAGGGGCTAAATTTTATGTGTTGAAAAAAACTATAGTATATTCTTACTCTTCCCAAAGATATCCGTTTAAAGATCTTTACTAATCTCACAATCAAATATTTATTAATCTGATTTATCTATTTTTTTTGTTTACATGAATATTATTGTATTTTTACACGTCACCCCCTATAACTAATACCTAACTATTGCTAACAATAAATAGGTATTAATTTGATAAATTTCCAATGAAAAATATAATGAATACTCCTAATGAAATCTTAATTAGACTATTAAAGCAATATCCGGTTCAAAGCTTAAGAGAGCATTTTACCATAAAAGCTACAGGACAAGATCATGTTATCAGAGAATTATTTGAACAAGGGATAACGGAGGATAAAATATTAACTTTTGCAGATACAAACTTTGAGTTTTGCAAACAGCATATTTATGTTTACGAATATACGCTAGAGAATTTCCCTGTCAACTTAGATATTACGGGCGAAAAGCCTAAGTATAAAAGTATAGTGAACAGTAAAAATACTTTGACCTATTTTGCGAGAACTTCGTTTACGATTTACGACACTGTGGAAAGAAAGGAAATCGAATTGCAATATCTTTGGCCAATAAGGATTCAGTATTATTATAATTCAAAGTCTAAAACCTGGGTTTTATTAGTAAAAATATCAATCCTAGAAAAATCATTAAATGATATTGCTCCAGGAAGGATTATTAAAATAGGAAAAGAAGTTAATGAAAAGGAAATTTTAGAGCAATTGAATCATACATTTTCTATAGAGGGTTCTGCATTAAACCCAATTGATCTAACCAAGGGAATAAAAGCATTGACAGAATCGGATGTAGTTGATTTCGGAATGGCAAAATTTAGAAAGTCAAAGTCTATTTCAACAGAAGTGATGGACGAAAATTATACCATAAAAAGGGATAATCCTGACGCTTACAATCTAATGATGCACAGCCCAATCGAAAGAACGACCTGTAAATTTTTAGAAAAAAAGGAAGAGTATGTTCAATATTTCAGGACTGAACCCCAAAACGGGATTATAGTTTTTAGCCTTTTTTCCCCGTCTTTGAATTCTGTAGATAATGTAGTAAATTTGATAATAAGTGAAAATTTTTAGGGATGTCTAATCCAATTTTAAAACTTGGAAATTTGATGGCTTCTACCGATCCCGACAGGATTTATATCGAGAACGTGAGAAGTTTTTTCAAGCTACCTAAAAGGGTTGCGTGGATGCTGTGTGAAATGGCCGTCAAAGAGGGCTACTTCAAAAAGGAAGTTGCATTAACGTGTCCAAATTGCGGGCGGGTGATAAAATCAAGTAGCAAGATTAATAATACCCAAATAATAAATTGTTCAAATTGTGAGGTGAATGAAGAGGATGTTTTTGAATTTAATGAGGGGGACTTAAACAAAATTGAGTACTATAAATTGAATAAGAAATAATGGTTACCCCCTCAAAAGAACAAGCTGAAGTTTACAGGATCATTCTAGACATGATACTTAAGGTCATCTTTTCTTTGGTAGTTATCGGTGTTTACATATTTATTATAGTGAAGTTTTTTACTTTGAAAGATTGGTATCTCACTTTTCCGCTGGCTGGATTGGAAGCATTCTTGACTCGTACAATGTATGTTGCGTTTAAGCACTACTTTCCTAATAAAGATGGGGAGTCAAACACAGAGAGTTAGGCATATTTCACTTCCTAAATTCTAAAGGTAATATAATTCTCAAGTTATTGTTAGCTTAAAAAGGGAGGGCGCCCCGTCGCGAAACACACCCCCTAAGCCTCACTTTTATCGGTCAGCCTCTTATAAGCCAAAAGGTATTTATTCAGCCTTTCAGCATCTTTGGGCGTTATTTCAGTAAGCCTTCGAATATCCATATTATCCTCCAGGTCGTTGATCTTGACCCGTATTGCGGTTTCGTTCTCCAGGATCCGGTCTATGAAATCGTTATAAGTTTCGCCGTCTACTTTGGTCACGGCCTGGATGGTTGCAATAACGGCTTCAGAGAACCCTTCTTCCCGTAAATCGTCTGCTGTCCAGTCGGTATCTTCAAGAAGATCGTGTAAAATTCCGCAAATCTGCTCCAGCTCGGTTTTGCCTTTCTGCATTACCCGAATCAAATGCAGGATATAAGGCTGCCCGGCTTTGTCTTTTTGGCCCTGGTGGGCTTTGGTTGCTATCTGAATGGCTTTTTCTATCATAGTAAATTTGTTTTTGCAATATAAATTATTTGGTTGTGAAATGGTGAAAAGGGGTAGATCCTCCCTTGATCGCCTCCACTTTACAGCATCTTCACCCCCCGTTCTGCCATTGTTTCTATAGCGTTCTTCATTGATTTCATATCTGCCCGCATCTCGGGGAGTACCGCTGTGCTGGTATCAATATTGGCGAGGTGCAGGAGCGTTTGCGCACTATGGGCGTGGGCTTGCTCCATGATCTTTTTCATATCGATTGTTGTGTTCATAATACTGAACGTATGCCCCTGAATTGCAGTGAAACGGCCGTTAAGCTCTTCCCCTGTATCTTGGCTCATGGCAGTCAGTCCTTTGTTTATACCGGTGCGGGTGTCGCCGGTGAATATCTCCAGCCCTTTCCCGGCGGCAATGTCCTGATACTTTTTGTAGAGCAGGTTGGCGCGTTCCTGCTCGCTTACGGCATTATCTATCAGGTCTGTAAGAATACCCGTGAACGCCTCAAATTTTGCATCTTCAGACAGTCCGGCGTTAGTGGTGACGGCCAGAACCGCCTCCTCCGCCTTTTTAATATGCGGGGCAATGGTCATCGAATAAATAATCTGCTTAGCCAAAGTTTCCAGCATCTTAGATACCAAATCTGTAAACGACTTGGCCGCGCTTTCACCGTTCTTAAAAGCGTCTACCATTGCATCACTCATCTGATTACCCAGCTCTCCGAAGATGCTACCTAAATACTCCTTTGTTGCGGTCAGGTAGTCCTTGTAAGCATCCCAATTTTCTTTGAGTTGAATAAGCAAATCTTGCTCTCTTGCGCCAAGTTTCTTGAAAAGTTCAGAGTTTAAAAACTCGCCTAACATATCAAAGTCGATCCCGTTTTCTTTGAATAACTTCGGGAACAAGTCCATCAAAGCGTTGTCCTTATCTCCGGTACGTATATTCGTGGAGGCTATCATTGCCTCTCTTGGATCCCATCCCTCAAAGATACCTGGGTTTTGCGCTAGTGCTTGTAACCAATATCTTTCACTTTTACCATATGCTGCGTAAACGCCATCAAGTGTTTTTTCAAGCTCTGCATACGCATCTTTTAACCCCCGTACATTGCGTTGAGCCTGCAGCCATTTGTCTTCCCCGAAAATACCGCCGGTGCTGTTCATCACATTACGCCTTTGCAGCCGGTCGAGTTCAATATTTAAATCCCGGATGTTTACCGTAGTTTCCCGGATGCGTTCGGCCTGGCGCTTAGAGAAGTTAATGGCCGCCGTTACGGCCTGTATCACCAGCGAAATAACCGTCAGGATCACCGAAGCCTTTTCCACCGTCGATATCGCAGTGGCAGCGGCTTTTGCAGTGCCGGATATAGCAGCAGCCGAGGAGGTTGAAACGTTCTTTACAGCATCCATAATACCCAAAGAGCTGTTTAGGATGGTTGCGGCCGTTCTTAGCGCATCCTGCGTTGCACCCTCAAACGATTCTGAAATTACGTCCAGGGCGGAGGCCGCGTTATGGATAGAGTCACCCAACACTTTCCACTCCTGCGCTGCCTGTTTATCCGGATTTTCATTTTGCTTGTTTTTAGCCGCCGTGACGGCTTTCTTGGCCTCCTCGACCCTTGCCCTTGCAATGGCCAGTTCCTGCCCGGCAGAGCCACCAGAAAGGGCATTTTTCAAAATCATTTCGGCTTCCCTTAATACTGCCTCCAGGTTTGCAAGGGTTTTGCCGGCAAGGGAGTGCATCCAGCTTTGAAACAGCTCATTCTTTTTAGCTACCTCCAGATCAAGTGCATTAAGGGCCTTGGCTTCTTGCTCTGAAAGGAGCTGCTCACGTTCGTCATTATGCACACCGGCGGCCGTCAGGTCTTTGCGCTGCTTTTGGTACTTTGCCGTTATGGCCGTGCGGCGCTCCTCAAAGGTTTGATAATCTTTTAACAGCTTCTCCAGAATGGCCTTATTGTCTTGCAGGTGCTTTTGCTGATTGAGTTCTAAGTCTCGCGAATAGCCCATCAGGTCGGTGGTGGATAGTGAGGCCTCTGTTACGGTTGTGCGGTCAAACTTCGGTGCCACTATCCCTGTACCCTTATACGCTGCTTTGTGAAGCTGCTCCTGACGGTCAGCCTCCAGCTCCACCATTTTCTTTAGCCGTTTTTCGGCTTCCAACTGCTCTTTTTTAAAGTTTAGTTCGGCCTGCGCCATCTCCTTTTCAAAGCCAGATTCCATTGCATTTATTCGGGCCTGTGAGGTTCTTAGTTCGCCCTCGGTTGCCAACTCCTCCCGCTGCTTCTCTATGGCCGCCAGTGCTTTGATTCGCCCAGTCTCCTCCTCTGCAGCGGATCCGTTCTCAATGTCTGCGATTCGTGAACGGACGGCCTGCAAGTGGGCAGCGGCGGTTTTATCGCCGGGATGGTCAGCCAGGTGATCTAATAGCTTATCACGAACCCCGGATAGGTAATCAAGATACGTTTCCCCGTCTTTGATTAAAGATTTAAATGTGGAGGAGGCGGAGGCTTTCACATCCTCATCGGTGGAGTTGAGGAACTTAAGATATTCGGCGTATTGCTTTTTTCTTTCCTCCAGACCCTTAATAAAAGGGTCTTCCATTTTTTTGGTTTTACTCCCGCCCTTACCCTTATCCGGGTCGGTGTGGTAGCCCAGGTCGGAACGATTTTGAAAGTACCTGGTCTGACCGTTGTAATACGTTATGTTGTCGTTGCGGCGCTCCAGCTCTTTGTTAATTTCTCTGAGAGCATCGGCCTTACCCTCTGTGCCATCATCCCCTGTAAACCACTCAGCTACGCCACCTACAATAGTCTCACCCCCGACCTTCCTAAAATTGCGTTTATTTGTTTGCTCGATCTCATATTTCTGTTGCTCCAGCTCAATGATTTTGTTTACTTCGGCCTGGGCCCGGGCCTGGTTAAGGATAACGTTTACATAGTCCTCGCCCTTCCGGATAAGGACACTGTACCACTCATCGAGGGTTTTGTAATAGCCGAAACTTTCGCCGTATTTGCTATTCAGCTCGGATATCTTCTTTTTCTGCTGCTCCTTAGTGCCATTAAACCGCTCGATAGTCTCAATCTCACTATCCAGCTCCTGCCGGGTTTTTATTTTGGCTGCAATGGCGGATTTCTCCATATCAACCGCCTCCTTTAGCTTGACGGCTGCCTCCTCGTTTTTCCGGTTGTAATCATCCATCAGTTTAACGAGCAGGCCAACGGCAACGCTAAGCCCCAGCGTTAGGGTTCCGGTCAGGGCTTGCGCTGCTACAACGGATCCGCCCATAGCCGCTGTCATCCGGGTAAGAACCGCGGTGTAGATAGTCTTTACCTTGGTTAACAGGCCCGTCCCCGCTATAGCCTTAACATCGGTTAGCGTGGCCAGTTCCTGAGCTGCGGTGACGGCGTCTATAGCCGACCTCGCACCGTCCAGGCTGAGCGATAAATTCCCGATCTGATGCTGCTGATTGCCCAGATCAATTTTTAGGGCTTTACCCAGGTCGATCTTTTCGGCTCGCTTGCCGATGTCGTTGAGTATACGGTTTGCCTGCTCGGCATCCTTCTTTAATTGGCTGTTGTCCAGGCTTACCTTGAAGTATATCCCGCCTGTGCTGTCTTGTTGCATTTTGTTCTGTGTTTTAAAAGTTGTGTGTCCGGTCGGAGCCAACTGATCAGCCCCGACCGGAAAAAAGTAGTTTAGCAAATTCCCACATTTAAGGTAACCGACTGCGACGAAGCCCCAAAATCGTTCACTACCCAACAGAAGAAGGATCCGTTACCGAAAAAGATGCCCATTGGGCTACCTACGCGGCCGTCGTTCCATACAGGAGTGCCGCCGGTGGGAGCAGAACTGGTCAGGAGGGCCATATCACTGGGGTTGCCTCCGTCAACGCAGTACTTATTCTGGGTCACGTTTGCAGGAGCAGGAGAACCTGGTCGTCCGATCATTCCTTGCATCGGCGTAATACTTTGTGAAGTGGTACCGCTGGTACCGCAACTACCGCCCGGTTCAAAATAGATGTTTACCCATAAGCTATCCACCATATTTTTCCGAAAACGAATGCTGCCCAATCCGTTATCGCTTATAATAGTCCCCGCGGCACCGGTGAACGATAGATCGTAATATCGGCTGCCTGCATTAGTGATATTTACTGTGTAATCTACGGTCAGAGCTGATGCATTATGGGCGTGATATGCAATAGTGAATAGCGGATCGGCACACGGTGAAGAATACGGATACCCTCGGAATTGCCCGTCGTGGACAATCCCGGCTTTGGAAGTCGCCCCATCCAAGTAGGCCGGATGAAACTTGGAAAAATCAGCGGCGCTCACTAAGTCTTCCCAGGAAAAAGCTTCTGGGACGCTACCGCCCCCCTCAATGATTGCGTTGCGGATATCTAGGTCGTCGTAAGGACCTGTAGTTGTGATTGGCATTTTGGTGTGTGTTTAAAAAGTTGTTTTAAAAAAGTTGTGTGGTCAGTGCGGTCAGGCTGGTTGGGAAACATCAATCTTTTGCGGATTGACGATTAAATCATTCAATGCCTCGCTGAAATAAGATTTTACGACCGATAGGGCAGTTTGTGCTTTCCCTAAGGGGGTACCCTGATCTGGAAAAATACGCGATAAGTGGGTAGAAGAACTGTGGAGGTGGTCAATCTGCGAAATCATTGACCGGATGGCTTCAATTGCTTCGTCTTTGACATTATTGAGGAGTTTTTGTTTTTCTACCTCCAGTGCATGATAAGCTTGATCCAATGGATCTTTATTTTGGAAATTTTCCATTCTTGTTGTGTGTTTTAAGATTTAAAAATAAATAATATTGTGTTTCGGCTAAGTACCAAACAGAGGCCCTGCCCGGGTCTTGAATTCATCAAACAGGCCCGCCTTCTTTAGATATGAGACGTACCTCCGGGTAAACTTACCTCGATACATACGTTTTGCGTATTTTCTGTAAAAGGTCGCCCCCAGGTCTTGATGCCGATAATCTGCAAACTCTTTTAATAAATCGCGGTGATGTTTGGAGAGTGTTTGGCAATAATACATTGACTTCTGAATGGCCGACCTATGTGTAAAGAGTTCGCCGTTCTCATACAGATGTCTGCATTTAAGGCCGGTGACAGGGCAAACGAATAGCCAGATAAGCCCGCCAAACGGTGAAACCCTGGAGATAATATCTACCCTCTGTTCTTTGTAAATACCGTTAATGTGATATTGCATAGTAAGAACAGCGGAGGCCTCCGCCCGCTCTACCACAAGTGAAATATACCCATTTGGTTTGCCGCTGGTAATCCAACACAATTCTCCTTCTTTTATTCCAACAGCATCTAAATAGCCCCTCTTTACCAGAAACGAGACAGGTACAGTCCTAAGGCTGTCTATGACGGTGGGAAACGTGTGTGGCTTTGCCATTAAAGTTGTGTAAAATAAACCTAAATATATAAAGAAAACCGGGTATTCCCTCGGATTTACTCCGATTTTTTACTCCTCTTCGGTTCCATCATATCCTCCCAGCCACTGGGCCAGGAAGTCGATCTCCTGCTCTGGTTTAATGCTTGCCTCTATCACTTCAACATCAATCACCGGAAACTCCGGAATGTTGGTGGTGTCGGTAACCTCGAATTCAAAGTTGATATCATCCATCTCAAATACAGGGGCTTCAAACTCAAACTCTACCTCCGGCACACGGAAACCCTCATCTATCTCTATTTTTTTCTTCCTGCTCATCGTTCAACCGAATTTTTGATTCTTTCTTTCAACCATTGTGAGCCAATAAAAAAACCCTTTCAGCTCGTAGATGCAAAAGAAGATACGCCCTGCGGCCTCCTCAGACTTCTGAAAGTTCATTGAGCGGTTGGAGATGTAGGTATTACCGGCCTGGATTTTCAGTTTCACATTTCGGTTGCAAATATTGGCTTCCAGGTCATAAAGTCCTTTTGATGTCGAATAATTCACTCGGTCGACCTTATGACCTTTCATCCGGATGAGGTCAACAATGCATTCGGCTAGTCCCTTGCTGTCTTTTTCGCTGTAGGCTTTCGGGGCGTAGTGCCGGGCTTCCAGTAATGGGTACTGCCTTAGGAATTTCTCCATCCGGAGCCGCTTTAACTCTTTGATTGTGTACATTTTTAAGTTGTGTTTGAAAGTTGCTTGAATATCTGGAGAACAGAATAATATTTCGCTAAGACTTATGAATATCGATGGAATCTACAAACTTTCGAAAAATATTATTCGGACTGGGTGCTGTATATTGTCAACCGGCTCGCCCTGTAACAACATATCAGCAAAAAACTTACAGGGTAAGTAGCTTTTCAAAGTCCCACCAACCGGATGCAATAGCTTGGAGGCATAATTCTCGGCGTGGCTCCGTCATAGGTACTCGATATTCGTCTCCGTTGTCTTCCGTGAATGAAAGATAGCCTCTATTAATAGATATCTTTAAGAATTCTTTTAGTTCGTCTGATAGTTCTAACATTTTTTTGTTTTTTAATGTTTAAATTTTCAAAGTTCAAGTGACAAGCCCAAAACCTGGATGAGCGTGATCAGGTTCTCATTCTGGTTTGCCAAAGCGTTGAGCTGGAGCGGGATAACAAACGCCTGCTGCGCTTGCTCCTTAGTTTCAAGTTCTCCATCTCGACCGGTGGTCAGGTTTTTAAAGCGAAGTCCTCCGCCCCACTCATAAATGTCTCCTGTTTTTTTGTTTGTTGTTAAAGCTGTGTTTTTCTTCATTTCGTAAAGTTGTGTAAAGTTTCTTCAAGGCTTAGAACGGGATATCGCCACTGTCGTAATCGAATGGAATCAACCTCTGTTCGTTTTCATTAGGGTCTTTAATAGACTTTCGCAGATGGTTAGTATTATCCCATTCGTCAGGCACCCCGTCAATCACCGGCGTATAGCGGCCGTTGTTGAGATTATATCTAAAGCGAGCCGTTCCAACCTGACCCAAGTTCCGGAATTTTACTTTTTGGACATGAATCTCGGTTAGGTCTTCCGCGTAGTTGCGGTGAACAACTATACCGTAATCTGACTTATTATAGAAGTGAGCAGAAGACGAAATCTCATATAGGTTCGGGGCCTCTATCGTACCATCTTTATTGCGCGGCCGTTTCGCGGGGTGTGCCATAAGCATAACCAGCACATCGTTGAGTTGCGCAAAATTTGTCAATTTATCCAAAAACTCGCTAATTTGGTTTGTCTCACTTTTATTTGATGCAGGTAGTTCAACGCGGTTAAATGGGTCTATAACTAAGCATTTAATGCCTTTTCTACGAACTAAGGATGTAGCTGCACTAAGTATATTCTCAATGGTAAAAGAAGAAGGGGATATGAAAAAGAAGTCCCTCTCCAGATGTTCTTTAACCTCTATATATTCCTGCTCCGGAAGGCTTCCTTTTTTGAATTTTTTGCCGGTGAATTTCTCGATCAACTTTGAGGCATGATACTGTAACGGCGCGTTCTCTGGGGAAAAGAAAGCAAAACGCCAGCCATAACGAATATTCAATCTTGAAGCCATACTGTCCAGCCACTCGCTTTTGCCCGAGGACGGTATACCGGTCACGGTACAAAGCCGCTTAGTTTCAAAGCTGCATAATCTGTCAAAATTTCTATGGCCTATAGTAGCGCCGGGTTGAAGCCCATTTTCAAATAGAGCATCCAATGATGTTTCAAAATCTCTTACGGTAAACACCCCCTCAATTTTGATATCTTTGGCATCGTCGAGGCATTGCAGTAGTGATTCCCGACCGTACTTTATAAGATGCTCGTTTGAGTCTTTACATCCTTCACCATACTCGATGATTTTACACCTCTCGGCCCCGAATCTCCGGATCAATTCATTCTTTAAAATTTCGCCCTTGGTATCGTCATCGACAGCGATGTAGATGGTTTCTTTACCGTCGAAATGCGATTCTATATATGCATCCAGATATGACAAATTGGCGCTTGCACCGTTTGGTACTGAAACAACGTTCTGAACGCCGATCTCAACCCAGGATAGGGTATCTATTTCCCCCTCGGTTACGATGGCCGTAGAGGCTCCGAAAATAGCATCTATATTGTACGGGAGAAGTTCGGCCCCGCTGGTTAGCTTGAAATGCTTGTCAGCAGTCCGAAATTTGGTGTTGACGTGTTCCCCGCTGAGGTAGTAGTTGAACTGGATGGTATTCGCTTCTGCGCTTTTTTGCGGCATCCACTCAAGCCCTTCAGTGACACCCATAAGTTGCAATGTCTGCAGGCTAATGCCTCGGCCAGCAAAATACTTCACCACCTTTTCGGAAAGCTCAGACGAACCAACTTTCTCCGGTTTCTTGTAAACTTTCTCTTGCATTCTTACCGGCTTCCGCCAATCGTTATCTTCTTTTTCGGCAGCGGACCCCGACCATTCGCAATAATGGCATTTAAAGAGACCGGCATCAATGTCTACCGACAAAGATCGATCCTGTTTGTCTGAACGTGTATCCCGGCACTGCGGGCAATGTACTTTCACTTTCCCTCTATTGCGACCTTTTAAATCAATATTCAATTCTTCCCACCTCATTACATTAGCCCGTTAAATTGCCAAACGTTATTTACCCGATCCCAGTAGTATTGTGCCGAAGGCCTGGGCGGTGCATCTATTGGGATTTTATTTACCCCGCTGCCCAGTGTCCTATGTCCGCGCTCGTGGATGTACTCTCCGACTCCCAGGGCTACGGTCTTCCCGTTCGGCAATGTTACAGTATTGCCCCCAGCGGAGGCGGTCGCTACTTGTGGCGCTTTCTTGTCGAATTTGCCCTCGTAGATCTTCCGCCAATTATCCGAATTCTTTAAAAGCCAATCAAAGTCCGGTCTCCATCCACGATCATTTTCTCCAGAGAGAAAGGGAGAGGCTTTTATTTTATCAAGGATAGCCCCAAAGACTGCCTGCTGCTCCTCTTTTGTTTTTCCAAATTCGGGAAGCCGGGCTTTTATAGACCTCTTTCGCTTATCCGTAAGAGCTGATACCTTAGAATGGTTCAGCAGAGAGTTGTTCCAGGTTTTTGGGTAAAAGCCATAATCCATTTTTTCATCTGGCAAATCCGAAAAAACAGAAACCGGCTTCTTTTCTACATCTTCATCTTCATCTACATCTTCATCTTCATCTACATCTTCATCTTCATCTACATCTTCATCTACATTGGGATACGGTTTGCTTTCGCTTTGGTTACGTTTAGGTTTCTGCTTGGTTTCGGTTAGGTTCTTGTTAGGTTTTGGTTTGGTTTCCGTTAGCTTTGGTCTGCCACCAGTGGAGCCGTTAAAGTATTTGCGGATGTTTGCATCTAAATTTGGCCTTATTAACGAAAAAATAGCCTTGCTTAGCCCATTCAGTTCAGGCTCCTCAAAATCGAATGAATAATCAAAAATGGCGTTGTAGATTTCAAGTTGGTTGGCCTCTGGTAGTTCCTTAATTGACTCCCGGAAACTACGGTAAAACACCATAGAGTTCCTTGGTTTATTTTCCATTACTGAAATAGATTTAGTTGGTGAGAGAATGGGCCGGAGCTGAGAAAATAATGCTTATATCTTGGGCCTCCACCTGAAACCCAAACGTCCATCACGGGGATTCCTCTTTTCCGTAGGTACCGGATTGTGCTACGGGGATCGCGGTCAGAAGTTCGTCGGCCTAGCTCTTTGGCTGAGTAGGCGCCGCCGGATTTAAGTATCCCCAAAACGTTTTGCTCGTTTCGGGAAAAATCATTAATTTTGTCCAAATCCCCGGCAAAGGATATTGGGCTTTGAGTTGTGTTAATTGACATGATTTAAAGCTCTTTTTTGTTGTGTTGTTTGAAAAAATCTTCGATTAGATCGCCAATGGCAACTACCCCCTTCGGAAGTTCTTTGTAGTTGACGGGTTTAGCCACTTTTTCTTGAAGAAACTGATCGATTGTTCTTGGTAGCGTAGGTGTACTTTTGCCCGAGTCCATATCGTAGACCCCGAGGCAGCGTGTTTGCTGTGTCATTTTTAAGTTGTGTGCTATTTACGTGTCGATAAATAGATTCCTGCTTCCTTCGCAATTTCAGCGGCTGTTTTTACCTTTCCTTGCATTAGGTATTCCCGTAGCTCTTTTTCCGAGAAATATAGTTTTTTCCCCCGCTTCATGTATGGGAGTTCTCCTCTGGAAACCTTTGAATAAACTGTGGTCTCGGCAATGCCTAGAATTTCGGCTGCTCCCGCTAGTAAGACTAATTTGTCAGGCTTGTCTTCTGGAGTTTTGTTTTGGGTTAATAAAAGATCTTTAACCTCCATAACTTCCTTCATTAGAGAGCTTACAAAGGATGGTAGTTGATCAAAAGTTGGTGTTTCCATTTTTGCATTTGTTTTGTTTAACAGTGCAAACTAAATGGGGGCATTTTGGGGCAGCAATAGGGGCGTACGCCCTATTTTATGTTTTTATAGTCATTTTCTACTTGTGACTTGTATTCGTGGGAAGTATAACGGCCTCGATCCTCTTTAGATTTATCACTCAGCACCAGCATATTACCTTTTACTGTTCTTTTTACCACGCCTAGCCATTCTGCTAGCCACGTATGTAGTTTATCCTTCGCTTGGAAGTGATGCGTTTCCAAGTGTTTCAAGAACCCCAAATAATTAAACATTGCAATGACGTAAGGAACACTCTCAGCTGACAACTTCATTACCAGGTTATCCTTTTGCTGATCCGTTAATCTATTAACTTTTTCCAACTCGAAGAATCCGTATGAAGAAAAGATGCCTTTAAATATACTAGACTTTGGCAGAGTGTTATTAATAATCTCAGTTTCTCTGGTATTTATGAATTCGACCTTCCCCTTTTCAAGTGCTAAATTAAAATTGGCCTTTAAAGCCCTCCAGGTGTCCCATATTTTGGAAGGTATTTTTTTGTTAAATAGGGGTGAGCTTATAATTGTTAGTACTTTGTTCTCGTTGTCATCAATAATGACCCCTAATACTTCTAAGGCAAGATTTGGGTTATTTATATTTTTTAAAGCTAACAGAATACTTTCCCCTCTAACCTCTGCTTCTTTATGGATGTTAACCCCTTCCCACAATTCGTAATTACATAATATCTCCAGTGTCTTTTCGACTTCTTTCAGTTGTTTTACGGTGTTCGTCTTCGTTATGTCCGGACACCAGAACTCCTTACCCAAATTACCCTTCACTTGCTTATCTGAGAATACCAACGTTAATTCATTGAGTTTTTTGTCATATTCTGGTAATGGGTAAACCTTTGGCATTCCCTTAGTTCCACTTTCGTAATGTGCACCTTTACTACTGGCTTCTTTAGCGTCTTTGTTACGTTCTTCTTCCGGGTAGAATTGATTTAAATACAACGAGAAACAAGGCTTTTTCTCTGCTTTCAAGAATTCAGCAAAAAACAGCTCTTTATTTTCCTGAGAGTTATCAATAAGTGTTTTGAAGGGGATTTTTAAAGCACTAAACTCTCGGTTAAAATCAATAATATTTTTCTCTTCCATAGTTTTAGAATTCCAGTTTAATTCTTTCAGCAGCTTTCCGTTTCGACTCATCCACCACTTTAGTATAAATCTGTGTAGTCTTTAGCGACTTATGTCCCAATAGCTTGGAAACAGTATAAATATCGGTGCCTCCAGCGAGCTGCAGGGTAGCGTATGTATGCCGGAAGTTATGAAAGGTAATATCCTTCGTTATTCCGGCGGCACCTATCCATTGATACAGATGTTTGTTCTCGAATGCTGAATATTTTAGCCCTGGGAAAACCCGCTCATCTTTGCCTCCTCTCTCTCCAAGGATCTGAAATGCCTGCTCGGAAATGGGATGCACTTCTACGCCTTCAGTCTTCTCTTGAGAGAAGTTCAAGAAATACCCCCGGCCTTTAATGAACTCCACCTCACCCCATTCTAGTTTTTCGATATCACTCCAGCGGAGGCCGGTAAGGGCTGAAAAGAGGGCCGCTCGCTTCAATAATGGATTATTACAGTCTGTTTTTATCAGGCTGTTAAGTTCCTCGATGGTTAGGGGTTCTCTTCGTGTCTCAACCTCTTTTATTGGTTTTACTTTCTTGTTAAGATCGGACTGTAATATACCATCCGAATAAGCCTGCTTCAGGGCTGCTTTAATCTTATTGAAGTAAGACATAGCCGAATTTTGAGATAGCTTTGACTTTTCACTTTTGCGGCTTTTGGTGGTCAATAAGTATTCCTTAAATTCCTCCAGCTTCTTTTCGTTCAGATCGCCAAACCTCAGCTTTCCTCCGGTGAAGTCCTTTAAATAGTTCAGGGCAGAAATCCAGTTGTCATGATTACTTTCTTTCCGTTTGTTAGCCAGGGTTTCGTAATACCGAACAAAGTCCATATCGGCCAACTCTTTTAACCGGATTTGCACTTTCTCAAACTCTGTGTAGATCTCCGGCTTATTGAGTTCGTTTTCTCTTTTATTGCAGATACTATTGGCCAGATTGATCTGGTTTGTGTTGTGAGCCTTTTCGATTTCGTTCTTCGGTTTTTTAAAAATGTACAAGTTCAAAAACTCCCTACGTGAAGGCTCCCCCGTTTTAGGGCTTATGATTGGCGGGTAAAAGTCCAGGTATAATGATTGCCGGCCTTTTGTAATTGCTTTCTTTCTGAGAGATACTTTCGTTGCCATTGTGTCAGCTTAATAGATTGTCGACTAAAATTTTTGGGACGTATGTATACCAACCTTCTTTCTTCCTGGGGACTTTATTGCGTTTGAGGACATCGTAAAGTGCCTTCTCTGAAATAGGGTACTTGTTCAATATTTCCTTCATGGAATAACATTCCTCCACTGGCCAGGTGAATGATTGCCGGATTTCTATTTCCTTGGATGCGGGAACGGTAGGAACGGATAGGAGTTTGTCAATTTCACTTCTCCGGATCCGGGTCATTCGTTCAGCAAGATTAGAGGCCGTTAGTTCTCTCTTATCTATTAATCTATAAATAGTCTTGGTTGAACACCCAATTAGGATGGAGGCATCTCTTACCGTCAGATACTCTTGCTGTTTTACAGATTCTAAGTTTTTGTTTACGATAGAACTGGTCTCCTTGTTCGATCTGTCGATCTTGCCCACTTTAATGCGCTCCTTATAGGCCCGTTTGCTGCATTTATCAGAGCAATACTGGGTCACTGTGGTCTTGGCTGTGAACTCGGTATGGCAGTGCTGGCAAATCCTTTGTACCCGGATGTTACTACTCATAATCAATTAAAAGTATTTAAGCGTACTTAAGGAGAAATAAGAGTAATTAAGAGACACAATTTCTCCATAAAAAGGGTTGAATTTGTACCTCAACCCTAAAAGGTACAATAAAGGTACAAAAATAAACTTAATAAACGTATAGTATCACAAAACAAATAGTAATAAGGATGCAACAAAAAAGCCCTAATATCAGGGTTTTATAATAATTATTCTATTTTTCTTATCGGTTTGTTTGTCCCTATTACTTCCCGATACAAAACTTCCCAAATATATTCTTCAGCAAATCATCTGTTGATATCGTCCCTGTAATTTCCCCCAGATGATGCAGCGCCACGCGGATATCCTGGGCCAGGAAGTCGCCGGTGATGCCTGCTGCCAGGCCGGAGAGGACGTCGTTGAGGGCGTCGTTGGCTTTGGAGAGGTGTTCGTAGTGGCGGATGTTGGTGATGGTGTTATCTTCGGTTTTCAGGTCCTGAACGGCGCTGACAACGGCGGTTTTCAGGGCTTCGAGGCCCTGGTTTTCTTTGGCGGAAATGCTGAGCTCTTCGTCCCGGATAGGGGCAGGGGAAAGATCGGTTTTGTTTCTTACCCAGAATAAAACCTGCTGGTCGGAAACCTGGTCACGCAGGTTTTGCAGGAAAGAGTAGCCTTCCGGTGAATCGTAGAGAAAGATCACCAGGCGGGCTTCTTTCAGGGCCTTTTTGGAGCGTTCTATCCCCATCGACTCGATGAGGTCATCGGTTTCGCGGATGCCGGCAGTATCAATGAAGCGGAATTTGATCCCGTCAAGGATGAGCGTGTCTTCGATGATGTCGCGCGTGGTACCGGCAATGTCGGTGACAATGGCTTTTTCTTCGTTCAGCAGGGCATTCAGCAGGGTCGATTTCCCGGCGTTGGGTGCTCCGATGATGGCTACCGGGAAGCCTTCCTTGATGGCGTTCCCGTTATCAAAGGAGCTCAGCAGGGGCAGGATCTGGGCCTGGATGTTCAGGATCAGCGCGCGGAGGTCGTCACGGTCGGCAAATTCCACGTCTTCTTCGCCGAAATCCAGCTCCAGCTCTACCAGGCTCGCGAAATGGATAAGGTCTTCGCGCAGCACGGCCAGCTTGCGGGAGAAGCCTCCGCGCAGCTGGTGCAGGGCCGTTTTATGGGCTGCTTCAGAATCGGCGGCGATCAGGTCAGCTACGGCTTCGGCCTGTACCAGGTCCATCTGGCCGTTTAAAAAGGCGCGTTGGGTGAACTCACCGGGAGCCGCTAAACGGCATCCGTTTTGCACCAGCAGCTTTAAAACATACCGGATAATGTACGGGCTGCCGTGGGTAGATATCTCGATGGAGTCTTCGGCCGTGAACGATTTCGGCGCTTTGAAAACGGACACCAGCACTTCGTCTATGGTTTTGTTACCGTCTGTTATCCGGCCGTAGTGGATTGTGTTTCCGGCTGCTTTGGTCAGATCCCCGCCTTTGAAAATAGTATTGCCTATTTCAAGAGATCCGGGTCCTGAAACACGTATAATCGCCAAGGCTCCCACTCCGGGTGGAGTGGCTACAGCACAAATGGTATCCTGGTAATTCAAATTCTGATCTTTTTCAGTTACAAAGATAGTGTATTGTCTATAAATTGCGTTTGATCATGGTGAGACCAGCGGGGAGACAGGCAATAAAGTATTCTTTCTCCCGTAATTTATATTTTACGGTTACCAACTATTTTTACCCCTGATTTTACATTCCCTCTAACTTTCTCTATTTTTGAGCCCGGAATAACCCCATACGGCATAGATGTTATTTGACTCGCTGCAGTTTATACTGTTTTATATCGTAGTTACCATCCTTTATTTTTCGATTCGTCATCGGGGAAGGATCTGGCTGTTGCTGCTGGCGTCGTGTTATTTCTACCTGGTGTTCAAGCCGGTGTATATCCTGATCCTGCTGGTGACCGTTGTGGTCGATTATTTTGCCGGTATCTGGATCGCCAACAGCGAAGGCAGGAAACGAAAATGGTTCCTGGTGCTGAGCCTGATTGCCAACATAGGCTTCCTGGCCTTTTTCAAATACTGGAACTTTTTCAACGATAATCTTACCCACCTGCTGAGCCTGTTCGGCATGGTGAATCACCTGCCCGACTATCGGCTGGAGCTACCCATCGGGCTGTCGTTTCACACGTTCCAGGCCATGAGCTATACCATTGAGGTGTATCGCCGAAAGCAGAAGCCCGAGAAAGATTTCATCATTTACTCGCTCTATGTGATGTTTTACCCGCAGCTGGTGGCCGGACCTATCGAAAGGCCCCAGAACATGCTGCCCCAGTTTCATACCTTTTTCAGGTTCAACTGGGAGAATATGAAATCGGGCCTCATGCTGATGCTGTGGGGGCTCTTCAAGAAGGTGGTGATCAGTAACCGCCTGGCCGAAATGGTCGACTATTGCTTTGATAACCCGGCTGAACATCCCGGCCTGACCCTCCTGGTGGCATCGGTGTTTTACAGCTTCCAGATTTATTGTGATTTCTCAGGCTACTCCGATATCGCCATCGGTGCCGGCCGGACCATGGGGTTCACCCTGATGAAAAACTTCGATGTGCCTTATTTGTCCAAAAGTATTGGTGAGTTCTGGCGGAGATGGCACATTTCCCTATCCACCTGGTTTAAAGATTACCTGTATATCCCGCTGGGCGGCAGCCGCGAGGGGGAGTGGAAATTGTACCGCAACCTGGCCATTGTGTTCCTGGTGAGCGGGCTCTGGCACGGTGCCGCCTGGACCTTCATCATCTGGGGCGGTCTGCATGCCGTATTCCAGATCCTGGCGCGTATGCGCGACCGATACCTGCCTTTCCGGGTTCCTAAAAACGATGTGCTGTCGGTTATTTTTACGTTTGTCCTCGTTACCCTGGCCTGGGTGTTTTTCCGGGCCAAAGGCCTGTACAATGCAAAGGTGATCCTGGGTAAGCTGCTGACGTTCGACTTTTTCAGCGGCTATTCCATGCCGTACTCGGTCAATGAATTTATCTTCTGCTGGCTTCTTATTGCTACCCTGTTCCTGAAGGATATTTTTGCTACGGAAACCAGCGTAAAAAATACGCCGGTGTTTTACCTGAAATTTGCAGGACTGGCCGTTTTGTGTTACTTCTTCGGCGTATTTTCGGGTGATCAATTCATTTATTTCCAGTTTTGATGAAGGTACTGAAATACATAGCGTTGGTGATTTTCGGTTTCCTGTGGTTCCTGGGGTGCTCACGCGATACAGTCGTGTACCTGGTAGACAACGGGTTCATCGGCGACGATTTCCGCTACGGTGATCTGTACCGTCTTTCCAATCTTTCGGCTTACCGGGTGCCGGCAGAGAAATGCGACAGGCCTTATCGGGGGGCAAAGGTACCGGTGGCACTTTACCTGGCTGGTGACAGCTTTACAGAAGAGGGGCGGGTGAACCGGAATGAATATGCCACCGATCGTTACTTTCGCTCATTTGTGGCTGACGGGCAGGTACCGCTGCAGCTCCAAGACGGGAAAAAGATCCTGGTGATTGAGACCGTAGAGCGGCACCTGCGCGAGCGCTTCTCCGAAAAGCCCTGGATGAACTGGGTTGTGCCCCAACCGGCCGCTGCAGTGCCTGGCCCGGAGTCTTTCTCCTTTGCCGGGCTCTATCGTGCCCTGGTAGATTACAAGATTCCTTACCGCGAGGAGATGCATGAATCGGTGCTCTTCAGCAGTGATTTTATCCTGAAAATCAAAGAATGGAAAGCAGACTTCAACTACCGGGTTTTCGGGCGGGTAGATCCGAAAGTGGGTGTGCTAAAAAACCAGCTGGTGTATGATCTTGACCTCGCACCGGGCATCAGCTCGGTGTATGACCCGGTGCCGGAAGAGGAGATCAGCCGCATTGTAAAACACGCTAATGCTACCCGTGAACATTACCGCTCACTGGGTTTTGATGAGGTTTATCTGAGCATTATTCCTAATAAATCCAGCCTGTTAATCCGGGATGATACCGCTTATAATCACCTGGTGGAACGGGTGGAGGGCCATCCGGATCTGCAGGTACCTGTGATCAGCGTGTGGAAAGCCTTTACCGCAAAAAACTATTACCAGGCAGGAGATTCCCACTGGAATTGCGCAGGACAGAAGCTTTGGGTAGATGCCGTCAACGAGCGACTCTCCAACCACTGATCCGTAGGATCAGCACACCCATTACCCGGGGATTTATCCCCGAGGGGACGGCGGCACGCCACTCCCGGGCCTATAGCCCGCCCTCCAACAACACCTCCGCAAAGGCCCGGATATCGTGGGTATCGCGGTAGGCGGTTCCGTCAATAACCGGGGGCGACTGCCTGTAGCGGAGGATCGCGCTCCGGATGGCCTGCGGATCATGGGGGTTGACCACGTCGCCCAGCTTATATTTCTTCACCAGCTCGGCCATTACACCGCTGTCAGAAACAATCACCGGCTTATCGTGCCGGGCGGCTATGCCTACCACCCCGCTTGACCCGAAGAAGTTGATGTTCATGCGGAGAATAACATCCGATTGGTGAAAGGTACTTTCCATTTCTTCGTCTGAAATGAATTCGTCGCGGGTGATCATCGTGAACGGTCCGGTTTTGAGCCTCTTCAGCTGGTCTTCATACCCCGGTTTGAACTTACCGATGATCAGCAATGTTATATCAGTATAGGGCAGCTCATTCAGGGCTGCCAGTATATTCTCATTGTTTTTACGTTCATCCGCATAACCGAACTGCAGCAACACCACGTGATCATCCGGAATACCGTACTGTTTACGCAGGTCAAAGCCTTCTGCCATAGAGTAGTCAAACCAGGGGTCGGGCAGGGTAAAAAAGCGACGGGCACCCAGCCAGGCCGGCATCTGCTCATCGTTCAAAATAAATATTTTATCGAGAGAAGGGTTCCGGAGCGCCAGCTTCATCACCATCTGCTTTTGCAGCTTTGATTTCAGGAACCGCATTTTTTGAAGTATTCCACTGCCTTCGGGTTCCATGCGCGCATACGGCCGGAACCAGATCCCCGAGATTTTATAGGGAGCTGTATTTCTGCCGATGGCCACCTGGTAAAGGTCCAGCTCCATCAGGATCACCCGCTGACAGCCGTACCCCCGGGCTTCGCGGTCAATGAGCGTCCATTCTGCCGCTGATTTTTGGAGCAACCCCGGCTGGCTTTGCAGCTGTTTTTGCTCTTCTGCTGCGGGTTGAATAACCTGTATATGCGGATAGGCGCTCTCAAGCTGAAAATCAGCAGAGCGGTTAACCAGGAATACAAATTCATCGTTCGGCCTGTTCTTCCCGGCGTAGTGCAGCAGGTTATTCACAAAACCGAATTTGTGCCCGTTGAGAGTGATATTTAAGTCAGCGATAAGGTACTTCATTCTGATAAAAGTTCCGGGTTCAGAGCAGGAGTTCTGAGTTTCCGGGCAATGCCTGTGAGCTAAAGGTTACGAATCAGTCGGTATAAACGTGCTTCGACGGGATACGGATCAGCAACAGGAACCCGGCCACAAACAGTACGATCAGGAACAGGATGGAATTGCGCATGCTGCCGGTCTGATCCAGGATGAACCCGAATATAAACGTTCCGAGGGTCAGTGCTATTTTCTCCGTAATGTCATAAAAGGCAAAATAGGCCGAAGTTTCTTCCGCATTGTCAGGGATAAACTTGGCAAAAGTAGACCGGGAAAGCGACTGTATCCCGCCCATGACCAGGCCCACCAGGCAGGCAATAACATAAAACTGGTTGGCCGTGGTGGTAAAATAGGCGGCCAGGGGAACGATGGTCCAGAGTACGATCTCGATCCGTAAAGCAATGGTGTTACCGAATTTTTCAGATAGCAGGGATGCCAGGTAAGAACCGGGAATGGCAATAAGCTGGATCAGGAGCAGGGTAGTGATCAGCCCCTGCCTCGGAATATTGATTTCTTCGTTGGCAAAGAGGGTGGCTACATAAATGACGGTCATCACGCCCATGTCATAAACCAGGAAAGCCAGCAGGAAACGTTTCAGGTACCGGCTTTTGCGCACATTCAGGAAGGTGTTTTTCAATTGCAGGAAACCGTTTTTAAGAAACTTCGACTGGAAAGGCTTGTTTTCGTCTTTGGGCAGGCGGAAAAACGGGATCTGCGCGAAGCCGGCCCACCAGAGCCCTACGGTAATGAAGGAAATACGGGTGGTAAAGCCGGAGTCGGAGTCGGCCTGCGTTAACCCGAACAGGTCGGGCTTCATGATCAGGAGCAGGTTAAAGATGAGCAGCAGCACGCTTCCCACGTATCCGAACGCAAACCCGCGCGCGCTGAGGCGGTCATAATGCTCTTCTGTGGCGATCTGCGGGATAAAGGCATTGTAAAATACAAGGCTTCCGCCCCAGCCGATGATCGACAGGCCGAAGGCGATCATAACGAATTCCAGGTTTTCCGGGGTGAAAAAGTAGAAATACGTACAGGAGGCGGCCCCCAGGTAACAAAAGAATTTCATGAACATCTTTTTCCGCCCGGAGTAGTCAGCAATGCCGGTAAGAATGGGGTTGAGAAAGACCAGCAGCAGGGAGGCCGCCGAAATGGTAAACGTATAGAGGGCGTTCTTATCAAATTTAAAATTGAAAAAAGAAACGAGCTCTTTGGTGCCGCTGATTTCAGAAACCTGTACGGTAGACTGGTAGTAAATAGGAAATATAACGGTAATAATGACCAGGTTATGAACAGAATTGGCCCAGTCGTACATACACCAGGCATTCCACGTTTTCTTGTTATTCATTAAAGGGTTTCGGGTTTGGTAATGTTATTTTTTGTGTTTTTGTCTTTCTGCCTGGCCATGGAGCCACCTCTCGAAAACACGAATTTACGAAAAAACGAATTTACAAAAAAACAAAACCATCCTCTCCAGCCGGTTTTACGCACAAATCCGATATATTTGCTCTTGTTCGACCTTAAACTAAGTAAAAGCATTCATGTCTCAGAAAAGGAGCCCGATGTTTGCCGTAATCGGCGCGTCATCCGTGGGTACCATGATCGAGTGGTACGATTTTTATATTTTCGGAAGTCTTGCCACCCTTATCTCCACCAAGTTTTTCCCGGGCGGGAATGAAACCCTTGCCTTTTTGTCAACGCTGGCTACTTTTGCCGCCGGGTTCATTGTGCGGCCTTTCGGTGCTTTGTTTTTCGGCCGGCTGGGCGATCTCATCGGCAGGAAATATACCTTTATGGTCACGCTGCTGCTCATGGGCGGCGCCACTTTCCTGATCGGCTGTATCCCGGCATACGAAACCATCGGCATTATTTCCCCCCTGTTGGTGCTGCTGCTGCGTCTGCTGCAGGGACTGGCCCTGGGTGGAGAGTATGGCGGTGCTGCCACCTATGTGGCCGAGCATTCGCCCGATCACCGGCGGGGCCTGATGACCTCCTGGATTCAGACCACGGCCACGGCGGGCCTGATCATTTCGCTGATCGTGATTGCGGTTACCCGGAGCAGCATGTCGGAAGAATCTTTTCATGCCTACGGCTGGCGGATACCCTTCCTGGCTTCTGCAGTCATGATCTACGTATCGTATATCATCCGGAAAAACATGCATGAGTCGCCCCTGTTTGCCAGGGCCAAAGCAGAAGGAAAGACCTCTGCTAACCCCCTGAAAGAGTCATTCGGTAACCGGTATAACCTGAAATATGTGCTCCTGGCTTTGCTGGGGGTGACTATGGGACAGGGTGTGGTATGGTACACCGGCCAGTTTTATGCCATGTCGTTTATAGAACGCGTCATGCATGTTCCGAAGGTACAGGTAGACGGTATACTAATCTGGGCGCTCTGCCTGGGTACCCCTTTCTTTATCTTTTTCGGATGGCTGTCGGATAAGATCGGGCGAAAATGGATCATGATGGCGGGGATGCTGGTGGCGGTACTGAGCTACCGGTTTATTTATACGCAGATGTACGAGACAACAAACGTACAGAACAAGACTGAGCTGACCGGTGAGACGGTGTTTAATGCAACGGCAGCAGGAGCAGATTCGGTATATACCACTACCCGCAAGTACAGCGACGGTACCCTGTACAGCGAGGTCACCACCGTAAAAGCCGGAGCCGGGCATACGGATAAGGCCGTGACCATTAACGACGAAGATAAGCGCACACTGATCTTCTGGGTGTTCATCCAGGTGCTGTTTGTGACCATGGTTTACGGGCCGATAGCCGCTTTCCTGGTAGAAATGTTTCCTGTAAAAATACGGTATACGTCAATGTCGCTGCCGTATCATGTGGGAAACGGTATTTTCGGCGGACTGCTACCGGCCATTGCCACCTTCCTGGTCACCCGGGCAGGAGCCCTCAATGAAAAGGCGGTTGAGCAGGGGCTGTTGCCACCGGTAGATAAGCCTTACCTGGAGGGGTTGTGGTATCCTATGGTGATTGCGGCCATCTGCCTGGTCATAGGCGTGGTGTACCTCGACGGCAAAGATAACCGCGTAGACGATCAAAAGCCGTTGAAAAACGACAAAGCCGGGTAAATTACACCCGGAACTAAGAACTCGGAACTCGGAACTTCTATGAATACAGTAAAACGAATTTTAGGTATTGTATGGATCCTGCTGGGAGTGGCAGCGGTCTGGTACCTGGTCTATAACCAGGCTATTCCCCTGTGGAAAGCCGGTGGTGAGAACATCATTGCCGCGGTAATTTACATTTTTGTTCTCTGTCCTATTGTTGCCGGCTCATTGGGCTGCTTCGGCTGGTTTGCCTTTCGGGGGGAGTTTGATGAATAAAATTTGTCATACGAATGATTATATGTTATTTTTGAGCTTGCGGGCTATATATAACATCAACGTAACCTTATGAAACAGGCGATTATCACCACTTCCGTTTTTGATTTGTTCAAAATCGGGCCCGGGCCGTCAAGCTCCCATACCATAGGACCTATGAAAGCCGGGTACGATTTTCTTGAGCGGATAAACCGCCTTACCTTTCCGGCGCACCGGGAGCTGAAAATAGAGATTCACCTGTACGGGTCGCTGAGCGCCACCGGTAAAGGGCACGGTACAGACCGGGCTGTTATCGGCGGACTTCTGGGCTGGTTGCCCGAGTCGGTTAACCCGGCAGCCTTTACCTCATTGCTGAAGAACCCCGGTGACGCCTACGCGGTCAAAGTAGGAGAGCACACGGTAACGGTATCTGCCGCCAGCGTGATTTTCCAACGGGTGAGGTACGATTCTCCACACCCCAATACCGTGGTCTTTAAGCTGCTGGGCGACGGTGAAGTTTTGCACGAAGAAGAATACTATTCAGTAGGAGGAGGATTTATTCAGCGGAAGGGAGAAGGGAAAGGAGAGGAGAACAAAATACAGCCGCCATATCCTTACGCCACTATGAAGCAGCTGAAAGATCACCTGGTTACGCACGGGATATCGCTTTCGGAGCTGATGCTGGCCAACGAAGAAGCCCTGTCAGGCCTGGACAGGAAGGACATCCTGAAAAAAATAGACGATATCATTGAAACCATGCACAAGGCGGTGAAGCGGGGCTTAAAGCACCGGGGAGAGCTGCCGGGCACTATACGGCTGAGAAGGAAGGCCCCTGTTTTGTATGAGCAGGCCAAAAGCAGCGCTTCCACGTCAGACAGCTTCATGGTGTTCCTGAACGCCTATTGCATGGCGGCATCGGAAGAAAACGCTGCGGGGAACCTGGTGGTTACTGCGCCTACTTCGGGGGCTTCAGGGGTGATACCGGGCGTGACGTACCTTTTAAAGAATCATTACCATTACGACAAGCGGAAAATCAGGGGCGGAATGCTTGCGGCAGCTGTTATCGGGTTCCTGATCAAGCATAACGCGTCTATTTCCGGTGCAGAAATGGGCTGCATGGGAGAGATTGGCTCGGCCTCGGCCATGGCAGCGGCCATGCTGGCGCATTGTGCCGGTAAAAGCATTGAAACCATCGAAGTAGCGGCTGAAATCGCTATTGAGCATCACCTGGGCATGACCTGTGACCCTATCGGCGGGTATGTGCAGATCCCCTGCATAGAAAGGAATGCCATGGGGGCCATTAAAGCGTACAATGCCTACCTGATTGCGTCTTCGGGCAACCCCGGCGACCAGAAGATCTCTCTTGACAGCGTTATAAAAGTAATGCGGGCCACCGGCCGCGATATGTCTAAAAAGTATAAGGAGACGTCTGAAGCGGGCCTGGCGCTGAGCGCAACGGAGTGTTGAGTTTTTTTTTGTAAATTCGTGAAGTTGAGTTTTCGTAAACATGAAAAAAATACTCACCAATCTCACTTTCTGGGTTTTGTTGTCTATTGTGGCCGGCACACTGCTGGGGCATTATTTTCCTGACCTGGCTTTGAGCCCCATTATGGACAAGCCGGTGAAGTTCAGCCTTATCCTTACTTCTTTCGAAATCAAACCCTCTTTCAGTGAGGCATTCAGCAGCACATTTATCAGCCTGGTCAAGATTTTTATTAACCCCATTATCTTCCTGACCATTACCCTGGGCATGATCTCTATGGGAAACCTGAAGAAAGTAGGGAAGGTGGGCGCCAAGGCCCTTATTTATTTTGAAGTGGTGACCACGCTGGCGCTGATCATTGGGGTGGTAGTGGCCAATGTGATCCGGCCGGGTGTTGGAGTGGAAAGAAAGCATATTGCCGGGGGAGACATCAGCCGTTATACGCAGCAGGTAGATGATTTCACCTGGGCTCAGTTCTTTTGGGATAACGTTACGTTGCAGGTGCTGGTGCTCTCGCTGGTTCTCGGCATAATTTTCAGCAATTACAGCGGAAGGCAAAAGATCGTAGACTTCCTGAACCCTATAGCCCGGGTGGTGTTCCGGGCCCTGCACAAGGTAATGTACCTGGCACCGTTGGGTGCTTTTGGCGGAATGGCCTATACGGTGGCCGTTTACGGGATTGATACCCTGCTTCCCCTGGCCAGCCTGATGGTTACGGTATATATCACCATGGCTCTTTTTATCTTTATTGTGCTGAACCTGATCCTGCGGCGGTATAAAGTGCGCATCGGGCGTTTTCTCCGGTATATCCGTGAAGAGCTCCTGATTGTTCTGGGCACGTCTTCTTCTGAAGCGGCCTTACCCTCGCTGATGGAGAAGCTGGAAAAAATGGGCTGTTCGAAATCGGTGGTGGGGCTGGTGGTGCCTACCGGGTATTCGTTTAATCTTGACGGTACAACCATTTACCTGTCAATGGCGGTTATTTTCCTGGCCCAGGTGTATAACGTACACCTGACGTTTGAGCAGGTGCTGACGGTTATCGGGATATTGATGGTGACATCCAAAGGTGCTGCAGGCGTTACGGGCAGCGGCTTTGTAGTGCTGGCTTCAACTCTTACTGCCATCAAGGTTATCCCGGTAGAAGGACTGGCTCTTCTGCTGGGGGTTGACCGTTTTATGTCAGAAGCCCGTGCTATCACCAATTTCATCGGGAACGGTGTGGCCACCATCTGGATCTCGAATAATGAGGGCGAATTTGATCGTGAAAAGATGGAAGCAGCCTTCCGGGAGTAGCCGGTTTCCGGTATGGAGCACGTACATAAGGGCCGCCTGTAGGCGGCTTTTTTATGTAAAAATCAACGATTTTGTTACTTTTTTTAAAAATAGTTAAAAATAAATAGTACTTTATTTTTAATTTTATTAAAATATATTTTAACTTTGTTTAATAAAGGTAAAAGAATATGAAACTCCCTATCGTTTGCCCTAGTTGTGAAAACATCCTTAAGGTGAGCCAGATGAAGTGCAGCTATTGCGACACCTCCATCAGCGGAAGCTTTGATCTGCCGGTCTTGCTGAGGCTGACCCAGGAAGAGCAGGAATTTATCCTGAATTTCTTTCTTTCCAGCGGAAGCATTAAGGAAATGGCACGACAGGCCGATATTTCTTACCCCACCATGCGAAATAAAATGGATGACCTGATAGAAAAAGTGAAAACCCTGCAAACCGTATAATGATGAAAAAACTGTTTAATCCTGTTGCGCATTTTGATGAGAAAGTACTGCTGGGAGCAGGTCTGGCCTCTGTAATTATTGCTATTGTTTTCGGTTATCTTTTTGGGTTTAAGCTGGATGCTTTATTCCATATTACCTATGCAAAGAAAGATTGGTCGGAAGTAGGTATTACTACTTTACGCAGTTACGGGGTTGCCGTTGCCGCTTTTTTTCTGCTGGGCTTACTCATTAATAAGAGAGCCCGTTTTATCGATATTCTTAATACGGTTCTTATTGCTAATGTTCCGCTCGTGGCTCTTTCACTTCTTCAGAAATTACCTTTTATTTCGAATGCATTAGACGCAGTACTTCGAAACCCGAAAGGCTTGGACCCGTTGACTATAAGTGCTCTGATGTTAATAAGCCTGATTGTTTTTCCCTTAACTGTGCTGTGCTTTGTACTTCTCTATAATGGTTTCAGAACCTCTGTTAATATGAAGGAGTGGTATCATATCACCTTCTTTATTATGGTAGCGATATTCGTGAATTTTACCCAATTTATATAGTAAGCATTTCACCTTATGAAAAAGTTATTCATTGTTTTGATCCTGGTTTTTACAGGGCCTCTATATGCCCAGAAGAAGAGAGCGGAGAAAATTGCAGATCCGCTTGCCGGCATTGAAAAGGAACTGGAGCAAATCCTGAAAGACCGCAAAGCGGCCGGTTTTGCGGTGGCAGTGGTCAAAAAAGACAGCGTGATCTATGCCCGGGGTTTCGGGTACAGGGATTACGAAAACAAGCTTCCCGTGACGCCCAATACCCTCTTTGCCATAGGGTCGTGCACCAAAGCCTTTACCGCATCACTCCTGGGGCTGATGAACAAAGAAGGTAGCCTGGATTTCAACAAGCCGGCCAGGGATTATTTGCCCGGCCTCAAGTTTTTTAACGACGACCTGACCCGTAATATAACCGTTAAAGATCTTATCGTGCACCGGACCGGCCTGCCCCGTCATGATTTATCGTGGTATTTGTTCAGCACGGATTCCAGGGAGGAGCTCCTGAAACGGATTGAATATATGGAGCCCACCGCTCCGCTAAGGCAAACCTGGCAGTATAACAATTTCATGTACCTTGTTCAGGGCATGGTGGCTGAAAAGCACTACGGGGAGACCTGGGAAAAGATTGTTGACGAAAAACTATTGGATCCCATGGGAATGAAACGGTCTAACAGCTCGATACCGGCATTAACGGCAGACAGCGATGCGGCTTTGGGGTATGAGCTCAAAAACGACAGCCTGGTTTCAAAGATGGATTATTACAATATTAACGCTATGGGCCCTGCCGGAAGCATCAACAGCAGCGCAATGGAAATGACCCGGTGGCTGAAAGTATGGATAAACAAGGGGAAGCTGAACGGCAAAGAAATACTGCCTGAGTCTTATATAAACGAAGCCATCAGCTCTCAGATGGTAATTTCTCCGCTTTTACCGCAGCCGGAGTCGCCTGATGTACATCTATCCAATTACGGGTATGGCTGGATGTTAAGCTCTTACAGAGGCCATTACCGGGCAGACCACGGTGGAAATATTGACGGGTTTTCGGCAAATGTTGCTTTCTATCCCACAGACAGCATAGGAATTGTCGTATTGACCAATCAGAATGCTTCTTCCCTGAACAGTGTGGTCAGAAACACCATTGCCGACCGCTTATTGGTTTTAAAACCCGTTGACTGGAATGACAGGATGAATAAAGCACAGGCGAAATCAGGTTCCGGTTCGACAGGCGAAGAGAACCGGAAAAAAGGTACGCAGCCCTCACATCACCTGAAAGAATACGCCGGGCTGTATACCCATAAGGCTTACGGAACTTTTGAAGTGAAGTATCAGAATGACTCGCTGATGGCTGTATTCCCGGTCGAAAAAATGTGGCTCCGGCATTACCATTACGATGTTTTCCAGGCAGTAGGCTATGATGATAACGGGCGGGTGGATACCACCGAAGTTTTTAATGTGCTTATCCCGTTTTATATGAATGAGGCCGGAGATATCGTTTCCACGAAGCTGCAGCTTCAGCCTGGGCTGGATGCCTTAACGTTTACCAAAGCCGGTAAATCGAAAGAGGTGAGTGAAAATGAGCTCCAGGTGTTTGTGGGGGAATATCAGCTGGCCCCGCAGGCCATTGCCCGGGTATATACAAAAGACAAAAAGCTGTATTTATTTATTCAGGGACAACCGGAATATGAGCTGCTGCCCGTTGGAGACCGGAAGTTTGAAATAAAATCCTTAACGGGTTTTAGTGTGGAATTTGAAGGGAAAGATGACAGCGTGGAGGCAGTGAAATTTATTCAGCCTAACGGTATTTTTAAAGTAGGTAAAGTCAAGTAAAAATTAGCGCTCACAGCTAAAATTTAATACAGATGAAAAAGCTATTAATTCTCTTATGGGTCATGGCTCATACGGTTTGGGCCCAGGAAATCACCGGTTCATGGTCAGGCGAGCTGGCTGTGCAGGGAACCCGGCTTCCCCTCATTTTTAATATCAGCCGGGAGGGAGACGGCTACAAAACCACTATGGACTCCCCCCGGCAGGGAGCAAAGGGGATCCCACTCGGAGAAACCCGCTTTGAAAACGGTGAGCTGACCATCAATTCACCGGCGCAGGCGCTGAAATACACCGGGAAACTGAAAGATGAAAACACGCTGGAAGGTACGTTTTCTCAGGGGGGAATGAACCTCCCGTTTATCCTTCAAAGAGGGATACCGGCAGCTGCTGAGCTCAAACGTCCGCAGATGCCGAAGCCGCCGTATCCTTATAATACGGAAGACGTCACCTTCAGGAATGAAAAGGAGGGGAATCTGCTGGCCGGAACGTTGACAGCACCGGGTAAAAGTAAAGATATTCCTATTGTGGTAATGATTACCGGGAGCGGAGCGCAGAACCGTGATTCGGAACTTGCCGGGCATAAGCCTTTTTGGGTGATAGCTGATCACCTGGCAAAACAAGGGATCGGCACGCTTCGGCTCGATGACCGGGGAGTAGGCGGCTCGGAAAGAGGGAAGGCGGGTCCCACCAGTGCAGATTTTGCGGGAGATATCAGCTCAGCCGTTAATTTCCTGGCAGAAAGGGGCTACACCCGCATCGGGCTGATGGGCCATTCAGAAGGAGGAATGATAGCACCCATGGTGGGAACTACCAACAATAAAGTAAAATTTATGGTATTGCTGGCAGGTCCGGGAATTCCCCTGGACAGGAACATGGATCTGCAGCTTTCCAATCTGTACAGAGCCACAGGGCTAAGTGAGGAAGTCGTAAATGGATTATCTCAGGGATTTAACAGGCTGATCCGGGAGGTTAATGAAAGGGAAACACCCCATACTGACCAGGAATTAAGAGCAGAGCTGAGTACCGTTTTTTCCGGAGTGCCCGGAAACCTGGGAAATGCTTTTATGAACGAGATCGGCCCTTTGTTTTCTTCGCCCTGGGGGCGGTATTTCCTAAGGTTTAAGCCGGAAGAATACCTTTCAAAAATTAAGGTTCCTTTATTGGCTTTAAACGGAAGCAAAGATATGAATGTTCCGGCTAAAGAAAACCTGGAAGGCATCAGGATGTCGTTGGAGAAAGGAGGAAACAAGCATTTTGAAGTAGTAGAGTTTGAGGGGTTGAACCATTTATTTCAAACCGCAAAAACCGGTAGCCCGGCAGAGTACAGCCTCCTGGAAGAAACCATTTCCCCGAAAGTACTGGAGAAGATCAGCACCTGGGTGCTGAATTTAAAGTGAGGCGGGTGTTGGGACAGCGTTTTCCGCCGGGAAACCCTGCCCCAATCCTGTCATAAATACTTTTTAAAAATAGCATAAAGCACCTTTATATCCCATTCATTCAGGGCATTCTCCGGGCTGTCATCCTGGATATAATGAATTTTAAAGGCCCTGACGGTATTGTCTATGTTCCGGATATCGTAGCCGATAATACGCAGGGCCAAAACGGGGTCGAAGCTGGCCGGAGGGGTTTCCGGCTCTTCGTCATACCAGTACCCGAAGCCCTCTTCCGCCAGCCGTTTCCAGGGAAACCGGAAGGGGTCGACTTTCCGGTTAGGGGCATAGTCGGCATGCCCCAGGAAATTGCCCTGCGGAATATTGTAAGTTTCCCTGAGTACTTTCAGCAGCCCGATCAACGCGTTGATCTGTACCTCGGGCCAGGGATCGGTGGTACCGTTATTGTCCATTTCAATGCCTATGGAAGAGGAGTTCATATCGGTATTATTCCCCCATTTTCCCAAGCCTGCATGCTGTGCCCTGGCGTAGTCATTGACCATTTGCACCACCTTGCCGTCTCTTCCCACCACGTAGTGCGAGCTCACGGCGGTGCGCTCCAGTTGAAAGGTCTTTATGGTCTGATCGGTAGAATTCTGGGCGGTATGGTGAATGACCACATAATTGGGTTTGCGGATACCGAAGTTGGTTGTAGCGGCCCAGAGCTTGTCGTCCCATACGATTTTGTCCAGCTGGCTGGTCGCCGGCCGTTCGGTCAGCAGTTTCCCCATGGCTTTTACTTTTTTGCGGTATACTTTCTCTGCCGGGGCATATTTTCCGGTAATGCAGGAGGAAGTGAGCAGCAGGAAAGCGGGGAAGAGTATAAAATTTCGGGTCAGAAGTTTTTTCATTGGTAAATCGTTAGTTTTTAGTAGATAGTTACTAGTTCCGGGTGGAGAGTTCCGAGTAGAGAGTTTCGGGTTATTGGCGCAGGATCCATCGTGCGGGGCTATGGACCGGCCCCTCGGTTTCCTGTTATACGAACCAGGATTCCTTACTCTCCACCCGTAACTCTCTACTCGGGACCCTTCACTCTCTACTCGGAACTCGGAACTATTTTTTCCCCGGCTGAGTAATTTCAAATTTTTCATCTTCCTTGGCTTTCTGAACGATCGCCTTCACGTCTTCCAGCAGCTTTTTGGCATCGTATACGATACCGTCTTTTACGGTATATTTTACCCCTCCCACACGTACCACCTCGTTGTCATCGGTCACCCGGATGGCTCCCGTACCGTACAGGGTACTGAAGTTGGCCAGCGGGTTTTCTGTGGTAATGACAAAGTCGGCCAGCTTGCCTATCTCTACCGAGCCCAGCTCTTTTTCCAGTCCCAGCGCTTCAGCCCCTTTAATGGTGGCCGATTGGATCACCTCTAAGGGGTGGAAGCCCGCCTCACGCAACAATTCGAGTTCACGGATATAGGCAAAGCCATAGAGCTGATAAATGTAGCCCGAATCAGAGCCGGTAGTGACCCTGCCGCCCCGGTTTTTGTATTCGTTCACAAAGCGCATCCAGAGGCGGTAGTTCTCTTTCCACCGGATCTCCTGCTCGGTACCCCAGTCGAGCCAGTAGCTTCCGTGGGACATGCGGCTGGGCCCGTAAAACCGCCACAGCGAGGGCAGGGTATATTCTTCGTGCCATTCGGCGCGGCGGGCACGCATGAAGTCGCGGTTGGCTTCGTAAATATTAAAGGTAGGGTCAAGGGTGAAATCCAGCTTCAGCAGCTCATCCATCACCTTATACCATTTTTCGGAGCCCGGTTCGGCCGCCTGCTTCCAGAGCTTCCCGGCCTCATCGAAACGGTGCTGCTCATTGTTGTAATTGTAGTCGGCGGGGTAATCCTGCAGGGTGCGGTCGCTGAACAGGGCTTCGGGCAGTCCGTACCAGTGTTCCATAGAGGTAAGCCCGGCTTTGGCGGTAGCCAGCACATTCATGCGGGCCACATCCAGCTGGGCATGATGGCAGGCAGAACGCAGTCCCAGCTTCTTATTTTCTTCGAGCGCGGCACGGAAAACGGCGGGTTCTGCCCCGAAGAATTTGATGCCGTCAGCTCCCTTACGGGCATTTTCCTGCACCCAGATGCGGGCGGCTTCGGGGGTGCTGATGGCCTCCCTGCTGCCCGATCCGAAGAAGGTGTAGGCCAGGATACGGGGTGCCGTAATTTCATTTTTCAGGCTCAGCTGCTTGTGTCTGAGGGTCCAGTCGAGGCCGTTGCCCGAACCCGGTTCGCGTATGGTAGTGACCCCGTGGGCCAGCCACAGCTTGAAAACATACTCTGACGGGGTGCCCTGGGCCCGCCCGCCGATATGACCGTGCATATCCACGAAACCGGGCATGAGGTACATCCCGGTACAATCCAGGTCTTTATCGCCGGCTCCGGCAGCGGGTCTTCGTTTCGGGTCGATGGGTACACCCGGGTAGCCTACCTGGCGGATCTCGCGGATCCGGTTTTGCTCCACCACAATATCTATAGGCCCTACCGGTGGCGCCCCGGTAGAATTGATAAGGGTAACTCCCCTGATGATAAGCTGGTTGTAAGGACCGTCGCCCTCCGTTCGCCGGGGAGCATCCTGGATCTGGGCCTGTGCACTGCCGGCAAGTATAAGAAGAAGCAGTAGTATTTTTTTCATAAATAAAGGTTTCGGTACCTAAAGTTATGAAAATATAGTCAATATCTCTACGGGGAGGGAAATTCCAGTCCTACCACGTCATGGAAATTTTGTTTTATCAGCTGCAGCAGGTAATCTATTCCACCTTTATCCAGGTAAATTTTTTTTAGCTGATCGGGTGGGTTGATGTAGCCGGGATAATGGATGTGCCGGGCAATAAAAAGCATTTCAGTAAGAAGAATTTTCCGGATGTTGGTCAGCTGATCAACGTCCAGGGCTATCGCCCCGCAATTCCGCAGATCAATTTGCAGGTAATTTTTGCCGGAAAAGACATCTACATTCTTCAATGCGCCCTCAGAATACTCTATTCCCAAAAAGGAAATGAGCTGCCGGCAGGTGACAACGATGTACATATACAGGGCTTCATCGGTTGGCGGGTCGGCTCTGCCGGACTTCAGCATGGCCTGGTAGCCGGATAATAATTGTACCCGGGGGTTAATGTACCGGGTACAAATCACTCTGGCATATTCGTGGTTAATATTTAGTGTTTTCATGGCTATAGAATTAGTGATTTAGGGGTTGTTATTATTCATGTAAAGCCATCTCACCTATAGGGGTAACAGGTATTGAGCTTTCTTATAAGTTATGATCCTCAAATAAAATACGTAATGGCCCGGCTTTTTAAAATATTCACCGGCCGCTTATTGCAAATATAGGGTTTAAATCCTATTTACCCAATATATTGGGTGGTAGAAATGTTTGTGTTGTTCCATTTTTGATATGTGAACAATTTAAGAAATAAGCACGTTTTGCTTAGATTTGGACACCATTTAAAGAGTATTCGATTGGCTAAAGGTTGGAGCCAGGAAGAGCTATGCTTTAAAGCAGGATTGTCTAAAAATCAGATTGGCAATATCGAAAGAGGAGAGGTAAATGTGACTTTAACTACCGTAGTAGCTATTGCCAGTGCTTTTGGTATGAGCATTTCAGAGCTTTATACCGGGTTTGACCCGTAGAGCCGTTGAAGAAACGGCTCTAACGCATGCGTGAAAAATCTACGGGCCTGAGAAAGATGCCCTCCATATTTTTTACGATTTTCCCGTCTTTTTCAGATTCATCCCGTACGTTTATCCATTGCGGATCACTCCGGAATGCTGCCAGCGAGCGGGCGGCGGTTTCAGCATCCGGATGGGTTCTGAAATACAGCAGGCTGCCGTCATCGGTATCGAAATACATGATGTTGGTCATGCCGTGTTTTTCGAAGAGTGTCATGGCATGATCCTTAAACCGTTTGACCAGGTCGGCGTATTTGCCTGGGTAGCAGTCGTAGGTGCGCATTTCAAACAGCCGGGGGGCGTCAGCGGGTTCCCGGTTTATGGCGGGGGTAAGTGAGGTGTTCCGCGTCATGAACCGGGAGGTGATCCGGGCCACGATTTTACCGTTAAGCTCCGAGTTACGGGCCACTTCCTGCCATTCGGGGTCGCTCAGAAACGATTTCCAGGAAGCTTCACGGGCCGTCTTATCGGGGAATCCCAGGATGTAATACAATACCTGCTCGTTACCTTCTGCCGGTACCCAGTAGCCGATATTCTCCATGCCGTGCTTCTCAAAGAGTTTCGTGGTATGGTTTCTGAACCGATTGAGCAGGTCGCCCAGCTTGTCATCGTGGCAATAATAAGTTCTTAGCTCATAATAGGTAGACTGAGCAGGAGCAATAAGAGGTGTCATAAGGAAAAACAGAAGGAAAAAGATTTTATTCATCAGGCTGATTTTGAAATCGGTTCAAAGGTAAAGAGAAAAGTAATTAGATGAGCGGGTTTAAACGGGTAAAGCTTTTAAATTTAGTTTTAAATGTGCTACCTTTCAAAGTGGTTTAATTTTACCCCCGTGAAAAAAATACGCTGTTCCATTTTGATTCTGCTGCTGATCGGCGGAATTTACTTTTTCGGTTTTGTAGCCGATGGCATCGATAAAAAGATGAATACCGTCAGCAATCCGCACCCTTTGGAGAACCTGCAGCAAAAGGTAGAGCCTGTTCCCTTTATGGCCGACCTGCATTGTGATGCTCTGCTCTGGGACAGGAATTTGCTGGAGGAGGCCGATCACGGGCATGTAGACCTGCCAAGAATGCAAAAGCGGGTATGGCGCTGCAATTCTTTTCTATTGTAAGCAAAACGCCCAAAGGCATTAATATTGAGCGTAACCCGGCGAACAGGGGATCTGTAACAATAACCGGAACCTCTCTGACCGGCACCTGGAAGAGCTCGGCCGCCGGAACGGGCTGGTGGGCATTGGCTTGTGGGAAACGGCGGTATGCGGTAAAGACGCCAGGGCCACGGCGCAGAACATCAAATACGTGGCAGACCGGATAGGGGTGGATAAGGTGGCATTGGGCAGTGATTTTGACGGAGCCATAGAAACCCACTTTGACGTAACGGGCCTGCCCCTGCTGGTGATAGAGCTTCAGAAGCTGGGCTTTTCTCAGGAAGACATAGATAAGATCATGGGCGGGAATGTGCGGGATTATTTCCTGCGGAACCTGAAATAGAAACCCCCTGCGGTGCCACCCCCAGCCCCGAAGGGGCGTTATACGCTATCGACGGGCGGAGCCCTTCGTCTAAGGTAGCCGCCTCACCGCCTGCGTTCGTCTAAGCCAGCAGCTCTTTGCTCCCTGGTAGCCCTGAAAGGGCGTAATAGCCCGCCCTTTCAGGGCTACCAGGCAGGTGCCCCTCACCGGCGCTTAGCGCACAGGGCCGCAGCCTGTGCCGGCAGGTTTAGCGTGGCGAGGGCTGCGGGTTCGGGGTGGGGCTGGGGGAGTGTCATAGGGCTGTACCCTATGATGTGGGATAGCGCCCTTTCAGGGCTTATAGGAATGGAGAAATTGATTGAGTGGAGGTTTTGGGAGTAGTATATCTTTTTTTGTATCTTTAGTATATCAAAAAATATATATTATGAAAACATCCATTGATTTGCCCGAAGAGCTGATCAGCGAAGCGATGCGGATCAGCGGTGCCAAATCAAAGATTGAAGCCATCAAAAGGGCTTTGCAGGAAATGATTGAGCGGGAAAGGAGGTTGAAATTGCTTAAATTCAAGGGGAAGACAGACTTTGATATAGATTTGGATGCCGCCCGGGGCAGAACTTCCTGACTTATATGCCTTATATGGTTAAAATATTCCCCCAACTATTTCACCATTAAAAATTTATCCCTATCTTTGCACCGCAATTCCCGGAAGGAGTATTCTTTTTCTACGGTTTTGAGAAGTCGGAAATCTGCCGAAACCATCACTACCAGGACTTTAAATAGTCTCCGTTCGCGAAGTTTTATGGAAATCACCGTGAGGTAACAAGGCTTGTTCCTGCAATATAAAGTAGCCTTACCCGCCGTTTTGGGTTCACAGTGTTGTTCAAGTTGGTTCGTATGCCAACCTCTGGAGTTAAAAACTTGCTTTAAACTTTGAATATTGTATTGGTTTTCATACCTTTGCAGCCCGTTTCATGTTTGAGCGAAAAATTGCGAATAATATAAATTATAAATATGTCTGGTATTATTGGAAAAAAAATAGGGATGACCACCATTTTCAACAATGGTGCGGCTGTGCCTTGTACAGTGATTGAAGCAGGCCCTTGTGTAGTTACTCAGGTGAGAACTGAAGAAAGCGACGGATACAAAGCGATCCAGTTAGGCTTCGGTGAGAAAAAAGAAAAGAGAACTACCAAAGCCCTTTTAGGTCACTTCAAAAAGGCGAACACCACACCTAAAAGAAAGCTGGTTGAGTTTAAAGAGTTTGATAAGGAGTTCGCACTGGGCGCCACTATCAAAGTAGAAGACGTATTTACCGAAGGTGAATTTGTGGATGTCAGCGGTAATACCAAAGGAAAAGGATTCCAGGGCGTAGTGAAGCGTCACGGCTTCGGCGGGGTTGGACAGACCACTCACGGTCAGCACAACCGGGCCCGTCACCCGGGTTCAATCGGTGCCTGTTCCTATCCTGCACGGGTATTCAAAGGACTGAAAATGGCCGGTAGAATGGGGAACACCAAAGTGACCATCCAGAACCTCCAGGTGTTGAAACTGTTCCCTGAGAAGAACCTGATCATCGTATCCGGATCTATCCCGGGAGGTAAAAACGGAATCGTAACCTTACATAAGTAATTCGTAATTTTTAAAGGTCGTGGCTGACGACATCGAAAAACAGCTGAGAAAAAATGGAAGTAAAAGTAATTAACAAAACAGGTAAAGAAACCGGGAAGTCGCTTCAGTTGAGTGACGAGGTTTTCGGAATTGAGCCTAACCAGCACGTGGTTTGGTTAGATGTGAAACACTATCTGGCTAACCAGCGTCAGGGAACTCACAAATCGAAAGAAAGAGCTGAGATAGCCCGTTCTACCAAGAAACTTCTTCGTCAGAAAGGATCAGGTGGTGCCCGTCACGGTTCTGCCAAAGCGCCTATCTACGTGGGTGGTGGTAGAGTGTTCGGTCCGCGTCCGAGAAACTACGATTTCAAACTGAACCTGAAAGTGAAGCAGCTGGCCCGTAGATCGGTGCTTTCTGCAAGACTGGCAGAAAACCAACTGAGAGTGGTGGAAGACTTCGGCTTTGAAAAGCCTAAGACCAAAGCCTATGTAGAGTTCCTGGATGCCCTTACACTGACCGGAAAGAAAACGCTTTTCGTAGTGAACGGTGCTGAAAACAACCTTTACCTGTCGGCGAGAAACATCCCTAAGACCAAAGTGGTGGATGTGAATTCAGTCAACACCTATGATCTGGTAAACACAGATACCATCCTGTTGGCGGAGAGTGCGATTTCTCAGTTAGAAACCATTTTGAAAGATTAAAGCAATGAGTATCTTAAAAAGACCCATTATCACTGAGAAGACTCAGGGGTTAAACGCAAAGAATAAATATACATTTGAGGTGGGCCGCGATGCCAACAAGATTTCCATCGCTGCTGCCGTAGAAAAAATGTACGGAGTAACCGTTGAGAAGGTAAACACCATTACCCAGATCGGTAAGAAAAAGTCGAGAATGACCCGCACCAAGATCAGCTCGGGTAAAACGGCTACTTACAAAAAAGCAATAGTTACACTTAAGGAAGGCGAAATCATTGATTTCTACGCCGAATTATAATCTAATTATAAAGTATAGCCCCGATGGGAATCGGGGCTGCAAAAGTTTGAACCATGGCAGTTAAAAAATTAAATCCGGTAACCCCCGGTACCCGACACAGAATTGCTCCTGACTTTTCTGATGTAACCACCAACAAGCCTGAAAAGAGCCTGCTGGGTGTTATCAAAAGAACGGGAGGTAGAAACAATGAAGGTCACAGAACCGCCCGTTATATCGGTGGCGGTCACAAGAGAAGATACCGTATTATCGACTTTAAAAGGGATAAATATGATGTTCCTGCAGAAGTATTGACCATAGAGTATGATCCGAACCGTACTTCCAGAATTGCACTTGTACAGTATACTGACGGCGAAAAGAGATACATCATCGCTCCTCAGGGTCTTAAAGTAGGTCAATCTATCGTTTCCGGTGAAAAAGTAGCTCCTGAAGTAGGCAATGCGCTTCAGCTGAAGAACATGCCGCTGGGTACTATTGTACACAACATTGAGCTGACTCCTGGAAAAGGTGCGCAGATGGCCCGCAGCGCCGGTACATACGCCCAGGTGCTGGCAAAAGAAGGGAAATACGTTACCCTGAAAATGCCTTCCGGCGAAATGAGACTGGTGCTCGCCAACAGCATGGCTACCGTAGGATCTGTTTCGAACCCTGACCACATGAACGTGGTATTGGGTAAAGCCGGACGTAACCGCTGGCTGGGCAGAAGACCAAGAGTAAGAGGGGTGGTAATGAACCCGGTAGATCACCCCATGGGTGGTGGTGAAGGCCGTGCGTCCGGAGGTCATCCGCGTTCACGTAACGGCCTGCTTGCGAAAGGTAAGAAAACCAGAAGCAAGAACAAGTACTCTAACAAGTTAATCATTTCCAGAAGAACCAAATAAAAACAAGTAATAAATGGCTCGTTCATTAAAAAAAGGACCATACATTGATTTTAGACTTGAGAACAAAGTCTTTGCAATGAATGACTCAGGAAAGAAATCCGTGATCAAGACCTGGTCAAGAAGATCCATGATTTCGCCAGACTTTATAGGACATACGTTTGCTGTACATAACGGAAACAAATTTATCCCGGTTTACGTGACAGATAACATGATTGGACATAAGTTAGGAGAATTTGCTCCTACACGTAACTTCAGAGGTCACGTAAATAAGAAAGATAAAGGTAAAAGATAATATTCTGAGGAGAAACTTCTCTACTAATAGATTAAGAAATGGAAGCAGTAGCAAAATTAAAGGATTTCCCTACCTCGCCGCGTAAAGCCAGGCTTGTAGCAGATCTTATCAGAGGTAAGAAAGTAAACCAGGCACTGGGAATTCTTTCTTATCAGCCTCAGCAGGCCGCACCGGTAATAAAGAAGGTATTACTATCTGCCATTGCCAACTGGCAAAACAGAAATGAAGATGCCCGTATTGAAGATGCTGATCTTTATGTGAAAACCATCATGATTGATGGCGGAAGAGTACTCAAGAGACTTCGTCCTGCTCCCCAGGGGAGAGCCTACCGGGTAAGAAAGCGTTCTCAGCACATCACCATCGTGGTTGACACACTGGAGAATCAATCAGCATAAGCAAATTAAGAATTTATATTAATCAGATACAATGGGACAAAAAGTAAATCCTGTAGGTTTAAGACTAGGTTACATAAGAGGCTGGGAGTCTAACTGGTACGGTGGAAAGACCTTTTCTGAGAAGCTTGTAGAAGACGATAAGATCAGAAAATATATTAACGCACGTATTCCCAAGGGTTCGGTTTCGAGAGTGGTTATCGAAAGAACCCTGAAAAGAATTACATTAACGATACATACGGCCCGGCCCGGTGTGGTTATCGGTAAAGCGGGAAGTGAAGTAGATAAGCTGAGAGAAGAGCTTAAAAAGCTGACCAAAAAAGACGTTCAGATCAACATCTTCGAGATCAAGAGGCCTGAGATCGATGCCAAGCTGGTGGGTGAGACCATCGCGCAGCAATTGAGAGCAAGGATCTCCTTCCGGAGAGCCATGAAGCAGGCGATCCAGTCGGCCATGCGGGTAGGCGCTCAGGGAATCAAGATCAAGCTGGGCGGACGTCTGGGCGGTGCTGAAATGGCCCGTAACGAGCAATACAAAGAAGGCAGAATTCCTCTGCATACCCTCCGGGCAGACATTGATTACGCAGTAAGCGAAGCCCTGACCGTATACGGTCTGATCGGTATCAAAGTGTGGATCTTCAAAGGGGAGGTTTACGGTAAAAGAGACCTTACTTCGGTTCAGGCACTGGCTACAGAATCTCCGGACACCAAGAAGTCGTCGTTTGGCGGCGGACAGCAGGGTGACAGAAGAGGCCGCGGCGGAAGAGACGAAGAAGGCGGTAGAAAAAGAAGAGCTGGCGGTAGAGGAGCCGGCCATAAGAAAAATTAATTTAAGGGCTGTGAGCCGTAAACATTAGTATTATGTTACAACCGAAAAGAACCAGATTTAGAAAGCGTCAGAAAGGCAGAATCAAAGGTATTGCCAGCAGAGGACATGAGATTGCCTTCGGTTCATTTGCGATAAAGAGTTTAGAGCCGGGCAGGATCACTGCAAGGCAGATTGAAGCAGCCCGTATCGGGGTTACACGTGCCATGAAACGTGAAGGCCAGGTATGGATCAGAATATTCCCTGATAATCCCATCACTCAGAAGCCTCTGGAAGTGCGGATGGGTAAAGGTAAGGGAGCGCCTGAATATTGGGTGGCAAACATTTATCCGGGCACCATTCTTTTTGAATGTACCGGGGTTCCTTTAGAGTTGGCGAAAGAAGCTTTGAGATTAGCAGCTCAGAAGCTACCGGTTAAAACGAAGTTCGTGGTTCGCAGGGATTACGAAGCATAAAATTTCAAGAAGAAGATGAAAAAGAATGATCTAAGTGGCTTAACGGCTGAGCAATTGAAGCAACAGATAGCCGAAGAAAAGGACAGATTGGTGAAGCTTAAGTTTGCCCATGCAATTACTCCGATCGAAAATCCGAGGAGAATTACCGAGGCCCGTAAAAATATTGCACGGTTATCTACCGCTTTAACCAGTAAAAAATAATAAATTTTTAATTTCTCATGGAAAGAAAAGTAAGAAAAGAGCGTACTGGGGTAGTAACAAGCAATAAAATGGACAAATCCGGGACTATATCTGTGGTTCGGAAGGTGAAACACCCTAAATACGGAAAGTTCATGATCAGAAGCAAGAAGTTTATGTTCCACGATGAAAATAACGAAGCCGGAATCGGTGATACCGTAAGAATCATGGAAACCCGACCTCTTAGCAAGAACAAAAGTTGGAGATTGGTTGAGATTATTTCGAAGGCCAAGTAATCTGTTCATCACAAAACATAGTAAAAAGGTAATATAATGTTACAGCAGGAATCAAGAGCCAATGTAGCTGACAACAGCGGGGCTAAAGAAGTTTTGGTAATCAGGGTATTAGGAGGTACTAAAAAAAGATACGCCTCTTTAGGAGATAAGGTTGTAGTTACGGTAAAAAGTGCTCTTTCCTCTTCCAATATGAAAAAAGGTACCGTTTCCAAAGCCGTAGTGGTAAGAACAACCAAGGAGGTAAGAAGAAAAGACGGTTCCTATATCCGGTTTGAAGAAAATGCGGTGGTATTGCTGAATAACCAGAATGAGCCGCGCGGAACCCGGATCTTCGGACCCGTAGCCAGAGAGCTGAGAGAGAAGCAGTTTATGAAAATTGTTTCATTAGCCCCTGAAGTACTTTAATCATAGTAAAAGTAATTAATTGAAATGGAAAGGAAATTTAACAAGATACCTAAGCTTCACGTAAAATCGGGTGATACCGTGCAGGTGATTTCCGGGAACTCCAAAGGAAAAACCGGGAAGATCGTTGAGGTTTTGGTGAAGAAAAACAGAGTAGTGGTAGAAGGTGTGAATATCATCAAAAAACACGTCAAACCCAGCGCTCAGAACCCTCAGGGAGAGATCAGGGAGGTAGAAGCTGCCATTCACATCAGCAATGTGAAACTGGTAGATCCGTCTACAGGTAAGCCTACCCGTACCGGCAGAAAACTGAACGAAGCCGGTAAGCTGCAAAGATACTCGAAAGCAACAGGTAAATTTATCTAATGAAAACCGGGTGGGTCGGAAATCCACCTTACGAAAATGGCAAGATTAAAAGAAACATATAAGAACGAAGTAGTTAAGGCATTACAGGAGAAATTCCAGTACAAATCGATCATGCAGGTGCCTAAACTGGTGAAAATTGTAGTGAACAGGGGTGTGGGTGCTGCTACAGGCGACAAGAAGCTGGTAGACAGCAGCGTGGAAGAGCTGAGCACCATTACCGGTCAGAAAGCCGTACCAACCATCTCTAAAAAGGCCGTTTCTAACTTCAAACTGAGAGAAGGAATGCCGATCGGTGCTAAAGTTACCCTGCGTTCTACCATCATGTATGAATTCATGGACCGTCTGACTTCCGTGGCACTGCCAAGGGTAAGAGACTTCCAGGGTGTATCTGACAAAGGCTTTGACGGAAGAGGAAACTACAATTTCGGTGTAACCGAGCAGATCATCTTCCCTGAAATTTCGATCGACAAGATCAGCAAGATCCAGGGAATGGACATCACTTTCGTAACTACTGCCCAAACCGATGCCGAAGCATACGAACTGTTGAAAGCACTGGGAATGCCTTTCGCTAATAAAAATAAATAAAAGATATAATCACAGATCATGGCAAAAGAGTCAATAAAAGCTAGAGAGAGAAAAAGAGAGAAACTGGTAGCCCGCTATGCAGCTAAAAGAGAAGCTCTGAAAAAAGCGGAAGACTGGAAAGGTCTTGATGCCCTTCCCAAAAACTCTTCGCCTGTAAGACTTCATAACAGATGTAAGCTTACCGGTCGTCCGAAAGGATATATGAGGAGATTCGGCATCAACCGGGTTACCTTCAGAGAAATGGCCAGCAACGGATTAATTCCGGGTGTTACCAAGTCGTCTTGGTAAAAAAAGTTTTTTTTCTTATTCAGAATTATTATCTTTGCAGCCCAGTTAGATAAGTCACGCCCGTGATACTGTCTGACGTTGGCTTAAGGTATCCAAAATATTAACTTATTCAAATGATTACAACGGATCCAATAGCAGATTTTCTTACCAGAATCAGAAATGCTATTAAAGCGAGGCACAGAGTGGTGGATATCCCGGCCTCGAATGTGAAGAAAGAGTTGACTGCGCTCCTTTATGAAAAAGGATATATCGCCAGTTACAAATTTGAGGAGGAAGGTCCTCAGGGAAACATCAAAATTGCCCTGAAGTACAATCCTCAGACCAAAAAATCAGCTATTGTTAACCTGACAAGAGTATCCAAGCCGGGGCTTCGTAAATATGTGAAGTCTACTGAGCTTCCCCGGGTGCTTAACGGGCTGGGAATTGCTATCATCTCTACTTCAAAAGGTATTATTACCGATAAGGAGGCCCGTACACTGAACGTGGGCGGAGAGGTACTTTGTTACGTATATTAATTTTTGTTGACCGCTCAGCCCTTCAGGGGACTGAGCCTTAAACGTATAAACATGTCAAGAATAGGTAAAAAACCAATTAATATCCCTGCAGGAGTAACCGTAAACGTTGCTGACGGAAACGTAGTGAGCGCTAAAGGACCCAAGGGTGAATTAACACAGAAGATCGACGCCGACATGAAGATCTCTATCGAAGACGGCGTTCTGACCATTGAAAGACCTACCGAGCAGAAAAGACACAAAGCGCTGCACGGCCTTTCGCGTTCCCTGGTGAACAACCTGGTGGAAGGTGTAAGCACCGGTTATAAAAAAGAGCTGGAGCTGGTAGGGGTGGGTTACAAGGCTACCAATAACGGAAACGCTATTGATATGTCTTTGGGTTACTCGCACAACATCATCTTTGTGGTGCCGAAAGAAATTTCAGTAGCTACCCGGATGGAGAAAGGGAAAAACCCGATCATTACCCTGGAAGGTAACGATAAGCAACTGTTGGGCATGATCTGTGCCAAAATCAGGTCACTGCGTAAAATTGAGCCTTACAAAGGTAAAGGTATCCGTTTTGTGGGTGAAGTGGTGAGAAGAAAAGCAGGTAAGACTGCCGGTAAGAAATAATTAAGAACTTCAAAAGTTAACATATATGTCTGGTGTTAAGTCTGAAAGAAGACAAAAAATAAAATGGAGAATCAGGAAAAGAGTAAGCGGAACGGCCGAAAGACCCCGTTTGACTGTTTTCCGGAGCAATACCGGTATCTACGCGCAGTTGATTGACGATGTAGCTGGTAAAACCCTTGCAGCGGCATCAACACGCGAGCTGGGTTTAAAATCTTTAAATGTAGAGAACTCAAAGCAAGTAGGTGCTGCAGTGGCAAAGAAAGCGCAGGAAGCTGGTATCAGCAGTATCGTGTTCGACCGGAACGGATACCTCTATCACGGTAACGTGAAAGCTTTGGCTGACGGAGCAAGAGAAGCAGGACTTAACTTTTAATACTATTTAAATGAAAGCGATAAAAGTAAACGAATCAGAATTAAAAGAGAAAGTTGTAGCTATCAACCGGGTTGCCAAAGTAGTAAAAGGCGGACGTCGCTTCAGCTTTTCCGCTATCGTTGTTCTGGGTGACGGACAGGGTGCCGTGGGCCAGGGACTGGGGAAAGCCAACGAGGTAACTGACGCGATCTCTAAAGCCGTGGAAGATGCCCGTAAAAACCTGGTGAATGTTCCGATCATCAACGGAACCGTTCCCCACGATATGGAAGGAAAATTCTCAGGCGGTTTTGTATATGTGAAGCCTGCAGCACCCGGTACCGGTGTGATTGCCGGTGGTGCCATGCGTGCCGTACTGGAAGCAGCCGGAGTGCATAACGTACTCGCAAAATCAAAAGGCTCTTCTAACCCGCATAACGTGGTGAAGGCTACTATCGATGCGCTGACCAAAATGAGAGCTCCGCATGAAGTGGCTGTACAGAGAAGAGTGAAATTGAATAAAGTATTTAATGGCTGATAAAAGCCTCAAACATTTAGTAAAATGGCTAAAGTGAAAGTTACTCAGGTTAGAAGTACGATCAAAAGACCGAAGAATCAGAAACTTACTATGCAGGCTTTGGGCTTAACTAAAATAGGGAAATCTGTTGAAGTAGAAGCAAATCCGGCTATTGAGGGGATGATCCGTAAGGTGAACCATCTTATAACCGTTGAGAACATTTAATCAGGGATAACCGAGTAGTAGATTACTGCGATAAATTTTTTAAAAATGAAATTAGAATCATTAAAGCCCGCTCAGGGATCTGTTAAAAGCAATACCCGTTTAGGTAGAGGACAAGGTTCGGGCGGCGGCGGAACAGCCAAAAGAGGTCATAAAGGTGCAAAATCACGTTCAGGCTACAGCCAGAAAAGAGGTTTTGAAGGTGGACAGATGCCCCTTCAGCGCCGGGTGCCTAAATTTGGTTTTAACAATGTGAACCGCGTGGCTTATAAAGCCATTAACCTGGATACCCTTCAGGCCCTTTTTGAGAAGACCGGAGAAGCCAATATGACGCTGACATTCCTCAGAGAGCACGGCCTGGCTTCCAAATCTGATCTGATCAAAGTGCTGGGCAGAGGGGAGTTTACCGCCAAAGTAAACGTAACCGTTCACGCTTTCTCTAAATCAGCTGAAGAAGCTATTGCCAAAGCCGGTGGATCTGCAACGGTTTCTGGTGCTGCTGAAGCAGCCGGTAAAGAAGTAAAAGGTGGCGAATAATTGTTAGATAAACTATGAAAAAATTTATAACCACCCTAAAGAATATCTGGTCAATAGAGGAGCTCCGGAACCGTATCCTGGCTACTCTGTTCATCATTCTGGTTTTCAGGATCGGGTCGCATATCACTCTCCCGGGGGTTGATCCGTCGAAGCTGACCGATTTAACAGGGGGTAACGGACTTTTAGGCCTTCTGGATACACTGGTAGGTGGTGCATTCAGCAATGCTTCCGTGATGGCGCTGGGTATCATGCCCTACATCTCGGCATCTATTGCGGTGCAGCTGCTCGGACTGGCGCTTCCTTATTTCTCCAAACTGCAGAAAGAAGGAGAGTCAGGCAGAAAGAAGCTGAACCAGATCACCCGTTGGTTAACCATTGCCGTAACCGTTACACAGGGCTTTGCCTACCTGAAATCAACCATTCCTACTGACGCCATTGTGATTTCACAAGGGCTGTTTTACGTTGGAGGTGTGATTTTACTGGTGGCAGGAACCATGATGTGTCTCTGGCTGGGTGAGCGGATTAGCGAGAAAGGAATCGGTAACGGTATCTCCATGATCATCATGATCGGTATCGTATCGCGTTTCCCCGGAGCTATCATCGGTGAAGGAAGAGCAAGAGTAGCTGACGGTCAGCCGCTTTACTTTATCCTGGAGCTGGTGGTGCTGTTCCTGGTGGTGATCTTTGCCGTAGGCCTTACCCAGGCGGTAAGAAGAGTGCCCGTTCAGTACGCCAAACAGATCGTAGGAAATAAGACGGTAAGCGGACAACGGCAGTACCTGCCTCTGAAAGTGAACATATCGGGTGTAATGCCTATCATTTTTGGCCAGGCCCTGATGTTTGTTCCTTCGTTTGTGGCCGGTTACTTTGCTGAGAAAAGCGATACGGCACAGTACATAGCCAGTGCATTCGGCAGCTTTACCACATGGGAATATAACCTGCTGTATGCCACGCTGATCATTGCCTTTACCTTCTTCTATACCGCTATTTCGATTAACCCTAATCAGATAGCCGATGATATGAAGCGGGGCGGTGGATTTATTCCGGGCGTAAAACCCGGACAGGCCACATCCGATTATATTGCACAGATACTGGACAGGATCACGTTTCCGGGAGCTATTCTCCTGGCACTGATCGCCATTTTTCCTGCTATAGCCAACCTGTTCGGAATGACGCAGATGTTTGCTTCATTCTATGGGGGTACTTCGCTGCTCATCCTGGTAGGGGTGGTGCTGGATACGCTGCAGCAGATTGAAAGCTATCTGCTGATGAAACGGTATGAAGGGCTCATGGAGTCAGGTAGAGTGCTGGGAAGAGAAGAGCAGCTGGTAACAAGATAAGATGGCAGGACGGGTAGTAATTCTTAAAAGCAGGGAAGAAGCGGAAATTATCAGGGCAAACGGTGAGATCCTGGGAAAGGCCCACGCTGAAGTAGCAAAGGTCATAGCTCCGGGAACCAAAACCAAAGACCTCGATAAGATTGCGGAAGAGTTCATACTGGACCACAAAGCGCGGCCTTCTTTTAAGAATTATAACGGTTTTCCGTTTTCGCTGTGTATTTCGGTAAACGAAGTAGTGGTGCACGGTTTCCCCGGCAACAGGGAGCTGAAAGACGGAGATGTGATCTCGATTGACGGTGGTGTTTACAAAAATGGCTTTCATGCTGACAGTGCCTATACCTACCTGGTAGGAGAGGTAGATGAGGCAACAAAAACCATGGTAAGAGAAACCAAGAGGTCACTTTTTGAAGGCATTGCCAAGGCAGCTCCCGGAAACCGGATCGGTGACCTGGGGTATGCCATCCAGAGTTATACGGAGCAGCGGGGATATGGAGTAGTACGGGAGCTGGTAGGCCATGGTGTGGGAAGAAACCTTCATGAAGCACCGGATGTGCCTAACTACGGAAAACGGGGGCAGGGAACTAAAATACAGGCGGGAATGGTTTTAGCCATTGAGCCTATGATTACCCTGGGTAAGAGGTTTGTGCTTCAGGAGGCTGACGGATGGACGATCCGTACCGAGGACCGGTCACCGGCGGCACACTTTGAACATACGGTTTGGGTGACAGAAAGCGGATGCGAGATCCTGACCACCTTTGCCTATATCGAAGAAGTGTTAAGAAATAAAAATTTGGAAGTTTTATAAGGTTATGGCAAAACAATCGAACATAGAGGTAGATGGTGTCATTCTGGAAGCGTTGTCTAACGCCATGTTTAAAGTCCAGCTGGACAATAAGCATGAAGTGATTGCCCATATTTCGGGTAAGATGCGCATGAATTATATCCGTATCCTCCCCGGCGATAAGGTGAAACTGGAGATGTCGCCATATGACCTATCAAAAGCAAGAATTACATACAGGTACAAGTAAGGGATATTTTTAATACGACAGTAATGAAAGTTAAAGCATCAGTTAAAAAGCGTAGTGAAGACTGCAAAGTGATCAGACGCAAAGGTAAAATTTACGTAATCAATAAGAAAAATCCTAAGTATAAACAAAGACAAGGTTAATAATTTATGAGGATCTCAGGGGTAGATATTCCGGACAAAAAGAGGGGAGAAATCTCTCTTACCTATATTTACGGTATAGGTCGCAGTACAGCAAAGAACATTCTTAAGCAGGCCAACATATCTGTGGATAAGAAAGCCGGTGAATGGTCTGATGATGAAGCTAACGCTATTCGTGCCATCATCAACAATGAATTTAAAGTAGAGGGTGCGCTTCGTTCTGAAGTTCAGCTGAGCATCAAGCGTCTTATGGACATCGGTTGCTACCGGGGCCTGAGACACAGAAAAGGGCTGCCTTTAAGAGGACAAAAAACGAAGAACAACTCGCGTACCCGGAAAGGTAAGCGTAAGACCATAGCCAACAAGAAGAAGGCTACGAAATAATAAATAATTCATGATCAGGGGAGAGCGTTTTGCTTTCCTGCCTTTAATTTATCATTTTCTAATATAATGGCACAAGCTAAAAGAAAAGACAAAGCAAAAAAACGGGTAGTAGTAGTTGAACCTTACGGCCAGGTACATGTTAAGGCTTCTTTCAATAACATCATCATTTCGGTAACCAACAGTACCGGACAGGTGATCTCCTGGGCATCAGCCGGTAAAATGGGCTTCAGAGGTTCTAAAAAGAACACGCCTTATGCAGCGCAGATGGCGGCTCAGAACTGCTGCCAGGTAGCATACGATCTGGGTATGCGTAAAGCAGATATCTTTGTGAAAGGTCCGGGATCAGGCCGTGAGTCGGCGATGAGAACCGTACAAAGCGTGGGCATTGATGTAGTGAACATCTACGATGTAACTCCTATGCCGCATAACGGTTGCAGACCTCCAAAAAGAAGAAGAGTATAATTTATATAGTTTATCAACTCAAATGTTAGTTTGGACATTGGGGCTAACGATTTGAACAATTTAAGAAAATGGCAAGATATACAGGTCCGAAATCCAAGATTTCAAGAAAATTCGGCGAGGCAGTTTTAGGGCCGAGCAAAGCATTGGCAAAAAAGGCTTATCCTCCGGGACAACACGGAAGAGGCAGAAGAGGTAAAAAATCTGACTATGCGCTCCAATTGCTGGAGAAGCAGAAGATTAAATATACATACGGTGTTCTGGAGCGCCAGTTTGCAAGAGTATTCCACCTTGCAGGTGTGAAAGAAGGCCAGACAGGTGAGAACCTTATCAAGCTGTGTGAATCAAGATTAGATAACATCGTTTATCGCTTAGGCATTGCCCCTACACGCAGGGCGGCCCGCCAGTTAGTGACGCACAAACATATTCTTTTGGACGGAGAAGTAAGCAACATCCCGTCTATCCTTGTTAAACCGGGACAAAAGGTGGCTGTTCGTGAAAAATCAAAGGCGCTGGATACCATTGCCAGCAGCACAAGCCTTAACGCCGTCAAAAAACACGGTTGGTTGGAATTTGACAACGCTGAACTATCAGGACTCTTTATCAACTACCCCGATATCGAGCAGATCCCTGAGAAATTCAATGTTCAGGCTGTTGTCGAATTGTACAACAAATAATTTTTATTTCACCTCTGTGCGTGCCGCAGAGGTGAAACATACTTATTTGGGATAATCCCAAACTTATTTCGTTAACGAAAACAAAAACAGCACAGTATGTCAATTTTAGCATTTCAAATGCCCGATAAAGTCGTAATGGAGAAAGCCGACGACTTTCATGGTTTTTTCGAATTCAAGCCACTGGAAAGGGGCTACGGAGTGACCATAGGCAATGCTCTGCGTCGTATCTTGTTGTCTTCATTAGAGGGTTATGCGATTACATCCGTAAGATTTCCGGGTGTGCTTCATGAGTTTTCTGCGATTGAAGGTGTTGTAGATGATGTTACTGAGATAGTTTTGAATCTTAAACAGGTCAGATTCAAGAAGATCGCAGACTTTGTAGATAATAAAATCACGGTAAAGGTTAAAAACCAGGCTGAAATCACGGCCGGTGATATCAGCAAGTTTACTTCTTCTTTTGAAATATTGAACCCTGAGCTGGTGATTGCCCGCCTGGATTCCAAAAAAGAGCTGGAGTTCGAAATTATTGTAGATAAAGGCCGCGGGTATGTGCCCAGCGAAGAGCAAAAAACCGGTGATCTTCCCGTAGGGTTTATCGCTATCGACTCGATCTATACGCCCATCAAAAATGTGAAGTATAGCATTGAGAATACCCGTGTGGAGCAAAGAACCGACTACGAAAAACTCCTCCTGGAGATCAAAACAGACGGTTCCATTCACCCGGAAAAAGCCCTTCAGGAAGCTTCTCATATCCTGATCCAGCACTTCCTTAAATTTACCGATGAGAACATGGTGTTCGATTCGAAAAGCGATGAGGAAGACAATATGGTGGATGAGGAATTCCTGCATATGCGTAAGCTGTTGAAAACACCGCTTCAGGATCTGGATCTTTCTGTAAGAGCCTATAACTGCCTTAAATCGGCAGATATCCGCACTTTAGGAGACCTGGCGCGCCTGGAAGTAGCCGATATGATGAAGTTCCGCAACTTCGGTAAGAAATCACTTACCGAGCTGGAGCAGCTGATTGCAGACAAGCAGCTGCATTTCGGAATGGATGTATCGAAATACAAGCTGGACGAAGACTGATTTTTTATACCACATAGATACATAGGAATATAAGACTATGTTTCTATGTGGTTAGATATTAAAAATTTTATCGCAGAGAATAGTATAATTTAAAAATCGTAATAGGTGGGAGGCAATTGCTGCGATATGCTTCTTAACCGTTACTTACGAAAACCAACAAAATGAGACACGGAAAAACTGTTAACCACCTGGGAAGAACGAAGTCGCACAGAGATGCTCTGTTAGCTAACATGGCGGTTTCTTTGATCAAAGCCAAGAGAATCGAAACTACTTTAGCCAAAGCAAAAGCTTTGAGAAAGTACGTAGAGCCTCTGATCACCAAAGGTAAAAACGACACTACTCACTCAAGAAGAGTAGTTTTCTCTTACCTGCAGGACAAAGAAGCCATCAAGGAGCTTTTCGGTGAAATCGCTGTAAAAGTGGCGGAAAGAAACGGAGGTTACACCCGCATTATCAAATTAGGCCAGCGCCAGGGTGACAACGCCGAAGTGGCGCTGATTGAACTGGTAGACTTCAACGAAAACCTGCTGACCGCAGTTTCCGATGATAGCGAAGCCAAAGCGAAACGTTCAAGAAGAGGTAAGTCTAAGAAAGCTGAAGCCGCTCCTGCTGCTTCCGCTGCACCTGCCGCTGAAGAACCTTCTGCAGAAGTAGTAGAAGAAGCTCCTGTAGCTGAGGTAGAAGACGCACCTGCTGCTGAAGAAGCTCCTGCCGCTGAAGAAAAGCCGGCCGATGACGCTTCAGAAGAAAGCAAAGCTTAATTTTGAGAAGTCTTTAAGAAGAAATCCCCGGGCAGATGTCCGGGGATTTTTGTTTGTGCCGGGAACAGGTTGCCTGAGGTTACAATCCGTGACCTCAATCAACCGTAAAGAAGTCTACTCTTTTACAAAGCAGCTTTTTATATTCCTCTTTTCTGTCATTATCCAGGAAAGACAAGCTAATTAGCTCCAAAGCTTGCGGCAACCATTTATGCGCTCTCTTGTAGACTGCGGTAACCTGTTTCCCGTTTAATCCTAAAGCTTCTCCCAGCCTGTCGAAATATCCTTTGTTAAAGCTATGTTTCTTGCCTCCTAACATGAGGGCCATATCTTCTTTATCCTGGGGCAGAACCAATTTTACATTTAATAAGTCGTAAGCGGGGGATAGTATCCAGCCTTTGTCAGGAGATAAAAACATGGAGAAGTTTTTCAGGTGCATGTCATTGTTTCCAATGATAAAGTTGAATACGGTTAATTCAAAAAAGCGAAGCTTGTCCAGCAGGGTATTGGTTGATAATTCTCCTATTCTTTTCCCCAGTCTTTCCATGGTGCCTTTGTACTTGTCTTCCAGCTCCAGTATTTGCAGGAAATCGATCATATGGTTTTTACTGCCATCTGTGTTTCGGTCTATTCTACGGGTGATAAAAGAAAGCTCTCCTGAGGCCAGGCGTATCATATTTACAGGTACCGTATCTATTGCAAAAAGAGCAGCCAGCCGCATAGACAGGTGTTCATTTTCAGGCATTTGGGGGTATGGAGATGTAGGAGGCTTCAGAATGTAGTTCCCGTTTAGTGCATTGAAGATGGTAAGCCTGTTCTGTTTCCCGTCTTCCAGTACCGATTTTATCCAGCCTAAAGACAGTTTCGGCTGTACGCCGGGTACGGCAACAGACAGCTCAACAGTTTCCCGGGCCAGTTTCTCTATTTCTTCTAAGGCAAAGGGCAGCTGAGGGGGCTGCTCTATACCAAAAAAGGCTTTGGAACAGGCGGGATGATAGTCAACCTGTCCGGGCTCTAAGGGTAAATAACAGCTTAAACATTTAGCTTTCATCGGGGTTAGGGATTGGATGAACACTTACAGCTCCTATACAACTTTTCCCTACAGCCAGAAGGAGCCCCATTCTGTCGTTTTTGTTGATACGCCAGCTTTCTATCGTGATATTCAGTAACCACCCTTCGGGGATCAGTCCATCGAAGAAGGGAAACAGCCTGCTGCTGCGGTAAATTTGTTTGCTGACGGGCATTTGAAATGTAATAAACTGCTTCGGGTAATTTTGAATATAGGCTTCATGGTAAGAAAAAGTATATTCGCCATCGTCTGTTTCCACCAGGCGACCGGCCTCTATATCCTTGTATTTAATTATTGCCTGTCTCATAGTTGTGTTCTTTTACGGGTCCCAAAGTATGTCCGAACATTAACAGAACCTGGTTCACTTTAGATAAACTCAGGTTATTTTTTCCCTGTTCTATTTTTCGGATAACCGTTAATGCTACTCCTGCTCTTTCTGCAAACTCCTCCTGTGTCAGGTTGAGTTGTTTCCTCCGTTTTTTGACAAATTCAGCAATGGAAACCATTTTATATGTTTTTGGATATAAAAGTAGCGATTTTCTTTAAATTATATGCTTTTGGATATATTTTTATTTATATGAGATGTATTATATGCATTTGCATATACTATCGGGTTTTATACAATAGTATATGCAAATGCATATAAATTAATCCGGCAACGCAAATGCCACATAACTATCGCCCTTTTTGGTGCCCAGCTTGGTACCGCCGGCGGCAATTACGATGTATTGCTTACCGTTGATCTCGTACGTGGCCGGGGTAGCAAACCCGGGCGCCGGCAGCTCGGCCTGCCACAAAAGGCGGCCGGTATTTTTGTCAAATGCCCGGAACATGCCGTCTTTGGAGGCGGCAATGAACAGCAGCCCGCTTTGGGTTACAACAGGACCGCCGTAGTTTTCGGTTCCTGTGGGCGGAATTCCTTTTTCCGTCAGCTCTTTGAACTCGCCTAGCGGAATCTGCCATTTGTGTTTCCCGGTGTTCAGGTCAATGGCGGTAAGCGTACCCCAGGGCGGGCTGATGGCCGGGTAGCCCTCACTGTTCAGGAATTTATGGTACCCGTTGAATTTATACGGCACGTAGGGTTTTTTGGAGGCAGGTTTTGCCGGATTCCCGCTAACTTCTTTCTTCTCTTCCCCGAATATAAAAGCGACCACCGCCTCTTTTTCAGCTGCCGATATCGCTGAAAAGCCCGGCATCATGCCCTTGCCGTTGCTGATGAGCTTCAGTACTTCGGGGCGCTTCATCCGGTTGCTGATGTTGAGCAGCGAGGGGTATCCGCTGGCGGGGTTACCTTGCAGGTCTTTGCCGTGGCAGGCGGCGCAGAGGGTTACATAGGTTTTCTCGCCCGGGCTTAAATGGGCAAGCTCATCTTCTTTGGGGGTATCGCTCAGGCTGAACAACCAGGCCATTTCATTGGCATTGACATACAAAACCCCTTCTTTATCAGCAGCGGCACCGCCCCATTCTGCTCCGCCGTCGGCTCCGGGAAAGAGCAGGGAAGGCGTCTTGCTGAGGGGAACAAAGGCCCCTTTGATGGCCGAACGGTAGGTGGCCAGTACGCTGTCGTAATTGGCCGAACGGGTATTCAGGTCGGCTTCGGTAATCTGCTGGCGGGCAAACGGAAGCGGTAAACGGGGAACCGGCTGGGTAGGCCAGGCTTCTTCGCCTTCCATGACCGATGCGGGCACCGGCATTTCATCGATAGGAAATACCGGTTCACCGCTAACCCGGTCAAACATAAATACATGACCTGATTTGGTTACCTGGGCCACCACGTCTGTTTTTTTGCCGTTCTTCCGGATGGTGAGAAGGTTGGGCGGCGCAGGCAGGTCCCTGTCCCAGATATCGTGATGCACAAACTGGTAATGCCATTTGCGTTTGCCGGTGCGGGCATCCAGGGCCAGCAGGCAGTTGGCGAAAAGATTGCTGCCTTTGCGGTTTCCGCCGTAAAAGTCAAACCCGGCAGAACCGGTAGGAACATACACTATGCCGCGCTTCCGGTCAACGGCCATGCCGGCCCAGTTATTGGCAGCACCGATTTCGGTATTCTTCCAGGCATCTTCGGGCCAGGTGTCGTGCCCGAACTCACCCGGATGCGGAATGGTATGAAACACCCAGTCGGTTTTCCCGGTGATCACATTAAAGGCCTGTATATAGCCCGGTGCAGCATCAGCACCCTCGGATACCCGCAGCGGCATGATAATTTTATCTTCAAACAGGGTACCCGGCGTGGTAGATATGACAAATTTATCCTGCGCGTTTTCGCCCAGTCCCGACTTCAGGCTTACCCGCCCCTCTTCTCCGAAAGAGGTTATCTTCTCGCCGGTTTCCGCATTGACGGCATAGAGCCACTCGCCGAAAGAGTACATCAGCCGCGCCGGGTGCTTCTCCTTGTCGCCGGCCCAATAGGTAATCCCGCGGTTATTGCTAAAGACCGATTTCTCGGAGCCGCCCCAGAACTTCCAGAGCTCTTTACCGGTGGCGGCATCCACCGCAAACAGGCCGTTAGATGCGGTTACACCGTACAATATGCCGTTTACCACGATGGGGTTACACTGAATCTGTCCGGTATCCAGCGTGTGGTATTCCCAGGCTACGGTCAGGTTTTTTACATTTTCAGGGGTGATCTGCTCAAGCGAAGAGTAATGGTTGCGGTCGGGCCCTCCGAGGTATTCCGACCAGCCGCCGGAATCGTACTCCTGCTGTGACGAGCAACTCCATAAAACGGCGGCCAGGACAGCGCCGCCTAGTACTTTTAAACGGGTAGTATTGATCATTGTCATTGAGTTTATGGGTGAAAATTTTTCCGGGCTTCCCGCAGGAAACCCGGAAAAATTAGTTTAGTACCCGGGGTTTTGTTTAAGCGTGGGCACTCCGCCTACCATGCTCTGGGTAATGGCATAGTCGGGAATAGGCTGGTACTCGCTTTTGTTGGGCGTAAACCTCACTCCGGCAAACAGGGATACCCGCCGCTGGCTTTCTTTGGGGAGATACTCCTGGTTGATCACCTTATCGGCTATGCCCCAGCGCACGAGATCAAAAAAGCGGTGGCCCTCCATTCCCAGCTCCAGCCTTCTTTCAAACCGCACGGCCGTACGGGCCGCCTCCTGGCTGGCAAAGGCATCGTACGGCTTTACGAGGTAATTGGCCGCATTTTTGGTGCCGTCTGCGCTTTTTATGGGTGAATTTGCCGCCCGGGCCCGCACTAAGTTAATATATTCCCGGGCTTTTTCCAGGCTGCCGGCCTCTATTTCGCATTCCGCCGCCATCAGCAGCAGGTCGGCGTACCGCATGATCTGGTATTTCAGTGAGCTGGCAATGTACCAGGAAGAGCGTACGGCTTTGCCGCTGTTAAATTCTTCTTTGGAGAAAACGTGCTTCTTGCCGGCATAAGGGCCGCCATTGGTGATGCTTTCGCCGGGAGGTGCCGTAAAGGCCACATCGTTGATCACGCCCCAGTCATGAAACGGGATCCCGCGGCGGCCTACCGTATAATCCAGCCTCGGATCAAGCGGCCCCTGGTACGGGGTAAACGCTTCGTTATCTCCTATGCTTTCATGAGAGGTAACATCGGTGTTGTTATAGGTATCCGGAAGCGGCAGGCCGTTATCACCGGTTCTGAAGGCATTCACGAGGTTTTGTGAGGGCCGGTAGAACCACGAATTGGTTCCGCCGGCAATACCGTTGGGGTAGCACAGCAGCATTTCAAAGAAGCCGTTGATGTTATTGGTGGCTCCGTCGCCTACCACATTCTGCACTTCAAGGATCACCTCGGCATTTCCCTGCCTGGCCAGCCTGAAATTATCACCGAAATTCGGCATCAAGGCATATTTCACACCCAGCGGATTTTTACCGTTCGCGATAACCTCGTTGAAAACAGCTTTGGCTTCGGCATATTTTTTCTGGTACAGATACGCTTTACCCAGAAAGGCGCCGGCAGCCCATTTATTGGCGTGCCCTATGCCTTTTTTCACTTCATCCAGGTTTTCGTAAGCAAACTTCAGGTCTTTTTCAATGTCCGGCCAGATATCAATGTACTTCCCGGAGGCATCGGTATTGGGTACCTTATAATCGGTTACGTTTTCATCCAGGAAAGGAACATTGCCAAAGGTTTTCTTGGCTTCAAAATGGTAAAATCCCCGCAAGAACCGGGCCTCGGCTTCAATCTGCGTTCTCACCTCAGGCGTCAGATCGGGGTCAGTAGCTGCTGCCAGCTTCTGAAGCACCAGGTTGGCTCTGCCTACGCCGTCATAGAGGGCATTCCAGCGGGTGAGTACCTGCGGGTTAGTGGTGGGCGTTGCGTATTGCATCACGTAATTCAGATCGGGCTGATCAGTGAAGCTGACTCCTGCCTTATAGGCGTCGCCTCCCAGGATGCTGCCCCAGATCCAGTTATAAGAGCCCGAAAAGCCGAGGGTACTGGCGTCGCGGCTCCCGTCGAGAGACGCGTAGGCACCGGTCAGAAATCCTTCTATACCTTTTTTGTTCAGCAGGGTGGTTTCAGAATAGACCCCCTGTGGTGTGATAGCCAGAAATTTATCTTTGCAACTGCCCAGGCCGGAAACGACCAGACCGCAGATCAGTATATTTTTTATCAAATTTTTCATCATTGTTTTTCTTTAAGGTTAGAAGGTAAGATTTAAGCCGATCAAAAATTGCCGCGGAGTAGGAAAGCCCGAGTAATCTACCCCCAGGTTCTGATCACTGCTGGCCGTCTGGTCGGTGGTATTGCCCGATACCAGCCCCAGGTCAGGATCTGCCCCGCTGTATTTGGTGAGCGTGAAGAGGTTCTGGGCCTGCAGGTATACCCTTAAATTGCTCATTTTTATTTTCTGAGCTGCTTTAAACGGTAAGGTGTACCCGATCTGTACGTTTTTGGCCCGCAGAAACGACCCGTCTTCCACGTAAAACGAAGTAGAATTACCGGTTACGAAAGACGTATAGCCGTTTTCTTCGCCTACACCTATGCGCGGGGTCTTGGCGGTTGATGCCGTTTCGGGAGTCCAGGCGTCGGTCATTTTATTCACGCTGATGCCGCCGCCCAGAACGTTCATGTAGGTAAAGAATTTGGTATAATTGAAGATCTCGCTTCCCTGGTTCCAGAACAGGAAGGTATTGAAATCAAAATCTTTGTAAACCAGGCCGATATTCATGCCCAGCTGGAAATCAGGATGGGGCGAGCCCAGCACTACCCGGTCGGCAGTGGTAATGTTCCCGTCTCCGTCTACATCGCGGTATTTCCATGTACCCACCACGGCAGGGGCTCCGTTAATTTTCGGACCGGAATTGACCTCTTCGGCCGAGTTGTAGAAACCTACAATGTCGTACCCGAAAAACGAGGAGATGGCCATGTCTTTGGTGGTGATGAGCACGTTATTCAGGCGGCCGGTGGCTACATATTGGGCCGTGTTCTCGTCGTTCAGCTTGGTCAGCTTGTTTTTGTAATGGGTAAACGACATTGACACGTCGTATTTCAGGTGATTGCTGATACGTCCCTGGTTCCCTACCTGCAGATCAATACCCCGGTTACGCATGGTACCCAGGTTGATTAGCGGCTTGTTCACAATAGGCTCCAGCCCGTTCCTGAGCGAAGGCACCAGCAGGTCGCGGGTGTTTTTCTGGTAAACGTCCACGCTGAAATTCCAGGCTCCCTGGTTGAGTGAGCCGTCCAGTCCTATGTTAATGGTTTCGGTAGTTTCCCATTTGGTTTTCTGGTTCCCCTGCGAAGCCCACCCGTACCCCTGGGTAGAACCGTTGGTTACGCCACCAATATTGTAAAAATCGGTATTGGGCGATGAGCGGTAGGTAGAGTACTGGTTAAATGCCGGTACGTTGGAAATACTGCCGATCTGTCCCCAGCCCGCACGCAGCTTCAGGTCATTTACCCAGCTCAGCTCTTTTAAAAACGGTTCGTCTGAGATCCTCCATCCTATACCGATGGCCGGGAAGTTGGCGTAGCGCACTTCAGGTCCGAAGAGAGAGGATCCGTCTCTCCGGAAGGTGGCATTGAACAGGTATTTATCTTTCCAGGTATAATCTACCCGGCCAAAATAAGAGAACAGTGAATTGGCGTACAGCACATTATTAACAGCCGTTATGTCGCCCAGTGAGCTGGGGAGCCCGGTGTTAAGCGAAATAAAGTCGGGGTCTTCCGAGTCATAATTGTTTTTGGCCGGATTGATTGATTTGCCCCGGTTTTTGATGGCTTCAGTACCGGCCAGCACTTTTACATCGTGCAGGTTATTGAAGTTCCGGTGGTAGCTGAGCGTATTACTCCAGGTCCAGCTGAGGTAGGCGCCTGCCCCCTCTTCCAGCTGCGTCACTTTGCGGGCCTCGGCTCTTTCGTATTCTTTTAAATATACCCGGTAAATATCCGAATTGTAGGCATCAATACCAATGGAAGACCGGAACACCAGCTCTTTCATCAGGGTTACATCGGCAAAGATGTTTCCGAATGTACGCAGGTTTTTGTTGGTCCAGTCTTTTCTCCGGTACAGCGTGGCTACCGGGTTATACCCCACACCGGATATCCCACCGATCAGTGAGCCTCCGAAACCGCCTTTGATGTCGTATACGGGTGTAAACGGCGTGCTGCGGTAGGCATTGGCCCAGGCGCTGGTTTCGCCGATCACCACGTTATCTCCCCTGCGGTTGTCATAAGACACCTGCACATTCTCGCCCAGGGTCAGGAAAGGGGTGGCTTTGAAGCTGGAATTCAGCCGTACGGAATACCGGTCATAGCCGGTATATTTGAAGGTACCTTCCTGGTTGAAATAATTCAGGCCCAGGGAGTAGGTAGAAGTTTCGGTGCCGCCGCTGGCATTCAGCTGATGGGTCTGGATAAGCCCGTTCTGCGACATGGCCCTGAACCAGTCGGTACCGGGGCTGGTCCTGAAAATCTGGTACGCGTTAGCATAATCGGAAATGGTGTACAGATCCGGGTTAATTCTCGGATCTGAAGCACTCACGCCTCCCCTGAAAGTATTGCTCACCACGTAGTATTCGGGTATTGAAAACGAATTGTGCTGGCCGAATACAGGGTCGATATGGGTTTCAGGAGTGGTTATCCGGAGGTAGTCTACCAGCTGGGCCGTACTCATTAATTCAGGTGTGCGGTTCAGAGGCAGGGCCTGTACACCCATGTACGTATCGTAAGAAACGACGGTTTTGTTGGGTTTCCCCTGTTTGGTAGTGATAATGATCACCCCGTTAGCGGCCCGGGCTCCGTAAATAGACGCCGATGAGGCATCTTTCAGCACCTGGATAGATTCTATATCCTGGGGATTAATGCGGGAGCCGTCAGTAGTAGGTACTCCGTCTATCACATACAGAGGGTTGTTGTTCCCGTATGATGAAAACCCCCGGATACGGATATTGGCAGAACTGCCCGGATCTCCCGTACTACTGACTGTCACTCCCGATGCTCTTCCCTGTAACTGGGTTACCAGGTTAGCTGAGGGGGTAGCGTTAAGCTCTGAAGCTTTAACAACCGACACCGCACCAATGATATCTTTTTTCTGCTGGGTGGTATAACCCGTCACCACCAGCTCAGACAATAAGCTTACTTCGGGGTACAGCCGGATATTCAGTACGTTCTGGTTTCCCACTTTGATTTCTTCTGTTTTGTACCCCACAAACCGGAAGATCAGCACGCCGTCATCCGGAACATCTATGGAAAACCGCCCGTCGCCGTCGGTAAATACGCCTTTGGTTGTGCCTTTCAGCTCAATAGTCACGCCGGCCAGCGCTTTGTTATTTTCATCTACCACGGTTCCCGTGACTGACCGGTCATTGATGATGCCCATGCCTTTTCTGACCAGGATGATCTGCCGACCCTGTACTTTGTAGTCAAGATTCATGGGTTTGAGCAGGATTTCGAGCAGATCGCCCAGCGAGCCATCCTGCATTTGCAGCGATAGCCGCCGGTGGGTGTTGACCAGCGATGTGCTGTACAGGAACCGGACGTCAGAGGCCCTTTCTATCTCGGAAAATGCCTCCTTGATTGTCAGGTTATCCAGTTTAATACTTACCGTACTGTTAAGAAAGTTCTGAGCGTTGGTCTTGGCATAAGACGCGCCGAATAACACAATAGAAAAAAGTATTTGGGTCAGGGTTATTCGCATGATTTTGAATCCAATCTCATGGACTTGTAAACTGTTTTTCATACATTTGTTTGTTTTTGTTAGGTTAAAAAATTGACAAAACACTCCCTGTCCGAGCTCGAAAGTCAGATTCAGGATTAAGGGAAAAACGGGTCAGTAGTGTGGCAGCACTGCTGACCTTTGTTATTTCCTTTCTAAGAAGAATTCGGCCTGTTTTTCATTAGAAGAATTGTTTTAAGGTTGATTATTTAATTATTATCCCGTCAGGTCTTACTTCGTATCCCGCTTCAATGGCCTTACAGATCATCTCTATCTTGTCATAAAGGGGCTCGTCTGAAAGGTGTGCTGTCAGCTTCACATTTTGCCACTTGTCTTTGTCGTAAGCAATGTTCACATTATAGGCCAGCTCAAGGTCGGCAATAATGCGGGTCAGCGGTTCATCATCAAAGTCAAACTTCATTTGCTGTACGGCATGGTTCAGCTCGGTGAGCTCACGTTTTACAATAGGCGACAGCTTCATGGTGGTTCTCTCCAGGTCTATTTTCTGGTTTTCCACCAGGTAGTTTCCATCCAGCTCTTTTGATTCCAGTATTCTCTTCTTCCGCGGATCTTTCTGGGTGATCACCTCTACCTTTCCTGATTTGACGATCACCTCTATTTTAGCGGAATTCTCGGGTGCCTTTATGGTAAAGCTGGTTCCCAGCACTTTGGTGATCAGCTCATTGGAGTAAACAAAAAACGGTTTTTGCGGATTTTTCGACACTTCAAAAAAGCCTTCGCCCGAGAGGTAAACTTCGCGCTTTTCGCGGTTGTACCCGGATATGGAGTAGCCGATGCGGCTTCCCTGGTAAAGCACCACCGAGCTCCGGTCAGGCAGGCTGATAAATACGGGATCAGGGCCGTCATTCCGGATCTCCTTATAATCTGATGGCGCTACTTCTGCAATCAGGTTTTCATAGGAAACCCGTGAGCCGGCGTTTTCGTACCGGTATATTCCCAGGAAAACCAGCAAAGCCGCTGCCATGGAACCGACAGCCCAAAGCCATTTCCTGCTGTGGTAGGCCGGCCGGAGGCTTTCCGGGCCGCTGCTGATGCGTTGCCACACTTCGGTAACTTCTGAGGGGTCTATGCTGACTTCAGGAGCTGTGGCAGCCGCTTTAACAAGCAGTGCGGCCTGGAGAATGATTTGCTGCTGCGCGGGATCAGATGCCATAGCCGACTCCCAGAAAGTATGATTTTCATTGGATCTTACCCATTGTATAAATGAGTCGTCCATCACAAGATCTTCTATTTTATAATGTTTCATAATGAACAGGGGTATAATACAATCTGAACCGGCTTTATTGATATAAAGCGGCTTTTTTCCGGTTTAACTCACTTAACGGAAAAAAAATTACAGCAGGTAGGAGCGGAGGCTGATAATGGCCCGCCGGATGATGTTGCGAACCGATTGTTCATTCATGTTCATGATAGAGGCTACTTCATCAAAGGTAAAGCCCTCGTAGTATTTCAGGCGAAGCGCCTCCTGCTGGCGGACGGTCAGCTTTTCAATTCCTTTGGAAAGCTGCCGGAGATACCGGTTTTCGGTTTCTTTTGTGATCAGGTGCTGTTCGCACGAATCAACGGCGGGCAGGTCATTTTCGGCCAGGGCTAAGGGAGTGAAAACGTCTTCCCGGCCGGTGCTCGCCTGCAACCTTCTCCTGAGCGACCTGAACAGGTAGAATTTGACGGAAGTAGTTTCGGAAAGATTGGCCCTTAGCCGCCACAAATCGGTAAACAGCTCCTGGATGGCATCTTTTACCCGCGGCCTGTCAGGTACGAAATGGTACCCGTAGCTGTACAGCACCGTAAAGAAGGCTTCATAGATATGAGAAAATGCCTTTTCATCTCCGGCGATAAAGCTTCGCCACAGTCCGGTCATTTTTTCTTCATTAATATATGAGTACCTTGCCAATACACCGCTGAATAAGTTACAAAGCTAAATAATTTATGAAAAGGTCAATGGTATTTTCTGCTTCGAAACAAAAGCGGTACCATCTCACCCCAGCACTTCGTATACTTTCAGCTCTGTAGATTTGTTTTTGACCTTCAGGGTGCCCACTTCATTGCATTCAAATGACTCGCGGATGGTCAGGTAATCGTCGTGAGCGATCAGGATCTGGCCCGGCCGGGCCGACGACTGCAGCCGCTGAGCGGTATTCACCGTATCGCCGATCACGGTATAATCGAGCCGCTTCAACGTTACAGAGCCGATATTCCCCGATACCATTTCTCCGCTTTTTATACCGGTGGCCAGCTTCGGGATAAAATCAGGCCGGCCCTCCAGGGGCTCGGATATCTTGTTGATCTCCTCCCGCACCCGCAGCGCCGCTTCAATGGCCCGGTCGAGGTGGTAATCACCCTTGAAAATGGCCATGATGGCATCGCCCATGAACTTGTCAACGATACCGTTCTGGGCAATGATCTCTTTGACCATGATGTCGAAGTACTTGTTGATCAGCTTCACCACCACATCGGGTTTTTCCTTCTCAGAAATGGCTGTAAACCCGCAGATGTCCATAAAAATGGCGGTGGCGGTGATGATTTCGTTGGAAACAATCGATTGCTCAAATTCCTGGCGCGACATAAACTTCAGCACCGAGTCATCTACGTACATGCGCAGGATATTGTTCTCCCGGATGGCATTGAAGGTTTGCCGGATCTGCTCAATGTGCCGGATGGTCTTTTCCATGGTTACCTCCAGGTCATCAAAATTTACCGGCTTGCACACAAAATCAAAAGCACCCCGGTTCATGGCCGTACGTATGTTCTCCATATCGCCGTAAGCCGACACCATCACCACTTTCACCAGCGGGTTATTTTCATTTATTTTGATCAGGAGGGTCAGGCCGTCCATCTCCGGCATATTGATGTCGCTCAGCACCAGTGAAATATCCGGGTTGGTGTCCATAACCTCCAGGGCTTCGCGGCCGTTAGCGGCAAACACAAACTCGTATTTATTTTCGCGGATCTGCTTCCGGAACTTTTGCTTGATCAGGATCTGCAGATCACTTTCATCGTCAACTACCAGGATCTTCATTTCAAAAGTTTGGTTTTCAGTTCGTTAAAATCCAGTGGTTTGGTGAGGAAATCATCGGCCCCCAGGCTCATGGCTGCGTTGCGGTTCACGTCGTCGCCGTATGCGGTGATCATCATCACCTGAGGAGGGGCTATGGGATGCGTGCCGCGGATACGGCGAAGCAGCTCCAGGCCGGTCATCCCCGGCATGTTAATGTCTGAAAGGATCAGCACCGACTCCGGGTTCCTGTCTTTGAGGTATTCGAGGGCCTCTTCACCCGAGAATACAAAAGTGAAGCTCGTTTGCCCGCTCCGTATTTCTTTCCTGAATTTTTGCAGGAACAGGTCTTTGATATCAGTCTCGTCATCCACTACCAGGATATTCATAGCCAATTATATTTAAGAAACCGGCAGGCAGATGATAAACTGCGTGCCTTCGCCTTCCTTACTTTCCAATGTGATCTCTCCCGAATGCCCCTTGGTGATAATATCGTAGCTGAGCGAAAGGCCCAGGCCCGTACCCTGCCCGGTGGGCTTTGTGGTAAAGAAAGGCTGGAATATCTTGTTTTTCAGCTCATCCGGGATCCCTGACCCATTGTCAGAGACCGTTATTTTAACGGCTTTCTCTGCCGGCAGGTTTTCGGTGGCAATGGTTACCATGGGCTTGTATCCCGGGATGTTTTCGCGGGCTTTTTTACTGACGGCGTAAAAAGCGTTGTTGCAAAGGTTGAGCAGCACCCGGCCGAGGTCCTGGGGAATGCCCTGAACCGGCGGAAGGGTAGGGTCGGCCTGTACTTTAAAGTCGGAATTAAACGATTTGTCTTTGGCCCGCAAGCCGTGGAAGCTCAGCTTAATGTATTCTTCCGCCAGGGTATTCAGGTCTATCTGCTGTCTTTCGCCCGTACTGGCCCTGGAATGTTCCAGCATGTTTTTAACAATGCCGCTGGCCCGCTTGCCGTGGTAAGAGATCTTCTGGAGATTCTGAACGAGGTCTTCGATAATGTCGGCAGAATTTTCAGGCAGCCGGGTTGCGCTGAGCTCTTCCTTCAGCTCATCGAGCAGCTCGGTGCTTACTTCTGAAAAGTTATTGACAAAGTTCAGCGGGTTTTGTATTTCATGAGCAATACCGGCGGTAAGCTCGCCCAGCGAGGCCAGCTTCTCCTGCTGGATAAGCTGGTTCTGGGTTTGCTTCAGCTCTTCCAGCGTTTCTTCCAGCTGGTTTTTTTGCTGGAGGATCTCGTTGGTTCTTTCCCTGACCAGGTCCTCCAGTGCTTCATTTTCATGAATTACCTTTTCTTTTTGCTCTTTTTCGCGCCGGAGTGTATTCAGCTGGTTCTTTGCGCTCACCCCAAATGCAAAAAGCCATACCATGGTGATCACATTGAGGAGGTCGAGGTAGTCGTCTACGGTTTTGTAGAGCGCCGGAAGGGTGTATTTGATCAGGAATACTAAAACGAAATAAATGTAATAGGGCAGGCCGGCTTTCAGGAGGCTTCCGGCCAGGATGTTCTCTCTTTCCTGGTACAATACGTAGATCAGGTACGAGAGTACAGCGATCCAGCCCGCTTCGGCAATGAATTTGAACGAGCTGCCTAAAATAATATCAGCGCTCATCAGGCACGGTACCACCAGGAAGTTGAGCACCTTCAATACATCAATATTGTTCCGGAAATACCGTGAAGTATCCAGGTTCTTGCGAATGATGTTCAGCGCAAAAAAGCAAATAAAGAAATTCAGCATCGGATTGTTCCAGCTTTAAACCGGCCACAATATAGTGAAAAACCATTAGCTAAAGGAGAAAAGATGCGGAAGTCTGCCGCTCATCTTCTCCTGAAAAGGTCTTTAAGCCGGCTGATACCGGCCGGGAACTGCTGATTATGCTACCTTCTGGATGATCACCGCACCTACCGTAATGTTGGTTCTCGGGTCAATGATAATGGCCCGGGAGTTTTCCGGGAAATTACGGCGGGTATCAAAAACAATTTCGTCAGCGGCTTTGATCCGGACCTTCCCGATATCGTTCAGCCGGATTTCTTCACCGAACAGCTGTTCCTGGGTATTTACATCGTATTTGTATTCTACCTCAGCTATTTTAATCCGGGATACTTTCGAATGGTTCTGCAGCAGGTAAACCTGGCCGGTATCCAGCGGCTTCTGGTCAAACCAGGCAATATCGGCTTCAAAGCTCCGTGCTGTTTCAGAAGGGTGGGAGGCCTGCACAATAAAGTCACCGCGCGAAATATCAACGTCATCGGCCAGGTGGAGAATAACCGACTGCCCGTTTTCTGCCGCTTCCAGGGGAGTGCGGTCCAGCTCAATGCCAGAAACCGTGCTCCTTACCCCGCTGGGCAGAATGATCACCTCATCGCCGGTACGGAGCCCTTCGCCAATCACCCGGCCGGCATAGCCGCGGTAATCGGGCAGGTCTTCCGACTGCGGCCGTACCACCCACTGCACGGGGAAACGCCAGCCCTGCGCCGGAGAAGAGGTTTCAATTTCCACATTTTCGAGGTACTCCAGCAGTCCCGGGCCGGTATACCACGGCATCCTGACAGAGGGATACACAATATTGTCTCCCTTTAAAGCAGATACGGGGATGTAATCCACCTTATCCAGCCGGAGCTTCTCAGCCAGCTGTGCGTAGTCAGCTTTGATGTTTTCGAAAACTTCGCTACTGAAATCAACCATATCCATCTTATTCACACATACCAATACCTGTTTCAGCGATAGCAGCGCGGCCAGGAACGAATGCCGTTTGGTTTGCTCGATCACCCCTTTCCGGGCATCGATAAGAATAATAATGAGGTCGGAGTTCGAGGCACCGGTCACCATGTTCCGGGTGTACTGGATGTGCCCCGGCGCGTCGGCAATGATAAACTTCCGGCTTTCCGTCTGGAAATATTTATAGGCCACGTCAATGGTGATGCCCTGCTCGCGTTCGGCTTTCAGGCCGTCGGTCAGGATGGCCAGGTCTACAGTACCGTCGTCGTTCTTACGGTTGGCCCTCTGGATGGCCTCCAGCTGGTCGTCCAGGATGGAGTTGGTATCGTACAGCAGCCGGCCGATCAGGGTGCTTTTCCCGTCATCGACAGATCCGGCGGTGATGAATTTTAATATCTGCATAAAAGTTTTTTAGTTTTGAGAAAATAGTTAAAAGTTAAAAACTAAAAGTTAAAAACTAAAAGTTAAAAGTTTCGGAATCATTCCTTTATATACTTATGTACCTTAATTTTTAGTTTTTAACTTTTAACTTTTCACTTTCAAAAGTATCCCTGTTTCTTCCGTTCCTCCATGGCCGCTTCCGAAACCTTATCGTCCATACGGGCGCCCCGTTCACTCACGGTAGAGGCCTTGATCTCGGCAATGATGTCGTCTAACGCTACCGCCACACTGTCTACGGCAGCCGTACAGGTCATGTCACCAACGGTACGGAAGCGAACCGACTTGAAATCGGTGATATCTTCGTGGTCTACCTGGAGAAAAGGAGCCGCCGCCATCCACTGGCCGTTACGCAGCACCACTTCTCTTTCGTGGCTGAAGTAAATGGAAGGAAGCGCAATGTTTTCCCGTTTGATATAGTTCCATACATCCAGCTCGGTCCAGTTGGAGATCGGGAATACCCGTACATTTTCACCCTTGTGGATCTTGCCGTTAAAGATGTTCCAGAGCTCCGGCCGCTGGCGTTTGGGATCCCACTGGCCAAATTCGTCGCGAACCGAAAAGATCCGCTCTTTGGCGCGGGCTTTTTCTTCGTCTCTGCGGGCACCGCCAATGCAGGCGTCAAAACCGTACTTCTCAATGGTATCCAGCAGGGTAACCGTTTGCAGGGTATTGCGGCTGGCATTTTTTCCTTTCTGCTCTACGGCTTTTCCCTGGTCAATGCTTTCCTGCACATAGCCCACAATCAGCTTTTCACCGGTATTTTCAATCAGCCAGTCGCGGTACTGAATGGTTTCCGGGAAATTGTGCCCGGTATCAATATGTACCAGGGGAAAAGGAAATTTACCCGGACGAAACGCTTTTTGGGCCAGGTGTACCAGGGTGATCGAGTCTTTCCCCCCGGAGAACAGCAGGGCCGGCTTTTCAAATTGGCCCGCCACCTCCCGCAGAATATAAATGGCCTCAGCTTCCAAATGATCTAAATAATCCATCCTAATTTGTTGTTCTATGTAAACCACATTCTTTTTTGCTCTTGTCCTCCCACCACCATCGTCCGGCCCTGAAGTCTTCGCCGGGTTGAATGGCCCGGGTGCAGGGCTGGCATCCGATGCTCGGAAAACCTTTGTCGTGCAGGGAGTTGTAAGGAATATGATTCTGTTTTAAAAAATCTTCCACGTCTGCCAGGGTCCAGTAGAAAAGCGGGTGAATCTTGACAATCCGGTTTGCCTCATCCCATTCCACGCGGGTCATGTCTTCGCGGTTAGCCGATTGGTCGGCCCGGATGCCCGTGATCCATACCTTGTAGCCCTGTATAGCCCGCTTAAGCGGTTCAATCTTGCGGATATAGCAGCATTCTTTGCGGTCTTCCACACTGTTATAAAAGCTGGAAGGCCCCTTTTCGGAGACCATTTTCTCTACGGCCCCGGTATCCGGGTAATAGGCCTTGATGGGCAGCCCGTATTTTTCCAGTGTACGGTTCCAGACTTTGTACGTTTCAGGAAAGAGACGGCCGGTTTCCAGGGTGAAAATATCAATTTCAGCACCCGCTTCTTCCAGCAGGTGCGTGATCACCTGGTCTTCTATGCCGAATGAAGTTGAAAACACCGCTTCCCGGCCAAAGTTTTGGGCAATGTACCGGATAACCGCCGCTGCTTCCAGTCCTTCCGTATCTTTTTTAATCTGCTCTGTCATGAATAAAACCGCGGGTATGCGCATTCAGCGTTTCTACCTTTTCCTTAAAATCGCCTTTCAACCGGTTCCGATATTCGTGCATCAATTGCAAAGTCTCATCAATTTCTTCCGGAAGAATGTCGTTAAAAAACTCTTTCAGCCGTTTGGCCATGGTAGGCGACTTCCCGTTGGTTGATATACCCAGCTTCAGGCTTCCCTTTTGTACTACAGCCCCCAGGTAAAAGTCGCACAATGCCGGCTTATCGGCCACATTCAGGAGAATATGTCTTTCTCTTGCAAAGGTACGGATTCTCTCATTCAGCCCCGCATTATTGGTGGCTAAAATCACCAGGTCTTTGTGATCCAGGTCGCTTTCCTCAAACTCCTTCCGCAATAGGCTGACCGTACTATGCTGCGCTATAAACGCCCGGGTTTCTTCTTCAATTTCCCGGGCCACCACATCCACCCTGGCCCGGGGCGAATTTTTCAGGATGGCCTGGAGTTTTTCCAGTCCTACAGGGCCGGCACCCACCAGCAGAGTCCGGATCTCGTGCATTTTCAGGAATATGGGAAACAGCTCATTCATGCGTATATATACTCGGTACCTCGTGTTGAGTACTTAATTCGGTGTTTAGGTTGCTGACCAGCGCGTTGAACTCATGGTGCCTGGACACTACTTCTCCCAGGATGATGATGGCCGGTACTCCCAGCAGGTTGTTTTCCGCCTGTTCCTCAATGGTGTCTACGGTGCCCAGCGCTATTCTTTCGTTGGGCAGTGAACCGTTCTGGATCAGGGCAATGGGCAGATCTCCTTTACCGTGCGCACGGTATAGCTCCGCAATCTGCTTCAGCCTGGCAAAACCCATCAAAACCACTACGGTGGCATTGGTTTTTACCGCAGAATATAGGTCTTCTGACAGGTGTCCTTCCTTGGTAGAGCCGGTGATCACCCAGAAGCTTTCGCTGATGCCCCGGTAGGTCAGCGGGATCTGCTGCAAAGCGGTAAGCCCGGTAGACGAGGAAATACCGGGTACAACGGCCGTTTCAATGCCGTGCCCGCGTACAAAATCGATTTCTTCCCCGCCACGGCCGAAAACAAAAGGGTCGCCGCCTTTCAGCCTGACCACGTGGCCGTGTGTAAGGGCATAATCCACCATTAGCTGGTTAATATTCTCCTGTTTGGTAGAAAGCCGCTCGGCACGTTTTCCCACATATATTTTTACACACATAGGTTTTGCATATTCCAGGAGGTCCTCATTGACCAGGGCGTCGTACAGGATTACATCCGCCTCGCGGATGGCTTTGATCCCTTTCAGGGTGATCAGATCCGGATCTCCGGGTCCTGCGCCTACTAGTGTTACGTACGGTTTCATATTTTTGTTTTCCCGGATTGTAGCCGGGGTGTTTGTCTGCTTTTCCCCGGATTGCATCCGGGGTTATGTATGTTGGACTCCTACGGAGTCTGGTATGCGTTAATTTGCAGGAAACCTGCCTGGTATTCACTCGAAACTCTCTACTCGGAACTTTCCACTCGGAACTCTCTACTAACTATTCACTACCCGTATCTCCTCCCGCTTTTCAGCTGCCTCCAGGTGAAATGCCGTGGCCTGCAGCAGGAAAACCTCCGCAAATTCTTTGGAAGGTTCGTATTTATTGATCTGCAGAACCCGGTCGCTGAAATTGACAGGGAATGAAAAGGTGCCGTCTTCCACAAAGTGTTTGTCAAACTCCTGGATCACCATGATCTGGGTACGGGTACTGATGCCTTTGTCGAGCAGCAGCGCCTTGGCGGTCCAGAGAAACGTGTTATACGAATGATAAATGGAATCGGCGTATAAGCCTTTATCCAGTGCCTCCCGGGCCCAATCCAGCTTTTCTTCGGCTTCAATGAGCAGGGTGGCCACCAGGTCAATGATCACGCCGGCGCATTCTCCCACCCCGATAGCCGTGGCGTACGTTCCTTCATGGCCCCAGTCAATATATTCATCTTCGGTGAGGGTGGAGGTATCGGCCAGGGGCTTCAGCAGCTGATAGAAATGGTCTTTGGTGCGGCGGTCGTAATAATCGTGAAAGCTCTCGTCGGTTACCTTGTTCAGCTTGTAATCCTGCAGGATATAATCTACTACCTGCAGTACCCGTTTTGTGGGTACTTTGGTGATGCGCTCGGCCACGCGGCCTACCCCGTTACCCACGGTGCCTCCGCCCAGCATAACCTGTGCGGCAGGAATCACTTTCCCGTCTACTTTGCTTGAGCTGCCGTGGAAGCCGATATGCGCCAGGCCATGCTGTCCGCAGGAGTTCATACAGCCCGAGATCTTGATCTTAAGGTCGGTTTCCGTAACAAAATCAGAATGGAACTCGTAGATATACTGTTCCAGCACCCGTGCCATTTCGGTAGAGTTGGAAATGCCGAGGTTGCAGGTATCCGTACCGGGACAAGTGGTAACATCGGCCGTGCTGTTGTGGCCGGGCCGGGCAAAGCCCAATTCGGCCAGCAGGTTATAAATGTGGGGAAGCGATTCTTCCCGGGCATATTTAAACAACAGGTTCTGGTCCTGGGTGATCCGGATATCGTCAGCAATATGCCGGCGTACTCCGGCTACCAGCTTTCGGGCCTTATCGGTCGGGATATCGCCGGTCAGCACTTTTACATATACCCCGAAATATCCTTTCTGCTTCTGTTCAAATACATTGGTTCTCCTCCAGAGGGCGTAGGCCCCGGCATCGACCGGTGCTACCGGCTCCACGGGCTCTGAAGGAGGTTCGGGTTGGCTTATTTTATCGGGGTTAAAATGAAAGACCTTGTTCTTTACTGCTGTTTTTTCCTCTTCTATAAGGCGGAGAACTTCTTTAAGGCCTTTACCCTGGATCAGGTATTTGAAACGGGCTTTGTTCCGGTTTGTTCGCTCGCCATAACGGTCAAACACCCGGATGCCCGCTTCCACTAAAGGGATGATCTCTTCTTCCGCCAGGAAATCAAAGACCTCGTAGGCCAGCATAGGCTGTGCGCCCAGTCCGCCGCCCATCATCACTTTAAAGCCGCGTTTTTCACGGCCGTTTATGTGTTTTATTTTAGGGATAAATCCGAAATCGTTTCCATACGAAAAGGCAGTGTCTTTTTCGCTGGAAGAAAAAGCAATTTTAAACTTTCTCCCCATTTCCGCGCATATGGGGTTGCGTACAAAATATTCGAAAGTGGTTTGGGCATACGATGAAACATCAAACGGCTCATCGGGATCAATGCCGGCGGCGGGCGAGGCGGTGACATTCCTGACCGTATTTCCACAGGCTTCGCGGAGGGTCATGTCGTCTTCGGCCAGCCGGGCCCAGAGTTCGGGGGTCCTGTCGAGACTCACATAGTGGATCTGGATGTCCTGGCGGGTGGTCAGGTGCAGGTTCCGGCTGGCATACTCGTCAGAAATATCGGCAATTTTCAGAACCTGGTTAAATGTAATTCTGCCAAAAGGCAGCTTGATGCGCACCATCTGAACACCGGGCTGACGCTGCCCGTATATTCCGCGGGCCAGTCGCAGGGAACGGAATTTCTCATCAGGCATCTTTCCTCCCCGGAATTCCCTGATCTTTCTTTCCAGCTCGATGATTTCCCGTTCCACAACGGGGTTTTCTAGTTCGGTACGGAAACTCTGCATCTTTTTGTATTCAATTAGTAAACTGACCCGGCCTTGCTGCCCAAAGGCAGGATTGAGCCAACAAAAATAAATACAAAAATCTACTATACTAATATAGTCTATAGATTTAGTAGGAAAATATAAGAGATACTTGGAAAAGTGAAAATTTCATACACCCGAAACGGTGTTCTACGGCGATTACCGGGTGAAAAATTATCTGCAGATAAGTTTTTCTCAAAAAAATACCGGATACCCTTGCCTTTATTTTTTTCCGGTTTACCTTCGTTGACACTTAAATCGCATGGACTTATGAAAACCCACATCTTTCAACTCTCTTTTTTGGTATTGTTCTACGTTATTTGTGCTGCACTTTTTATTTCCTGTAATGTTTTAAACAGTCAGACAGATGCCCGGTTATCCCCTGTTTCGTACCGGTTGGATGCCAACGAAAAAGCCAGGGTCTCGTACGAGGCAGAAACCGTAACCGTTACCCGGTACGACGGCGATATACCTGAACCGCTCAGGGAACAGTATGCGCTCCGTTTAATACCCGCCATCAGCCGAAGCCGGGTTGAAGTAAGCATTGACAAAGCCGGGCAGACCCGCTGGGTCATTGAAGACGTGGAGCCCGGGCGGAAAATCCCCGACGGCAAGCACAATGTTCCGCCGGATCTTTCCCCGAAAGTGAAAAAAACGGTCATTCATGACCAACGGGCCGACTTTTACGATGCCGCCGGAAAGCTGATCAGAACCGGCCGGATGGATATGCTGGACATGACAGAGATCAACGGTTTTTTGAAATACGCCGGCAGGGGGGAGGAAGACATGGCGGAAAGAATAGCCCGGGCCCGGAAAAACGGGAGTCATATCCGCGAGCACCCCAACGGAAACCTCACGATACAAACCTGGAAAACGCTCACCGATTTCTACCGGCGGGACGGCTCCGGTCCTGCTGTGGAAGTGACGCCCGAAAAAGTGGAGATCCGCGAGCTGGTAGATACAAAAAACAACCTGATTGTTGCCACGGCCCTGTACAACCAGTCGGGTGAAGCCCTGGAAGAAACCCGTTTGAAATACAGGGACGGCACCCGCGAGCTGCAGCATATTCACAGTGTTTCCACCGTTACCGACCGCAACCGGGTCAAAGTGAAAAATATCACGGACACCTATTTTGACTACCTTCATGTAATGATTTCTGACAACTAAAAATTCACTCATATGAAAAAATACCTTCTGTGTTTTCTCGGATGCCTTGTCGCAATAAGCATGGCGTCGGCCCAATCAACCCGCCCTGTACACTGGGTACACGGCCTGAACGGAAGCAGCACTACCTGGAATTTTCACAAATCCTATTTTGAATCGGCACGCCGTATTGACGGACCGGCCTCTTATAACTCCACCGGTTTAACGAACCTCGGATTGGTCTCTTACTCCAATGCGGTCCGGTCAGCTATGATACCGAATGCCAATGCCATTGCTATAGGGCACAGCATGGGCGGAGTAACAGTCAGGGATATTGCCCGGTACGATGCCGTTAACTCTACCACCACATTCGGCGGCTTTATAGCTGCCGGGGCTCCCTTAACAGGAGCAAAAATACTCAACAGCATCTCCAACGGTTCTGCTGAAAATTTTATTCTGAACGGGGTAGATGAAATTGTCAGGGGGCCGGCAACTGCATTGGGGCTATACAATTTTTTTGTGGCCGGAGAGCCCGTTATCTCCTCAGTATTGCTGATCAAGAGCATCCGGAAAGGCATCCTCAAATTTTTCCTGAGCAGTTTTGACTTCCCTTTAAATGATACCCATGCCGGAAGCGCCTTTGGTGTACAAACCTTTGATGACTTAAAGGAAAACAGCGCCTATATGAATGCCGTCAATACTTTTTCCGGGCCATACAAGGACAGGCTGTTTATTTATGGCAATGAAAGCAGCCCGATTCACTGGCGGCTGGCATCTTCCACGTTGAAAAGCGGGAGCGGCGCCTCATGGACTTCAACCGATGATGAATACTTGGTGAACCTGGCGTCTAACTTCAGGTCGATTTACAATACCCAGAATACGCTTAACATTGCCGCTGCTATACTGGCGTATTCCACCTTCAACTTTGGAGTAGGGGCCGGGCATACCTATATGGCCTCCCAATGGAGAAAAGGAAGAGACTGGCTCGACATGTCGGAATCGTACTGGGCGGGGCTGATCGGTGCGCACGGCACCACCTACTACGCAGGTATGATAGATACCTATGAAGACCAATGCGATATGCCCCGGTTTGAAGAGTGCTTCGGCAACGGAGATGATCCCGTAACTGTTGACTGTGAAGACTGTACGGTAGTGCCGGTAACCTATGCCGTGTGGATACCCACTCAAACCGGTAGCGACGGACTGGTGGCGGTGTACTCCCAGCTGGCTGAAGGAACCCCCTGGGCGGTAGCCTCGGGCAGAACATACCAGGCCGTAAATGTCAATCACATGGAAATGCGCGGGCATACCCATATGACGGCAGAGCTGTCCCACTGTTTTGACAGGCTTGATTTTTTCTCTACTCCGTTATGGTAAGAAGAATTCTGTATTGGGTACTGGTAGCGGGGTGTCTTTCCTGCAAAGAAAAACCGGGGGATGAATTTTATCCGGATGGCGTGTTATTGAGCAAAGAACCCGCCTGGAAAACGCAGGTATCGGTTAACTCCTTCCTGGCTCAGGGGATAGATATTCCGCCTACCTTATACAATGACGGAGCGGTCATGGCCTGTGCAACCGGGTTTGAGCCTGTGGCAGGCTCCGGTTTGAGCAGGCCGGGGCTCCTGATGCTGGATGTTCTGACCGGCAAGGTCAGGTGGAAATGGGACGATTACATGTATGACAGGGAAAGCTTATTCCTGACCGGCAGGTATACATTCAATGACCGGATGGTTTTTCATAATGGCCCTCGTACATACTGCATCAATCTGTCTACCGGTAAAACAGAATGGAAAAAATGGAAAGCAGACAGCGTCAATACATTAAATCCCGGTCTCATTTCAGGTATAGGTCACCGGTACTTCTTCTCGGCCATAGCGATAAAAAGCGGGGATGAAGATTACCCGCTCAACAAGTTGTACGAGGGTAACATTTTAAATGCTGTTGGGGAGGTGGAAGTCGTAAATCCACAGCTTCCGAAAGAGTATTTCGGTGTGACCCCTATTCCGGCAGGGGCAACATTTTTCTGCCCCACCGTTCTGGACGGTGACACGGTCATTGCGGTAGCCTACCAGGTACCTGCGGCAGATGCGCAGTACAATGTTATTAAAAGCGCATTCGGCTTGTATAACCTTAATAAGAAAGAATGGATATACAAAGACCGGATGCTCCTGGAGGCCCAGCGGGGCGGTGTGGTAGACTGGTGCCCGGTGATTTACGGGGAAAAGATTTATTGGAACGCCAACCGGGATATTGTCTGTAATGACCTGCGTACGGGTAGGGAGATATGGAGGAAGGCCTTTCGGCAGGATTTTCTTTTTACCCCGCTCATCATAGCAGAAAATAAGGTCATTGCCAACAATGAAGATACCTGGCTGTATGCCCTGGATATAAACACCGGGGCGGAATTATGGAAGACGCCGTCTGCCGGTACCAGCTCGCACCTGGTATACCTCGATGGCTACGTGTATTACATCGGCGGGGGAGACGGCTTTCTTCATGCCGTAGATATATCGAACGGAAAAACGGTCTGGAGGCTTAGATCGCCCGATCTTAAAGCAGACAGCCGGGCCCATTTTTCGGGTGGGATATCCGGTGTACCGGCAAAAAACGGGAAAAAGGGGCGTATCCTGGCCGGTACCGGCCGGCATGTATACGGTTATGAAGCTATCCGTTAAAAAAATGGCAGGCCTCCGTATGGAAGCCTGCCGGCATTTAAAAGAAAGGGTTATTTAGTTAGAATGAATAACGCAGTGTGACGCCGTAGGTCCTGGGATCTCCCAATATACCGGCATACTGGCCGTAACTGCCGGGAGCGGCCAGAAGCTGCTCATAGTAATCGGTATTGGTCAGGTTCCTGCTCCAGAGGAAAAAGGTGATCCCGTTGGAAGCACGGAATCCCGCTCTCGCATTCAGCAGCGCATAACCGTTGATATTCAGGTAGCGCGAAGGAGAGGGGCTGGACGAGAAATCAGACCGGTAAAATACATCGGCTCCCAGGAAATAATTGCCCCTGAGCTGGATCAGACTGCCTTTCCGGGCTACCTCTGCGCCCAGCGATCCCGACCATTTCGAGATGCCGGGAAGCTCTCCGCCGGAAATATCTTTGAATGCCTGGGCTCCGCCCACCTCTTCAAGAGGTACGGGCGCATTGGTAAATTTCAGGTATTTGCCATCGGTATAGGCCAGGGCTGCATTCAGGCGAAGCGAGTTGCCCACCGACAGGTTGCCGTCTACTTCCACGCCGCGCACCCGTACCTTTTCAGCGTTGGCCAGGTAACCCCGGTTTACACCGGGTTCAGGGGTTTGAACCTGGGTCTGGAAATCGCGGATGTCGGTCTGGTACACGGTAAAGTTAAGAACGGCATTTTTCCCGGGGTTGGTTTTAATGCCCAGCTCTTTGTGGTTAACCGCTTCGGGCTTTACCTGGGCCAGATCCAGCAGCACCTCTCCGTTGGCAGTGGGCAGGCCACCCACGTTTACGCCCACAGGCTTGTAGCTCACAGAATAGGTAGCAAAGCCGTTCACTTTGGGGCTGAACCTGTATTGCAAAGACAGCTGGCCGGAGAAATTGCCTTCTACGGCATCGGTATCGAACGACTGGTCGCTGTATACCCCGTTTTTGAGAGCCAGCAGGGCAGGGTCGCTTGTTTCCAGTCCGCCGTAGCGCTTACGGTCATAATTTACAATTTTTTTGTCATAATTATACCTCAGGCCCGGCAATACATGGAGCTTAGGCACAACCTCCCAGTCGATCTGCGTATACGCTGCCAGCCCTGTGCTCCTGATGCCGTAAACGGTGCGGATGCCATAGTGGTCAAACAGGCCGGGGGTGGCCCATAACGGGCTGGTAGAACTTTGGGCAAAACGCCACTGGGCCGATCCCGCCTCTTCGGTATGCACGGGGTCGGTCTGCAAATCCTGCCATAGTCCGAAAAGCCCGATCACCCCGCTGACCTTTTCGCCTACCCGGCCTGAATACCTGAACTCCTGCGACCATTGGTCATGGATGGAGTTACCGGCAGAAATGGTAAACACCGGCAGGCCGGTATAATCCCTGTCGTTCAGCGGTACCCATTTCCAGTAACGGTAAGCCGTGGTAGAGGTGAGGGTTCCGTTCCCGATTTTAACGTCGGCATTCAGAGAAACGCCGCCCAGCTGGTTATCGGCTTTCGACCGCGTATCCAGGTCTACCTTTCTTTCAAAGGCACTTTTGTAGGGAATCTCGTAACCCAGGTCTTTGATAATAGCGTCAAATTGCCTGTATGCAGGTCTTTGTGTAGTAACCACCCCGGCAATTCCCCAGCCATAGCCGTCGGGCTTCTGATCGGTAAGATCGCCGGCCAGGACAATTTTGACCTGCTCGGAAGGGGTGTAAAGCAGCTGTCCCCTTACTCCCAGGTTGTTAATATCGTTGATATAAGAATCGCTGGCCAGGTTATAAATTGTACCGTTTCTTTGGGTACCGGAAAAAGAGATCCGGGCTGCCAGGTTTTTGGTCAGCGGACCGGTCAGCGAGGTTTTGGCCTGCAGGTATCCGTAATTTCCGTAACTTACCTCAAACGTTCCCCCCGGCCTGAATTCGGGCAGGCGGGAGGTAATATTGAATGCACCTGAAGTGGTGTTCTTTCCGAAGAGCGTACCTTGCGGACCCCTGAGCACTTCCACCTGCTCTATATCAATGAAATCAAGCGCGGTGGCGGCAGGCCGGGCCAGGTAAACGCCGTCAAGGTAAAAACCCACTCCCGGGTCGATTCCGTCATTGGTCAGACCGTAGGTAGAGCCCAGGCCCCGGATGTTTAACGTAGTGTTCCGGGGGTTTGAGGCATAAAGCTGTACCGTAGGAACCAGCTCCTTCAACCGGTTGACATTAAAGGCTCCGGCATCTTCAATGGCTACTCCTCGCACAATAGAGATGGGAATAGGCACTTCCTGGATTTTTTCGGTACGCCGCCGCGAAGTAACCACCAGCTCCTGGAGAGAAGATTCCGAAGGCGTGAGCTCAATTGTTAAATGGTTTGATTCCGCGAGAAATTCCAGGGTTTTATACCCTACAGACCGTACCACCAGCGTAAAAGGGAGAGTTTGCCCGGTAGTGAGGCTGAACTCACCGTTTATATCCGTAATGGCACCGTTGGTGGTTCCGCGAATGGTTACACTGGCTCCCGTTACAGGTTCTTTGGATACTTTGTCCCTGATAACTCCTTTTACCTGCGCATTGATCAGAGGCGTGTTCTGCCCATGGCTCAGGTAGGGAACCAGAGTCGACAGGAATAGAAAGACGAGTTTTTTCATAAGAATTGGTTTTTGATTATGTATAATTATATATAATCTATAGATTAAATATACTATGAAATAATAAAATTGCCTGCTCCCGGCAACTTCCCTCAAAACAAAAACACGAAACCACAAGCCACCTCTTACCCGCTTACAGTATTCCCAGGGCCAGCAGGAAAGTCCGCAGGCTGGTAATGATGATCACAGTGCCTACAAAGATAAACATGGGTTTGACCGGTATTTTCCGCACCATGAAGGCTGCAATGGGAGCTGCAATCACTCCGCCGAGGATAAGTCCGAGGATGATCTGCCAGTGACCAAAGCCCATGACGAAAATAAAGGTCAGGGAGCTGGCAAAGGAGACGAAAAACTCGGTCAGGTTTACAGATCCTATGGTGTACACCGGGTTCCGGCCATTGGCTATGAGGGTTGAGCTCACAATAGGCCCCCACCCGCCGCCGCCGATCGAGTCAAGGAACCCACCTGCACCGGCCAGCAGCCCCAAACGCTTGATGGGTCTCTTTTTTTGTTTTTTTGCCGCTACTTTCAGGATGATCCTGATGCCGAGATAAAGCGTATATGCCGCTACAACAGGCCGTATATAATTGTTGTAATCTTCCAGTGAAGATACGAGGTAGGCCCCTACAATGGCGCCAAGCACACCCGGCAGCAGCAGGTAACGGAAAAGCCTTTTGTTTACATTACCGAATGTCAGGTGACTGAGCCCTGAGACACCGCTGGTGAAAATTTCGGAGGCGTGCACACTGGCACTGGCGGCAGCAGGATTGAGCCCTGTAGCCATCAGGAAGCTCGTGGCGCTCACCCCGTAAGCCATTCCCAGCGAACCGTCGATCATCTGGGCTATAAAGCCGGCAGCCATATAAATGAGAATACTGCTGTCCAGCGAATCCCATAAATTGACCAGGTGCCCCTTGAACCACAAAACAGGAAAGAAGCTAAAGAGAATATGCCCGGCTATCATCCAGCCGATGATGCTTAGAAGCTGAAATATCCGGTTTTTCCAAATCACCTTGCTGTTCCGGTGCATAGGGTATGTTTTGTAATTGTGGGGCAAGTTTACAACATAAACTTTTAAAGTCTACTAAAATTGTAGACTTTATTGAAAAAATTATAGGAGAACTATGAATTGTTTTATTACCATAAGCGGAGAGCCGGGATCTCCCGGTTTTTCTGCAGATGACCGCACAGCGTAAACCCCGATAGCTTACCGCTGAAGGGGCATAGCTTATTGTATACCACCTTCTGCTGCCGGCATATCCGGGTTGAACCCGTTTTCGGTATGTTTCTTCCGGCCCAAATTGTAGCGCAGGTTAAACCCGAAACGGCGGGAGTCGCGGTACTGGAAACCCCTGGCAACCATGCTCCCCTGGTTTATCCTGAAATTGAATTTGTTGGTAAACAGTACATCGGATGCATTGAGGGTCAGGGTCAGCCGGTCATTCATAAAACGGCGGTTAACGCTCAGGTTAAGGTTTCCGAAATCACCCAGTTCCGTAAATTGCATCTGGCCCCGGGTCATGTAAAACCCATTCAGCATCAAAGCGCTTCGCCTGTCGAATTTTAGCTCATGAAAGGTGAAGAAACGCCAGGTTCCCCGCCTGAAATTTACGGGAGAGTTTTCATACAGGCCGGTGTAATCGTTCAGGGTAAATTGAGCACCTGCCACAAAGAAGTACTTTCCTCCCGGCGGTACCGCACCCATCAGCCGGAAATAGGTTTCCTTGTTCCGGGCCAGGTTATCGTAAGTGCGGTTGGTGATTTGCGGGTCTTTCGGATCCTGGTAAAGCACCGAAGTAAAGATATCCCGGATATACCTTTGCCCTACGGCCAGGATCGGTGTACCGTCTACACTGACATTCATTTCATAATTATTGGAGAACTGGGGTTTCAAAGCCGGGTTCCCCGACTGGTAGGTAAATTCGTTCACATATTGCCGGAAAGGATTCAGCTGGTCGTATCCCGGCCGGCTGACGGTTCGTTGCGCCACCAGGGTAGCCCGCATTTCCATACCCATAAGGGTAAGAATTCTCCGGCCGAAAAACAGGAAGGGGAAGAGGTCGGTTCTTTGTACTTTAAACGTAGTATCGGAAGGAATTTTCTGATGTCCGTACATATACGTATTTTCCAGCCGCAGCCCGGTTTTTACGGAAAAAGAACCGAAGCTTCGGGTGCCTTGCAGGTAAAGGGCGCTGATGCGGTTATTGAAATCAAAGGCATTATTCCGGAAGAGGTCGGGGGCGGTAACCCCGTTTTCCGTCCGGGTAAATGCTGCCCGGTTGCTGAAATCCTGCACAGAGAGCTTTCCGCCCGTTTCCAGCTTGATCTTGTTTTTGAACAGGTAGGTAAGCTCGGCCCGGGCAGCATAGAAATCAGACCTGCCCGAGTTGTTTCCTGTACCGCTATTGCCCGGCATTATCCCGGTGCTCCGTTCAAAAGTATTCCCGTAGGTCTGGTCACTTTTGGGCCTGAAGAATGACCCGGAGAAATCCAGCAGCAATTTCCGGCGACCCGCACTGTCAAACTTCAGAAGAGCATTCAGGCTCTGATTTACAAAGAAACGCCCGCCTTCGGTATCCGTATGGTTGACATTCGTGAAGTCTGTTTCCTGTCCCGATAAAGATTCGGTGGTATTGAAGTTCCGGCTCTCAGAACGGCTGCTGCTGAGCTGCCCGTCATAAGACAGTGTCCATTTTGGGGTAAGATCATAGGCTATCCCATAGCCCAGCATGCCGTTCTGCTCTTTAGACCGGGATTCGCTTTTGGAGTCGAGCAGCGATTCGCTGCTTATTTTTCGTTGGTTTTCGTAGACATTAAAGTTTTCTCCCTGGTTGCCTCCGCCATTGAGGTAGTAAGTGGTTTTTCCGGCAGAGCGGTTATAGGAGGCGTTGAGAAACCGGCCTCCGTATTTTCCCTGGTTCATCCCTGCCGAGATACTGCCTGAGCCGAAGAGGCTGTACCCTTTGCGGAGGATCAGGTTGAGTGAGCCGCCCGTATTGGCGGCATCCATGGTGGCAGAGGGAGTACGGATGATCTCTATTTTTTCTATCGCATTGGGCGGGAGGCTCCTGAGCAGGGCGGCCAGGTCGCCGGTTCCCATTCGTTGCTCCCGTCCGTTGATGTAAATTCTGGCAGGTGTGCCTGAGCTCAGGTAGAAATTTCCGTCGGTATCCGTAAAAACCCCCGGTGTTTTCTCCAGCACTTCCATTACGTTGGTGGAGGACTGGATCAGCGGTTCCGGATCCACAATCGCTTTGTCGTCTTCATGGGTAATGAGGGGTTTCCGGGCGGTGACAGCTACCTCGCCAAGCAGGGTGGACGATGCCTTCAGCGTTATCCTGAATTCGGCTTTATCGGTGACTATTTCCTGTTCCAGCGTCTCGAATCCCACGGCGGAAACCCGTATGGTATACTGCACATTTTCCTGCAATGTGATCCGGGTTATGCCGTTGGTATCGGTAGCGCCGGCAAATGTCTTGTCTGCCCGTTGAAGAACTACGGTAGCACCGGGTATGGGTTCTGTGCCGTCGGTAACGGAGAAGGTGTATTGCCGGGCGTAGGATAAGTGAGTGAAAAAGAATAAAAGCAGGTACAGGTTTTTCATACAACGGTTCTCAGGGGGAAGAGGTCTTCCTTTTTGTCCTTAACGACAGCCCGGAGAGAATAGTTGAAAGGGAGTTATTAAAATTTAACCGTGAATTGGTCTTTTTCGTTTATACATACCAACCGTGTACTTTTCAGGGTGTGGCGGAATAAAAAAACAATAATTTATAGGAACTATTCAAGAAAAAATTGGACTTTTGTATAAGTTTTGTCTTTTGACCGGAAACCGGGAGAAGCCCGGCCGATGAAGTTTCTGGAAATGAAACTTTTAGCTTTAAATTTGTGGTGATAAATTTCAGGGAAAATACGGAGGAGCTTTTAATAGAGCGGCTGTTAAAGGGCTTTGATCATTCAAGAATGGTCAGATGGGCCCGTGCTTCGCTGGATTCGGGAAGGTATGCGGAGAGCCTGATCATTTTAGCGACTATGGACAAGGCAACAAGAGAGGAAATAGAAAAATATTTTCTGAAAAGTATAGAGGAACTGGAATTGAATATTCCGAAAGATGTCCGGTCTCAGCTCAGGGAATATGCCAATGATATTGCCCTCGGGGTGCTGAGCGGGGATATGGGCCTCGACTACGGTTTCCTGCAGATGCTGAAGGTGGCGAAAGTATCTGACCGGGATGCCCGGTATACGGCATTTTCAGAAATAGAAGAAGACCTGGATAATCTTTTTTACGGACGGAAAACAAAAAGAGACGGCCTGACGCTGGAAAACCAGAAAGCATACATCAGGGAAGAGTTTGCCCTTTTCTCTGCTATGGAAATGCTGGATATCCCCCTGGCTGCCCGGCAACAGGAGTATTGTATGATCTGCGGGAAATTGTCTACACCCTATCCACGGAAAAAATATTCGGTCAAAAGACCCTTCATTTTTCACGTGCTTAGCTGCGACTACTGCAGGTCAGAGCGCCTGAAGTCGGCTTCCCAGCATTATGTGAAGCGTAAAATCATTGAAAGTTACCAGCTGCAGGGATCCTGACAGAACGATCAGGGACTCTGGTGTAAACTTATCGGTATCCGAAAGTGTTTTATAGGAAAAGGAGAGACATTGACGGATTTATCGATATTGGAGCTGGCCATCATCCGCGAAGGAGGAAATGCGGGAAAGGCCATTGAAGAAACAGTAAAAGCGGCCCGGCAGGCCGAAAACCTGGGATTTAAGCGTGTCTGGCTGGCAGAACACCACAATATGCCGCATGTAGCCAGCTCGGCTACCGCTGTGCTGATCGGGCACGTGGCAGAGAAGACTGAGCGTATCCGGGTCGGATCAGGCGGAATTATGCTTCCCAACCATTCACCGCTCATTGTGGTGGAGCAGTTCGGTACACTGGAGGCCATGTATCCCGGGCGGATCGACCTCGGACTGGGCCGGGCTCCGGGAACCGATCAGGCTACTGCCCGGGCTATCCGGAGAGAGAATATCAATGCGGCTTTCAGTTTTCCGGCAGATGTGAGACAATTGCAAAAATACCTGGGAAATACCGATGAAAAAGCAGAAGTAAGGGCTTTCCCGGGCGAAGGAGCGCAGGTGCCACTCTGGATCCTGGGCTCCAGCACCGATAGCGCTTACCTGGCCGCTGAATTGGGGCTCCCGTATTCATTTGCCGCTCATTTTGCCCCCCAGCAGCTTCATTCGGCTATAGATATTTACCGGAAAAACTTTAAGCCGTCGGCAGTGCTGGAGCAACCGAAAATGATGGTTTGCGTGAATGTTATTGCCGCCGATACCGATGAGGAGGCCCATTTTTTATCGACCAGCCTGATCCGGATGTTTATCGGCATTGTAACCAATAACCGCTTGCCCCTTATGCCACCCCAGGAGCTGCCCGATATTTTCTACCAGCACCGGGAATTAAAGCATATGGTAGAAAACATGCTGGCCCATACGTTTATCGGCAGCAAAGAAACCATCCGGAAAAATTTATCGGTTTTTATTGCCGATACCCGCCTTGATGAGCTGATGGTGACTTCTTATTTTTATGATATAGAAGCAAAGCTGAAGTCCATGCGTATTCTGAAGGAAGCGCTTGAATCATGAAGCGAGCGTTCAGGCCCGTAAGAACTCTGCTACCATCTCTGCCAGGAGCTTCCCGATAGCGGGACAAGTCCTGCCATCGTACAGTTCGGCGGCCCCTTCGCAAAGGTGAATGTAGCTGAGGTTCGGGGTGGTTTTGACTTCCCGGATAAACCGCAATGCCTGCCGTACGCTGAAACCCACCGGTGAAGAAGCGCTGGAAAGTACGTTTTCCACGGCATCCAGATCGATCTCTATGCCCAGGGGCATCGAAGAAGTGTGATCCAGTGCCGACTTTATGGCCTTTTTATAGGCATCCTTTTCCAGGTCTGCCAGCTCGTCGAAGTAGTGTGCCTGCAGTCGGAAATTCGTTTCGAATTCGTGAAGCATATATTCGTTGATATAGCACTTCTGAAGCCCGAAAACCGAATATTGTCCCAGGTATCCCTCGCTCATGGCGTAAGAAAACCCGTTCCCGGAATGCCGCCCCTCGGGTTTCCGGAAGTCAGCGTGCGCATCAAAATTAATTACAGACACGGGCATGCCCAGGGCCTGTGAAGTTCCCCTGAGGTGGGCATAGGCATTGTTATGCCCGCCACCGATAACAATGGGTATCCTGCCCGCAGAGACAATTTCATAGATTTTCAGGGAAACCTCCCGGTCTATCTGCTCTACCTGTTTCCGAAGCTCATCCACGCCGGCATGCGCCAGGTCGGGAAACCGGAAATACCCGGATAGAAAAATGCTCTCTCCGCTTAAGAAACGGTTACTTTGCAGGTTAAGAAATGCTTTCAGGAAAGCCGGCCAGGCAGTTTCCGTACCGCCGGTTCCGTAATTGGCACGTACCCCTACTGATTCAGGGATCCCGATAAGCTCATAAGGGGTATTTTCATTACCGGTCAGGGAGATGACTTCGCCAATGCGCGTTTCGCCGTTGCGCGGCTTTACGATCTCCGCTATATCTTCCGGGCCGTATTTTATAAAATGACTGGTCATGGAGGTAAGGCATTTGAATACTTCAGTAATTATCCGAAGGCTGGCAAATAGTATAGCTTAAATTACTTTTATCAGGTCTTTATAGAGATGAAATTTACTATCGTTAGACATCAGCGATAATTTTTCAGAATGAGCAGTTGCTATTATTAATCTGTCAAAAGGATCCCTGTGTTCATCAAGAAGAGGAATAATGTCGTAACTGATTAAGTGGTGATTTTTAATGGGAAGAAATTCAAAACCATTTTGTTCCCATTGAGATATTATTCGGTCAATGTTAAGATTATAGATGTCCAGTTTTCCGAGTTTAAGCTTTATACTTATCTCTATAAGAGAAATTTGACTTGCCAGAATAGTATTTCCCGGTGCCAGAATAAGTTGTTGTTTTTTATTAAGTCGTGTTGTATTGCTGAGTGACCATAATAAAATGTGTGTGTCTATGAGGATATCCATTACTACATATATTCTTTCAAATCATCAAGGGGGGCATCAAAGTCTTCCGAGATACGGATTTTCCCTTCCAGTCCTCCTAATTTTTTAACTGGTTTTGCGCTCTTGCTCAACTTCTTTGTAAAAGTAACAAGAACCTCTGCCTTATCAATAAAGTCAGGTTTTTCCGATAAGGATATTTTCCCGTTTTCATAAACGCCTTTAAGTGTTGTTAGCATTTCATTAGAAGTTAGTTATTCCTATTAAACGTATGAATCTGCGGTTTGGTTTCTTATTGACCTGCTTACTCATAAAACTCACCATTAATGATCACCTGATCTACGAGATTTTCTCCAAAACTATACGGCAGGTAAGCGACAGACGGGATCTTTTGGGTGAGGATCAGGTTGGCCCGTTTGCCTGTTGCAATACTGCCCAGTTCCTCTTCCAGCTCCATCGCGTATGCACCGTTTAGGGTGGCGGCATTTATAGCTTCTTCGGGCAGCATTTTCATTTGGATACAGCTCATGGAAACCACCATATTCATGTTGCCGGAGGGAGATGACCCCGGGTTGAAATCGCTGGCCAGCACTACTGCGGCATTGTTTTCAATAAGCCTTCGGGCAGGGGGAAAGCCCATACGCAGGAAGTAGGCAGCGGTGGGCAGCAAGGTGGCCATAGGCGCATCGGGAAGCCCAAGAATCCGGGTCTCTTCATCGGAAATGGTTTCAAGATGATCTACCGACAGGGCCCCGGTACGATAGCCGGCCTGCACCCCGCCTGAAATATTCAGCTGGTTGGCGTGAATTTTCGGTTTCAAACCGAAAGCTGCGCCTGCCCTGCAGATTTCTTCCGTCTCTGCCTGGCTGAAAAAACCCTCTTCACAAAATACGTCGATATAGTCGGCCAGGTTTTCCTGCGCTATAGCCGGCAGCATTTCCTGCAGGATCAGGTCAATGTAGGCCCGGCGGTTGCCCTTGTATTCCATAGGGATGGCATGCGCACCCAGGAAAGTGGCTTTGACGGGAACCGGGGCCCACTCCTTCAGACGGCGGATCACCCGGAGCATCTTAAGCTCAGCTTCGGTGCTTAAGCCGTAACCGCTTTTGATCTCCAGCGCTCCGGTGCCCAGGCGTATCAGCCTGGAGAGCCGTTCTTTGGCGAGATCAAAAAGAACCTCCTCTTCCGTTTCTGCCAATTTCCGGGCAGAGTTAAGAATTCCCCCTCCTTTGGCGGCAATTTCGGCATAGCTCAATCCTTTGATCTTATCAATAAATTCGGCCTCGCGTGACGCCGCAAAAACCAGGTGGGAGTGGCTGTCGCACCAGGCGGGCAGCACTGACCGGCCTTCGGCGTCTACGATACGGTAGTCGCCGAAGTGGTGCAGGTCTTCCATCCGGCCGAATCCGGTGATACGCCCGTCGTCTATTTTCAGGTATGCATGGTCTAGTACGGGCAGCTCGGCCAGCTGGCTGCCGCGTAAGCGCCCGGTGTTCGGGCGCACATTGATGAGATGTCGTATATTGGTTATAAGCATAGGCGGGGGTGCCCTGGACTGTGTCCAGGGGTAAGGTGGATGCCATACCTGCGGTACGGGGGAAGACAGGTATTATGTACCATTCGGAGGCCCGTACCGGTAAGTGAAGTGCAGCATTTGTGATGACGGGTGGAAATCAGGTTTCTTCCCAGAACCATTTGATGTCTTTTTGTATGTTTTGTTCTTTCCATAGTCTTTGGATTTCTTGCTGGAAGCTCTCGTTTCTATGGTGTTTTTGTTGGTTTTTGATATAGTTAGTTATGACTTCTTTTTGCTTATATGCATACGTTAAGGCGCAATATTTTATCCCCCAGCCTCTGAATTTTGGAAAAAGTCCGGACGCTTTGATCCATTTTCCAGAACTCCCTTTTATGGCTTTTATCAGGTCGGCTAAGGGGACTGTCGGGTGAAGGTCGCATAGCATGTGTATATGATCTTCCATTCCATTTATCCGGTACAGCACGCAGCCCTTGTTTTTGATGATACCCCAGATGTACCTGTATAGTTCCGGAGCTTTCTCCAGTTCCAGAGCTTTATCGCTGTATTTTGTGCGGATGATGATGTGATATAGTATTTGTGTGTATGCCATGGTATGTAGTGTTTAGCCCCCGTACATATGTCCGGAGGTGTGTGGGTGTTTGGTCCCTGGGGCCGGGCTGGTGACGGGCGGGGTCACGGGTCGGGCCCGGGGTAGAACCCCGGACTGCGTCCAGGGGTAATGCAAATGTAACTCCTACGGAGTTAAGAGAGAAACTTTTGGGGGCAAAAGTTGAAGTGCCCTCAACCAACTCCGTAGGAGTTGCACTACCGTATCCGCTGGACGGAGTCCGCGGAAACTGGGGGCAAAAGTTGAAGTGCCCTCAACCAACTCCGTAGGAGTTGTACTACCGTATCCGTTGGACGGAGTCCGCGGAAACTGGGGCAAAAGTTGGAGTGCCCCAACCAACTCCGTAGGAGTTGCACTACCGTATCCGCTGGACGAAGTCCGCGGAGACTGGTGGACGAAGTCCGCGGGAGACGGGTGAAGTCCCGGCAGGCAGCCACGCCCCCGCGCTTCCTTTGCTCTCTGAACGGCGTTCAGAAGTAAGGTAAGTGTAACTTCCGGGAAGTTCAGGAGGCTTGTCAAACTCCTCAACTTAGCCTGAACGTCTCCTTTACTTCCAGCGCCTTTCCGTAGCCCGCGTCTGCGTGCCGGTAGACTCCCATGGCGGGGTCGTTAAAGAGCACCCGGCGGAGGCATTCTCCGGCGCGGTCGGTGCCGTCGGCCAGCACCACCATTCCCGCATGCTGCGAGTAGCCCATGCCCACGCCGCCGCCGTGGTGAAAGCTCACCCAGGTGGCACCACCGGACGCATTGCTGAGCAGGTTCAGCAGGGCCCAGTCGCTCACGGCGTCTGAGCCGTCTTTCATGGCTTCGGTTTCACGGTTAGGCGAGGCCACGCTGCCGCAGTCGAGGTGGTCACGGCCTATTACCACAGGCGCTTTCAGCTCACCGTTGCGAACCATTTCATTGAACCTGAGCCCGGCTTTTTCTCTTTCTCCCAGGCCAAGCCAGCAGATACGGGCGGGTAAGCCCTGGAACGCGATCCTTTCCCGCGCCTGGGTGAGCCAGGTTTTCAGTCCTTCGTTTTCGGGGAAAAGCTCCAGCAGGGCCTGGTCGGTTTTGTAAATATCTTCGGGGTCACCGCTAAGTGCCACCCAGCGGAAGGGCCCTTTGCCTTCACAGAAGAGCGGCCGTATATAGGCCGGTGAAAACCCTGGGAAATCAAAGGCATTCTTCACTCCGCCCTGTTCGGCAAATGCGCGGATATTGTTGCCATAGTCAAAGGTTACGGCTCCTTTTTTCTGCAGTTCGAGCATCAGGCTGACATGGCGTGCCATGCTCTGAATGGCCAGCTCCTGGTACCGGGCGGGATTTTCTTTCCGGAGCTTCAGGGCTTCCTGCAGCGGCATGCCGTGCGGCACGTACCCGTTCACCGGGTCGTGGGCCGAGGTCTGGTCGGTAAGAATATCCGGGGTTATCCCGTCTTCGAGGAGGCGTTGCAGGAAATCCCCGGCATCCATTTCAATGCCTATGGAAACGGCTTTTCCTTCTGCTTTGTACTTCAGGGCCAGGTCGCGGCCCTCTTCGTATGTACTGGCCCGGATGTCGAGGTAACGGGTATCCAGCCTTTTCTGAATGCTGGCGGGATTGATGTCGGCCGAGAGGCTGGTGGCTCCGGCCATGCTGGCGGCCAGGGGTTGAGCACCGCCCATACCGCCCAGGCCGGCGGTGACCAGCAGCCTGCCTTTCAGATCTCCGCCGAAATGCTGCCGGCCGCATTCCACAAAGGTTTCATAGGTGCCCTGCACAATGCCCTGTGAACCGATGTAGATCCACGAGCCGGCGGTCATTTGTCCGTACATCATCAGCCCTTTTTCCCGCAGCTCATAAAAATGCTCCCAGGTGGCCCATTTGGGTACCAGGTTGGAATTGGCAATGAGCACACGCGGCGCCTGCGGATGGGTGCGTACCACCCCCACAGGCTTGCCGCTTTGCACCAGGAGGGAATGGTCTTCGTCCAGCTCGTACAGGTATCTGATGATGCTGACCAATGCTTCGCGGTTGCGCGCAGCTTGCCCGATGCCGCCATATACGACCAGCTCATCGGGATTTTCGGCAACTTCCGCGTCCAGGTTGTTGAGAAGCATGCGTAAAGGGGCCTCGGTTTGCCACGACCGGGCATGGAGGCGGGTGCCTGTAGGGGCTTTATACGCCGGATGTGCTGCGTACCGGGCAATAAACTGTTCTGCTGTCATAGGTTGATGGTAAATGTTGAATAGTTTTGATTCAGTTCGGTTTGCTGGGCACAGGCTGCTTCTTTCATGTTTTTGACGAAGGAGTAGTCCTGCACCATTCGTTTGATCTCTTTGATATCTTCCGCAAAAATGCGGTCTTCTTTGGCGAAAGAGACCTTCCTGCGTACAAACTCATGGGCCTCTTCCAGGAGGACCGAGCTTTTCAGCGGTCTCCTGAACTCAATGGCCTGGCAGGCGCTCATCAGCTCAATGGCCAGGATGTACTCCAGGTTATCCAGTATTTTGTAGAGCTTCCGTCCGCTGATGCTGCCCATCGATACGTGGTCTTCCTGGCCCAGTGAGGTGGGTACGCTGTCGGCCGAGGCCGGAAAGCAGAGCGTTTTGTTCTCGGTCACCAGGGCCGCGGTGGTGTATTGCGGGATCATGAAGCCGGAGTTCAGGCCTACATCGTTCATGAGCAGCATGGGCAGCCCGAATTTCCCTTCCAGGAGGAGGTAGCAGCGCCGGTCGGAGATATTGCCCAGTTCGGCGGCGGCAAAGCAGGCGTAGTCTAAGGGCAGTGCCATGGGCTGGCCGTGGAAATTGCCCCCGCTAATGGTGTCATTGCTGCTAAAAATGATGGGGTTGTCGGTAACGGAATTCAGCTCGGTTTCGGTAAGCTCTTTCAGATGCAGCCAGGCATTCCGGGCCGCTCCGTGCACCTGCGGCATACAGCGCAGGCTGTAGGGGTCCTGTACCCGTTCGCAGTCTACATGGCTCTCCATGATCTCGGAGTCGCGGAGGAGGACCCGTAACCGCTGGGCCACCAGCTGGTTGCCGGCAAAGGGACGGAGCTCATGCAGCCGGGCGTCAAAAGGGGCCTTGGTGCCCTGTAGCGATTCGAGGCTCATGGCGCCGATCACGTCAGCGATCTCGAGGCAGTTGAAGAAACGTTCCACGCATTTCACGGCATAGCTCAGGATAAACTGGGTGCCGTTAATGAGGGCCAGGCCTTCTTTCGGGCCCAGCTGAACCGGTTCAAGCCCTGTTCTTTCCAGCACCCGTGAAGTAGCCGTTATTTCACCTTGGTATTCTACTTCTCCCAGGCCGATCAGGGGCAGGAACAGGTGGGAAAGGGGGGCCAGGTCACCGCTGGCGCCTACGCTTCCTTTCTCGGGAACAACCGGTATGACATTGTTTTCGATGTGCCACAAAATACGTTCCAGCGTGGTCAGCTGCACACCCGAATACCCCCTGGCCAGGGCGTGGAGCTTGGTGATGAGCATGATCTTGGCAATTTCCGGGGGGATATTGTCGCCTACCCCCACACTGTGCGATTGCAGGATTTTGTATTGCAATGTACGGGTGTCTTCTTCCGAAATACTTTTGTTGGCCAGGATGCCGAAGCCCGTATTTACACCGTAAACGGTTCTCTGGCTGGCCACAATTTCCTGCACATCGGCCTGTGATTTTTTGATTTTTTTCAGCGTGCTTTCCGATAAGACCCCTTTTACCGTACCCCGGGCCAAACCCAATGTGATTTCTACGGTCAGGTGATCTTCGCCGTAATTAAAGTGTTTGTTCATGAAATAAATATTGGACTGTTCAAAGATAGGGATATTTTACGAGGGTTGTAATTGGTTTGTACATAATAGTGATTTGTACAGATTTTTTACGTACATTTGTAAAAAGAAGTTGAATTATATGAATACAACAGCGAAAGAACAGGCGCGGTTTGATGCAAGACTTTCAAAAGAACAAAAACAGTTTTTTGAAAGAGCAGCTTATTTAGGAGGTTTCAGAAGCCTGACTGATTTTGTTATGCTGACCGTTCAGGAAAAGGCCAAAGAAATAATCAGGGAAAAAGAACAGATAATAGCTTCAGAAAGAGATGCAGAAATCTTTTTTGATGCTATTACTAATACAAAGAAGCCCTCTGAAACATTGAAAAAGGCTTTTGAGGATTATAACACTTTTATCACCAACTCTCAATGATTGAACTACTGAATAAGAAGCACAACAGGAACGATTTTGACTGCGGAAAAGAACTTTTAAATAGTTACTTGAAAAACCAGGCGGATCTGGATGTCACGAGAAAGTTGTCCGCGTGTTTTGTCCTGGCATATGCCCATACCCTTAAGGGCTATTATACGCTTTCAAATAATAGTATTCCTCTAAATAGCTTACCTGAACACATTCAAAAGAAGTTACCCAAATCCTATGCTTCCATACCGGTTACTTTACTTGGAAGATTGGCAATAGACGAGGAATATCAAGGGAAAGGGATTGGAAAAATCCTGTTGATAGATGCCCTTAAAAGAAGTTATGAAGCATCACAGAGCATAGGGTCTTTTGCGGTAGTTGTAGACCCGACAGACCAGGAAGCTGAAATGTTTTATGAAAAATATGATTTCAGAAAATTACCAGACAGCGAAAAAATGTTTATTGGCATGAACGCACTTAAAGCACTGTTTGGATTCGTGGATCAACATTAGTGCATAGTGGGAGCCGGTTTCAGTAAGATGTTTATAATTTTAAGCAAATTTTAAGGTCTTTCAGAAACTTTTACATTAACAATTAATGTTACTACATCAATTAATAAAAAAATACACGTTAAAAGATGAAAAAAGTAACCGTTTTAGCTCTTGCAGTGCTTATTGGAGCTGCATCATGTAAAAACACTAACTCAGACTCTGCGGAGACCTCTGGGGCAGAAGAAGTAGCTGTTTCAGAAGGACATGCCTATCCGGCAGATCTTCAGTCAAGCCAGGTAGAATGGAAAGCGTTCCATAAAGGCGGATTTGCGCCGAGATGGGGAACCCTGAAGCTTTCTGCCGGCGAGCTTACCGTGGCAGATGACAACATCACTTCCGGAAAATTCACTATCGACCTGAACACACTTACGGTGGATCCTGCTTCTGTAACGGAAAAAGACAAGAAAGCCATTGATCTGCAGAATCACCTGAAGAGCGCTGACTTCTTTGATGTGGCCGAGTTCCCTGCAGGAACGTTTGAGATCACCGGTATTACAGATTTTGATCCTGCCAAAGACAAGAGTGTGGTAGAAGGTGCCAACAAAATGGTCAGCGGAAACCTGACCCTGAAAGGAAATACCATCAACGTGACCTTCCCGGCACGGATATCGGTAGGTGACGGAACAGCCCGCGTAGAAGCCCGGTTTACAGTAGACCGTACAGCATGGGGACTGAAATTCGGGGTTACCGATGCCGACCCGGCTGAGTGGGGTATCAGCAAAGATTTTGAAGTAGGTATAGATCTTACTGCCGTAGCGAAATAAGCCGGAAGATCAGGAGCTGCCTGAATTTTTAAACGGCTTCCGGTCTGCATTTTAACTCCTGTTGCGTAACCTGTACCTCCGGTAAGGAGTGGGTACGCAACAGGGGCTTATTTTTTACGGATACCCTGAAAAAGCAGATAATTTGCGTTACTTTTGTATAAAAATCTACTTATGAACGTATTTCTTACCGGTATAACGGGTTTGTTGGGAAGCGAGGTGGCCCGTCAGCTGTTGGAGAGAGGGTACAAAATCAGGGCATTGGTAAGAACCCCCGAAAAGGTGAAGCTGCATCATCCGGATATTGAATATGTTCAGGGAGATATCCTCGATGTTACCGTGCTTGAAGAGCAGATGCAGGGCATGGACTATGTAATTCATGCGGCGGCTATCGTATCTTTTGCCCCCAAAGACCGGAACCGGATGTACAAGACCAACGTGGAAGGAACGGCCAACGTGGTCAATACCTGTCTTTCTGCCGGGATAAAAAAGCTGGGGTATGTGAGCTCTATAGCAGCTTTCGGGCGGCCACCCTTAAGTGAGATGAAGAAAGCCGACCGCGTGGAGATTGACGAGGAGCAGAAGTGGATAGCTTCGGAGACCAACTCGCATTATGCCATTACCAAATACCTGGGCGAATGCGAGGTGTGGCGGGGGGCTGCAGAAGGCCTGAAGATGGTGATTGTTAACCCGTCAATTATACTCGGAGAGAGCGACTGGGAGGTGAGCAGCACACGGCTGTTCAAATATGTATACGACGAAAAACCGTTTTACCCGGAAGGCTTTCTGAACTTTACCGACGTCAGGGATGTGGCATCGGCCCTTATCCGCCTGCTGGAATCAGACACGCAGGAAGAACGTTTCTGCATATCGGCCGGGATGGTTTCCTACAAGGAATTTTTTGACAGGATAGCAGACCGCTTCGGGAAGAAAAAGCCCTGGTTCAGGGTAAGTGCGGGCATGATGGGCGCTATATGGCGCCTGGAGGCGTTGAAATCGTTCCTGACGGGTGCAGCGCCGCTGATCACCAAAGAAACGGCCAAAACGGCGCAATTAAAGATACTTCAGAAGAACGGGAAGATCCGGGAAACCCTGGGCTTTGAATTCAGAACATTGGATGAAACCCTGGACCGGGTTTGTACATTTCTGGAAAGCAAAGAATTAAAAAAGGCTTAAATTCCTGCAGGAATTAAAAAAAGCTGTTACATTTACCAAGCATTGGAGGGAATAGAATGAATCAGGATTTTAGCGAACCTTTTGAAGAATACAACGAGACTTCGCCTGAAGAGGTGGCCAGGAGATTCGAGCTGCTGTTGAAGCGGAAGGAGTCTCCGGCATTCAGCGAGGAGGTTTTTGAGTCGCTGACCGAGCATTATCTCGTTAAAGGGAATTTTGAAATGGCCTTAAAGGCCTGCAATTACGGCCTCCGGCTCTATCCCAATTCACTCGATATGATGCTGAATAAGGTGCAGGTGCTGATTAACCGGCTGGAGCTTTATGAAGCCACGGAAATCCTGGACCAGGCCTCTGTGTTTTATCCTTCCGATACCGAAGTCCGGTATTTTCGCGGAGTGATCAATATTTATTCCGGTGAAAATGAGAAGGCTATCGAGATTTTCCGGGAAATCCTTCCTATTTCGGAAGAAAAAGAAAATATCTATTTCCAGCTGGGCATGGCCCAGTCGGGCTTAGGGCTGCTGGAAGATTCCATTGAATCTTTCCAGATGGCCATTGATGAGAACAGCAAGAGTGAGATTGTTTATACCGAGCTGGTTTTCAGCTATGAGCTGGCTTCAGCGCTGGAATCAGGCGTGGAGTATTTCAAAGCACTGATCGATAAAGATCCTTACAACCACCTGGCCTGGTTTGCCCTTGGCCAGTGCTACAACAACCTCGGCCTCTTTGAGGAGGCCAAAGATGCGTTCGGGTTTGTTACGGCCATTAACGATACATTCCCCGGCGGATGGTACAACCAGGGCCTGTCTCACCTGAGCATAGAAGAATACGAATCGGCAAAAGAATGCTTTCAGCGTACCCTTGACCTGGAAGAGGAATCGTCGGAGGTGCTGGTGCACCTGGGCGCTTCGCATGAGCGGCTGGAAGAATTCTCAGATGCCTTCAAATGCTATAAACGGGCGTCAGAGCTCGATGAATACAGCGACGAAGCCTGGTTCGGGATGTCGTCTGTACTCTACGAACAGGAGCGTTACGTGGAGGCCATTCATTTCATTAAGAAAGCCATCAAGCTGAACGGGGTTAATTCCGATTACTGGCTGCTGCTGGCCGATAACGAGAGCAAGTTCGGCAACATGGTTTCCGCAGAAGAGGCTTACCGGAGGGCGGTTGAGCTGAACCCGATCGACCCGGATATCTGGCTGAACTGGTCGCTGCTGTATTTCGACGGCGAAGATTATAACCGGGCGCTGGAGATCGTAACCGACGGGCTGGAAGACCTGCCTGAAGAGGCTGACCTCTATTACCGGGCTACCGTTTACCTGCTCTATGAGGGCAGCTTTAATATGGCCTACAAATACCTCCAGGAAGCGCTTGCCCTGGATTACGATAAGCACGTTCAGCTGTACGATTTCTTCAGTAACCTGAATACGCTGAAAACCCTTCAGCGGATCATAGAGCAATATAAAGCATAAAAAAAGTCTGTAATGCCTCTTGTCAGGCCGGGCTTGTGTGGCCCGGCCTGACAAGTAGCAGCTCTTAATGTCACGAGTAGCGCCTCTTAATGTCACGAATAGCGGCTCTTAATGCCACAAGTAGCAGCTCTTAAAGTCAGAGGTAGCGGCTCTTAATGTCACAGGTAGCAGCTCTGCCTGTCAGTTCGAGCGAAGACGAGAACCAGGCGCCTCTCGACTTCGCTCGAGGTGACACCAGCACCCCTACTTCTCGAACTGACACTAATACACCTATGCTTTGTGAATAACAGCGTAGTCAAGAACAGGTTTCTTACTTTTTAAACGTATAAAACTTCCAGTTCGGCGTATAATCTTTCGGGATAGGCTTGTTCAGCAGCGATGCCCGGATCATTTCCATCGGCATGTGGTTCAGCTTGATCACCTTGTCATGGAAATCGGCAAACGACATCTTCCCTGATTCCACGAATTCATTTTTTATGCTGAACAGCTGAAGCCCTCCCACCAGGTAGGCCAGCTGGTAAAGCGGCGGGTAGCCTCCTTCAAATGAACGCTTGACTTCTGCATGGGCATTGGAATACTCGTGTCCTACGCGGTCTACCAGGTAATCCACGCACTGCTGGGGTGTCCATTCGCCCAGGTGATATTTGAGCGAAAACGTGATCCTGGCGCAGCGGTGCATTCTCCAGAACAGCATTCCGATCCTTTCTTCCGGGGTTTTGGCAAAGCCTTTTTCATAAAGCAGCAGCTCCCAGTAGAGGGTCCAGCCTTCTGTAGAAAAAGGTGTGGAGAAGGCCTCACGCCGGTAGGACCTGTAGCGGCTGTTCATATAAAACTGCAGGTGGTGCCCCGGTACCAGCTCATGCTGCACGGTTCCGCGTGAGAAATACGGGTTGTTGCCCCGCATGCTCATCATCTTGTGCTCGTGCTCCATGGTGTTGGTAGGGTAAGAAATAAGGATGTCTCTTCCTCCCAAAAAGAACGGGCTAACCAGCTGCCGCTCGGGACTCATCATCTGCATGCCCCAGGTTTCGTCGGCAATAGGAGGAATATTGATCAGCTGGTGGGCTTTGATAAACTCCTGGGCGTCGTTGTAGAGCTTAATGATGAGCTCGGGCTGGGTACCTGCCGGCACATAGCTGTTTTTTACCTTTTCCTGGGCGGCTTTCCAGTTATCGCCGAAGCCCATCTCGCGCGAGGCTTTAATAATTTCGGCTTCACACCAGGCAAACTCCTGGTCGGCCAGCCTGATCAGCTCTTCGGGCGTGTAGGCCACCATTTCCACTTTCAGCTGACGGTTCAGCTCCTCGCGGCCTATCGGAAGTCCGCCGATACCGCTACCGTCATCCGAAGGTTTTGCATCGCTTTTCGAGCGGATCAGCTTTTCGTATTCGGTGAGCTGCTCGTCAAGCTTTTTGTAGGTGGTGGGTACCCACCAGGTAAACAGCGGGTCGTAACCGTTATAAAAGTCATAAAAGTTTTTCAGACGGCCTTTGAGCGAAGCAATCATATCTGCCGTAAAATTGGCTTTCGCTTCTGCGATCTTCCCGCCGGCGGCCACCTCTGCTTTCACCTTTTCCAGGTCTTTGGAAACCTGGTTGAATTGTGCAGCCACCTCCTGCCCGTTCATGGTAGCCCCGCGCCGCCGCAGCTTCTCGTAGTTAAAGAGGGTAGGGGCAAAAGGCAGGTATTTTTCAATTTCCTTATAGAGGGCGGCCTCTTTTGTGAGCACATTCTGTGTTTCTTCAATTTTCCGCTTCAGCAGGATATAATCTACCTGGCCGTCTACACTGATCGTGTTGTATTCCGTATTGGCCAGCTTCTGCAGGTATTCGCGGTTCAGGGCCATCATCCTGTCGCGCTGATCAGGAGAGTTGGCCAGGCTCCGGTATCCGCCGGCAGTGGCCCCATAGAAGTAGTTAACGGCCCGGGCGTCATTCGTATACTGAACCACCAGGCCCGAGGTTTCGCTGGCCTGCTCGTACATGGCGGCCGTTGGCTTATCCTGGCCCTGAACAGCAGAAGCTAACAGGATGCCCGCAAGCACCGTAAGGATATTTTTTTTCATACAGTATAAAAGGTTAGTTAAATCGATCGGGGTTGAATAGCTGGATATCGGTGCCGGTACGGCTGCCGTTGACCAGGTCAGCTACGGTTTTGCCTACGGCCGGCCCCAGGCTGAGACCCATCATCCCGAGTCCGCCGGCTATGGTCAGGTTTTTCAGCTTTCCTGAATTACCCAGGTAGGGCAGACCGTCCGGAGAGCAGGGCCGGAAACCGTACCAGATGGCCGGGTCTTCCGGAACGGGCAGCCGGTATTCGGGGTAATAGTCGGGGATGGACCGGACAATTCCTTCCACCCGGTTTCTGTTGATCCGGTGGTTGATGGCTGCCAGTTCCATTGTGCCGCCAATCCTGACCTGTCCGTTCATGGGGGTCAGCGCTACCCGTGCTTCCAGCAGCAGGGCCGGGTGCTTCACTTTTCCTTCAAAAGCACCGGTCATAAACGAATAACCTTTTCCCGGCATAACAGGAACACGGAGACCCGCTTTAAGCGATGTATCCTGGAGCAGGGCACCGGTGGCAAAGATATAGCGGTCGGCCGAGAATTTTTTACCGCTGCCGGTTTCCAGCACGGTGATCTTTCCATCAGCCCGGACAACATCTACTACCTCCTCCTGCGGGTAAAACTTCACGCCTGCCGTTTCCAGCTTCTTTTTCAGGGCGTTCATCAGCGCCGGCGGATAGAGGTGCCCGTCGCACCTGTAGTGCACGGCTCCCAGCACATCCAGCTTCACATCGGGTTCCAGGGCTTCCAGCTGCTGCCTGCTCAAGACTTCCACATCCAGGCCCAGCTCCTGCGCGGTATGGGCCAGGTGAATTTCTTCTTCTTCCGTACGGGCCGTCTTGTACATCATCAGGATCCCCTTCTTTTCCAGCCCGAAAGACTCATCCAGGTCACGGAAAAGCTCATCGTATAAGGAGCTGCTGTACAGATGGAGGTCACGAAGATAGGGTGCCGAGGTAGTGACGTGCTTATCGTTGGCGCTCTGCATAAATTTCACGCCCCAGGAAATCAACGAACGGCTAAGGGAGGGTTTCACATAAAACGGGCTCCTGCTGTTAAACATCCAGCGGATGCCCTGCGAGATCATCCCCGGAGCTGCCAGGGGAGTAAAATGGCTGGGCACAATCATCCCTGCGTTTCCGTATGAGCAGTTGTCAAGAAAATCGCCTTTGTCGAGTACCGAAACTTCCCAGCCTGTTTTTCTAAGGTACCAGGCCGAAGACAATCCTGCAATTCCGCCCCCTACGATCAGTGCACTACCGTTCATAATTTTTTAAATCTGTTTTATATTACCTGGAACCCGTGCGCATACGGGTCATTATCGTCTATAAAAATCGTATTGTACCCGTAAATGATAGCCCAGCCTTCAATACTGGGAGTGATGGCCGGCTTGCCGTCTCCGAAAGCGTTGGCATGCTCGGCTTCTATTCTGCCCGTAAAGCGCGAGCCGATGATGCTTTCATGAATAAACGAATCTCCCGGCTTCAGCTTGCCTTTGGCATGCCATTGGGCCATCCGGGCCGAGGTTCCCGTACCGCAGGGTGAGCGGTCAATGGCCTTATCGCCGTAAAATACGGCATTCCGTGCCGTGGAGGTAGGGTCCAGCACTTCACCTGTCCATTGAATGTGGCTCAGCCCGTTGATGTTGGCGTCTTCGGGGTGAACAAAGGTATACTGCTCGTTCAGGCGGTTCCGGAGTACGCGGCTCCAGCTGATCAGCTGGTCGGCCGGGTAATCCTGCAGCCCGGTGAAGTTCTTTTGCGGGTCAATGATGGCATAGAAATTCCCGCCGTAGGCTACGTCTACGGTCAGTTCGCCGAGATCGGGGCATTCTACCGTAAGGTTTTCGGCTGCCAGGAAAGATTTGACATTGGTCAGCTTAACCGACTTCACTTTGCTGCCCTCCTGCACGTAATCGATCAGCACCAGCCCGGCCGGAGCTTCCAGGCGGAGCTTCCCGGGGACTTTGGGGGTAATCAGACCTTCTTCAATGGCGATGGTAACGGTACCAATGGTGCCGTGGCCGCACATGGGCAGGCAGCCGCTGGTTTCAATATACAATACGGCCACGTCGTTTGCCGAGTCTACCGGCGGGTACAGGATACTGCCGCTCATCATGTCGTGCCCGCGGGGCTCAAACATCAGCCCTTTCCGGATCCAGTCGTATTCCCTCAGGAAATGCAGGCGGCGTTCCATCATGCTGTTGCCTTCCAGGAAAGGCCCGCCTCCCGATACCAGGCGTACGGGGTTGCCACAGGTGTGGGCATCAATGCACGAAAATGTTTTTTTCATTCGGTATAAAATAGTTTCAGGTAGTGAGTTCCGGGGCTTCATTAACCATTACCCCACCGCTTCCTGTGTAACCTTCCCGTTCACCAGCCGGTAAAGTCCCAGCGGGTTAGCGTTCTTTAGTTCATCGGGAAGATAGGTGTCAGGAACATTCTGATAGCTTACCGGGCGGGCAAACCGGCGGATAGCATCGGGGCCCACCGAGGTAAACCGGCTGTCGGTACAGGCCGGGAAAGGCCCGCTGTGGTGCATGGCGCTGACCACTTCCACTCCCGTAGGGAAACCGTTGAAGAGCAGCCGGCCGCATTTTTCAGTGATCAGCAGAAGCAGGTCTTCGTAGTTCCTGATCTCTTCTTCCTCGCCCAGCACGGTGCAGGTCAGCTGGCCGTGTATTTTCCGGGCTATATCTTCCAGCTGGCCGGTATTGGCATAGGTAACCACCAGCCCGAACGGACCGAATACTTCTTCCTGCAGGGTATCGTTAGCCAGGAATTCGCCGGCGGTAGTGAGGGCAAGAGACGGTGCTCCCGTTCCTTTTTCGGAAGAAGAAGCCTCAAGCAACACCTGAACGTTCTCCTGGGAGCTCACCGTGGCCTTGTTCTGCACATACGAATCGGCGATGCCTTCGTGCAGCATTTTGCATGGCTCTACCTGTGCCAGTGCAGCTACCAGGCTGTCGGTGAATTCGTTGTGACCTTCCGGTATAATAATGATGCCGGGGTTAGTACAGAACTGCCCTACACCCAGGGTAAGAGAGGCCGCATATTGCTGCGCTACTTCTGCCGGGGCATTCTTTATTTTTTCAGGCAGCACGAAAACGGGGTTTACACTTCCCATTTCGGCAAAAACGGGAATAGGCTCCGGCCGCTGACCGGCAATATCAAAAAGTGCTTTTCCGCCGGTGTATGAGCCGGTAAAGCCTACTGCTTTTACGAGGGGGTGTTTCACCAGCAGCTGCGCACCTTCGCGTGAGCTGCTGAAGACCTGGCTGAAGGTTCCTTCGGGGTATCCCGCCTTTTTTACGCCTCTCCGGATGGCTTCGGCCATGATGCGGGCTGTACGGGTATGGGCCGAATGGGCCTTTACTATCACGGGGCAGCCGGCTGCAATGGCCGATGCCGTGTCGCCACCAGCCGTTGAGAAGGCAAAGGGAAAGTTACTGGCACCGAACACCACCACCGGGCCTATGCCCACATACGTTTTCCGGATGTCGGGACGGGGCGGCGTGCGTTCATTTAGCGCTGTATCAATGCGTACGTCCAGGATGCTGCCCGATGCCAGTGCAGCTCCGTAGCTGCGCCATTGCAGCAGGGTACGGCCTTTTTCGCCTGTAAGCCGGGCCACAGGCAGGTGGGTTTCTTCATGGGCCGCCTGGATCAGCTCATCGCCAAGGGCCTCAATTTCATCTGCTATCGTGTTCATCAGGGCTGCTCTCTGGCGAAAATTGCTTTTCCGGAGTACAAGAAAAGCCTCGTGAGCAAGACCGGCTATGGTGTTAATTTCTTCCAGTGATGCCATACTATAAATTTTTGTAATCGGGTAGTTTGGGTCTTGATGCCAGGGCATCTGTAATAATTTTCAGAATTCGCTCTCTTTCTTCGCCTTCCAGGGTAAGCCTTGGAGCCCGCACGTATTCGTTGCTGATGCCTTCAGCGGTAGCGGCCAGCTTGATGTATTGTACCAGCCTGGGATGGATATCCAGCTCAAGCAGGGGCATAAACCAGCGGTAAATTTCCACGGCTTCGCTTAATCTGCCGGCCTGTGCCAGCTTGTAGATGGCTACGGTCTCGGCAGGGAAGGCGTCTACCAGCCCGGCCACTGAGCCCACGGCTCCCATGAGCTGGGTTTCGAGTGAAATAGTATCTACTCCGCCCAGGATCCTGAAGCGATTCCCGAAGCGGTTGATCATACGGGTTACGTTGGTCAGATCACGGGTAGATTCTTTTACGGCCTGGATGGTCGGGTATTTTTCCAGGTCGGCAAACATATCCACCGTCACATGGATACCGTAGTCTACCGGGTTATTGTAAATCAGTATAGGAAGGTCTGTGGCGCTGGCTACGGCACCGAAATAGGTGACCACTTCGCGGTCAGAAGCTTTGTACCGCATAGGCGGAAGCAGCATCAGGCCGTCAGCACCCAGCTCTTTTGCCTTTTTTGCAATGGCCACGGCCTCACGGGTGGTTTGCTCTGCAATGTTCAGGAGCACGGGGAAAGATTCGGGAACTACACTTTTAGCAAACGTCAGCAGGTCAAACTTTTCCTCAGCGGTTAAAGTACTGGCTTCTCCCAGTGTTCCGGCCAGGATGATCCCCGAGATTCCTGCATCGATCTGGAACAGGAGGTTCTTTTTAAACATATCGTAGTCGATCTCCTCATTGGCGGTGAAAGGAGTCAAAACCGCAGGATATATTCCATGCCAAAGTGCTGTCTTACTCATGAATTTTTTGTTTTATATTTTTGGATAATTTCTGAAATAATACAATAGGTCAAAGTTATAAAGGTAATTCATGGAAACCATATATAAAATTAATCAATAGCACACATATTTTAGCTAAGCGGGAAAAAGGTGCTGTTTGCGGTTTCCGGAGAGTCAAAATTAAACCGGTAATCCGAATTTATTCCGGGGAATAACATGGCCGTACGAGCGTTTTTGCTGTTCATCACCTCCGTAAACCCATGCTTTGTACAAGTCTTTTTCTCCTGAAATCGTTTCAAAACGAAGCATAGGTTTAAACATGTCCGGCATAACGGTTAGAGAAGCTTTAAACTCTACCCGATAAAACCCTTTTTTATTTTCAACCAGTAAGCCTGCTTCATTCCCTGCAGAGTCGCGCCAGTTTGACCGGCCGCTAAAACAAAAACGGCATCGGGGTCACCGATGCCGTTTCCGTTATATGCAAATCAATTCTAAACCAGGTTCACGGTGAGCCCTTCTCCGTTTTTCTCTACTTTGGCCAGGCCGTTCCGGGTCAGCTCCTTAATGGCCGTATCCCATTTTTTATTGCTGAAGCCGGTCTGGGTCTTCAGCTCTTCCAAAGCTATCACCGGGCTGGCATTCAGCAGGTCAAGAACCGCTTTGGCGTCTTCACTGACGGCAGGCGCTTTTTTCTCCGGGCGCATCTGCGGGAAGAACAACACCTCCTGTATGCTGGCGTTATTGGTCAGCATCATGGTCAGCCGGTCAATTCCTATGCCGATACCCGCCGTGGGAGGCATACCGTATTCCAGGGCACGGATAAAGTCTTCGTCCAGGGCCATGGCTTCTTCGTCACCTCTTTCGGCCAGCCGCAGCTGCTCTTCAAAACGCTCCCGCTGATCCAGCGGGTCATTCAGCTCGGAATAGGCATTAGCGATCTCTTTGCCGTTAACAAACAGCTCAAAACGCTCTACCAGACCGGGCTTCGAACGGTGCTTCTTGGTAAGCGGCGACATTTCTACCGGGTAGTCAATGATGAACGTAGGCTGGATAAGGTGGTCTTCCACCTTCTCGCCGAAAATCTCATCAATCAGCTTGGCTTTCCCCATGGTATCGTCTACTTCCATGCCCCATGCTTTGCATTGGGTGCGCAGCTCTTCTTCGGTAGCCGAGTCTACGTTAATGCCGGTATGCTTTTCAATAGCCTCAATAATGGAAAGCTTCGGATAAGGTCCCTGGAAATCGATCACATTTTCTCCGAAAGTAAATTTCGTGTCTTCGTTTACAGCAAAGGCCACCTTCTCCAGCAGCTCTTCCGTAAACTGCATCATCCAGGTATAATCTTTGTAGGCCACATAAAATTCCAGTGCCGTATATTCCGGGTTGTGGGTACGGTCCATACCCTCGTTCCGGAACATCTTTCCGAACTCGTAAACCCCGTCGAAACCTCCCACAATCAGGCGTTTGAGGTAAAGCTCATTGGCTATCCGCAGGTATAAGGGGATGTCAAGGGTATTATGATGGGTAACAAAAGGCCTTGCAGCCGCTCCGCCATGGATAGGCTGAAGAATCGGGGTTTCCACTTCCAGCCAGCCCTTATTGTCGAAAATCTGCCGCATGGTGCTGATGATCTTTGCGCGTTTTACAAAGATCTCCCGGTTTTCGGGGTTCACGATCAGGTCTACATAGCGCTGGCGGAACCGTTGCTCCGGATCGGTGAAGCCGTCGTAAATGTTCCCTTCGTCATCGCGCTTCACAATGGGCAGGGGCTTCAGCGACTTTGAAAGCAGCTTGAACGAGCGTACATGAATGGAGATCTCGCCGGTCTGGGTTTCAAAGCAGTAACCGTTGATGCCGATGATGTCGCCGATGTCGAGCAGCTTCTTGAATACGGTATTGTAAAGGGTTTTGTCTTCTTCAGGGCAGATATCGTCCCGCCGGATGTAGATCTGTATACGGGCGGTTTCGTCCTGGATTTCGGCAAAAGAGGCCGATCCCATGATCCGGAAGCTCATCAGCCTGCCTGCCACGCTCACATCCTTGAAGTCAAACTTATTGTGTTTCCAGTGCATCAGGATGTCGCGTATCGTGGTATTGGTGGAAAACCCTTCTGCCGGGTAAGGATCTATTCCCAGAGCCATCAGCTCTTCTCTTTTTTGTCTTCTCAGTAGTTCCTGTTCGCTCAATTGCATGAGGTAATAATCATTTTCGCTGCAAAATTAGTGTTTTTTGGCGGCTCTATTTCAAAAAAAGCGGATATTTGAATTCTATTTTTCGGATGGAACAGCTATTTTTATACAGATGAAATCCCGGCAAAGGGGATTTTGACATAAACCGGTCAATGAATAAAACGCGAAACTCACTACTCGGAACTCGGAAATTTTATACATACATGAAGGAAATACTGGCAGGGAAAGGCATTCTTGTTTCCGCATTTTTTTTGCTGGTGATCCAGTGCTCATCCCACCAGGCGGTTCCGGCCAGTGAAGTTCCACCCAAACGCGAGTTCAGGGGAGTGTGGATCGCCTCGGTAGCCAATATCGACTGGCCCTCCCGCAAGGGGCTGCCCACGGCTGAACAGCAGCAGGAATTTGTCAATATCCTTGATAACCATCAGCGTTTAGGCATCAATGCCGTGTTTGTGCAGGTAAGGGCGGCTTCTGACGCCTTTTATGCAGAAAGTGAGGAGCCCTGGTCAGAATGGCTTACCGGAACCCAGGGCAAGGCACCTGCGCCTTTTTACGACCCCCTGGCGTTTATGATCGAACATGCGCATGAACGGAATATGGAATTTCATGCCTGGCTGAACCTGAACAGGGGCACGCATGCCTCGGCTACCTCGGTTTCGGTCAACCACATCACCCGCATCCACCCGGAGTGGTTCCTGAGCTACGGGGGCTACAAAGTATACAATTTCGGAATACCCGAAGTACGGAGCTATATCGTGAACACGGTGCTTAACATTATCCGGAATTACGATGTGGACGGGATCCATTTCGACGATTATTTTTACCCGTACCCGGTGGCCGGAAAGCGCATCAGCGACCAGGCCACCTTCAGGCAGCACGGCCGCGGGTTCAACCGTATAGAAGACTGGCGGAGAGACAATGTGAACCTGCTGGTCAAAGAGATCTCGGAAGCCATAAAAAAGGAGAAGCCGTATATTAAATTCGGGATCAGTCCCTTCGGGGTGTGGCGCAGCCGCGACAAGGATCCGGAAGGGTCGAACACCACAGGTGCGCTCAGCTCGTATGACGACCTCTACGCCGACTCCCGCCTGTGGGCCCGCGAGGGATGGGTAGATTATATTGTTCCGCAGGTTTACTTTTCTTTCGGACACACTACCGTTCCCTACAAGCCCATGGTAGACTGGTGGACAAGAAACAAGGGCGACCATCACCTCTACATCGGCCTGGGCAGCTACCGGGTGGGAGAGAAGAACCGGGAATGGAGCTCAGCCAGCCAGATCATGAACCAGATACGTACCAATGCGCAGACCCCGGGGGTCAGCGGTAGCGTGTTCTACAGCTCGCGTTCACTGATGCCCACCTCTCACCGGCTTTCTGACTCCCTGGAAAACTACTACCGGTACCCGGCCCTGCCCCCGGTGATGGAATGGAAAAAAGCTGACCCGCTGCCCCGCCCGGAGGTGACCGCCCTGGCCAGAACCGACGGCGCGCAGGTAAGGATCCAGTGGCGTATCCCGGATGAATACGAAGAATATGTACGAAGCTTCGTGATTTATCGTTATAAAAGAGGAGAGAAAAGAACCCTGGAGGATCCCAGGAATATCCTGGCCATTGTCAGGAACAAAGAAGAGAAGGTTTTCCTGGACCGGACAGCCGAAGCCGGCAGCCAGTACGAGTATGCCCTGACCGCCCTTGACCGGCTTTCCAACGAAAGCAGACCGAGCAAACTGTACAAGCTGAACTGAGATCACGAACCGGAATTTATTTCGGGAGAAAATAGGCATTGATCGGTTTTTTGCTTATTTTTGCTCGCTTCTTCCGTAGCTTCTTCCCCCCGTTTGAATATCCCGGGGAAGTTTACAGGCAGATAATTTATTTAATCAAACGTTTTATAGATGAAAGAATATGGCAGTAATGTTCAAAAGCTGGTAGAACATATTGTGACCATACCCGATAAGGAAACCAGGACCAAACATGCCCACATACTGGTTGAATTGATGCGGCAGATCCATCCGCAGATGCGCGACGGTGCCGATTACAGCAAAAAACTTTGGGATGATCTTTATATAATGGCCAACTTCGACCTGGATGTCGACAGCCCTTTCCCGGCTCCGCCCAAGGAGATCCTGGGGAAAAAACCCAAGCAGATCCCGTATACGCAGAGCAAGCTGAAGCACAAGTTTTACGGTCGTAACCTCGAGCTGCTGGTGCTGAAAGCCATGCTGGCCGATACCTTTGACGAACGCAAGGCTTTTGTGTCTTACCTGGTGAAGCTGATGAAGTCGTTTTACCTGAGCTGGAACCGCGATTCGGTCGAAACAGGTGTTTGCCTGAACCAGATCCTGGAACTGTCGGGCGGGCGACTGAAGCCCGAAATCGACGACCTGCTCGTGAACGGCATGGTTGATGAAGCCAACCCGAAAGACGGTCCGTCGGGCTTCCGGCAGAGAACCAACTTTGTGAACCGCAATAACAATAATAACAACAACGGCGGCGGCTACCGGAACAACAATAACCGCAACCAGCCGCAGCGCAATAATAACGGCGGGCCGATGAACAAGAACAGATTTAACAATAACCGGAAAAGGCCAGGGATATGAGTTCGTTCAGAATTACGGGAGGGAGAAAGCTTAAAGGCGAGATCATTCCGCAGGGCGCTAAAAACGAGGCCCTGCAGATCCTGTGCGCCGTGCTGCTTTCCAGAGAGCCTGTTGTTATTCATAATATCCCGGATATCCGCGATGTCAATAAGCTCATAGAGCTCCTGCAGGACATGGGTGTGGAAACCCGTAAGCTGGGTGAAGGCTCTGTTGAATTTAAGGCCGCCGGTGTGAATTTTGAGTATTTCGAAACAGAGCAATACAAAAAGAAAGCTGCCGAGCTGCGCGGCTCGGTCATGCTGCTGGGCCCTATGCTGGGCCGTTTCGGAAAAGGAAAAGCCCCCAAGCCGGGAGGAGATAAGATCGGGAGAAGACCCCTGGATGCCCATTTTACCGGGTTTCAGAAGCTGGGAGCCACCTTCTCGTACGATGCCGGTGATGCCTTCTACCACGTAGACGGCAGCGGCATGAAAGGGGCGTATATCTGGATGGAGGAGATCTCCGTGACCGGTACGGCCAACGTGATCATGGCGGCCGTGCTGACAGAAGGCACCACCACTATTTACAATGCGGCCTGCGAGCCTTACCTCCAGCAGCTGTGCAGGATGCTGAACCGCATGGGCGCCCGCATCAGCGGAGTGGGCTCTAACCTGCTGACCATCCAGGGCGTGAGCCAGCTGGGCGGTTGTGAGCATACCATGCTGCCCGATATGATCGAGATCGGCAGCTTTATAGGGCTGGCTGCTATGACCGAATCGGAAATTACCATTAAAAACTGCCGTATTCCCGAGCTGGGGATCATCCCGGATGTATTTAAAAAACTGGGCATACAGATGGAGTTCCGGGGCGATGATATTTACGTTCCGGCGCAGAAGAACTATACGGTCAGCAAGCTGATCGACGGCTCCATTCTTACCGTATACGATTCTCCCTGGCCCGGTTTCACCCCCGACCTGATCTCTATTGTGCTGGTAACGGCCATACAGGCCAAAGGCACCGTGCTCATCCACCAGAAAATGTTTGAATCCAGGCTTTTCTTTACCGATAAGCTGATCGATATGGGAGCGCAGATCATCCTCTGTGATCCGCACCGGGCCACAGTGATCGGCCTGAACCGCGAATACAACCTGCGGGGCATCCGCATGAGCTCGCCCGACATCCGTGCGGGGGTAGCCCTGCTGATTGCAGCCCTGTCGGCTGACGGAACCAGCATCATTGACAACATTGACCAGATAGACCGGGGCTACCAGAACATTGACGGCCGCCTGAATGCATTGGGCGCCGATATTGTACGGGTGTAAGACAAAGCGCAGATGAAGCAGGTTTACGCGATTAATGCATAAAAATCTGCTTCATCTGCATCCTGCGCTTATATTTGTAAATCGTTGACCTTAATAAAAAAAAGACTTATGATCTCAAGACGTAAATTCCTGGCTTCTTCGGCTATGACCACCGCTACTCTTGCGGCTACTTCTGCTTCCGGTTATTCCCGCATTATTGGGGCTAACCAAAAGGTGAATATCGCCTGTATCGGTATCGGCAACCGGGGAGAGCAGATTATTGACGAATTTGAGAAAACCGGCCTCGTGAATGTGGTGGCCCTGTGCGATGTGGATATGGGTGCCCCGCATACAGCCAAAATCATGAACAAATTTCCGAAGGCCAAACGCTACCAGGACTTCCGGCAGCTGCTGGATAAATCGGGTGGGGAATTTGATGCCGTTACCATTGCTATACCCGACTTCTCTCATTTCCCGGTGGCCATGGCCTGTATGCAGGCCGGTAAGCACGTGTATGTAGAGAAGCCGATGTCGCGCACATTCCACGAGGCGGAGCTCATGATGAAAATGGCTTTGAAGAACCCCAAGCTGGTAACACAGGTAGGAAACCAGGGCCATTCGGAAGGAAATTATTTCCAGTTTAAAACCTGGATGGAGGCCGGCATCATTAAAGATGTGACGGCCATTACCGCTCACATGAATAACGCCCGGCGGTGGCACAAGCTGGATCCCAAAATGAAGATGTGGCCGGCAGCACAGCCGGTGCCGTCTACCATGGACTGGAACACCTGGCTGACCACCTCTATGCCGAAAGAGTACAACGACCTGTACCATAACGGGGAGTGGCGCTGCTGGTACGATTTCGGTATGGGAGCACTGGGCGACTGGGGCGCTCACCTGATCGATACGGCGCATGAGTTTCTTGAGCTGGGACTGCCTTACGAGATCAACCCGACCTACCTGGAAGGCCATAACGATTTCTTCTTCCCGATGTCGTCAACCCTGCTGTTCCGTTTCGGAGCACGGAAAGGTATGCCGCCGGTAGATATAACCTGGTACGACGGGTTAACCAACCTGCCGCCCCTGCCCAAAGGCTATGGCGGTTCAGCTGCTACAGCCAATGTGCCGGGTACCAACCAGGGCGAGGTGAAGCCGGCTACGCTGAACCCGGGACGGATCATCTACAGCAAAGACCTGATCTTTAAGGGCGGTAGCCACGGCAGCACGCTGAGCATTATACCGGAAGAGGTGGCCCGGGAAATGGCACCAAAGCTTCCTGAAATACCGAAAAGCCCGTCTAACCATTTTGCCAACTTTATCCTGGCCTGCCAGGGCAAAGAAAAGACCCGTAGCCCGTTTGAGATCAATGGCGTGCTGAGCCAGGTCTTCTGCCTGGGGGTAATTGCCCAGCGCGTAAACCGACCTCTGTATTTTGATGCGGTGACCAAGCAGATCACCAACGATACGTTTGCAAATGCCCTGCTGGTGGGGGCTGAGCCCAGGAAGGAATGGATGGAGTATTATAAGGTGTAGTGAGGATAGGGAAGTATAGGAAAGAAAGTACAGGAAGAGATAGAGAGGTAAGGCGGGGCGGTGGCTTCGCCTTACTTTTTTTGAACCATACGAGGCATGTAAGGCATGGAAGGGGTGGGTTAGAGAGAAGTTAGGTGCGGTTAGCGGAAGCGGTTGGAAATGGTGAAATAAACGTTCCGGCCTATTTCATGGTAGCCGTATTTCCGGAGCTTCGGAGTGGTGGTGGCTTTTGACATCCGGGTCTCCAGGAAAGAAAGAATATAGTATTTGTTCTCTTCAAAAGGGCGGTTGAACAGCTGCGATTTGAACGAAAGGTTGGTGGCCATGGTTTTACGGCCGTCGATATACAGCTCGTTCTTGCCGATCCACAGGCATTTCAGCTCTTTGATCTGCTGCGCAATGCCCGTCAGCTCTTCTACCGTCAGGCTCGATTGCTTCATTTCATCAAAGACCAGCTTACGGTTCATGCGGGTATTGAAAAGGTAACGTACCGAGTCGGTATACATAATAATGGTGTAATAAGAAAACCGCTTGTCCGAGAAGCCGATAGCAAAGGGTTGTTTCCGGTAAAGGGCTTCGTAGTCTTTCAGCAGGGTTTCGAGGGCGGGTTTATTTTCAAAATAATAATCTTCCGACTTCCGGATTTTGGCCGGGAAGCAGGAAGTAAGCAATATTCCGCTCAACAGGAAAATGACGAGGCTTTTGTTCATTTGGTTTTGATGTACGTGATGCCGTAGATCAGCTTCCTGAATTTTCGCTTCCGGAGCTTCATTTTCGTACGAAGTCCGTAGTCCCAATAATCCAGGATATTATAGCCGTCTGCCCGGTCAATATGGTATAGTACCACAAAATGGGTAGGTGTGGGCAAAATAAACCGGAAAAATTTATTGGGATACAGGGCTTTGTTGTTCAGGTAAAGCATTACGGTATATTCTTCGTTTTTCTCCCGGCAGAAACGGTAATAGTTGAGAAAGACCGGCCCCATGAGATCAGCTCCCCGGGCATGAACCTCCAGCCCGGTCAGTGAACGGAGCATCCGGTTAAATTTCCGGAAGTTGGTAGCCGCCCAGAAGGTGTTTTCATCGCCGGGGTCAAACGACTTGTCCCGCAGGTTAAGATACCCTTTGTAGTTCTCGGAGAGCACCATAAACCACATCTGGTCGGCGTGATTAATGTCCATTACCCCTTTGTTATAGAGGGTTCCGGCTGCTTCGTGTATTCTTTCGGAGCTGACCAGGGTTCTGTCGGTTACCTGTGCAGCGCCGGTAGCATACAGGTCGGTCATCCAGGCCACATAGCTTTCCGGGTCGTACAATAGCAGGAAATGAGTCAGGGCGGCGTAGCCGCAGAAGTAGGTAGGTTTTCCCTGGTTCAGATACAGGGGATTCTCCACGTTATTCCTGAGGTTCCGGAAAAACAAAGCGGGGTCAATGTTAGGCCAGTATTCACTTTTCCGGGCCGATCGGGCCTGGTCTATCCGGAGCAAAGCCCGCTGCTTCGCCTCCGGGTCCTGGGCAGGTGGCTGGGCTTCAGCACACAGGCTGAAAAAACAACAAAGAAGCAGAATCCGGGTATACACGTTGTTGCCTGGGGAATAGGAAACAAAGGTAGAAAACTTTTTGAAATCCGCTAAGCTGTGGGAGAAAAGTGTGTTTTACAGCCTGAAGACAGAGGAGGAGGTACCAGGGGTACCTCCTCCTGCATAAACCATCAGATCTTATACCGGACCCCGCCGGTGATCCAGCGCGGCGGCTGGGCTACAAAACCGTGCTCAAAATATTTTTCATTCAGCAGGTTATTGGCATCCAGGGTGAATGTGAGCTGCTTCCAGCGGTAGGCGGCCCGTACATCCACCAGGCTGAAAGAGCCGTAGCTGACCGGTGGAGTGGCATCGTCCCAGGAGTATTGTCCTGCGCGGTTCTTAAAGGTGTACCAGCCGCTGAGCGACAGGTTTCGTACCGGCTCAAAAAACAACCCCGCAGAAAGCTTTTGTTTAAGGTAGTTCAGCGTATAGAACGACTGGAAGCCCTCTTCTTTCCTGTCGGTAGTGAGCCAGGAGAAGTTCAGCACCACCTGCTTCAGTTTCAGCCGGTTGGCGGAGAACCCGAGCGTATGGGCTGTTTCAAATCCGTACCGGTTGATGTTGTCGATGTTTTCCATGAGCGGCACGGCTATGCCGGGGCGTTTGATTTTATCGATGGCATCTTCTGTCGCGGTGTAAAAAACCGAGTAGTTACCGGAGTAGCGGCTTTTCCGGGTTTTGAAGCCAAGCTCATGGGTCCAGGCTTTTTCGGGCTTAAGGTCGGGATCCCCCTTCACGGTAGCATTGTTCAGGTAGAGTTCGGTAAAGGTAGGGAAACGCAGCGAGCGGTTAACCGAGTAATACAACCGGGAGTCCTGTCCCACGGCATAGGCCAGGTCGAGGCCGGGAAAAAGGGAAAACCCGAACTGGGAGTTGATGTTGCCCAGGGTACCCACGTTCAGGATAAAGCGGTTGAAACGGGTGCTGTGCTCGGCAAAAAGGCTGTAGTTATCCCGTGATTTCCCGTACGTATAATACAGGTCGGGCCATCCGCTGATCGCCTCTTTCTCCCCGAGCTCCTCGCCTAGGCGGTTAGACCGTACCACCTCGTTCCGGTATTCGGCTCCGAAGGCACTGTTACCCCAGGCGTTGCGTAACCTGAATTTCCACTCCACATCAAGTACCCCGGTTTTATGCAGGTTGAGCAATGTCAGCCGGTCGGTATTGCGGTAATTGTCAAAATCATACATATCGTGGTGAATCCGGTAATTGGCCATCAGCGTACCCGACAGGCGGGGGGAGAAAGCGTGTTTCCAGGTGGCGTTCATGAGCTGCGAGGCCACCTCTTCGTACTGGTTGCTGAATTTGGGGTGGTAGAAATTTGAAGCTCCGAAGTCGTTGCCGGTGAAGCCGTAGCCCAGCTGAAGGCTGCCGCTCCTGTATTGCTTTTCCGCCCGCAGCGAAGCCGTATTTTTCCGGTAGCCGGTAGCAGGAATGAAGCCGTCGCTGCCGGCCAGCTCAGCGCCGCCGGTCAGTGAGAAACCCTTTTTTACCCAGGCACCGCCGGCATAGGTATTCCAGCTGCCGTATGAGCCGGCCGAAAGCTGCAGCTCCAGCTCAGAAGCGGCCGGTTGGCGGGTAATGATGTTGATTACCCCGGAGAAAGCACTGGGGCCGAATACCCGCGAGGCGCCCCCCTGGAGCACTTCTATTTTTTCGATCATCGAGAAAGGTACGGGAATGTTCAGCGCATGGTGACCGGTTTGAGGGTCGTTTACTTTTACGCCATCTACCAGGATGAGCGTCTGGTCGTAATGCCCGCCGCGAATACTGATATCGGCCTGCACACCGAAGGCCGAGCGCGAGCGCACATCTACGTTCATAGCGTACTGCAGCACGCCGTCAAGCGTTTTGACGGGAGAGGCTTCTATGGTGGCCCGGTCAATCACGGTGATGTTCCGGGCTGTGTTTTTGATCTCGTTCCGGATAATGCCGGCAGTGACGGTCACGCTTTGCAGCTGGATGGTGTCACGTTGTGCACTGGCATTCAGGCTTATCAATCCCAAAAGTATATATTTTAATATTTTCATTATTGTAATAATGTATATATTTATTATTATATAATTTAATAATTATATAAATATTTTAATGTATTTGAAAATTATTCCTTTTATGTTGTGTCCTTGGTGCCTTTTCTTGGTGTTCTTTGTGAAATACAGTATACACAAAGTCATAAAGTTTCACAAAGGGTCACAAAGGGTTTTGCACAAAGGTCACAAAGTATTGAGACAGGAGAGAGAAGGGGTCTTCGTCTACCGGCTTTTTGGGCCGTATTTTGAAATTTACTTTTGCTGAGGGGAGGTCACGGGGAATGTACGGCAGACGTATGGATGGAATCGTTTTTTTTAACAGGAAGATCTGCAATTCGTCCTGGCTCAGGGGCTCTTCCCGGCTCAGCAGGAGGGTAGGAAGCGTAACAGGGGCCGGTGCGGGTTCCGTTACCGGCAGACCGGTTCCGGCCGCATTCCCGATCTCTTCTGCGAAAGGGTTCGGCCGGCGGCGGTGAAACATCTGCCCGTTACGCCCCAGCAGGCACAGGTGCCCTTCCGGGTCAATAAAGCCCAGGTCGGAAACCGTGGGCGTGTGCCGGTATCCGGGAGAAACGTACGGGCTTTCCACCCAGATTTTTTCATTCCGGATACGGATGCTTACGCCGGGAAAGGGCTTGCCCACAGAAGCCGGCCTTTCCACAATTTCGTGGCCCTGTATATAGCTGATATGGCCCAGCTCAGCCGCGCCGTAGTATTCGGTAAGCCGGGCCTCCGGGAAGACCCGCAGCAGCTTTTCCGCCAGTACGGGATCCAGCTTTTCTCCTGCGCTGACAGCCGAGCTGACGCCGGGAAATACCCTGTTTTCAGGCAGCAGGCGGTAATGCGACGGCACCAGGAACAGGCTGGTGATTTTTTCCTGCCGGAGGATATTGCCCCAATTGGCGGCCTCACGCAGCGGCGTCAGCACTACTGTAGCTCCCAGCCATAGGGCGTGAATAACGGTATTGAGGTTGGCAGAATAGGCCAGGGCATCAACCACCATTACCCGGTCTTCGCGGCTCATGCCGAAAACTTCCGACTGGGCCGGGAAGGCACTGAACCAGGCGTGATAATCTTTCCAGATGACGCGGTTTTTTTCCGGGGAAATAATGCCGAGGAAACAATCGCTTCCGGCCGGCAGATAGGGCGGTACAGGTGCCGTTTCAGGCACCGGCGGCAGGAAGTCGAGCAGGCCCAGGTTGTACTTTTCAGCATAGGCCAGCTTCTGTTCATGCGTGATGTTCCGGCCGCTGAACACCCCTTTTTGACCGGTATGCATCAGGGCCAGGAAGCTGATCAGGTTTTCGGCTTCCGAAGAGTGGCAAAGCAGGTAATCGGCCGGGTGCTGCCGCAGCCAGGCGGCCCTGTTCTGAACCTGCCGGTACAACTCCCCATAGCTGATCTCCCGGCCCCGGTATTTCAGCGCGGTGCGGGAGGGATCTGCCGAAAGGAAACGTTCAAAAAACATGGGTCAGGGCTTCAGCTTTGGTATTTTGTCAAGGCGGTCGAAGGCCTCCGCAAAACGTTTTTTCTCCTGCAGCAGAGTTTCGCAAAAGGCCCGGTTACGAATCCCGAACAGCTCGCGCTGGCCGGGATCTTTAATAGTGCCCCGTTTTGTAAAAAAGGCAAATTTCTTCCCGATGTAATTGAACCACCACTTTTTCCGGAGGGTGGTCATGAGCGACTTCCTCCCCGTATTTTCGAGGTAGTGGATCTGGTAAACCAGCACAAACACATCCGCTGCGCCGAAACCGTAGGTCATATTCTTCAGCCGCTCCCAGGTAATGCGGTTCGCGGCCGTAAAATGCTTGAAATGCAGCTCGTTCGAGTAATAAATTTTATAGCCCAGCAGGCGCGTGATAAAGCACATTTCACTGTCGGCACCCGCGCTCTGCCGGTTGCCCACCCGCCCTTCCAGGAAAGGCTGCCAGTTCAGTGCATAGAGGTGATCGTACACCTCTTTCCGTACACTCAGCCCGGCACCGGGCACCAGGGCATCTTCCGTGATATCGGTGAAGGTACCTTCGTAGAGCTTCCCGATGGCAAAGGCATGCTCATTTTCTTTGAACCACGCGGGCAGGGGCGCCTCAAAGTCGCCTTCGCCGGCACAGCCGATCAGGCCGATTTCCGGGTCTTTGTAGTACTTGAAGATGGTTCTTATCCAGTCGGGTGCCACCCGGTTGTCGTCATCCACTACGCTGAGAATGCTGTAGCGGGCGGCTTTGATACCGGCTTTGCGGGCATTGGCCTCACCCATCCGGGGCTCGGGGATAATCCGGAGGAGTACTACCGGGTTTTCATTCCATACGGCTTCCGCTATCTCCGCCGTTTGGTCGGTAGAATTGTTGTTGACCAGCACCACTTCCCACGCAATCCCCTCGAAATCCTGCTGGGCCTGCAGGTGCCGGAGGGTTTCGGGAATGACCCGTTCGCTGTTATAACACGCTATGATAACTGAAATGCCGTTCATGTAAAAATCCGGAATAGACGGTGATACAATCGTACTTCGGGAGGAAGCCCCGCAGGTATTTCTGCGTTCCCGATCTTCCGCGCCCACCGCAGGGCGGTTTTCCGGCGTACGGCGAAAGGTACGGGGTAATGGGCATAAATGTACCGGATCACGCGGAAGCCCTCCGTAAAGAGCAGTCCTTCACGTTCCGATTTAAAGGAGACATTGCCGGCATGTCTCCGGAAAAAGTTAAGCCGCCTGTCGAGCCTTATTACCCGGGTACCGGCGGCTACCTGTACCCAGAACATCCAGTCGCCGGTGTACCGGAAAGTACGCAGGGTGCCGAAATCTACCCCGGCTACCCGGTTTTTCCGGAATACGGCCGAGCTGGCATTGTAGATCAGCGGGCCGTTCAGGAATTCGCTCCGGACCAGCTCGCTGCCGCTCCACCGGCGGTCACCCGACTCATGGCCGGGCCGGTGAATTTCGGTGCCGTTCTCATCGATCCATACGGAAGAGCTAAAGACCACGCCGGTATCTTTGTCCCGGTCAAGTACCTCAACGGCCTCTGACAGGAAACGGGGTGCAGCTATGTCGTCGCTCTCGGCTATCCAGATGTATTCGCCGCGGGCCACGCTGAGGCCCTTTTCCCACTGGATGAACGTGGAACCTGAATTGCTTTCATTTCTGATGAAGTGGGAAACCCGCTTATCGGAAGCGTATTTCTCCAGGATGTCTGTACTGTTATCCGAAGAATGATCATCGAGGAGGATCACCTCGAAGTCGCTGAAATCCTGCCCCAGGATGCTCTCCAGCCTTTCGGGCAGGTAAGCAGCATGGTTGTAGTTGGGCATTATGACAGAAACTTTCGGCATATCAGGCCCATCCGTGGCTTTTTCTGAGTATACTGTCTTCTTTGACAAAACAAATGTCGAGCTGTCCGAGCGCCATGTCCAGCGGGCGATTGGTAAAGCCGGCAAAGTCGTAGATCACATAGCCCCGCTGGGTCATGTAGGCAATGAGGTCATGCAGGAGGGGCTGATCAGGTGAAAATTTAAAGAGGGAAGCCTCCAGGATAAATACCTCGGTTTTTCCGAAGATGCCGGCGGCACCTTTCAGCACTTCGATCTCAAATCCCTGCACATCGATCTTGCAAATGTCGGGAACCGGCATTTCACCGCGGGCAATGAGCCCGTCGATGCTGTAAATGGGTACCTTCTTTTGCATTCTTCCACCGCCCTGCCCGGCCTGGGGCAGGAAAGAAGACCCGGCAAAATCTTCCCACATGGTGAGGGTGAGCTCACCGTCTTCGGCACCGGCACCGCCAAAAAACACCCTGCCTTTGTGACGGGCAAGAAATTTATCGATTTCCGGCTTCAGCTCTTCCTGGGGTTCGATCAGGTAGTAGGTGGCTTCGGGTAAAATCCGGGCAGCCAGCACGCTCCAGTCGCCTTTGTGGGCGCCTACATCCAGGATAGTACGTAGGGTAAGACCACGGGTTTTCAGGCTTTTCAAAAAGAGGCTCATGTCGCCCGATATCCCGTTTTTACTTTGAACGTGATACCCGAAGCGATGTGCGAGCCACTGGATCAGGTCTTTTATTTTTTTCATGTGTATAAGATTAGCTTTGCGCTGCAGGCCTTGAGCGATGCGCTTTTGCGCAGGGCGGATGGCCACCCCGTAACGTCCGGCCTGCCGGGTTGCCTGTTTCTCATAGCGCTTGTCTCACTGCTCATGGCTATACTTCGTTAAAACCCGTTGGGTTGCCTCCAGGAAAGCCCGCTTCCATTTCTGGTCAGGCTCCAGGTGGTTCCCTTCGGCCCATTCGTTCCAGGCATTGATAAATACAAAGTTTTCTTCGGGCGAATAGACCTCGCTTTGAGAACAAACGCCTTCCAGCCAGTCCTGGTATAGCTCAGGCGTAGCGTTGTGCATGATGAAGGCGTCATTTTTCCGCCGCGCACTGTTGTCCCAGCCCGGCACAAGCGCCCTGAAGTGCTTTTGCAGCAGGCGGGGCTTGTTTTTCATCCGCCTGACCACTTCGGCATAATCGATTTTCCGGAAGGTCTGCCCCAGGGAAAATTTATTTTTCAGGCGGTCTGTGAACCCCGGCACCACTTTCAGGTGGGTCCAGTCGGGCTGCCAGTCGATCACGATGTCCAGCCCTGTTTCGGCGGCGCTTACCTCAAACTCGGAAGACGTGAGTATGCCGCCGAGGTAAAGGTCGTCAAAGCCGTTTTGGCGGGCCACTTCCCGCCAGATCTCTACTGTTTTCTTCAGGTCGGGAATGATATGCGTATTATAAAACAGGAAAAAAGGCTTGTTGTTGATCCGGATATACCGCTTGTCGCTGAAAACACGGGTGCATAGATACTGCGCATGGTTCCGGTGGTCTTCTTCCGAATAGTGCTGCTCCATGAGCACTTCCTTATCTTTGCCGTCCCAGCGGCGCGACCAGTTTTCATTGGCCCAGGCCAGCATGAAAGGGAAATCGGGCCGGCCTGAAGCCAGGATCTCATCTACCGGGCGTTCCATCAGCCGCTTGCCGTTAAACCAGTAATGGTAATAGCAGAAGCCGTAAAGGCCGTATTCCCGGGCCAGATCGGCCTGGTCGGCCAGTGATTGCAGCAGGCGCAGGTCATAAAAACCCAGATCAGCCGGCAGGTGAGGCTGGTAATGGCCTTTGAAACGCGGCCGTGCCTTCACCGTGTTGGTCCACTCCGTAAAGCCCTTTCCCCACCAGGCATCGTTTTCGGGGAAAGGATGAAACTGGGGCAAAACCACCGCTAAAGCTCTTAATCTCTTATCGATCTGCACTGTGCTGATTTTCTGATTTGAAGGTGCGAATTTACTATAAAAACCCGGAAATCCGCCCAAAGTAAAGGTATTGAAACCTAAATTTCACTTTCCGCCCAAAAATTCATAATTTTGAAGGGAATCTAAACAAACACGAACAGAATGGCCAAAGCCGCCGAACCAAAGGAAACACCCTTAAACAAACAGTATAACCAGATTAAGGCCAAATATCCCGGCGCCATGCTGCTCTTCCGGGTTGGGGATTTTTATGAGACTTTCGGGGAAGACGCCATCAAAGCTTCGAAGATTCTGGGCATTGTGCTGACCCGGCGGAATAACGGCGGGTCAAACGACGAGCTGGCCGGTTTCCCGCACCATTCGCTGGATACTTACCTGCCCCGGCTGGTGCGTGCCGGGCAGCGGGTAGCCATCTGTGACCAGCTGGAGGACCCGAAGTCGGTAAAGGGAATTGTAAAACGCGGAGTAACCGAACTGGTTACCCCCGGTGTTTCTTTTAACGACAACGTGCTGGATGTACGCCAGAACAATTACCTGGCTTCGGTGCATTTTGCCGGTGATGACCTGTTGGGGGTGGCGTTTCTCGACATCAGTACGGGAGAATTTTTTACCACCGAAGGTACCACGGCCTATGTAGATAAGCTGATCCAGGGCTTTAGCCCGGCCGAAATACTCTACTGCAAAAAACACAGGAAACAGTTTGAGCACATCTTCGGTGAGAAATACAATACCTACACCTTTGAAGATTGGGTATACGCGTATGATTTTTCGTACGAGCTGCTGATCAAGCATTTTAAAACCAGTAACCTGAAAGGGTTTGGCGTGGAAAACCTGCGGGAAGGCATCACGGCCGCCGGGGTGATCCTGCAATACCTGAACGACACCGAGCACCGGGAAATGAGCCATATCAGCCGGTTGAACCGGCTGGATAAGGACCATTACGTGTGGCTCGACCGCTTCACCATCCGCAACCTCGAGCTACTTTTTGCCCAGTACGAAGGCGGCGTTCCGCTGATTGAAGTACTGGACCAGACCATTACACCCATGGGTGCGCGGCTGCTGCGGAAATGGATGGTGCTGCCCCTGAAAAACAAGACGCAGATCGAAGAAAGACTGGATACGGTAGAGTTTTTCCGGAGCGATGATGCGGTGATGCAGTCGCTCATCCAGATTCTGAAGCCTATCGGCGACCTGGAGCGGCTGGTGTCGAAAGTGGCCGTGCGGCGGATCAATCCCCGCGAAATGGTGCAGCTTAAGCGGGCACTGGATCAGATCACGCCCTTAAAGCAGCTGTTAAGCGAAAGTCCGAACAAAGCGCTTGAAAAATATACGGCTCAGCTGAACGACTGCCGTTTCCTGGTCGATAAGATCGCCGCTGAGCTGCGCGAGGATGCACCCACCCAGATGAACCAGGGGAACATGATCCGGACAGGCGTAGATGAAGCGCTCGACGAGCTGCATAAGATCGCCTTTTCCGGGAAAGATTACCTGTTGGATATCCAGACCCGTGAAGCGGAACGCACGGGTATCCCGTCGCTGAAAATTGCCTATAACAAAGTATTCGGCTATTACCTGGAGGTGTCTAACGCCCATAAGGAAAAAGTGCCGCAGGAGTGGATCCGGAAGCAGACGTTGGTCAATGCCGAACGCTACATTACAGAAGAGCTGAAAGTATACGAAGAGAAGATCCTGACCGCCGAGAGTAAAATCAATGAGATCGAGTTCCGGATCTTCAACGACCTGGTCGTAACGGCCGGAGAGTTTGTAACGGCTATTCAGGAGAATGCCCGGGTGATCTCTGCCCTGGATGCCCTCCTGTCTTTTGCCCGTGTAGCCCGGAAAAACGGGTACTGCCGCCCGGTGATATCTGAAAACCGGGTGCTGAATATCAAAGAAGGCCGGCATCCGGTCATTGAGCAGCAGCTGCCACCGGGAGAAACGTATGTGCCGAACGACCTCTATCTCGACGATGACACCCAGCAGATCATCATCATCACCGGTCCGAACATGGCCGGTAAGTCAGCCCTGTTGCGGCAAACCGCGCTGATCGTGCTGATGGCCCAGACGGGTTGCTTTGTGCCGGCGGCATCGGCAGAAGTGGGCCTGGTCGACAAGATATTTACCCGGGTAGGGGCAAACGACAACCTTTCGCGGGGCGAAAGTACCTTTATGGTGGAAATGACCGAAACGGCATCTATCCTGAATAACTTGGGCGACCGCAGCCTGGTGATCATGGATGAAATAGGCCGGGGAACCAGCACCTACGACGGCGTGAGCATTGCCTGGAGCATTGCCGAATACCTGCACAACAACCCGAAGCTGAAGCCCAGAACGCTCTTTGCCACCCATTACCATGAGCTGAATAACCTGGCAAACGACCTGCAGCGCATTAAGAACTACAATGTGTCGGTGAAGGAGCTGAACGGCCGCATCGTATTCCTGCGTAAGCTGAAGGAAGGCGGCAGCGAGCACAGTTTCGGTATTCACGTGGCTCAGCTGGCCGGCATGCCCCAAAGTGTGGTGCTGCGGGCCAACGAGATCCTGCAGGCCCTGGAAAAGAGCGAAGCCAAAGAAAAGAACAAGCAGAAGCTGAGCGATGCGCCGAAAAGTAACTACCAGCTCAACTTTTTTGATCCTGTTGACCCGGTAGGAGAGGAGATCAAAGAACGGATCCGTGAGCTGGATCTGAATACGCTTTCGCCCATAGAGGCACTGCTGAAGCTGAACGAATTACAGAATAAATTGAAAGGATGAACAGGTACCTGTTTTGTGGAATTTGCCTGATGTTAACCGGGCTGCCCGCTACGGCACAGCATCGGGTACAGGTAGAAGGACTGAAAGAGGAGGTAGAGATTTACCGCGATACCTGGGGGATCAATCATATCTATGCGGCCAACGAGCCGGATCTGTTTTTTGCACAGGGCTACAGTGCCGCAAAAGACCGGCTTTTCCAGTTTGAGCTGTGGCGGCGGCAAGCTACCGGGACGGTCTCCGAGATCCTGGGGCCTTCCGAACGGAAACGGGATATCGGCCTGCGCCTGTTTAAGTACCGGGGCGATATGCAAAAGGAGCTCTCCCATTACCATCCGAACAGCGCGGCCATTATTCAGGCCTATGTAAACGGGGTGAACGCCTGTATTGACGAGGCGAACCGGAATCCGGATACCCTTCCTGTAGAATTTAAAATGCTGAATATCCGGCCGCAGAAATGGACGCCGGAGATAGTCATATCCCGCCACCAGGGACTGCTGGGAAATATAGAAGATGAGCTGAAAACCGGCCGGGCCGTGGCAGCGGCAGGTGCCCGGCAAGTGTCGGATCTCCTGTATTTTCATCCCAGGCAGCCTGATCTCCGCCTGGATCCATCTATTACACGGGAAATGCTCAGTCATGATATCCTGGAGCTGTACAAAGCCTCGCACCGGCCTCTTACCTTTGGCCCGGAGCACAGCGCTTATGTGGAAAACAGGCGGGAAGACAAAGACGGGAGCAATAACTGGATCGTATCGGGTAGCCGCACGGCCAGCGGATTTCCGCACCTGGCCAATGACCCGCACCGCAGCGTTTCTCTCCCGGCGCTCCGGTATGTGGTGCACCTTTCCGCACCGGGCTGGAATGTGATAGGGGGCGGAGAACCCGTTATCCCGGGCGTTTCTATCGGGCATAACGAGCACGGTGCCTGGGGGCTCACCATTTTTGAAACCGACTTTGAAGACCTGTACGTATATGACCTGAATCCCCGGAAGCTCTCGCAATACCAATACAAAGGCCGGTGGGAGGAGATGCAGACCATCCGGGAGGAAATTAAAATAAAGGGCCAGGCTCCTGAAAAGGTGGATCTGCGGTATACCCGGCACGGCCCCGTGGTGTATATCGATACCCTCAATAAAAAAGGATATGCCGTCCGGTGTGCCTGGCTGGAGCCGGGCGGAGCCCCTTACCTGGCCTCGCTGCGGTTTAACCAGGCTGAAAGCTGGGAAGAATTCCGGGAAGCCACGCGCTATTCGCATGTTCCGGCTGAAAACATGATCTGGGCCGACCGGCACGGCGATACCGGCTGGCAGGTAGTGGGTCTTGCACCGGTAAGAAAAAATTTCAGCGGTATGGTACCTATACCCGGCGACGGGCGCTTTGAGTGGAGCGGCTACCTGCCCATGCTGGAACGGCCGAATAGCCATAACCCGCCGGAAGGATTCCTGGCCACGGCCAACGAAAACGTAACTCCGCCCGGTTATTCGCATTGGGATGCAGTAGGCTACCTCTGGTCTGACCCTTTCCGGGGCGACAGGATCCGGGAGGTGCTGGCCGCAAAAGATAAAATGACGCTGCAAGACCACCAGGCGCTTCAAACCGATTACTTTTCCCTGCCGGCCAGCGAGCTGGTACCCCTGCTCAGCGGCCTGAAATTCGGAGATTCGCTGACTGAAAATGCACGAAAACGCCTGGAAACCTGGGACTACCGCCTGGAGCCTGACGCAGTAGAGGCCGGCATTTATGCCATGTGGGAGCGGAAATTGAGCCAGGAGGCCACGGCTGCGCTTGTCCCCGCTGAGCTGAAAGGCCTGGTCAGCCTGCAGCTGAAGAAGCTGATCCAATGGATAAAAAACCCGGAGAGTCCCATTCAGGACAAGACGGCCTTTTTAACGGTTACTTTTGAGAAGGCGATAGCTGAGCTGGTTAAAAAGCTGGGGGATGACCCCGAAAAATGGCAGTATGGACAGGCCGCTTACAAGCATACCCGGCTGACGCATCCGTTGAGTGATTTCCTGAGCAGCGAAGAGCAGGAGGCCATGAACCTGGGTCCCCTGCCCCGGGGAGGTAACAGTTACACGCCCAATGCCACAGGAGGAATAGACACGCAGAGGCACGGAGCCACCTTCCGGGTGATTATAGATACGGGTGACTGGGATAAAACCCTGATGACCCTTTCACCGGGACAGTCGGGTGATCCGGCCAGCCCGTTTTACAGCAACCTGTTTGAAAGCTGGGCACAGGATACCTATTTTCCTGCGTATTTCAGCAAAGACAAAGTGGAGGCCCATACGTATGAAAAAACGGTATTGACGAAGAAGAAATAGAAAGGAGGGGATAGGGTTTAAATAAAAGAAGTTAGATATTGGTATAAATATCTAACTTTTCTCATTTCTCATCGAGCCGGTCGTACTCGGTCTCTTCAAAATCCTGGAAATCCAGGTCTTCAGGGTGCAATGCGTAATCTTCCATGGTGTTGTTTATTTTGGTTTCACTCTTCAAAGTTGATTTTTAAATGCCCGGTTTCCAAAGAAAGGAGATTAAGGAATTATAAAATCCTGGCCAGCAATTCTTATTTTTACAGGAATAACCAGAAATGTTGTCTCATGAACCGTCTTTTACTCAGCCTTTGTCTTCTCCGTTTTTTCACCGCGTACAGTCAGGTGTACGATCTGCGTACCGAATACCTGACCGCACCACTCGGAATAGACACTCCGCAGCCCCGGCTTTCCTGGAAGCAGAAAGATGAACGCCGCGGAGCCGGGCAAAGCGCTTACCAGGTTTGGCTGGGAAAAGACTCGCTGGCGGTGGCCACCGGAAAGGCGGGTTCTACCGGGAAAATTAATGCTCCGGATAACCGGGTTATTTATACCCGGGAAAACCTGCAGCCGTATACCCGGTATTTCTGGAAAGTGACCGTATGGGATAACCACGGCGGAAGAGTGCAATCACAAGTGGTACACTTTGAGACGGGACATATGCAAATAAGTAACTGGAAAGGGGAGTGGATCAGCGACGGTACAGATATCCGCCTGAAGCCGGCACCGTATTTCCGGCAGGATTTTGAAACCGGGAAGAAGATCCGGTCGGCCAGGGCATACATAGCGGCCGGCGGGCTTTTTGAGCTGTATATCAATGGGGTTAAGATCGGTGATCATGTGCTGGATCCCAACTACACCCGGTTTGACCGGCGTATTTTATACGTTACACACGATGTTACCGGCGCATTGAAAGCCGGGAAAAATGCTATCGGTGTTTTACTGGGAAACGGCTGGTATAACCACCAGTCTACCGCTGTATGGTATTTTGACCGGGCCCCCTGGCGAAACCGTCCTGCTTTCTGCATGGACCTGAGAATTACCTACGAGGACGGATCGGTAGAAACCGTTTCTTCGGGCCGGTCGTGGAAAACGGCGCTCAGCCCGGTCATCTTCAACAGCATTTATACGGCCGAGCATTACGATGCCCGCAAGGAGATCAGAGGCTGGAACCTCCCGGATTTTGACGACAGCCAATGGAAAAACTCCACGCTGAGGTCGGCACCCTCTCAGAATATCGTGTCCCAGGCTTTGACGCCTGTCCGCGCAGTGGAAGAGATCCCGGTGAAAAGCCTGAACAGGATCAGCGATACGGTATATGTTTTTGACCTGGGCAGGAACATTTCAGGGGTGAGCCGGATCACCTTATCGGGTCCGGAAGGAACCGTGATCCGGCTGAAGCATGCGGAACGGCTGTATGACAACGGCCGCCCGGATATGTCGAATATTGATGCCCATTACCGGCCCACCGACGATACCGACCCGTTCCAGACCGATATATTTATCCTGAAAGGAGAGGGCACAGAGAGCTTCATGCCCCGTTTTAATTACAAAGGATTTCAATACGTGGAAGTTACCGCCAGCCGGCCGGTGCCGTTGAAGAGCACCAGCCTGAAAGGATATTTCATTCATTCTGATGTGGAACCCGTAGGCCGGATAAGCTCTTCAGACGAAACCCTGAACCGCATCTGGCAGGCTACCAATAACTCATACCTGTCCAACCTGGTGGGTTATCCTACCGATTGCCCCCAACGGGAAAAGAACGGGTGGACGGGCGATGCCCACATTGCCAGTGAGACCGGCCTGTATAATTTTGACGGCATTACCGTTTATGAAAAATGGCTGGCCGATCACCGCGACGAGCAGCAGCCTAACGGAGTTCTGCCTTCTATAATTCCTACCGGCGGCTGGGGATACGAGTGGGGCAACGGCCCCGACTGGACCAGCACCATTGCCATTATCCCCTGGAACCTGTACCTGTTTTACGGCGATAAAAAGCCCCTGCAGGATAACTATGAAAATATCAGGCGGTACGTAGATCATATTGCAGAGCTATACCCTTCAGGGCTGACCAGCTGGGGGCTGGGCGACTGGATACCGGTGAAATCGAAAGCCCCGGTAGAGCTGACCTCCACCGCGTATTATTATACCGATACCCGGATCCTGGCTCAGGCGGCTGAGCTGCTGGGCCGGGAAGCCGATCACCGGAAATACAATGCCCTGGCCGAAAAGATCCGGAAGGCATTCAATGATAAATACCTTCACCGTGAAACGGGGCTTTACGGCAGCGGCCTGCAAACCGAGCTGGCGGTACCGCTCTTCTGGGGCCTGGTTCCGGAAGAGCTTCGCCGGGAAGTGGCCGATCACCTGGCGCAGCGGGTACAAGCTGACGGCATGCAGATGGACGTGGGCCTGCTGGGCACCAAGGCTCTGCTGCAGGCGCTCAGCGATAACGGCCATGAAGAGGTAGCATATGCCCTGGCCACCCGGAAAACGTTCCCTTCCTGGGGCTGGTGGATCGCCAACGGGGCTACCACCCTGTACGAAAACTGGCCCATTGACGCCAAATCCGATATCTCCATGAACCACATTATGTTTGGTGAAATAGGCGCCTGGTTGTTCAAGGCACCGGGCGGCATCAAGCCGGATCCCCGGCAACCCGGCTTCCGGAATGTGATCCTGGAACCCCGTTTTACAGGTGGCCCGGATACTTTCAGTGCAGAGCACAACGGCCGCTACGGCACTATCCGCTCTGCCTGGGAGAAAAATGAAAAAGGCATTACCTACCGGGTGACAATTCCGGCAAATTCTACTGGCACGGTACGGCTGCCGCAGGTTAAAGGGAGGAGCTGGTATAAAGACGGAGTAGTGATGAAAAATTCTGAAGCTCAGGTTCTTTCAGGAGAGTATAAATTCGAGAATAAGTAATCAGAGCGTATGCAGGGGATTTCCTGATACCGGTTGTTTGAAAGTTCAACGAATGGCGGGAGGTGAGGGATTACGGGATTGCAACCGGCTTAATTCACTTTCAATTTCCTCTATGCTCGGCAGATTACGTTTGAGGTTTTCAGGAATGGATGATACTATTTCATAAGCCGATATCCCCAATGGCTTATTCAAATTTTTGAGTGCATATTCAGCAACTACTTTATTCTTTTCCTGGCACAATAGCAACCCGATACTCGGTTGATCATATTCACCTTTGAGGGTATCATCAATAACGGTCAGGTAAAAGTTCAGTTTTCCGGTATGTTCAGGTTTGAATGGGCCCTTTTTTAACTCAATTACCACGTAAGAACGAAGCTTAATATTATAAAACAGGAGATCTATATAGAAGTCCTGACCGCCCACCTGTAAATGATATTGTTTCCCGACAAAGGCAAAGCCGGCTCCCATTTCCAGCAGGAACCGCGTAATATGTTCGGTGAGTGCATTTTCCAGGTCTTTTTCCTGAAAGTCATCCTGTAAAGTCAGAAAATCAAAAATATAGGGGTCTTTAAAGATTTGCCGGAACAGATCAGAATCTGATTCAGGGATGGTTTTGTTAAAATTATTAATGGTACTGCCTGCTCTTTTATGAAATTTTGACTTTATCTGGTAAGCCAGGATATCCCGTGACCACCCGTTTTCAAGGGTTTTGGTCATATAAAATATTGCGGTTTCAGGATCTTTTATCTTATCCATCAGTAAGATATGGTGGCCCCAGGGAATTTGTGCAGCAGCCTGCTGCACAAATGCAGCATCCCGGTAAACCTCGGCAAAGAGGCGCATGTAATGAATATTTCTGTAAGATAGCCCCCGCATATCCGGAAACTCACTGCGTAAATCTGCTGCAAGTTTTTCAATGACTTTAGCACCCCAGCCGGCCTTCCCGGCTTGTTCTGAAACTAATTTTCCGATATTCCAATAGAGAATTAACAATTGGGCATTGGCAGACAGTACTGCCTTTTGACGAGATACTCTGACCTGCTTTTTGATGGCATCGAGTACCGTAATATAGCCGTGTGAATCTGTTAATTGCATGGGATGTAATGTTATGGGATTCAATTATAAATAAAATAGAAGCAATGCCCAAGATTTTTGTACTAAAATTGTGTGTTATGGCTCTGCATTAATAAGTAGGGCAGAATAAAAAAGCCCGGTCACCCGGGCTTTTTTTATGCTTCTTTTTCTGTAGTCTGATCTTCCGGTCTGGGGTCGGAAACCTGTGCGGCTTCCGGGTCTTTTTTGTCCAGGAATTCCTGGTAAACCGTTGGCTTATCGAACGGCCTTTCACCGATGATCTCCACCAGGTCGTGCTGGTAAATGATCTCCCTTTCCAGGAGGGCTTTGGCCAGCAGGTCCAGCTGGTGACGTTTTTCAACCAGCAGGTCTTTGGTGGTAGAATACGCCAGGTCGATCAGCTTCTTCACTTCTTCATCGATCAGCTTGGCTGTACTTTCCGAATACGGCTTGGAGAACGAATACTCGTTTTGTCCTTTGGAGTCGTAGTACGAAATGTGGCCCAGCTTATCGTTCATACCGTAAATGGTCACCATGCTGTAGGCCATTTTGGTGATCTTTTCCAGGTCGCTCAGGGCGCCGGTAGAGATTTTGCCGAACACCACTTCTTCAGCGGCACGGCCACCGAGGGCCATACACATTTCGTCAAAAAGCTGTTCGGTACGGTAGAGATATTGCTCTTTCGGCAGGTATTGGGCATAGCCCAGGGCGGCAATGCCGCGGGGCACGATGCTCACTTTTACCAGCGGGTTGGCGTGCTCCAGGAACCAGCCGGCAATGGCGTGCCCGGCTTCGTGGTAGGCCACGATCTCTTTTTCTTCCGGCGATATCAGCTTATTCCGCTTCTCCAATCCACCGATCTCCCGGTCAATGGCATCCTGGAAATCTTTCATCTCCACCTGCTGCTTTCCTCTCCGGGCAGCCAGCAGGGCGGCTTCATTACATACGTTAGCAATTTCAGCCCCGGCAAAACCGGGTGTCTGGGCGGCCAGCTTCTTGGCATCTACTTCTGCAGCGGCTTTTACCGGCTTCAGGTGAACTTTAAAGATGGCTTCACGGCCGTTAATATCGGGTACATCCACGGAGATCTGGCGGTCAAACCGGCCGGGTCTCAGCAGGGCGGCATCCAGCACGTCAGGACGGTTGGTGGCTGCCAGGATGATAATACCGGTATCAGAACCGAAACCGTCCATCTCTACCAGCAGCGAGTTAAGCGTATTTTCACGCTCATCGTTTCCACCCGGCATAGCGCCTTTTCCACGGCTCCGGCCCACGGCGTCGATCTCGTCAATAAAGATGATACACGGTGCTTTTTCTTTGGCCTGCTTAAAGAGGTCACGCACCCGGGCAGCGCCCACACCCACAAACATCTCCACAAAGTCAGAACCTGAAAGCGAGAAGAACGGCACGCTGGCCTCACCGGCCACGGCTTTGGCCATCAGGGTCTTACCCGTACCCGGAGGGCCCACCAGCAGGGCACCTTTCGGTATTTTACCTCCCAGCTCGGTGTATTTGCCCGGTTTTTTCAGGAATTCCACGATCTCGGTCAGCTCTTCCTTGGCTTCATCGAGGCCGGCAACATCGGCAAACGTTATTTTCACGCGGTTATCGGCATCAAACAAGGCGGCTTTCGACTTGCCGATATTGAATATGGCACCGCCGGGGCCACCGCCTGACATCCGGCTCATCAGGAAATACATGAGACCGAAAAGGAACAGCCACGGGAACAAAGAGAGGAAGATCTGCATGTAATCGCTTCTTTCCACCGACTCGGGGTAAAGCTTGCTCTTGTAGTCGTCAGGCAGGTTGCTTTCTTTCAGGAAAGTCGTAAAGCTGCTCATGAACGAATCATCCGAAACCACGCTCATTTCCAGGTGCGGCCCTTTGGAAAACTTGGCATTGCCCAGCTTGCTCCGGTACGCAGGATTGTTGAGACCCTTTTGGTTGAGTGAGATCTCTACCATTTTTTTCCCTTTTACGATAGCCAGGGCTTCCACTTCCTGGTTAGTGACCATTTCCTCGAACGTTTTATAAGGAACGGTAGGAAGCGCGCTTTTGGAATTGAAGAAGAGCAGGCCCATAATGGCAAGAATAAGCGTGGCTACCATCCAGCCCTGCATACCGCCCGGCGGGGTAGGGTTGATCTTCTTCCGTGGTGAATTGGGCTGGCTTTTATTATTATCGTCAGACATAATTTACTTCGTTAAAATTTTGGTACATTGTTATTGGAGGGGCACTTTCGAAGGCACCAGGGTATCTCCGTAATAAGAGAAATCGGCGTCGCCCCAAAGGCTTTCCAGGTCGTAAAACTCCCGGCGGTCTTTCCTGAATATATGAACTACCACGTTCACGTAATCCAGCAGGATCCATTCCCTGTTGGAGAAACCCTCTTTATGCCAGGGAAGTTCCTGGGAAGATTTGAAGACCTCTTCATCTACAGAATCAGCAATAGCTCCGATCTGGGTGTCGGACCCGCCGGAGCATATAACAAAAAAGTCGGTTATGGCACCGGGTACCTTTCTTAAGTCCAGTTTAACAATATCAAATCCCTTCTTTTCCTGTATTCCGTTTATTATTAGATCACATAAGGCCTCACTTGAAAACTTTTTCTTCATTCAAAAATCTTAATTGTTAATTTTGGAGCCGGGAAACCAGACCCCTTTTACTCAAAACGCTAAATTAATTTATTTTGCTCAAACTTCAGCCCAAAAGTTTATTTGTCGGTCAAAAACAAATTTATCTGCCACATTGTCATTCTACCAATGACGTAGCTTCCGGATTAAGCCAGAACGGTACTTTTACTGACGGCACCCTGGTGATCACAGACTACCAGAGCAAGGGCCGCGGACAGCGGGGCACCCAATGGGAGGGTGAGCCGGGTAAAAACCTGATGATGAGCCTCCTGCTCGATACCTCGTTTCTCGATGTGGCCCGCCAGTTTGACCTCAGCCTATGTGCAGCGCTGGGAGTGCATGCGGCTTTGCGGTCTGCCGGACTGGCCAATGCCCGGATAAAATGGCCTAATGACCTGTATGCCGGCAACCGGAAGATCGGCGGTATCCTGATTGAGAATACCCTGCGGGAGTCGCGCCTGAGATCGTCGGTGGTGGGTATCGGCATTAATATCAGCCAGAATACATTCGGCAGCCTGCAGGCTTCTTCCCTGAGCCTGGAGGGTTGCATCGTTGACCGGGATACCCTGGCCGAACAGGTGTGCTTTTATTTTGAACAGTATTACCTGCGGCTTCAGCAGGGAGACGACCTGCGCCGGGAATACCTGCCGGTTTTACTGGGCCTCAATGAAGAGCGGGAGTATATTTCCGGCAATACGAAATTCACCGGCATTATCCGCGGTATTTCAGAGACCGGCCAGCTGATCGTGGAGTCTGAACTTCCCAGGAAAAATTTTGATATTAAGGAAATATCCTTTTGTTTTTAGAGAAAATCGGCCCGGTTAGCAGGCTGAGCAATATTTTTGTGTAATATTGGCCAATCCTTAAGCAGTTAAATAGTGAAAATTGAAAAGATGATGTCCAACGTGGAAAAGCACAGGCTTTTGGAACGGAGTGACAACAAAGGTTGGAAAAAGTGGGGGCCTTACCTGTCAGAACGGCAGTGGGGAACGGTTAGAGAAGATTACAGCCGCAACGGCGATGCATGGAATTATGTAAGCCATGATCTCTCCCGTTCACGGGCTTACCGCTGGGGAGAGGACGGCATAGGAGGGATTTCCGACAACAAACAGCACATATGCCTGGCATTTGCTTTCTGGAACCACAAAGACCCGATTTTAAAGGAGCGGCTTTTCGGGCTTACCAATAACGAGGCGAACCACGGAGAAGACGTCAAGGAGCTGTACTATTACCTCGACAGCACCCCGACCCATTCGTATATGAAGATGCTGTACAAGTATCCTATGGCGGTTTTTCCTTACGATGTCCTGAAAGCCGAAAACCGGAAAAGGGGGCGCCGCGAAGACGAATTTGAGCTGGTAGACACGGGCGTTTTCGATAAAAACGAATATTTCGATATTTTCATAGAATACGCCAAAGCCGAAAAAGACGATATCTGCATTAAAATCACGGCCCATAACCGGAGCACCAGGGCGGCGCCGCTGACCCTGCTGCCTACCCTCTGGTTCAGGAATACCTGGTCATGGGGATACAAGGAATTTGAGAAAAAACCTATCCTGACCGGTATATCCAACAGCCAGGTAGAAGTATATCACCAGTATTTCAGCCGGATGAAGCTGTATTGCAAAGAAGCCGATGAGCTGATCTTTACCGAGAACAATACGAACAATAAGCGGGTATACGGAACGCCCAACGAGACGCCCTATGTCAAAGATGCCTTCCACGAGTATATCATCCGGGATGCCAGGGAAGCGGTCAATCCCAATAAGATAGGAACAAAAGTGGCCGCCCGTTACAAACGCATGGTGAAAGCCGGCGGATCAACTACGGTTTGCCTCCGGTTTACCACCAAAACCATGCTGCATAACCCGTTTGAAGATTTTGACCAGGTCTTTGAAGACCGGAAGAAAGACGCCGAAGATTTCTACGGAATATTGCAGGAAGAAGTAAAAGACAAAGAGCTCAGGAACATTCAGCGCCAGGCTTTTGCCGGTATGCTGTGGAGCAAGCAGTTTTACTATTACAACATCAATCAATGGCTGAAAGGGGATCCCAAAATGCCTTTTGATTTCAGGGGCCGCGATTACGAAAGGAATGCCAGCTGGCACCACGCCTATATGGCCAATATCCTTTCTATGCCCGATAAATGGGAATACCCCTGGTTTGCTGCCTGGGACCTGGCCTTTCATACGGTTACCCTGGCCAAGGTAGACCCTGATTTTGCCAAACGGCAGCTGTCGGTGGTGTTGCGTGAGTACTACATGCACCCTAACGGGCAGATCCCGGCCTACGAATGGAACTTTTCGGATGTGAACCCGCCCGTGCACGCATGGGCCACCCTGCAGGTGTACGAGCACGATAAGCGGATGAACAACGGCAAAGGCGACATCGTGTTCCTGGAGAGGGTTTTTCATAAGCTCCTGCTGAACTTCACCTGGTGGGTGAACCAGAAAGACGATGACGGCAATAACATTTTCGGCGGCGGCTTCCTGGGCCTGGATAATATCGGGGTGTTTGACCGGAACGCGCAGATTCCCGGTGTGAAGCTGCAGCAGGCCGATGCCACCGGCTGGATGGCCATCTATACGCTCAATATGCTGCGCATAGCCATGGAAATAGCCATTGAAAGACCGGCTTACCAGGATATGGCCTCCAAATTCTTTGAGCACTTCCTGCACATTGCGGCGGCCATCAACACCCCGATGGACAAATCGGGTCTCGGCCTGTGGGACGAAGATGACCAGTTTTATTACGATAAGATCTTCTCCAACGATAACCGTACGCTCTTCCTGAAGATCCGCTCGCTGGTGGGGCTGATCCCCTTGTGCGCGGTAGAGGTCATTGATGACGAGATGCTCGAAAAGCTACCCGATTTCAAGCGCCGGCTCGAATGGATCCTGGCCAACCGCGCCGACCTGGCCGCCCTGATCTCGCGGTGGTATGAACCCGGTAAGGGAGAAACCCACCTGCTGTCGCTGCTACGGGGGCACCGGATGAAGATGGTCTTTAAGCGGCTCTTTGACGAAACCGAGTTCCTGTCGGATTACGGCATACGCTCATTGTCGAAATATCACCTGGAGAATCCCTACCATTTCAACCTCCACGGCGAGCGGCTGACGGTAACCTATACCCCCGGAGAATCCGACCTTTCTATCATGGGAGGGAACTCCAACTGGCGTGGCCCGATCTGGTTCCCGCTGAATTACCTCATCATTGATTCCCTGCACAAATATTCGGAATATTACGGGGAGCATTACGAGGTGGAGTACCCCACGGACTCGGGTGAGATCATTACCCTTAAAGAGGCGGCCTTCCAGATATCGGAACGGCTGATCGACCTGTTCCGCGATAAAAACGGGCACCGGCCGTACAACGGCGGGGTGGAACTCTTTGACAAAGACAAAAACTTTACCCCGTATTACCTGTACAACGAGTATTTTCACGGCGATACCGGCAAAGGGCTGGGAACCTCTCACCAGACCGGCTGGACCGGCCTGGTGGCTGACCTGATCCAGGAGGTTTCGGAAAAAAGGAACGGGAAAGACCGGAAGAGCTGAAAGCCTTCCGGTAATTGTTTTATTTCCAGCCTCCGCCCAGCTTGCGGTACAGCTCAATATTGGCGGTCAGGATATCAAGACGGATATTGTAAAGATCCATTTCGTTATTCAGGGCATTGCTCTGGGCATTGATGACCTCAAGATAATTGGCCATGCCGCTTTTGAAAAGCAGGGAAGCGTTCTGCACAGCCGTTTTGGCATTGGCGATCCGCTCTTTGGCAATCTGGTACTCTTCTTCCAGCTTTTCAATGTTGCTGACCTCGTCTGATACCTCCCGTACGGCCCGTAGCAGCGCAGCCCGGAAAGCATCATTCACCCGTTCTTTTTCAATTTCGGCAATGTTCTGCGCGGTCTTCAGCTTCCGGTTCTGGAAGAGCGGTTGCAGCAGCGAGCCCGAAAAGGTAGAAAACAGCGAGCCCGCGGGGTTGAACAGGGCACCGAAAACCTGGGAGTCAAAACCCAGCTCGGCTTTCAGGGCCAGTGTGGGGTAGCGTTGGGCACGGGCCACGTCGGCCTGCGCATACGCGGCCAGCAGATCATATTCTGCGGCAGCCACATCGGGCCGGTTCCTGAGGAGATCCATGGGTGTTCCGGTAAAAACATTATCGGAGAAATGCACCTCTTCCAGCTTCTGGCTGCGCCGAATGGCACCGGGGTAGCGGCCCATCAGGCTTTTCAGGTAATTCTCTTCCTGGGCAATTTCCCGTTTGATCTTCGGGATCAGCGCGGTAGCCGTAAGCAGCTGGTTTTCGGTTTGCTGGATAGCCAGTGAAGTAACCATGCCTGCTTTGAACTGCAGGCGGGTCAGCTCCAGGGTGTTCCGGGTCAGCTCCAGGTTGGTGCCGGCCACCTTCAGCTGCTCATCCAGCACCAGCAGGTTGTAGTAGCTGACCGCCACCTCGGCTACCAGCGTGGTCTGCAGGGCTTTCAGTGACTCCCGGCCGGCTGCCAGGCGGGCCCCGGCGCCGTCCTGCATGCGTTTCAGCTTTCCCCAGATGTCGGCTTCCCACGAAGAACGCAGCGGGAAGAGGTATTGCCGCCGGCTTACAAACATAAAATCAGGGGCCGTTTTTTCACCGTAGTATTTGCCGTTAGGCGATGAATACCGGTTTTTAGAATGATTCTCCCCGTAAAATTCGGGTTGCACAGAGAGGGTAGGGAAAAAGTTGGCCTTCCGCTGAAACAGCTGCTCTTCCGCCATACGGATATCTTTTTCGGCCATGGCCAGTGAAATATTGTACTGTAAAGCCGTATCAATGAGGCACAGCAGGGTGGAGTCGTTGAAGAAACGTTTCCACGAAACCCGTGCCACGTTCAGGCTGTCTTTGACATTCTGGTTCCTGAAATTGTCGGGAAGCTCTCCCGTATCCCGGGTATAGGGCCGCGAGAGCTTACAGCTGCCCAGCAGCCCTGCCATGCATAGGAGAAACAAGAGTTTATTCTTCATCCTGATGTATGTTTAATTGGTTAGAGATCCGGTCATGCAATACCTGGAACAGCAGGTAAAGGAGCGGGATAATAAACAGCCCCAGCAAGATCCCGAAGAGCATGCCCCCGGCAGCACTGATGCTGACCGATTTATTGCCGATGGCAGAAGGCCCTACCGAAACCATCAGCGGGATAAGCCCCGCCACAAAAGCCAGCGAGGTCATGATAATGGGCCTTAGCCGGAGCCTTGCGGCGGTCAGGGCGGCTTCAAGAGCTGTGGCACCCTGCTTGCGGCTCTGTATGCCGTATTCCACGATCAGGATGGCATTTTTAGCCAGGAGCCCGATCAGCATGATCAGGCCCACCTGCACATAAATGTTGTTTTCCAGCCCGGCCAGGTTGATGAAAGCAAATACGCCCAGGATACCCGTGGGAATAGACAGCAATACGGCCAGCGGAATGATATAGCTTTCGTATTGAGCGGATAACAAAAAGTAAACGAAAATGATGCTCAGGGCAAAGATCAGGGCCGTTTGCGAGCCGGCTCCCTTCTCTTCCAGGCTGATGCCCGTCCACTCGTAGCTGTAGCTGGCCGGTATTTTCTGAGCCGCCAGCTTTTCAACCGCTGCAATGGCATCACCGGAGCTGTATCCCGGTGCGGGCGAAGCCTTGATGCTGATGCCGTTAAACAGGTTATAACGGGTGACTATCTCGGGCCCGAACACCCGGTTTACCCGGATCAGCGTATTGATCGGGATCATTTCCCCCTTATTGTTCTTGACAAAAACCGAATTCAGCGAGCCGGGCTCATCCCGGTACTGAACATCGGCCTGCATATATACCCGGTACTGCCGGCCGAAACGGTTGAAGTCGCCGGCCTGTACCCGCCCGAAGAGCGACTGAACCGTGCGCATCATTTCGCGGGTATTTACACCCAGGGCCTTGGCTTTCAGGTAATCAATGGTGATTTCGTATTGGGGGAAATCGGCTTTGAACGAAGTAAAGGCGTTTTTAATCTGTGGAAGCCGGTTCATTTCCCGGATAAACTCGTCAGCCACCTGGCTGAAATTCGAAAACTCCCCGCCCAGCCGGTCCTGCAGCACCAGCTCAATCCCGTCAAAGTCACCAAAACCCTGAACGGTAGGCCGGGCAAATACCGAGATCCGGGCGTCAGTAACCGTACCCAGCTGTTTGCGGAGGTCGTCAATCACCCGGTTGATAGACTGTCTTTCGGCAATGGGCCTGAGGTTGATGTACCCCATTCCGAACGAAGGACTGGTTGAGCCGTCAATCACGTTATAGCCTGAAATACTGTTCACCGATGCCACGGCAGCATGTTTCTGAATGATGCGGTCGGCCTGGGTGATGGCTTCGGTGGTCCGGTTCAGCGAAGAGCCCGAGGGCATGGCCAGGGAGTAGGTCAGGAAGCTGTCGTCTTCTGTAGGGATGAACGACCGGGGTGTTACGGCAAACAAAAGATACGTGAGAAGGAACACCACGGCCAGCCCGAGCAGGCTCATTTTTTTATGGGCGGTGGTCCACCGCACAATCCCGGTATACCGGTCGGTAAAGGCCTCAAAACCGTAGTTAAAGCTTTTGAACAGGCGGTCTCTGTAGCGGGCAAATGTGCTTTTGCCTTCGGTGTCTTCGTCGGCAGACCTGAGCAGCAGCGAGCACAGCACGGGGCTGAGCGTAAGCGCATTAATGGCCGAAATGAATACGGCTGCTACAAGCGTGTAGGCAAACTGGCGGTAAAACAGGCCTACGGGGCCTTCAAGGAAGCCCACCGGCAGAAACACCGCAGCCATCACCAGGGTAATGGAGATCAGCGCCTTTGAGATCTCGTTCATGGCTTCTACCGTGGCCGGGTAGGTCTTCATCTTTTTGCTGTGCATTTTATGATACACCGCCTCCACCACCACAATGGCGTCATCTACCACGATACCGATAGACAGCACCAGGGCAAACATAGTGAGCACATTGATGGAAAAGCCCATCAGGTCGAGGAAAAAGAACGTTCCGATAAGAGAAACCGGGATAGCCACGGCCGGGATAAGCGTAGCCCTGTAATTCTGCAGGAAGATAAAAACCGTGATAAAAACCAGGATAAAGGCTTCAAACAGGGTTTTGATCACCTGGTGGATGGATTCGTCGATCTGTTCACGGACACTGTAGGAAATATCGTAGGAAATGCCTTCAGGAAACAGCCGGGCGGTGTTTTCCAGCACCTCCCGTACTTTCTGGTCGATGACCTTGGCGTTGGAGTTGTTGGTTTGCGACACGTTGATGGTGATACCCGGCCGGGCGTTGACCTTGTTGTCGCTGCCGTAGTTGGAAGAGCCGAACTCTACCCGGGCCACGTCTTTAAGGTACAGCACAGAGCCGTCCTGGTTGGTGCGTATGGGTATGCGCTCGTATTCTTCGGGCTCGCTGAAACGCCCCTTGTGCTTCAGAACCGCCTCGAAAACCTCATAAGAGGCCTCTCCGAATTTACCGGGGGCAGCTTCAAAGTTCTGTTCCCGGATGGCGCTGATCACCTCCTGGGGTATGAGCCCGTAAACGGCCAGCTTCTCCGGGTTAAGCCAGATCCGCATGGAATAATCGCGCCCGCCGAGAAGCGTGGCCTGCGCTACGCCTTCCACCCGCAGGATCTCCCGGATAACGTTGATCCGGGCATAGGCCTGCAGAAAAGTTTCGTCGTAGGGGCCATCGGCCTTATCGCTGAAGATATTGATGGTCATGATGCTCCCGCTCTGTCTTTTGACCACGGAGATTCCCGCTTCATTTACTTCGGCCGGTATCTGGTTAACCGCCCGCGAAATGCTGTTCTGAACATTGACAGCGGCAATATCGGGATCGGTGCCCGGCTTGAAAAAAACAGAGATGGAGCCCGAGCCCGAGTTATTTGCGCTCGACTTGATGTAGGTCATATTCTCCACCCCGTTCACCGCCTCTTCCAGCGGCAGGAGCACCGACTTGGCGACGGTTTCGGCGTTGCCACCGGGATAGGATACGCTGATGCTTACACTGGGAGGCGCAATATCCGGGAAGCGGGTCACCGGCAGGCGCGTAATAGAGATCAGTCCGGAGATCAGGATCAGCAATGAAATGACAGAAGCGAGCACCGGCCTGCTTAAAATGTATTTAAACATAAAAATGCGTTTATCTGGTTTTCTGGCTAAGAATCTGGGTTTCGGTCATAGGGTTTACCTTAACGCCTTCTGTTAATTTGTCGAGCCCCGAAGTCACAATCCGGTCTCCCTCTTTCAGGTTATGGTCTGCTACGATATAGTTTTTGCCTGATTTTCCTTCGATAGTGATCAGCACCCGTTCTACGGTATTATCGCTTTTAAGCCGGAAAACAAAGGTCCTGTCCTGGATCACCGAGGTGGCTACCTGCGGTATCAGCAGCACATTGGGGTGCAGCTGTTCCATGAGGATCTTCCCGGTATTTCCCGACCGCAGCAGCTTGCCGGGGTTAGAGAAAGTGGCCCGCAGCGATATGGCCCCGGTTGAACGGTTCACCTGGCCGGCATCGGCATCAATACGCCCCGGCAGCTCATAAACCGAACCATCGGCCAGCACCAGCTTTACATTGGGGTTGATCTTTTTGGCTGTTGAATCCTGGCTCATCTTTTTGAAGAAAAGATAATCCGACTCACTCATCGTAAAGTAAACGTATACCTCTTCTATGTCTGACAGCACGGTGATGGGCTGGCTGTCGTTTTTTGCCACCAGGTTCCCGATACGCTTCGGAATACGCCCGATATACCCGTTTACAGGAGCTTTTATGGTAGTGAAGCCCATGTTGATGCGGGCGGTGGCCTCCTGGGCCTGGGCACGCGCCAGCGAGGCCTTGGCCACCTCGTAATTCGACTGGGCGGTTTTCAGCTGCACGTCAGAAATAACTTCGTTATCCACCAGGGGCTGCAGGCGGGTCAGCTCGATCTGGGCCGTTTGCAGCCGGGCCTTTTCCACTTCCACATTGGCCCGGGCATTTTTCACTTCTTCCTGGTACGGCAGCTCGTTGATGCTGAAAATAGGCTGGCCTGCTTTGACAAAATCGCCTTCATCAATGTAGATCTTTTCCAGGATGCCCTCTACCTGCGGGCGGATCTCCACGTTGACCTTTCCTTCAATGGCTCCCAGAAACTCAAAAGTGGTTACGGCAGAATCTTTTTTCAGGGTTTTTACGGGCAATGCCAGTCCGGGGTCTTCTTTTTCTTCTTCTTTACATCCGGTAAACAGGAAGGCTAAGCCGCTGATCAGCCATAAGATCTTTACGATTTCTTTCATTATCCTTATCGTTTTGAAATTACTGCAGGAGGGGGATTTCCCGGTGTATGTAGCGCAGTAATGATTTATAACAGGTTCAGTTCAGGCCGGCCCCTCCGGGTTTATTGTCATGCAAAGTAAAAGCATTTGTAGTGCCCGGGGAAGCTTTTTAAAGGCCTGAGCACCAGATTTAATTGAATTTTAATTGAAATTAAAATAAGCTTAAAAAGAAAAAAGGCGCTACAGCCCGGCTTTTGCAGACTAATTCTGCCGGATATTGTGTAATCTCGGATTTTGAGAATAATTTTGCCCTCTGAACTTTGCAGTGATGATTCAGATAACAAGAAGAGAGACATTTAACGCGGCACACAGGCTGTATAACCCGCGGTGGTCGGAGGAGAAGAATTTCGGGGTTTTCGGGCCCTGTTCACGGGTTCACGGGCATAACTGGGAGCTCTTTGTAACGGTAGAAGGAGAAGTGAGCGAGGAAACGGGCTTTGTGATCGATCTCAAAGCGCTCAGCCGGACCATGCGCGAGGAGGTCATTTCAAAAGTAGATCACACCTATCTGAATGAAGATGTGGAATTCCTGAGGGGGAAGCTCCCCACTACCGAGAATTTTGCCATGGCGGTATGGAAAATATTGCAACCCGTGCTCCGGGAAAAATACGGTGTTGAGCTGTACCGGATCAAGCTGACGGAAACCGCTAACCATTTTGTAGAATATTTTGGGAAATGAAATATTTTATCGTAGCCGGAGAAAGATCGGGCGACCTGCACGCAGGTAACCTGGCGGCCGCCATGCGGCAGCTTGACCCGGCGGTGGAGCTGTGCGGCTGGGGCGGGGAAAAGATGCAGGGGGCCGGTGTACAGATACTGCAGCGTTACGAGGAGCTGGCCTTTATGGGCTTTTGGGAAGTGCTGAAAAACCTGGGAAAGATCAGGGGCTTCATGCGCCTGGCACAGCAGCAGATTGAAGCCTTCAGCCCCGATGCGCTGATCCTGGTAGACTATGCCGGCTTTAACCTCCGGCTGGCCAGGTGGGCCAAAGCCCGGGGCATACGCGTCTTTTATTACATTGCGCCCAAAGCCTGGGCCTGGAACAAAAGCCGCGTGCACCAGCTGCGGAAATACACCGACCTTACGCTGGCCATTTTCCCTTTTGAAGTACCCTTTTTTGAAAAATACGGTGTACCCGTAAAATATGTGGGCAACCCGCTTTTTGACGAGATACGGCAGTTCAGGCCCGCTCCCGCTTTCCTGGCTGACCGGGGAAGCAAACCGGTGGTTGCGCTGCTGCCGGGCAGCCGGAAACAGGAGATTGAGGCCATGCTGAAAACCATGGCTGAGCTGACCCGCACCCTGCCGGAGTACCAATGGGTGATTGCCGGGATCTCCACCTTCCCGCGCGCATTCTATACTTCGCAGGGAGGAACATTTCAGCTGGTGTTTGACTGCACCTACGACCTGCTTTCCGTAGCCGATGCCGCCGTGGTGACCTCCGGTACCGCTACCCTGGAAACCGCCCTGTTCTGGGTGCCCGAAGTGGTGGTGTATAAAACCAGTGCGCTTACCTATGCCATTGCCCGCCTGCTGGTGAAAATCCGTTTTATTTCCCTGGTGAACCTGGTGGCGGATAAGGAGGTGGTGAAAGAGCTTATACAGGGAGAATACACGACGGAAAACACCGGAAATGAGCTGAAAAAGCTGCTTTCGGATAATAAATTCCGGGAAAGGCAGTTAAATGAGTATAAAATCCTGACGGAAACGCTGGGAGACCGTGAAGCCTCGAAAACCGCGGCACACACTATTTTAAACTTTTAAATACATGAAAAAGATCACGCTCGTATGTATATTGTTTTTAACGGCCCTGGCCTGTAAGAAAGACGATCCGGAAACTCAGGGAACGCCCATGGAAAGGCTAACCGGTACGGAGTCGAAAAAGTGGAAGCTGAGCTTTGCCGAAGCCAGGGATAAGGAGGAGGGCTCTGTTTCGTTAATGGTGCTCTACGAATGCTGGGCAGATAATTTGCTAACACTTTATAGCAACGGAACCTATACCTTGGAGGATACCGATAAAAAATGCCCAAACTCTGAGGATATATCTTCTTCATGGACACTTTCAGAAAACGCAGATCAGATTAAGCTGGCCAACTTCACGATTGGCGGCCAGGCTTTTGAAAACCTGACCCTGGAAGTGAAAGAGATCAAAAAGTCTTCTTTTTCCGGGATAGCCCGGAATGTTACCTACGGAACCCTTGTGGCGAATGAAGTAGAGCTGCGTTTTAAAGTATCCGATTAAGTTTTTTCATTCTCCGAAACATATTTGCAGGTTTGCGTGTTAAGTTATAGTAATGGTATGCATTTATGAGTAAAGATACAGATATACTGGAGGAAATCACCTCCTCGGAATATAAATACGGGTTTTATACAGACATCGAGGCCGATGAGGCGCCTCCGGGTCTGAGCGAAGACATCGTACGGTTCATTTCAGCCAAAAAGAATGAGCCGGAGTGGATGCTGGAATGGAGGCTCAAAGCCTACAACGAATGGTTAAAAATGACTGAGCCGGCCTGGGCCAACGTAACGTATGAAAAGCCTGATTTCCAGGCTATAAAATACTACTCGGCCCCCAAGCAGCAGAAAAAGTTGAACAGCCTGGATGAGGTGGATCCTGAGCTGCGGAAGACCTTTGAAAAGCTGGGTATTTCACTCAGCGAGCAGAAGCGTATTTCAGGTGTGGCGGTAGATGCGGTGATTGACTCCGTATCGGTAGCCACTACTTTCCGCGCCGAGCTGATGGAAAAAGGCATTATTTTCTGCTCTATTTCTGAGGCTATCCAGGAACATCCCGAGCTGGTGAAGAAATACCTGGGCTCGGTGGTTCCGGTGAAAGACAATTTTTATGCGGCCCTGAATTCCGCCGTTTTTTCTGACGGCTCGTTCTGCTACATTCCGAAAGGAGTAAGATGCCCTATGGAGCTGTCTACCTACTTCCGGATCAATGCCGCCGGTACCGGGCAGTTTGAGCGTACCCTGATCATTGCCGATGAGGGAGCCTATGTCAGCTACCTGGAAGGGTGTACAGCCCCCAGCCGGGATGAAAACCAGCTTCACGCGGCTGTAGTAGAGATATTTGCCCACGAGAATGCGGAAGTAAAATACTCTACCGTACAAAACTGGTATCCCGGAGATAAAGAAGGAAAAGGCGGTGTCTTTAACTTTGTAACCAAAAGGGGCCTGTGCTTCGGAAATAACTCCAAGATCTCCTGGACCCAGGTAGAAACCGGTTCGGCCGTAACCTGGAAATACCCGTCGGTTATCCTGAGAGGAGACCATTCTATCGGTGAATTTTACTCCGTGGCGGTGACCAATAACTTCCAGCAGGCGGATACGGGTACAAAGATGATCCATATCGGTAAAAACACCCGGAGCCGGATCGTTTCCAAAGGTATTTCAGCCGGAAGAAGCCAGAACTCCTACCGGGGGCTGGTAGAAATATCGAAGCGGGCCGATAACGCCCGTAACTTCTCGCAGTGTGATTCCATGCTGCTGGGCGACCGTTGCGGAGCGCATACTTTCCCGTACATTGAATGCAATAACCCAACTGCCAACGTGGAGCACGAAGCGACTACCTCTAAAATCGGGGAAGATCAGCTGTTCTACTGCAACCAGCGGGGAATTGATACCGAAACGGCTGTAGCCCTCATTATCAACGGTTACGCCAAGGAAGTGCTGAACCAGCTTCCTATGGAATTTGCCGTAGAGGCGCAGAAGCTGCTGGCGGTGTCGCTGGAGGGCTCTGTGGGGTAAAAAAGAATCGTATTTTTGCTAAGGTCTGCTTTTAGTAGACCTTTTTTTATAGGAAAAATTAATATGGCAGCAAAGAAGAAAACTACACTCCTCGGCTCAGTAAAGCAATTGTTCGTAAAAGTAATTTTTTATTTCTTTGTTTTTTCCATTGGCGGGGTGATCCTGCTTAAATTTCTGCCTATCCCGTTTACCATGACCATGATTGACCGGAAAGTGAAGTCGCTTTTCCGGGGACAGGACTCGGAGATCCATTACAAATGGCGCTCGTATAACGAGATTTCACGGGAAATGCACCTGGCCGCCGTAGCGGCAGAAGACCAGAACTTTCCCAACCATTGGGGCTTTGATTTCAAGGCCCTTGAAAAAGCCTATGTCAATAACCAGAAAGGGAAAAAAGTGCGGGGAGCCAGCACCATCAGCCAGCAGGTGGCCAAAAATGTCTTCCTGTGGCAGGGCAGAAGCTACTTCCGGAAGGCGCTGGAGTTTTACTTCACCGGCCTGATCGAGCTGATCTGGGGCAAGCGGCGCATCCTGGAAGTCTATGTGAATGTAGCAGAAATGGGGAAAAATACATTCGGGGCGGAAGCTTCGGCACAACGCATATTTAAAAAACCGGCTAAAAACCTGACCCGGGCAGAAGCAGCCCGCCTGGCGGCAGTATTGCCCAGCCCGAACAAATGGTCGGCCGCTAAACCCGGTCCCTACGTAGCACGGCGCACGGCCGTTATTCAACGGTATATGCAGGCATTGGGGGGAGTGAAGTACATTGCAGATCTGAGGAGGTTTTGAATACACGCATCAGGCATATCGGGCCCGTCATTTTTCTTTTAGGTTTCCTGCTTTACGGGCACCTGCATGCCCAGGAAAGGCAGATCCGTATAGCTGTACGCGACTCGGCCACCGGCGAGCCGTTGATCGGTGCCGTAATCTGGGCGGGTAAGGCATTGGGACAAACCAACGGGGAGGGCATTTTTACGGCCACCCTGGGCAGCAGCGCCCGTACGCTTCGAATCACTTCCGTAGGGTATGATACCCGGATCTACCGCCTGGATGAGGTGGGCGATACCCTCGATGTACAAATGCAGGCCGGCTTTACCCACCTGCAGGAAGTGAAAGTAAAAAAGCGGAGATACCGGAACAAGGGAAACCCGGCCGTAGAGCTCATCCGGAATGTGATAGCAAATAAGTCGCTTAACCGCAACCCGGGATACGCCTGGTACAAAGAGCACGAGAAAGTACGGATCGGGCTGGTCAACCGGCGCGAAAGGCTGCTGAAGCACCCGGTGGTTCGTTTATTTCCGGCACTCGAACAGAATTTTGACTCCCTGCGGGTAGAAGGGCGCATTTTTCTGCCCCTTTATGTGCAGGAGCTGCTGAACGAATACCATACCGCTTCAGGGCAGACGGTCAAAAAAGTGTTGGAAGAAAAAGCGGTTTCGCTCGATGAAAGTATTTTTGATAACGAAGGCATCCGCATGTACATAGCCCACGCTTACCAGCCTTTTGATATCTATGAAAATAATATGATGCTGATTACCAACCAGTTTGTGAGCCCCATAGCTGACCTGGCACCGGCATTTTATATGTACGATATTATCGATACCGTGCAGGTAAGGGAGAAACGGCTGGTGAAGCTGCTGTTTACCCCGCGCAATTCTACCGATTTCCTGTTTTGGGGCGATATGCGGGTTGACCTCGATACCTATGCGGTTACGGAAATTAACCTGCGTATCGGGAAAGGCATTAACCTGAACTGGGTACGTAACCTGGAAATTACCCAGCGCTTTAACCGGAACAGCGAGGGAAGGTATAACCTGGCGGTCAGCAATATGGCCATGGAGTTTTCGGTTGCACCGAAGAGCCGGGAGTCGATCCTGACCGAACGGCTGGTCACTTATTATGACTACCGGAACACCCGGCCGGAGGCGGCAGCTCCCTTAACACCTGTCAGGAAGAGTATGCAGGAAGATATCGGCGAGCCATCGGATTACGATCATAAAATTTACCGGATGCTCGACAGCCTGAAAGAAACCCGCCGGTTCAAAACCGTTTCTGCGCTGATCGGGCTGGCGGCCTATGGCTATTTCAACACCGGTAAATATTTTGAAATGGGGCCCGCCTCGGCTTTTGTAGGCCATAACCAGCTGGAGGGCTTCCGGCTAAGGCTGGGAGGCCGGACCATGCCCGCCTTCAGCAACCGTATTTTCCTGGAAGGGTTCGGTGCGTATGGCTTTGATGACCGGAAATGGAAATACAATGCTACCGTTACCTATTCTTTTACCGGCAAAAACAAGTACGTTTTCCCCATGAAAAACATCATGGCGGGTTACCGGAACGACATTGAGATACCCGGAAATAATCTGCGGTATACGGCAGACTACAGCTTCCTGCTGAATATTCCGCGCGGAGAAGTGAACAAGTGGGTATACTACAAAAGGTTTACGCTGCGGTATGTGCAGGAATTTGAAAACCGGCTGTCGTACCGGCTGGGCTTTGAGCACACCGTTCAGAATCCGGCAGGATCGCTGAATTATCTTAAAGAAGGCACGGAGATCACTAATTTTACCACCTCCGAAATAAAGGGCGAATTCAGGTATGCGCCGCACGAGCGGTTTTACCAGGGAAAAACCAATCGGTCGAGCCTGGTCACCCAATACCCTGTGTTTACGTTACGGGGTGCCTGGGGCCTCAGCGGACTGTACGGCAGTACGTACGATTACCGGAAGCTGAGCCTGAATATCGATAAGCGCTTCCTGCTTTCGCCGCTGGGCTATATGGAAACCACGCTGGAGGCTGGGGCTACCTTCGGAAAAAACCTCCCGTTTCCCCTGCTCGATATCATGCGGGCCAACCAGACGTATACCTTTCAGCAGGCTTCGTATAATATGATGAATTTTATGGAATTCGTAGCAGACCGTTTTGTGGCGTTACGGCTCGAACATAATTTTAACGGTGCTGTGCTGAATAAAATACCCCTGGTATCGCGGCTGAAGTTACGGGAATTTGCCACGTTCAAAATCCTGTACGGAGGACTGCAGGCACAGAACCGGCCCGGTACGGGTACCGGCATATTTGCCTTTCCCACCGATACGGAAGGCCGGCCGGCCATGTTCAGCCTGAACGAAAAGCCGTATATGGAAGGCAGCCTCGGGATAGGCAATATCCTGAAGTTTTTCCGGGTGGATGTGGTCAAACGGTTTACGTACCTGGATCACCCTGGAGTAACAGGCGTGGGTATCCGGGTCCGCGCCGACATGGATTTTTAGAGCCCCAATGGCTACAGGTATCCACAGATAAAAAACGGGATATCATTATGACAACCCTTTGAACTTCCGGAAAATAACCGTCAACCCGTCCACGCTAACCACGAATCCAACCTAACCACGAATCCAACCTAACCACGAAGTGGTGTCATGATTATAGCTATTTGCGGTCAATAGCCATCATCTTCGGAATAAAGAAAGAGATGAGGCCCAGTAAGGCTATTCCGCCACCCAGCAGCACGAAAGTCTGGTTAATGCCCAGGTGGTCGGCAAAGATGCCTATGCCCAGCAAGCCGATGATTGAAGGGAACAGCGAAATGCTGCCGAACATGGCAAATACCCGGCCCAGCACTTCCGGTTCGATCTTTTCCTGGATAATGGTATTGAAGCTGGCATAATACACCGACGAAGCAATGCCGCCGATCCCGGTGAGAACCACGAACAAAATAAATTGGGAAGACGGAAGCAGTCCTGAAAACGCCAGGGCCAGGCCCAGTCCCAGGTAGGTGATATTGACCAGGGCCACCTTGTTCATCCCGGTATTGGAAATGCCCAGGAAACCTCCGCCCACCAGCATTCCCACTCCCCAGATCACTTCTATTATGCTTACTTCAAATTTTCCTCCTTCAAAATGACGAAGGGTCATGAGCGGGAACAGGATGGCAATCGGCATGATGAACAGGGTAACCAGGATGGAAAACAGGAAGAGCAGCCCCATACCCGACTTGGAAACCACAGCTTTGATGCCTTCCCTGACCTGGAAAAATACACTTTCAGCGTGCTCTGCTGTTTTTTCGGGATTGGGAATAGCGATAAACACCAGCGATATAATGGCCACGGCTGCACCTAAAACGTCAAACAAAAGTACGTACTCAATATCGAGGTAAGTGATGGCCAGGGCGCCCAGGGCCGGGCCGCCGATGGTAGAAACCGACTGGATGGTCTGGTTAATACCCGAAATCCGCAGCAGCTGGTCTTCCGGGGCCAGGAGGGGGATTGACGCCTGCATGGCCGGCATATGAAAGGCCGATCCGGCCGACCGCAACGCCATCAGGAGGTAAATAAGGCCTACCTGGGGTTCTCCGAAATAAAAAAGTATGGAGATGGCCAGGGTGCACGCAGCAATAAAGCCGTCGGCCAGCATCATGGTGAGCTTCCGGTTCCAGCGATCAACATATACTCCTGAAAAAAGCCCCAGCACAGCCTGGGGCAGGAAGCTGGCAATGGCCGAGTTGGCCAGGATCACCGCTGAGTCGTATTGAATGCTCAGCCACAAAATAATGGCGAAATTAACCAGGCTACTGGTAATGATAGATATAAATTGACCTGTCCACAGTATGGAAAAAGTACGTTTCCAGTTTTGCATTACTAAAGTATGATTTTTGAGGCTAAGAATAAGCCATAAGGCTCATCTTCAGTTGGTTTCTGATTTTCTCTGACCGTAGAGTACGGGCGTTTCTGATGTAACGCCGGTATCTTCTGGGGGATATGCGGGAATCTGAGCCATAATTTTCCGGTTTAAACGTAAATATAATAAAAAAAGAAAAGTTAAAAAAGTTCCTTGTAGCTTTGCCGGTATAATCAGCAAGGCAATATGTATTTTGAAACACAGGTTTTTGAAGGAGTGGGCAGCTTGCAGCGGGGAGAATACGAAAACTGCACGTTTGTCAACTGTGACCTGACAGAAGGTGACTTCACCGGGTTTAAATTCATTGATTGTGTCTTTGAAGGCTGTAATCTCAGCATGATCAAACCGGCCGCTACCGCTTTCCAGGAAGTAAAATTTAAAGACTCCAAAATGCTGGGAATCCGGTTTGACATAGCCAGTGGTTTCGGACTGGCTTTTTCGTTTGAGAACTGCCGCCTCGACCATTCTTCTTTTTTCAGGCTGAGGCTCCGTAAAACAAAATTCAGAAACTGTGACATGGAAGGGGTAGACTTCGGGGAAGCTGACCTCTCCGAAGCCGTTTTTGAAAATTCCAACCTGCAGCAGGCCATTTTTGATAACAGTGTGCTGGAAAAAGCAGATTTCCGGACGGCCTCGGGCTTTTCCATAGACCCGGACCGGAACAGGCTGAAGAAGGCCAGGTTTGCCCAATCGGGACTGGCCGGCCTGCTGGACAAGTACCAGATACAGGTAGATAAGAGCTTATAAACCGCCGGCAGGTGCCTGAATCCGGGCCGGATGCTACGAATGCATAAAATTTTTCTGATTCTACCGAAAGAACTCTTAAATTTGTCGCGGATTTAAACAAACCTCCTTTCTCAGAGAAAATTTATGAACAATTACGCAGACAGCCGCATTTTTGAACTGATCGGAAAAGAGCACGAAAGACAGCTCCACGGGATTGAGCTGATCGCTTCCGAAAACTTTGTTTCCGAGCAGGTGATGGCCGCAGCCGGCAGTGTTTTAACCAATAAATATGCTGAAGGGCTCCCCGGGAAGCGCTATTACGGTGGTTGTGAAATAGTAGATGAAGTGGAGCAGCTGGCCATTGACCGGCTGAAAGAATTGTTTAACCTGACCTGGGCCAATGTGCAGCCGCACTCGGGTGCACAGGCCAATACGGCCGTTTTCCTGGCCTGCCTGAAGCCGGGCGATAAGATCCTGGGCTTTAACCTCTCGCACGGCGGTCACCTGACCCACGGTTCGCCGGTGAATATTTCCGGTAAATATTTCCAGCCTTTCTTTTACGGGGTAGAAGAATCTACCGGTCTCATCAACTGGGATAAAGTAGAACAAACCGCCTTGGCAGAGAAACCTAAAATGATTATCTGCGGAGCGTCAGCATACTCGCGCGACTGGGACTATGTGCGTCTGCGCAACATTGCCGACCGGGTAGGAGCTATCCTGCTGGCCGATATCAGCCACCCGGCGGGTCTGATCGCAAAAGGACTTCTGAATGACCCGTTTGACCATTGTCATATTGTCACCACCACTACCCATAAAACCCTCCGGGGCACACGCGGCGGGGTTATTATGATGCGGAATGACTTTGAAAACCCGTTTGGCATTACTACCGCCAAAGGAAAAGTAAGAACCATGTCTTCGCTGCTCGACTCGGCGGTATTCCCCGGTATACAGGGCGGCCCGCTGGAGCACATTATCGCAGCCAAGGCAGTGGCCTTTGGTGAGGCCCTGACCGACAGCTACGGTATCTATGTACAGCAGGTGCAGAAAAATGCCAAAGTAATGGCAGACGCGTTTGTGGAGAAAGGCTATAAAGTGATCAGCGGAGGTACCGATAACCACCTGGCGCTGATTGACCTTCGCCCGAAAGGCCTGAACGGTAAGCTGGCTGAAAATGCCCTGATCCGGGCAGATATTACGGTGAATAAAAACATGGTGCCGTTTGATGATGCACCGGCCATGACCACTTCGGGAATCCGGGTAGGAGCGGCCGCTATGACTACCCGCGGACTGGAAGAAAAAGATTTTGTGCGGATAGTGGAACTGATTGACCGGGTACTCATGAACCACGATAATGAAAAAGTGTTGAACACCACCCGTGCCGAAGTTAATGAATGGATGAAGTGGTTCCCCCTGTTTAAGTAATTACCAATGAAGGCCCTCAGGGCCTTCTTTTTGCAGAAGATTATGCCTTTAGACCAAGCCCACGTAGAAGAAGAAGAAGAATTTGACGGAGAAAAGGAAATGACCTTCCTGGAGCACCTGGAAGAGCTCCGGTGGCACCTGATCCGGTCAATAGCGGCCATATTCATATTCATGATAGTGGCCTGGTTTATCAAAGAATGGGTATACGGGTCGATCATTATGGGGCCTTCGAAGGTAGACTTCTGGACCTACCGCAAAATGTGCGAAATAGGACGGCTTCTGCACATCGACAGCCTCTGCCTCCAGGAGCTGAAGTTTGACGTTCAGAACCGGGAGATCTCCGGTCAGTTCATGCTGGCCATTACTTCTTCGGCCATCATCGGCCTGCTGATTGCTTTCCCGTATGTTATCTGGGAGATATGGTCGTTCATCAAGCCGGGGCTCCGTGCTTCGGAAAAAAGAGCGGCGCGGGGAGCCGTGCTGATTATCTCCCTGCTGTTTTTCTCGGGTGTTCTTTTCGGCTATTACATCGTAACGCCGTTTGCGGTCCACTTTATGGTGAATTTCCAGCTGGACCCCTCTATCGTCAACCAGTACGATATCAAAAACTATCTTTCTATCTTAACCACGCTTACCCTGGCCTGCGGACTCATGTTCCAGCTGCCTGTAGTGATCATGGTACTGACCAAAATCGGTATTGTTACCCCTTCGTTCCTGAAGGAGTACCGCCGGCACGCTTTCGTGGTGATCCTGATCGTAGCGGCGGTTATAACACCTTCTCCCGATATGATCAGCCAAATTTTAGTGGCCATTCCGCTTTATTTTCTGTTTGAAGTAAGTATCTTAGTGTCCAATAGGATTTACAAAGACAATCTCAAACAGCTTGAAGATGAACACATTTAAGAAACCGGCTTCCCCCCGAAGCCTCGCCGGCACACTTGTTTCCCTGGTTATTATCGTCTACATCGCGTATATGCTGGAAGACGTGGTGGTGCCGTTTATTGTTGCCGCTCTCTTCTCCTTTCTCTTGTATCCGGTATGTAATTACCTGGAAACGAAGGGGTTTCCGCGGGTGATTTCCATTATCATCAGCATTATCCTCATCATGGCTTTGGTAGCAGGGCTGGTGTATGCGGCGTATACACAGGTGATCAGCCTCGATGACCTCTTTCCCCAGATGGAAAGCCGCTTCAACCAGTGGGTGGGAGACCTGGCCGGGTTCCTGGGCAATTTCGGGATCAATAAAGAACAGATCATTACTGAAGGCCAGAAGCACATTTCCGATGCCGTGAAAAGCGGATCGCAATTCCTGGGCTCAACCATAGGGGGTACTTCGAACTTCCTGGTCAGCATGGCGCTTATGCCGCTGTATATTTTCCTGATGCTGATGTACCGCGACTTCCTGAAGACATTTGTTTTTAAATGGCTGAAAGATACCAGCAAGCACAAAATTGTGGCTACCATCAATAAGGTGAAAACCGTGGTGAGAGGGTACATCCTGGGGCTTATGCTGGTCATCCTGATTATCGGAACGCTCAATTCCACCGCCCTGTATGTCATCGGCATAGAACACGCCCTGTTTTTTGGCTTTTTTGCCGCCTTCCTGGCCATTTTGCCCTATATCGGGGTAGCTATAGGCTCGGCACTGCCTATCCTGGTGGCGCTTATTACCAAAGATTCCTACCTTTCGGCCCTCGCCGTGGCCGCTTCTTTTGCGGTGATCCAGTTCCTGGAAGGCAACTTCATCACTCCTTATGTGGTAGGTAACCAGGTCAGCATTAATGCGCTGGTCGCCATTACGGCCTTATTACTCTTCGGAAAGCTCTGGGGAATAGGCGGGATGATCCTGGCGCTGCCGGTAACCGCTATCCTGAAAGTCATCTTTGATGCCAGTCCGAGGCTCGAGGCCTGGGGATTCCTGCTCGGCGATACCGAGAACGAAGATGTGAAAAATGTCAAGAAGAACTTTAAGTTCCGTGACTTTTACGGTGCGGCTAAGAAGAAAACCTGACCAGCTGGTTGACCAGCACCTCGAAGTCGTTGGGGTAAGGCGCTGTAATGCTGAGCAGGCTTTCGTCAAGATCCCGGAAATGAATGGAATGCGCATGCAGCGCCACCCGTTTGATGAGGGGCAGCTCTTCCGTTTCTTCCTTCAGGTTGAACTTCCGTTTGATCTGTGACAGGAAGATATAGTCGCCGTTGTAGGTAGGATCACACACAATAGGCGCATTCAGGCATTGCAGGTGCACCCTGATCTGGTGCATACGGCCGGTAATGGGAATGCAGCGCACCAGCGTATGGCGGGCAAATTTCTGCAGGGTAAAGAAAACGGTTTCGGCCAGCTTACCCCGTTGCCGGTCAATGCGCACGGCCGTGCCGTCTTTTACGATGGCAATAGGCAGGAAAACCGATACACTGTCAAAATCATGTACGCCGTTTACCACGGCATGGTATTCTTTCTGTACCTCGCGGTGCTCAAACTGCATGGAGAGGTGGCGGTAGGCTTCTGGGTTTTTGGCCAGCACCAATGCCCCCGATGTTTCTTTGTCGAGGCGGTGGCAAAGCTGCACATCATGGTAATGCTCACGGGCCAGCTTCAGGATGCTCAGGTGCCTGTCTGCCGTGCGCTCGTCAAGCGAAGGCACAAACGGCGGTTTGTTGATGACCACATAATTTTCATTTTCAAAAATGATGAGATCCTCAAAATTCAGGTTCCTGGGGGCTTTCTTAAATCGGGTTAAATCCAAATCGGTAAACGTTTGGCGCAAAGTTACGAAGAAAAATCTTCTGCTGCCTGGAGCAGGGTAAAACTAAAGGTGGTGCCGTGGTCGGGTTTGGAGGTTACATCGATACGGGTATTGTGGGCATTCAGGATATGTTTTACAATGGCCAGGCCCAGGCCTGTGCCTCCCACGGCCCGCGAGCGGCTCTTGTCTACGCGGTAAAAGCGTTCAAAGATGCGCGGAAGATGCTCAGGAGCTATTCCTATGCCGTTATCGGTCACCCGGATCATCACATGGCGGTTTTCCTGGATCAGCTCCACGGTTACTTTCCCTCCGTTTTTTCCGTACGTGATGCCGTTGGTGATCAGGTTGGTCAGCACCTGGGTGATGCGCACCCGGTCTGCTTTTACTTTGACACTTTTTACGGCTTTTGGTTTAAGCACCAGGGCAATTTCCCGTTTCCCCGCCTTATCTTCCAGCTGATCAAAAATATCGCGGATCACCTCTACCAGGTCTACTTTCTCCATCTGCATCCGGATATCGCCTGACTCCACCTGGGTCAGGATCAGGATGTCTTTGACCAGCATTTCGAGGCCGTCCATAGACCGGGCCGCTTTTGTCAGGAATTTGTGCGATACCTCCGGGTCTTCGATGGCGCCGTCAAGCAGGGTATGAATAAAGCCCTGGGCCGCAAAGATGGGTGTTTTCAGGTCGTGTGATACGTCGGCGATAAACTCCCGGCGGAAGGTCTCCATCCGCCTGAGCGTGTCAATTTCCTCCTCTTTCCGCGATATGTAATTGGAAATCTCCCGGTTCAGCTTTTTCAGCGGGTTTACACTTTTGATCAGGGACTTACGCGGTATGTCAAAGTCTTTGATCTTCAGTTTCCTGAGCGAAAGATAAATGCTGTTCACCTCCTGGAACACCAGCAGGTCAATGATATAGAAGATCAGCAGGAAAGACGAAATAAAGGCGCTGGCTCCGGTCACAAAAAGCATAGGTACCGTTACACCGGGTATAAAATGCAGGAAGGCCACCGTAATAAAGGTGATCAGCACTGCGATCAGAAAAGAAATCCACCGGGGAGAGAGCAGCATACACCGGAATTATTTTAGCTCAAATATCTGCATTAATCGGCAGTAAACATATAGCCTACGCCTTTTAAAGTACCGATATACTTTTCCCCGATCTTCTCCCTCACTTTACGGATATGCACATCAATGGTACGTTCCACCACGAAAATATCGGCACCCCAGATTTTCTGAAGCAGCGACTCGCGGCTTTGAACCTTATTGGGATGGGAGGCCAGGTAATACAGGATCTCGAACTCTTTCCGGGGCAGGATTTTTACACTGCCGTCTTCTTTGGTTACCGAGTAATTCTCCTTATTGATGGTCAGTCCGCCGATCTCCAGGATATTGCTGTCGGCATTTTTGCCCGTCTCTTTCCGGAACCAGGCCTGGATACGGCTGATAAGGGCACGGGGCTTGATGGGCTTGGTGAGGTAATCATCGGCACCGGCTTCAAAAGCGGCTACCTCCGAGTACTCTTCTGCCCGGGCGGTGAGATAGATGAGGTGGGTATTCTTCAGCTCATTTTTGATGGCTTTACCAGCCTGTATACCGTCCATGATCGGCATCATGATATCGATCAGGATGACATCCGGCTGAAACTGACGCGCCACTTCCAGTCCTTTCAGCCCGTTATCGGCTGATCGTACTTCGTAATTTTCTTTTTCCAGATTGTAAGTCAGAAGCTCCAGGATGTCTTCATCATCATCAATTACCAGAATTTTACCATTCATACATTATTGGGATATTTCCGGTACAAAATTATAAGGTGTTGTTTTCTTTTGTGTTAAGGGAACATTAAATTTACGAAAGGAGGCGAAAGTTAAGAGTAAGTGAAAAGTTATGGACTTCTTATATGAATACTTTATATAGCTCAACTTTTATCTTTTAACTTAATCCTGAACATTCCCCTTTGTTCATTCGTAAAAAGCAGCCCGCCCGTATCTTCGAAAAGTATCGCTTCCGTTTGCTTCCGGGCTATTTTGATGCAGGCAACGGGGGAGTGAAACCCGATCCTGCCGTTTGAGATTCCGAAGAGGAAAATTTTGCCGTAGGAAATCAGGGCGAACCGGTCCTTACCGGCGTTGATGGCTGCGCCGGTGATCTGGGCTTTGAAGAAAATTTCATCGTGCGGGGTCAGCTCATAGTCTCCGGGCCGGTCGGGAAGTACGTACATCCGGCAGATTTTGGCACCTTTCTCCCAGCTTTTGGAGAAGAGGTAGAGGGAGTCGTTGGCCCAGAAAAATGCTTCGCAGTCAAATTCTTTCTTCTCATCGGCGTCAAAGGCCTGGCCGGCGTAGCGGAAGGTGATTTTTGGGGTAACACTGTTGCCGGGAGCCCCGCCGGTGGAGGTGTCCCGTGAATATTTGTAAATGGTGAGGTCTTTTCTGCGGTTGCTGTTGTTACCGAAGTCGCCGATGTACACGTTTCCGGCCGGGTCGGTGGTGACCTCCTCCCAGTCACGGTTCACCGCACCGGGCACCGGGTGGGTATTCACCAGTTTACCGTCTTTGCTGATCTCGTAGAGCTCTGCTTTTCCGCCTGAATCGTTCAGGGCCAGCAGGTGCTCTGACCAGGGTGACGGGCATATACCGGAGCACTCGTCCAGGACACGGTCCAGCGTACCGGCCCGTTCCACCTTCATCTTCTGCTTTTCCAGTCCGGCATGGCCGGTTTCGTAATGACAGGTGACCAGCGCTACTTTCGCCGCAAAAAAGAACATCAGCGCTTTCTGGAACATCAGACCGTTCTCAGTTTTTCAATCTCCCTTACCACATCCAGGATGCCTTTCAGCGGGATTTTGATCCACGACGGCCGGTTGCTGATCTCAAAGCCCAGCTCGTTAATGGCTTTTTCCAGCAGGTGGAACTGGAGGAGATAGTTCACTTCGTTATTGTTTTTCAGCAGGGTGTGGTGCGGACCGAAATAGGTCAGGTATTCTTCCAGGAAGGTGTCACGCATCAGCTTGTACCAGCGGTCAGAAGCGCGCAGCAGGTCTTTTTCAGGGATCATCTGGGTTTGCTCACTGTTATACAGCTTGGCCGATACCGCATAATGATAAGAACGGATCATGGAGGCCACATCTTTCAGCGGGCTGTGCTTGGTAATGCGTTTGCTGATGGGCGTATTGGGCTCGCCTTCAAAGTCGATCATGTGGATCCCCTTTGCATTGATCAGGATCTGCCGCAGGTGAAAATCACCGTGTATCCGTATCCGGAGCGAGTTAAATACGCGGGTAAGGATCTGGTCAATAAAATTCAGGATTTTATCTTTTGCCTCCATAAACTGCCACGCCAGGGCCTGGGTCTGCTCGTCGAGGTCCATATACATGTCAATCAGCGTATCGTACCGTTTGTCGAGGGCTTCTTCCAGCTTCCGGTGAATTTCTGTACGGTAGCTCCGGTTGATCTGCTCGGGCCGGAAAGCCTCTTCCGCACCGGGATCAAACAGGGCATCGTGCATAACGGCGGTTCTTTTTCCCAGCTGGGCCACCTTCACAAAAACCTGCTCTTTGACCTGGAAATTGCCGTCGACCAGGCCAATGATAAAATCATTCAGGTAATCACCGGTCAGCGACCAGTTGTCTTTTGAATCGGCAATATATTCGGTCATTACGCCAAAGGTATAGAGCGGCGTATTTTCTTCGGTCAGGTTGATGCTGCCGCAGTACTTGGGGTAATTGCTGAATTTTTCTTTCCGCGAAAAAAAACGGAGCGATTCTATTTCCGGGTTAATGCCCTGGTATAGGTTCCGGTACAGCTTAAAGAAATACTTGTTGTTGTATACAAACGCCGTGTTGTTGCCGTCAATATCAATGAAGCAGCTCTCGGTTTCGGTTTCGTCTTCCAGTCCTTTGCCTCTTTCAAACTCCAGCACCTGCTCATTTTTTTGCCGGGTGGCAGCTGAGCTGAGCAGGCTTTTGAAAATAGCCAGGCGGAAGGCCGGATCGTACACGGCATCTACCAGGAAGCCCTCCTTTTCATCGAGTGAGGCGCGGGATATAAAAGCATTTTCGGGTATGTCACTCGTTTCTTCTCCTACAAATGAAACCGGGAAAAGGTATGATTCGGGTTCGCCTGAAGAATACCGGATCTGGAGATAGGTAAAGAAGAATTCCGTGTCCCCGCATTTCATCCGTACGGCTCCGGTAATTTTGATTCTCCAGTTTTTCCGGTTCCTGCCTGCAAACCAGCTGCATTTCTCCAGGTAATTCGGGAGAAGGTTATCTTCAAGTACCGTGTGAACGTATTTATCTTTTTCAAACCCCTCCCAATCCAGCAATAAAACAAAAGGTGACATTTCGTATATCATTTTTTTAATTTTTAAAAATAGGATGTAAATCGCTAAAAAGTCAAAAAAACCTCCATAAATATTAGCTAATTCGTCGCTATGACGGTTTTTGCATAAAACGTACGGTTGAGGCCGGTTCCGAATACGCGGATCACGAAAACATAGTAACCGGGCGGCAGGAGCCCGCCGCGATCATCGGTGCCGTCCCAGGTTATTTGGCCCTGCATTCCCAGCAGCTGGCTCCGGGCCAGGCTCCTGACGGGTTGCCCATGCCTGTCCAGGATGTTCACCGAAGCGTACGTTTCGCCGCCGGTCAGCACGTAGGTCAGGTAAGTCACGGGCGTATCTGAGTTGGGGTAAGGGTGAAAGACCAGGGGTTCTGCTGCGAAAAATGATGTTGGCCGGTCGTGCTCTTCCTGTGAGTTGGGCGCGCCGGGTGTGGCAAAGCCGGCGTCAGAAGAAGCCGAGGTCCACAGGTCGTGCCGGGAACGGAAAGAAACCCTTTCCAGCGAAACACCTTTGGGATTCCGGACCAGCGAAGCATGCATTTTTTCCGAATACGTGAAACGGTCATAAACCGTGCTGTCGGGTTTCAGCAGCAAAACCGTGCCCGCATCGTTATTGTATGCCGGCAGGGCCGGGATCTCCGTGATGCGGCCGGTGACCGGGTAATGACGGGTGAGAAAAGAGCCGTTCACGGTAAACGCCATGTAGGCTTCACCGGGCAGGATCAGCCGGGTACGGGACAGGGCTGCATGGCCGGTGATTTTCCCGTCAGCGCTGGTTCGGGCCAGCTGCCAGTTTTTCAGGTCAAAATGTTGCGCTTTTGTATTGTGCAGCTCCACAAAATCATCGCCGCCGGGCAGGGGATTGAACAGGATTTCCGACAAACGGATATCGCCCAGCAGGGGTTCGGGCAGGTCTTCAAAGGTTACGGTAATATCGGGTGCGGTATTTCCCGTGCAATCTGCAGCACCGTAAATGCGCAGCTCCAGGTTGCCGTCGGGTGCCCTGTTCAGGGAGAGAACCACGGTTTCGCGGCCGGCATCGCCAAAAGCAGCACCGGTGACGGAGACGCCACCGCTCAGGATCCCGAAATGGCCGGGATTCCCGGCCAGATCTGCGCTCATGACCTCGTTAAAAACCAGCAGCACCCGGTCTTGCTCCAGGTCATACCGGAGAAGCTCAGGCGGGGTCTCATCGGGATTCGGCCGCGCCACGCTATTGGGTTGGCCGGGTGTGCCTCCCTGTGCTGCCGTTGACGACGCCCAGTTGGCTTTTCCCCGGCAGGGGTAGTCTGGGTCGATCATTTCCAGGCTGTAACCTTCAGAGCGGCCCGGTGTGTACCAGGCAGAAGAGTAGGTCACCGTATGTGTTTCTGTGCGGGTGGGGTCTGACAGGCTCAGAGTATTCCCGGAGTTGTTCAGCACAAGGTTCGTGAGGCCGATGACCTTGCCCCACGGAGCGAGCTCCGGGGTATACGCGCTGCGGCAAACAATAGCGTACTCACCCGGCTCGATGACCGCAGCCGGGAAGGTCACGCGGGTGTTCCCGTATTGCAGCACGTACCCGCTGAGCGAAACCGGCCGGTCTGAGCGGTTAAAAATTTCCAGGTATTCTCTTTCGGGAAGTCCGTGCGAGGGCGTGGGGTCGGCCAGAATTTCGGTGATAATAACAGATTGCGCCTGAAGCAGGCAGGAGGCTGTAAGCAGCCCTAAAAAAAGGTATAATTTCATGTGCGGATCTTTTTATCGCCTGAAATTATACCTTTTTTCCGGTAAAACCTATTCTTTGTCAGAAGATTTCCAGACTTCGGCTTTCAGGTTAACAGCCGTTTCGGCAGCCTCCTTTTTCACCGCAGCCGTTGCGGTTCCGCTTTTTGAGGCGGTACTTTTTTTAACCGGCTGGCCGTTTCCGGCTTCTGCTTTCCCGGATACAGGTGCTTTTACTTTTTTAGCGGCTTTTTTCTCCGCTTTCCCGGCCTTTTTTACGGCTTTGGCTGCTTCTTTTTCTTTTTTCTTTGTTTCCTTTTTCAAAAGTTTCCGCAGATCTTCGGCCAGTGCGGCGATCTTTTTCCGGATCGATTTTTTCTCCACCCGTTCACCGATGTCCGTTATGGCAGACAGGCTTTTGCTGATCTCCGCCTTAAGTTGTTTTGTTTTCTCTTTCATACCGATAGGAATGTTATGCTGCAAAGGATTATTTTTTTTACGGAATTTCCAAAAAAACCGTGTTAAGTTTTTTACCCTGTAAGGCATTTTAGTCTTATAGCTGAACTTATGTGGCTAACATGCCTTATATAGTGAAAATATGTCTTACAGGGTGAAGATAAAAACGTGGCGTGGCCGCGGATTATGCCCGGGGTTTTATAATTTTGCAAAAAAATTGCTGCGGGTGAGATATTCTTTTTTTCTTCTGGTATTCAGCCTGATCTGGACGGGAACCCGTGCCAATCAGCCGGTCAGGTATGAAAATTACCGCCCCGTTCATGATTTAACCCATGAATGGCTGATGTTTGACCAGGACGAAGAGGTGTATGTGCCTTACGTTTATAATTCCGACAAAGAGTTTCAGACTTTCGGGCTGTCGCTCGACCTCTCCCGCTTTCCCCATGCCTATTTGCTGGTAAGAACGCCCGAAAAGCCGGCCAATATATTTATCAACAACGCGCTGGAGCGGGTATGTAAGGAGCAGCACTGGCTGGTATATTCTGTTGACAGCCTCCGGCGGGAGTACAAAAGCGAAGAAATCTACTTCAGCTTTTTCACGGTTTCCTCTCCCCAGGAGGTAACGGCCTATATGGGTTTTCCTTCGGGCAATAATGCGGCGGGCCCTTCAGTGCGCGAAGAAACCTCCGTGCGTGAGGTGGTCAGGCTGACGCCCCGGTCAGTATCCCGGTTTAACAGCGGTGTGGCCATTGCATTTGTGCTCAGCCTGGTGGTCATGAGCTTTGTTTCCAGCAATTACTTCCGGGTATACGGAAAATATTATTCCCTGCGCGATGTGCTTTCCACCCGGGTGAAAGAAGATCTCTTCATCATCGGTAAGCCGCTTGACCGCCCTAGCCTGCTCTTTGTAATCTTGCTGAGCGTGGTGCTCGGATTCCTGATCCTGATGCTGCAGTTCGGGGGGCTTTCCCTGATTGACGGCAACTTCTTTTTTCAGTCGGGAAACACCTTTGCGGTTCATACAGTGAACTTTTTAAAGCTCTGCCTGCTCGTATTTATCGTATACGTAGTGAAGTTTTTTTACCTCAATATTATGGGGAAACTCTTCAACCTGGGCAGGCTTACCGACCTGCATTATTTTAAGGTGATTCAGTGCAGCCTCTTCTTTTATTCGCTTCTTCTGCTGGTAGCCCTGGTGATGTATAATACCTATATACCCATCCCGGAAAGTATTGGAAATTACCTGGTTATCCTGCTGATGGTATTTTATTTCTGCAGGGGGCTGCTGATATATTTTACGATAAACCGGGAGAGTAATGTGAAGTTTTTGTACTTGTTTTCGTATCTTTGCATCGCAGAAGCGCTTCCGGTTATTTTAGGAATGAGATTTCTTTTCTGAAAGCGCTGATGTGAAAGAAATTTCAGGTATTTGTTTTGAGCAAGATGACAGAAAATGACGAACGTTTGAGGAAGGTAGAAAGTATTTTAATTACTCTTGACAATCCGGGCGAAAAATCTCTTACTTACGCTGACCTGACCGACCGCTACAAGATCAAGGTGGACTTCAGGAACTTTATTGACGTCAGAAAAGTAGATCACAGAGAATTCAGAAAGCAGAAAATAGATATTTTAGCACACACCGCTATTATATTTACCAGCAGGCATGCCATTGATCACTTCTTCAGAATATGCGAGGAGTTGCGGGTGGAAATCCCGATCGACATGAAATACCTGTGTATTACGGAGCAGACAGCCAATTATCTTCAGAAATACATTACCATCAGGAAGAGGAAGATCTTTTCCGGCAATAAAACGGCAGCCGACCTGGAGCCTTTCATTCTTAAAAACAAGAACGAAAAGTTTCTGTTCCCCTGCTCCAATATCCGGAACAACGCAATTCCCGACCTGATGAGGAAGCACGGCATACCGCTGACAGAAGCCATTACGTACGAGACCGTTCCGGCTGACCTGTCTGACCTGACCGAAGTATTTTACGATATCATTTGCTTCTTCAGTCCTTCAGGGGTGCATTCGCTGATGCATAATTTCCCGCACTGGGAGCAGAAGAACACCCGCCTGGCTGCTTTTGGCCCTACCACGGCCAAGGCCATTCGCGACCTCGGGCTGACGCTCGACATTGAAGCGCCTCTGCCCAATGCCCCGTCTATGGTAGGTGCGCTGGAACTTTACATTAAAAAAGCCAATAACATAGCGTAAATTTTCAATAAGACTCATAATATTGTGGGTCTTATTGTGTTTATTTGTATATAGCTTTAGGAGAACTGTGAGCCAAGAGCCTTGAGCCATGAGCTTTTCATCAGTGCGTGAACAGGCATTTCTCATAGCTCAGGGCTCATAGCTGATTTATCTGTTTGAAATTTTTAGTATAACCGTATGGCCAGAAAGTATTTACTTGCTTTACTTTTTTCCTTTTCCGGGTTAACGGGTTTTGGCCAGAACCTGCCCCATTTCACGCATTACATTTTTAACCAGTTCTACCTGAACCCCGGAGCTGCCGGCCAGTTTAACCGGGTGCAGGTACAGTCTACCGTGCGGTCACAGTACCTCGGTTATGACGCCGCCGAATATTCGGGCGGGGGCAACCTCTCCACGGCCTTTGCCCTGGATATGCCCGTAGCCAAGCTGAAAGGCGGTGCAGGCGTGTATTTTGCCAGCCAGAATATCAGCAAGGCCCAGCGCATGAGTGAGCTGGTGCTGAGCTATTCCTTTCATAAGCGGATGGGCAGCAACATAGTGGGCTTCGGTGTGGGAGCAGGCTTCAATAACCTGACCCTGAACGGCGACGAGTACGTTCCGCGTGACCCGGACGACCCGTATATTCCCGGCAGCCGCATCACCGCCATGGTTCCCCGGCTGAACGCAGGCATTTACCTGGTTAATCCCAGCTACCAGCTGGGGCTTTCTGCCAAAAACCTGCTGGAACCTGAATACCGGCTGGGCGGCGGGAACGATAATTTTAAAGAAAAGAGAGAATATTACCTGACCGGTAAGTACGACTTTGCCGTTTCGTATACGCTCGATGTCAGCCCCATGGTGATGGTCCGTTCCGATCTGGCCAGCACCTCGGTAGAAGCCGGTGTGATGGTCACCTATAACCAGAAGCTCTGGATAGGAGGGAACTACCGGAACCAGGATGCCGGCTCGGTGCTGCTGGGCACCAATTTACTCGACAACAAGCTTAAGCTGGGCTATGCCCTGGATATCGTTACTTCAGGAACAAATGCCAAATCAGCCACCTCACACGAAATATTTTTACGCTATGTGCTGGCACCCCTGAAAACGGGCAGAAAATCAGTGGTGAAGACCCCCCGGTACAGTTTATGATAAAAAGATGAAGACTAATCTATGAAACTACAATAGTTTTTCTGATTTTTGCGAAGCCTAAAAAAACGGAGTTGGCATGGTTTATGAATCAGTGTACATAAAAGCATGCGTTTTTATTATTACCGTTAACAATATATTATTAAGAACTAACGTTCTGACAAGTAAAAAATAGAAGATTAAATTCTTGCTTTCAAAAAATGAACAAGCACATTTCAAAAAAGATCTTGACTGTTGCAGTTATTTTATCCTCAGCGTTCTTATTTCAAAGTTGCGACACCGTAAATAAGATTTTCGGCAAGGGAGGAAAAAAAGGAGGTGGAAGTGTTGAGGATCCGCTTGCAGGAATTAAAAACGGGCAGCTGGTGGCCAAATCCAGGAAGGGCTACAAACAGGTGGCACCCGAAGGGATGGTTCTTATTCCCTCAGGATCTTTTATGATGGGCCAGGCCGATGAAGATGTGATGTCTACCCGCATCAACCTCAACAAGCGGATATCCATCCCGGCGTTTTATATGGATGATACCGAAATCTCCAACAATGAATACCGGATGTTCATCAACTCTATCCTGGCCGACTCGCTGGAGGCGCTGGGAGAAGAGTTTATTATGACCAGCCTTTACCCCGACACGTCGGTGTGGAAGAAAGACTTTACGTACCATAACGGCGATCAGCTGACAGAAAACTATTACGGTAACCCGGCTTTTGATAACTATCCCGTGGTAGGGGTAAGCTGGGATGCCGCCCAGTTCTTCTGCCGCTGGAGAACCGACCTGTACAACAACTACCGGGCAGAGAATAACGAATTCCGCTCGCCGAGATTCCGTTTGCCTTCCGAGGCCGAATGGGAATGGGCCGCCAGGGGAGGCAGTGAAGGTGCAAAATACCCGTGGGGAAACCCGTACGTAGCCAATGCCAAAGGCTGCTACATGGCTAACTTCAAGCCTAACCGCGGTAACTACCAGAAAGACGGATTCCAGTATACAGCACCGGTGAATATGTATGAGAAAAATGCTTTCGGCTTGTACAATATGGCAGGAAACGTGGCAGAATGGACACAGGATGCGTATTCTGAGTCGTATATGCCGGTAACCTGGGACTTAAACCCCAACTATGACAACCCGGATGAGCCCCGTAAAGTGATCAAGGGCGGCTCATGGAAGGATGTGGCGCACTATCTCGAATCAGGAACCACCACCTATGAATACCGTACGGCCACCAAGTCTTATATCGGCTTCCGCTGTGTAATGGACAGGATGGGATCAGTACCCGGCAGAGAATAAATAGAATAACCTTTATTAAAACATCATCATAAAATATGGCAGCAAATAACGGTCCCAGCTTATTTTGGGACAGATTCATTCCTTTTATTTACAGTGCCGGTGCAGCGGTTGTAATTGTAGGGGCTATGGGAAAGATCATGCACTACGACTGGGCCTCCTTTATGCTACCGATAGGTTTGGGGGTAGAAGCGATCATCTTCCTGACCTATGCCGCACAGTCATTGCTCAGACCGGTAACCGAATACCAGTGGGAAAAAGTTTACCCTGAGCTGGCCGAAGACTACAAAGGAGAATTACCTACCCGGTCACATACTCAGTCCCAGTCTTCAGGCCTTGGCCTGACGGCCAAAATGGATGATATGCTGGCCAATGCCAGGATCACACCCGATATCTTTGATAACCTCAAAGCCAGCTTTAAAAACCTGAACGAGTCGGTATCAGGCTTGGGTGAGATTGCCGGAACAGGCGTTGCTACCAGCGAGTTCAATGGCAAGATCAGGGAGGCCTCTTCCAAAATCAACGATATGAATGCTTCGCTGGGCAACGTGGTCAACTCAATGGTCAGCCTGGGAGACGCCACCCGCGATGCGCAGGAATACCGTTCGCAATTCCATAAGATATCCCAGAACATGAGCGCCCTTAATGCCGTGTACGAGATTGAGCTACAGGACACCAACCGGCACCTGAAGGCCATGAATGCCTTCTACGGTAATTTTTCTAACGTTCTGAGCGATATGTCGGATGTGTCCAGGGACAGCCAGCAGTTCAAGGCGGAGTTGAATAAACTGACCACTAACCTGGCCTCGCTGAACAATGTGTACGGCAGCATGCTTTCGGCCATGAAAGGAAGTGCAAACGTTTAATTAACATTATTTTAACCCCAAAAGAACTAAAATATGGCAGGAGTTAAGGAAAGTCCACGGCAGAAGATGATCAACATGATGTATCTTGTGTTGACGGCTATGCTTGCCTTACAGATCAGTAATGCTATTCTGGAGAAGTTCTTACTTTTGGATAACTCTTTAGACCAGGCGAACAAAGCAGCTGATACCAGTAATAAAAGAACGTTAGACGCTATGAACGAGGCGGTGGATAAATCGGGAAACAAGCCGGAATACCGGACCCTGTACAACCACGCCGTGGAAGTAAGAAAGAAAACAAGTGATGTGATTTCCTATATCGAAAGCTTAAAGGAAATTATCCGGAACGAAGCCGGCGGCGGTATCGATCCGGAAACCAACCAGATCAAAAACCTGGCAGAAGAAGAAAAAGTAGCGAACATCTTTGTTAAAAATAAAAAAGGGTACGAGCTGAAAGGGAAGCTGGACGAATACGTAGCGTATATCCAGAAACATGCGCCCAATATTAAATTTCAGCCACTGGCGCTTGATGCCAAAGACGACCCGGGTATGGCCAATGCCGACCCGATGACCCGGAAGAAAGATTTTGCAGAGCTGCTGTTTGCGCAGACGCCGGTTCCGGCGGCCCTGGCCGGGCTTAGCCAGAAAGAGTCGGTGATCAGGAGATACGAAGCCGAAGTGCTGGATTACCTGGCACAGCAGGTGGGAGCCAAAGAAATTAAATTTGACAAGCTGTTTGCAGTGGTGATCCCGGATTCGAGAACCGTGGTAGCCGGGCAAACTTACCGGGCGGAAATTGCCATCGGGGCTTACTCAAGCGCCATTACCCCCAGGATCAGCATTAACGGCGCTGCACTGCCTGTCAGGGACGGGAAAGGTACCTACGAGCTGAAAGCGGGTGGCGGAACTTTTGATAAGAACGGCCAGCTGAAGCGCTCGTATACGGCAACCATCTCGTATCCGAAAGCTGACGGTACCACAGAAGTAGTTACCAAAGAAGAAGAATATACGGTATTGAAGCCTTCGGTGCAGATCGCCTCGTCGTCTATGCCGGCCCTGTATTTTAAATGTGCCAACCGGCTGGAGACCAACAGCCCCGGCCTCGGAGCCCTGTACAATCCTACTTTTGCAGGAACGGGCGCTGATTTCATTCCCGGTGGAAGTGGTAAGGTAACCGTGGTGCCTACTTCCAGCAAAGTAAACCTGGAAGTGAAAAATGACGGGATCTTACTGCAGAACTTCCTGTTTAATGTGAGACTGGTACCCAAGCCTGCGCTTAAAGTGCTGATAAACGGTTCACCGGCTTCCATAGAAAACCTGAGAAGGGGTTTCCCGGCTTCACAGGTCAGGAATATTACCGTGGTGGCTGAGGCCGATCAGAGCTTTAAAGACACCAACCCGGAAGACGCCCGTTACAGGGTAACCGGCTTCACGGTAGTGCTGGCTTCGGGAGCGAGGTCGAAAAAGAACATGGAAAGCAATGGAAACAGCATCAACCTGGGTAGTGTGGCCTCAGAAGCAGAGCCCGGCGACCGGTACGTGATCACGATCAAAGACGTACAAAGGATGAACTTCCAGGGTAATGTGGAAAATGTGAACATCGGCGAAGCAGGAGTACAAACCATAGCACTCAATTAATGTAATATGAAAAGAACAGCGATTTATCTGGTATGTGCTTTTATAGGTCTTCAGACAGACCTGGCGGCACAGGAGCGCTCTGACAACGGGGTAAACCCTCTTTCATTACGGCCTATCAATTCGCTGAACCAGGCGAAGAAATATACTTTATGGAGAAGGATCGATCTGAAAGAAAAGGCCAACCTGCCTTTTTTTGCAAAGGGAAGTGAAATTACCAAGCATATTATTGACGGCGTACGGGCCGGCGTGCTGGAACCGTTCAGCAACGATTCGCTGACCCGGAAAATCACCCTGGAGGAGTTTAACAAACGGTTACACCGTGATTTTGAAGGCGGTGGCCTGTCGCAGGATGAAATTAATGCCGGCTTTGGCACGGCAGCAACCGAAGACGACGGCTGGGGCGATGGCGGATCAAAAGAGGCCGCTCCCAAGCAGGCGTCCAGCTCACAGGACGGCTGGGGCGACACACAGGTTACCTCCCTGGCCAGCGGTTACGAGCTGCTGCCCAATGAGCTGTATGTGCTGGAGATCAAAGAAGACTGGATATTCGATTCGCAGCGTTCACGGGCGTACTACGACGTGCAGGTGCTGACCATCAAAATACCGGCTGAACTTTCACCGGAAGGCATTGAAAAAGACCTGGCTTCTTTTAAATACAAAGAGCTGGAGTCGTATTTCCGGCTGAACCCCAATTGCCTCTGGTTTAACGAAGAGAACACCGCCCGGCACATGAACTATGCCGATGCCATAGAAAACCGCTTTTTTAACGGCCGTATCGTGCGTACATCCGATCCGCGGAACCGCTATCTTGACCAGATCTACAAGAACCCGCGCGAGGCCCTGCTGAAATCGCAGGAATGGGAATACCGGATCATGGAAGAAGAAAGTAACCTGTGGGAGTATTGATCTGCTCTCAGCTGGTTTCTGACAGATTTTGAGAAAAAGCCGCCCTATTTGGCCGGCTTTTTTGTTTTTAATAGCCGTAAAGGCCGTATTTTTGTAAAAAAAGACGTTTGATGGAGTTTGATGTGGTTATAGGTCTGGAGGTGCATTGCCAGCTGAATACGAAAAGTAAGATATTTGCTGCAGATCATAACAGCTTCGGAGCTGAGCCCAACACCCACATCGGGGTGCTCACCCTGGCTCACCCGGGCGTGCTTCCCCGCACCAACCGTGAAGTGGTGGATAGCGCTGTAAAGCTGGGGCTGGCGTTCGGAAGCACCATTAACCGGATGAATTATTTCGACCGGAAAAATTATTTCTACCCTGACCTTCCCAAAGGCTACCAGGTTACCCAGGACAGCCGGCCGGTATGTGTGGGCGGAAGTGTGCGTTTTGTTCTGAAGGAAAGCCGTTCTTACCGTGAGCACGAAGTAAAGGTGCATCATATCCACATGGAAGAAGATGCCGGGAAGTCGGTTCATACGGCTGACGGCACCCTGCTGGACTACAACCGGGCAGGTGCGCCCCTGCTCGAGATCGTATCCTATCCCTGCATTTCATCGCCGGAAGAAGCGGCCGGTTATCTGGCTGAGATCCGGCGGATCGTACGTTTTCTCGGGATCAGCGACGGCAACATGGAAGAAGGCTCCCTGCGGGCTGACCTGAACGTATCGTTGAAGCCGAAAGGCAGCGAGGTGTTGGGAACCAAAGTAGAGATCAAGAACATGAACTCCATCCGCTTTTTACAGCGGGCGGCAGAGTTTGAGATCCGCAGGCAGGCGGGTGTCCTGCAGGCCGGCGGGCAGCTGATCCAGGAAACCCGTACGTTTATCCCGGAAACGGGAGAAACTGAGAGCATGCGGGTCAAAGAAACGGCCAACGATTACCGGTATTTCCCCGAGTCTGACCTGGCCCCGGTGCAGATCTCCGAAGAAAAGATCGAAGCGCTGAAGGCCGGCATACCGGCACTTCCCTATACGCTTTTTCATACGTTTGTTTCGCAATACGGCCTGTCGGAAGATAACGCCTATGTGCTCTCGGAAGAGAAAGAGCTGAGCGATTATTTCTTGGAGACCATACGCCACACCCCCCATTGTAAGCCGGTTTCCAACTGGATGGTTTCTTACATGCGGGGCGATATGAACGAGCGGGGCATCGGGATAAACGATTACCCGGTGAGGCCCGGGCAGCTGGCTGAGCTGGTGAATGCCATTGAAGACGGGAAATTCAGCCATTCGGTAGGGCAGAAGCTGATGGTCCTGCTGGTAGAAAATTCCGGTAACGGAGGCTCGCAGGCCAACCTTATGGCGCTGGCGGAGTCTAAGGGGTGGGTGCTGAACCAGGACACCTCCCGTATTACGGAATGGGTGGAAGAAGTGCTTGTGCGCAATAAATCGAAAGTAGAAGAGTTTAAGAAAGGGAAGAAAGGACTCCTCGGGATGTTCGTGGGAGAAGTGATGAAGCTTTCGGGCGGCTCGGCCGACCCGAAGGAGGTGAATAAGGTGATAATGGAAAAACTTAAATAATATGCGATTACTGATTTTAGGCCTGCTGGTATCTTTCGTCAGCCGGGCACAGGGCCTGCCGGTGGAGATGAATATTACCCTTACCAACAAGGAAGCGAAGGGAAAAATATACCTCGAACAGATCAATGACCGGGGCTTTGGTGAGAAAATAGACAGTGTGCAGATAGCCGGAGGCCCGTTTGCCTTTCAGACCTCTATTCCGGAGCCGGGTATTTACCAGCTGAACATTGCCAATGATCAGCAGATCGGGCTGCTGCTGGACGGCGGCGAAAAGCTGGTGATCAAAGCCGAGGGCATAACACCGGAAGCTAAAGCTCCGGAGGCCTCTGTAGAGGGGTCAGAAGCCATGAAGGTGTTCAATGAGCTGCAGGACACGTATTTCGGCTTTATGGGCAAAGTGAAAGACATTGACGCTAAATTCAGATCCAGCAGCAACGAAGCCACCCGTGCAAAGCTGAGAGAACAATACCTTGAGCTTCTCAAAAATCATAATGCGGCCATTCTCGATAAGGTGAAATCGCTGGGAACCTCAGCGGCGGGCATACTGGCCACCAACAATTTCCTGAGCAGCGAGGTGAGCGGCGAATATTTTGATGAGCTGGCGGGCCGTTTACAGAAAGAAGGCAATAAGTCGCGCCTGGCCATGCTGTTTGTTCAGCAGGTCAACAAAGACAAGATGGGCCAGCCGGGCATAGAAGCACCTGATTTTACGCTCAGGAATCTGAAGGGAGAAGTGGTGAAGCTTTCGGAGCTGCGCGGTAAGCTGGTGATCCTTGATTTCTGGGCCACCTGGTGCGGCCCCTGCCTCATGTCTTTCCCGGGCATGAAAAAAGCCATGGAGAAATATGCGGACAGAGATGACGTAGCCTTTGTCTATGTCAATACGTTTGAGCGGGTTCCGGTAGAGACCACTAAAGAATATGTAACCAGTTTTGTAGACCGGAGAGGGCTGAGCTACCTGAACCCGGTACTGGACGAAGGTCACGAAGTAGCCTTTTTATACGGTGTGGAGTCAATCCCTACCCGGTTTTATATTGATAAAGAGGGGAAATTCCTGAGCATGAGCCGCGGTTTTGCCGGTACAGACGATGCCGTGGTGGAAGAAGTCAGCCAATGGCTCGATAAATAAAATAGTACGCTGAAAACAGTATTGAAATGAAAATTGCTATTGTGGGCTGCGGGAATATGGGAATGGCTTTTGCGCGCTCCTTTGTTCAGTATGACCTGGTGAAAAAAGAAGACCTCCTGCTGATAGAAAAGAGCCGGGAACGCTCGGAGGTGCTTCGTTCGCAAAAAGAAGGGGTGGTGGTCGACACCATCGGTGAGGCCGTGGGCGGAAACGACCTGGTGATCCTGTCGGTCAAGCCCCAGGATTTTGCTGCCGTGGCCGCCGAGCTCCGTAGCTTCCTGCGGCCTGAGCAGGTGGTTCTTTCCATCATGGCGGGTATTCCGCTGGCTAAAATACAGGCGGCGCTGAACCATAGCCAGGTGGTGCGGGCCATGCCCAACACACCGGCCATGCTGGGGCAGGGCATTACCGGCTACTGTGCCGCAGAGGGTATCAGCTTTCAGAAGCTGCAGCGCATAGATAACCTGATCAATGCTACGGGCCGTTCGGTATACCTGGAAAACGAAGAGCTGCTTGACGCCGTTACCGCCCTGAGCGGAAGCGGCCCGGCGTATTTTTATTACCTGGTCAAGCACATGGTAGAGGCCGGTACAAAAATGGGCTTTGATGAGGGGCTTTCTCGCCTGCTGGTGAAGCAAACCATGCTGGGCTCGTACCACCTGATCAATAACGCAGAACAGAGCCTCGACGAGCTCATTGCAGCGGTAGCTTCCAAAGGCGGAACCACCGAGGCAGCTTTAAAAACGTTTGGGGAAAGGCAGTTGGGCGATTCGCTTATCGAGGGGATCCTGAAGGCCGAAGCACGGGCCAAGGAGCTGTCGAAGTAAAAGACTAAAATTCTGATTTTTACGGAAAAATCCTCCCCGGGTAGAAAAAAAGTCTACCCGGGGGTACGTATTTCCCCGGCTGTCGGTAACTTTGTATCTCTCAAAGCCAGTTTATAAAGATGGATATTGACCCGGTAGATCTCAGGATACTCAAAATATTAAAGAAAGACGGCATGATGACCAACCGGCAGATTGCGTATGAGCTCAATCTGACCACCACACCGGTTCATGAACGGATCAAGCGCTTACGCCGAGACGGCCTCATTAAAAATTATACTATTGAGCTTGACCTGAAGAAGCTGAACAAGAACCTGATCGTATTTGTGAAGGTTTCGCTCAAAGAGCACAGCCAGGAATACCTGAAACGTTTTGAACAAGATGTGCAGGGCATACCGGAGATCGTGGAATGCTTTTGCATCTCGGGCGAGTCGGATTTTTTGCTGAAGGTGATTGTGAGCGATATGGAAGAATACAAGCATTTTATCCTGAACAAGCTGGCGGCCCTTCCGAACATCGGCGAGGCCCAGTCTAACTTCGTCATCACAGAAGCCAAGATGTCATCAGTGCTGGGCGAATAACGGGGTTCAGAGCTTGAAATCTTTCGGATCGAAATATTTGTATTTAACGGCAAAGAGCACCAGGCCTACTCTTGAGCTGGTGCCCAGCTTGGTAAAAAGCGAGTCGCGGTAACCGTCTACCGTGCGGTGACTGCAGGCCATCTTCACGGCAATCTCCTTATAGGTCAGGTCCTGGCAAACGTATTTGAGAAATTCTTCTTCGCGTGCGGTGATGTTGTACGGGTTAAGCGGATTGGCCGGTTGCGGGGTGTTCACGTTGGAATAGAGCTTTTCAGTAGCCCAGCCGGGAAAGTAGATTTTTTCTCTCAACAGCGTTTTAAGGGCAAACTCCAGCTCGTGCGGGTGAATGTTTTTGTGCATAAACCCTTTGGCTCCGTTATTGATCATCCGGAAGAGCGACTGTTCGTCGTCCTGCATCGACAAGGCCATCACCAGCACATCAGGGTAATACTTTTTCAGCCAGCGGGCGGTCTGGAAGCCGTCCATAACGGGCATGGAAATATCAAGCAAAACAATAGAAGGCCGGTTTTCAGGCAATTTGAACTTTTCTTTCAGCTCGGCACCGTTCCCTACATCGTAGATGACCTCAAACGATTCGAAATCGTTTACTATCGATCCTATAGCCTTGGCTATCAGTTCATGATCGTCTACAATTACCACCTTAGTTTTCATTGAGCTAAATAAGCTGTCTGTCGCCCGTTTTTCCGTTGCGAACTTACAATAAATTTAGCAAAAATATCAATAAGGTACAAAAAAAGTGAACTGGGTTCCTTCTCCCTTCCGGGAAAGAAACTCGGCCCGGCCCTTAATGTCATTCACCCGTTTTTTCATATTGGATATTCCTACGCCCGGTCCGTTGCTTTTCTGGAGGTCAAAACCTACCCCGTTATCGGAGCATTTTACCTGCAGCTGGTTTTCTTCGTAATTGAGATCAATTTTAATCTGCGAGCATTGGGCGTGCTTAACGCTGTTCTGGAGAAATTCCTGTATGATGCGGTGAATATTGTGTTTTGCGTCTTCATCCAGGTCAAACTCGCCGTTTTGCTCTACTTCCACCCGTATGCCGTTCATGTTCTGGATGCGTTTGGTTTCCAGCAGGATGAGGTCCTGGAGGCGGGTCTGGTAGCGTTCGGCATTGACCAGTGTTCTCGACAGCTGGCGTAGTTCGGTGAGGGATTCGTCGATCAGCTCACTGATCTCGCTGATGTTATTGCCTAAATAATTCCCGGAGGAGACGCCATTCTTTTTAAGATATATGGAAGCAAGGGTAAGTTTCTGACCTACGCTGTCGTGGATCTCCTTACCTATTTTTTTCATGGTTTCTTTCTGAGCGTCCACCTCTACCTGAAGTTTTGCTTTTTCGTATTCCATTTTGATATGAGCTAATTCTTTTTCGTAAAGTATCTTCCGCTTCCTGAACTGGGAGACGAAATAGACCATCCCGATAATGAAGACAAATAAGATCAGGTTGACCAGGATGATAAAGGTGATTATTTCTCTTTGGCCGCCCATATAAAGCTGATCAGAAAACAGGTGTACATTATATAGTTGAAAATAAGTACTACTTTAAAATAAAAGATATGTAAAGTGGGATAGTTGAACACAAGGTAATTAAATATTCCGAAGAAAGGTAGTGAACCCAGCCAGAAAATCAGGAGTCCCAGCGATACCCAGAACATCCTTTCCTTATAGAAGAACAGAATCCGGTCGTTTTTGCTTAACTGGTAAAAATAGCGTAGGATATGGCCCAGCATCAGGAGATTGGCAACCATATACGAAAAGCTATTGAAATAATACCCGTCGAGCTTCACCAGGGTAAAGCATTCCACGATGACCGAAACAGCAAATATTACCGTGCCGATATAATAGGCTTTCCTGTTGTTTACGATATTCCTGTTGATCAGCCAGAAATAGTAAATGACCTGGAACGGGATGACAAAAAGCTGATAATAGTAAAAATTCAGCTTGGGGTAGCTTTCTGCAAAGATATAGTTAATAAGCAACCCGGCGCCATCCATAATACCTACCCCAATCAGGAACCAGGGAAAGGTAGTCCAGTAGTTTTTGGGTTGCTTCCTCGTATAAAGCAACCCAAAAACTCCTACAAGAGTAACGTAAATGAAAAGGTAATTCTTGAGAACGGCCACTTTGATCAGTTATTTTCCTCTAAGTAAGGTGGCTGGATATTGGCGAAGTCCGGTATGGGCGAATCTTCATCGTAATCAACCATTTTAAAGGTAGACAGTGCGTTTTTATAGTGCTCTGACAATGATTTGATTTTTTTCGACCGGCCACCGGCAATTTCAAGATAGTTTTTCTTGGGGTTAAACTCAAATCTTTTACCGTCCTGGATGATGGTGGGAACAAAGAAGATGGTTTGCTTACCGGCTTTATTGGCTTCGCCTCCCAGCTTCTCCAGCTGAGGGAACTGCTTCAGCAGGTCAGATGTGGGGTACTGTCCGAAGTGTACATTTACGCCCAGGTCTTCCGGTTTTACATTCTGGCCGGAAGCTTTGGCATAATACTCAATGTACCAGATCATGTTTTTCAGTTCTTCAAGCGTGTAATAAAGCGACTCGGTATCATCAATATTCAACGCCTTTTTTATTGCGGGAAGGTGGTTGGCCATATAGTTCCTCTTCAGGATCATGGCTTGCGGAATAGACATGGATTTGAACCCTTTGGTGTTGGCATAATCCAATACAACCTGGGTTTCTCTGAGGTTTGCTGACATACCGCCGGCTTCGTCGGGTTTGTCAGGTTGGGAGCAGCTCTTCATCACCAGCATTGTGAGAATGCCTAAAGTGACGAGATTCGAAAAAACAAGAATCTTTTTCATGGGCTTACAAGATTAATGAGTAAAAAAATTACGATGCAAGTTACACAGTTTTTGTTTCTCTATCGTAATTCGATACAGGTATACAAAAAATGCAATTTTTTTAAGATGCTGTATGTGAGTTTTTTACAACGAAAAAGGGGGTGTTTTAACGGTATAAATTCCGTTAAAACACCCGGTTTTGAAGGACGTGATCCGTGGCCGGCGGGGAGCCGGCGGCAGAAGTCAGAGAATATTGGAGGTTTGCTCCTTGATTTTTTCCAGCTCATCTTTCATCTGCACCACCAGGCGCTGGATTTCCGCATCGTTGGCTTTAGACCCGATGGTATTGATTTCGCGGCCTATTTCCTGGGCAATGAAGTTCAGCTTTTTACCGTTTGAATTGCCGTCCAGCTCCTTAATAAAATACTCCAGGTGAGCTTTTAAACGTACTTTTTCTTCCGAGATATCGAATTTTTCAATATAGTAAATGAGCTCCTGCTCAAAACGGTTTTTGTCGAAATTCTCGGAATTAACAAAATCACCCATGGCTTTGGCAATTTTTTCCCGGGTGTTGACGATCCGCCGGGCATCCTGTGAGCTGATCTGCTCCAGCAGGCCGCTGATGATCTCAATATATTCCGTAAATTTAACTTTTGTGCCCTGGCCTTCCCGGATTCTGAACTCGCGGCATTTTTCGATACCGGCTTTGATCACCTCCAGCACCTCGTTCCATGCCTCTTCGGCCTCTTCGGCATCCTGGATACCGTTATTGAACGCATTGGGCATCATGGTGGCCATGCGCAGCACATCGGTAGGTGAGGCTTCAAACTGGAGCTCAGCCGCCGTCTGCATCAGGTCACGGAAATAGGCTTTTACCAGGGGCCGGTTCACCAGGGTGGAAACCATGGCGTCTTCTTTCGGAACCAGGGTCAGCGTAATGTCTATTTTTCCCCTTTCCAGCTCTTTCTGGAGGAGATTCCGGATATCAATTTCACGGGATGAAAGACTTTTGGGCAGCCGGCAATAAATATCCGTGAATTTCGAATTCAGGGTTTTTATCTCAACAGACAGGGTCTGCTTGGCGGTTTCTTTTTGTACAGACCCGAAGCCGGTCATGGATTGCAACATAAAAAAGACAGTATAGTTTTGCGTAAAACTAATGATAAAAATACTTGTAGCCGCCTGACAAGGCAAAAATGTGTAATTTTGCAGCGTAACAGAATTTATATGAATATAGAAAATATACTGGCGGAAGAGGTAAAGAAGGCCGTAAGCAGCCTGTACAACCAGGAAGATGAAGTGGTTTTACAGCCTACCCGCCGGGAGTTTGAAGGAAATTATACCTATGTTTTTTTTGGCCTGGTGAAAAGCCTGAAGCGCTCTCCGGCCGAGATCGGTGCGGCCATAGGAGAGTACCTGGTGAATAACACGTCTGTTGTGAGCCGCTACAACGTGGTACAGGGCTTCCTGAACCTGAAGCTGACCGACAGCGTGTGGCTGGAGGTTTTCAATGCGTTGAAAGCCCATTACCGGGAAGCGAAGAAGGATAAGAAAGTGCTGGTGGAATATTCGTCACCGAATACCAACAAGCCGCTGCACCTGGGTCACCTGAGAAATAATTTTCTCGGCTATTCCGTATCGGAGATCCTCAAAGCGGCCGGTTATGACGTTACCCGGGCATGCCTGGTGAATGACCGGGGTATCCATATCTGTAAGTCGATGGTGGCGTACCGTCATTTCGGCAAAGGCGAAACCCCGGAGTCGGCAGGAATGAAAGGCGACCACCTGGTAGGAAAATACTACGTGGAGTTTGACAAAGCGTACAAAGCTGAGGTGACCGGGCTGGTGGCGGGCGGCATGGCTGAAGAAGAGGCCAAAAAAGCAGCTCCGCTGATGGCAGAGGCGCAGCAGATGCTGGTACAGTGGGAACAGCACGATCCGGAGGTCATTGCCCTGTGGGAAAAGCTGAACGGCTGGGTCTACGACGGCTTTAACGCTACCTACAAGAAAATAGGGGTGGATTTTGACAAGACCTACTACGAGTCGGATACCTACCTGCTGGGGAAGGATATCGTGGAAGAAGGTCTGCAGAAAGGCGTGTTTTATAAGAAAGAAGATAACAGTGTGTGGATAGACCTCACCGACCAGGGGCTGGATCATAAGCTGGTTTTGCGTGGCGACGGCACCTCGGTGTACATCACGCAGGACCTGGGCACCACCGACCTGAAGTTCCGGGATTTTCAGTGCGACAAATCGATCTGGGTGGTGGGCAACGAACAGGACTACCACTTTAAAGTACTCTTTGCCATCTTGGAAAAGCTGGGCCGGAGCTATGCGCCGGGGTGTTACCATTTGTCGTACGGCATGGTAGACCTTCCTTCCGGCAAAATGAAATCACGCGAGGGCACGGTAGTAGATGCCGATGAGCTGGTAGAGGAGATGATCGCCACCTCGAAAGCCATCACCGAAGAAAAAGGCAAGACCGAAGGTTTCTCGGAAGAGCAGCTCGAAGAGCTTTACCGTATGGTAGCGCTGGGCGCCCTGAAATACTACCTGCTGAAAGTAGAGCCGAAGAAACGTATGCTTTTCAATCCTGAGGAATCCATCGATTTCCAGGGCAATACCGGGCCGTTTATCCAGTATACGCATGCCCGTATCCGTTCTATTCTCCGGAAATCAGGCCTGGAGAGCTTCCCGGTTCCGGCAGGAATGAAGGAGCTGAATGAAGAGGAGCTGGAACTGATCTTCCTGTTGAAAGACTACGGGAAAGTGGTGGAGACTGCCGCTGCCGAATACTCGCCGGCCCTCATTGCCAACTACGTTTATGACCTGGCCAAGACCTTCAACAGCTTCTATACCCGGCATTCGGTGCTGAACGAAGAATCGGAAACCGTACGGCTTTTCCGCCTGTCATTAATTGAAGAGGTGGCAGATACCATCAGGAGCGGCATGGGGCTGCTGGGGATTGAGGTGCCGGAGAAGATGTAGGAAAGATAAAAGTTAAAAGTGAAAAACGGTCCGCCGCTGCGGTGAAAAGTTGCGGAACATTAGTATATAATGAAAGAATGTACCGCAACTTTTCACTTTTTCACTTTTTTTTAACTCTTAACCCAACGTTCCTTCTCTATTTGCTTCTCTGATGTTCAATAAAAGAATATATACGACACCACTATCGCCGTCACCACCCCCGCGAAATCGGCCAGTAATCCTGCCCAGAGCGTGTAACGCGTATTTTTAATGCTGATGCTGCCGAAATACAGGGCCAGGATATACAGGATGGTGTCTGAGCAGGCCTGGAATACGCAGGAAAGACGGCCCACAAATGAATCTACCCCGTGTTCTTTCATGGCCTCGATCATCATGGCCCGCGATCCGCTGCCGCTCAGCGGGTGCATAAGGGCAGTGGGAAGCGCATGGGTAAACTCGGTATTAACGCCGGTAAAGCTGAAAATCCATTTGAAGAAATCCACGATGTAATCCAGCGTGCCGGAAGCCCGGAATACGCTGATGGCCACCAGCATGCCCACCAGGTAAGGCATGACCTTAACAGAGGTTTCAAAGCCTGCTTTGGCGCCTTCAACAAATTTAGTGAACACATCTACCTTTTTATAAAAGGCAGCCCCGGCAAAGCCCGCCACAAACAGGAACAGGATAAGATTGCTGACCACCCCGGAGGTGGTTTCGATTTCTTCCTTGCTCAGGCGGGAAAAATACCACAGGATGAAGCCTATGAAAGCAGTGAGGCCTACCAGCCACGAAAACAGCACCCGGTCAAAAAAGTTGATTTTCTGCTTAATACCCACAAAAAGGAGCCCGGTAAGGGTGGCCATATAAACCGATATCAGCGCCGGTATGAAAATATCAGAAGGGTCAGCAGCCTGGTAAATGGCCCGTTGCGCCATTATGGAAATCGGGATGAGCACAGGTCCGGCACTGTGCAGCACCATGAACATGATCTGGGCGTTGCTGGCGGTATCGGGCTTGGTATTCAGCTCCTGCAGGCTTTGCATGGCTTTCAGTCCAAACGGCGTGGCGGCATTATCGAGCCCCAGCATGTTGGCGGAAAAATTCATGATCATCTGCCCGTTAGCCGGGTGATCTTTGGGAACTTCAGGAAACAGGCGGCTGAAAAACGGCGAAATAACCCGGGCCAGCACACGGATCACCCCGGCCTCTTCGCCCAGCTTCAGGATACCCATAAAGAAGGTCATTACCCCTGCAAGCGGCAGGGCAATGGTCATGACCGCCATCTCCGCCGAGCTGAACATCCCGTCAACGATCTGCTTGAAAATGAGCGTGTCTCCTAAAAAGATCCACTTGATCAGCGCAACGATCAGCGCTATGATGAAGAAACCTACCCAGATGTAATTTAAAGCCATTGGCGGGAACTTTTATAAATTTTCGTAAATATATAAACAGAAAGGCTTTATATCTGCTATTTTTAAACTTTCATTGTTATTGCATTTGAATGACCTCAACGCTCCGCTATATACTTTTCTGTTCTGTCATCCTGGCGGTGGCCTGCAGAGAAAAAAAGCGGCATGATCTGCCCCGGTCGCTGACGCCGGCTGAGATCAACGAGTTCTTCCCGAAGAGCGAGCCCATGACCATCAGCCCGTGGGAGACCGCCATGCAGGAGCAGGGGCTGTTGGACCTGCAGGCCCTGGATGAAGAAATACTGGTGGCATTAAAATACAGCTCAACCGACAATTTTGCCGGAGCCGACCTGTACGGAACCCTCGAGCTGGCTTACCTGCAGCCTGAGCCCGCCCGTGCGCTGGCCGCCGCCAGCCGCCTGCTTCGGCAGGACAACCCCCAATTACGGCTTTTGGTATACGATGCCGCCCGGCCGCTCAGCGTACAGCATATTTTGTGGAATACGCTTGACAGCCTCTCGGAGCGGGAGCGTAAAAAATACGTGGCGGACCCGGACGAAGCCTCCATTCATAATTACGGGTGTGCCGTAGATCTCACCCTCTTTGACCTGGAAACAGGCAGGGCGCTGGATATGGGTACACCGTTCGACTACTTTGAAGAGCTGGCCTACCCGAAGCTCGAACGGCAGATGCTCAACGAGGGAAGGCTGAGCCTGAGGCAGCTGAATAACCGCATCCTGCTGCGAACAGTGATGCTGGATGTGGGGTTTACGCCTATTACCACCGAGTGGTGGCACTTTAATTTTAACTCCCGTAAAACGGCCGAATTAAAATACCGGATCATTGAATAAACCGGTTCCCGGATTTCGTTATTAAGGTACAAACTTAAAGGCGGTTATTTAAAAATTTCAGGTATATACTATATTTGCGGACTGAAAAGATCCAGGGGTGTTAGAGAGCATAGAGAAAATACGTAAAGAAGCCGAGGAATTTCTTGCATCGGCGGGCGGAACTGCCGAGCAGTTCCGGCTCACTTATCTGAGTAAAAAAGGTATACTGAACGGGCTGTTCGAAGACTTTAAAAAAGTGGATCCGGCGCAAAAGAGGGCCGTGGGGCAAGAGCTCAACGTGCTGAAAAATGCGCTGGAAGAGATTCATGCATCGCTGCAGAAAGAGACCTCTTCCGATACCGGTAAGCTGCCTTCGGAAGACCTGACGCTGCCCGTTGTGCCAGACAGCCAGGGAAGCCTGCACCCCCTGAGCATTGTCAGAAGGCGGATTGTGGAAATTTTCTCCCGCATGGGCTTTAATGCCGAAGACGGCCCGGAAATTGAGTACGACTGGTACAACTTTTCAGCCCTTAATTTCGCGGAAAATCACCCCGCACGGGAGATGCAGGATACTTTTTTCGTGGAAAAGGCAGACGCCACCCGCGACGACCTCCTGCTGAGAACGCATACATCGAACGTGCAGATCCGGCTGATGGACAGGAAGAAACCGCCGGTGCGGTCAATTATGGCCGGGCGGGTTTACCGCAATGAGGCCATCTCGGCCCGTGCTCACTGCCAGTTCCACCAGGTAGAAGGACTGTACGTGGATAAAAACGTATCGTTCCGCGACCTGAAAGACACCCTGCTGCACTTTTCAAAAGAAATGTTCGGCAAAGACACACAAATAAGGCTGAGACCTTCGTATTTTCCTTTTACAGAACCCAGTGCGGAAATCGACGTAACCTGCTTTATCTGCGGAGGAAGCGGGTGCAACATCTGTAAGCATTCGGGCTGGGTGGAAATTGCCGGGTCAGGCATGGTAGACCCCAATGTGCTGGCCAATTGCGGCATTGATCCGGAAGAATACACGGGCTTTGCTTTTGGAATGGGAATTGAGCGGATCACCATGCTGAAATACGGTATTAACGACCTGAGATTATTTTTTGAAAACGATCAGAGATTTTTAAAACAGTTTGTAGGGATATAATCACTGGACTTCATGACTTATAAGAGAGCTTTATCCATCGCCTTGTTTTTATTGATACACACCTTTGCTTTGGGGCAGATCACCATTGGCTTCCCCGTGGAAAGGATGGTTTTTCAACGGAATAACTCCAATACGGGTTATGTCAATGTGTACGGGAATGTTGCCCAGGATTGCGACCGTGTGGAAGCGCGGCTGGTGGCCAGGAGCTCAGGCCAGGGAGTAACCACTTCATGGGCGGTGATTGACTCCAGGGTAGACGGCCAGGCGTTCTCCGGGAAAATCCAGAATTCGGGGGGGTGGTATACCCTGGAGGTACGCGGGATTAAAAATGAATCGGTGCTGTTCAGCTCATCGGTTGAGCGCGTGGGCATCGGTGAAGTATTCCTCATTGCCGGGCAGTCAAACGCGCAGGGGTATGGAACGGCACCCAATGCCAAAGGAGCTAACGATGACCGGGTGAATACCTATGTACCCCGTTACCATGACACCCATGCTTCGGATCAGTATATAAACCTGCCGAATTACCTGAATGATCTTTCCTTTGCGAAGCTGGATGCTGACAAGGGTATAGGGCCTACGGGCTACACCCCTTACTGCTACGGCGAGCTGGGAGATATGCTTGTGAGTCGTCTGAATGTGCCTGTACTTTTTTTCAACGCAGCCTTTACCGGAACATCTACTACTAACTGGGTACAGTCTGCCCAGGGCATCCGTACCTACAATGAACAGTTCAGGAGTGCAGAACTGTTTAACGGTGCCCCTTACAGGGCTTTCCAGGTTACACTGCAGAGCATAAATACGCTTCTCGGCTTCCGGTCGGTTTTGTGGCACCAGGGAGAGCATGACCGCTTTACAAACGGTAGCGGACTTTCTGCCGGAGAATATGCTGCCAATCTCCGCTATCTGATTGATAGATCAAGGTCAGACATTGGTGCCCAGATCCCCTGGGTGGTGGCTCGGGTTTCCCGTTACCTGGGAAGTAACGACCAGCGGATGATTGATGGCCAGAATATGGTAATTAACTCGGTTCAGAGCGTGTGGGCAGGACCTGCCACTGATAATATACAGCCCAACCGCTATGACGGGGGGCACTTCCAGAATGTGCCGGGGAGTATGGGGCTCACTGAGCTGGCTTCGGCCTGGAATGCCTCACTTACCGACGGCTTCTTTTCGTCTTCCAACCCCATATTGCCCAAAGATATGCTGCAGATCAGGCACTATTGCCAGGGCACGGGCAGCGTGAAGCTTACGCTGGATAACCGGTATTACGAATACTACTGGAATAACGGCGAACAGGGCCCGGAAATCAACTCCGGTTCAGGAACCTACCAGGTGGCCGTTCGCGATGCCATCGGGAATATCTACCGGTCAAACCAGATCAATATCAACGATGTATATGTGCGTACGTTGCCGGTTGTTTCGGCACCTGACGGCCTGGTGGGCTGCGAAGGCAAAACCGTGCGCCTGGTGACCCCGGAATCCAAATTCAATGTACTGTGGAGTACGGGAGATATAGGTACTACACTCACGGTAAGCCGGGCGGGGTCTTATTCAGCGCAGTATCGCTCCGATCAGAACTGCTACTCCAACAGCAGCCAGTCGTACAACATCAGCTTTAAAGCGCCGCCGGCTAAACCCGAGCTGGCCTTCCTGAACGGCGGCGGATACAAGTGCGACGGGGAAACCGTAACCGTGGCCGTTACTAACGTGCAGGGAGCCGATATTCAATGGAATACCGGCGCTACCACCAGCCAGATCACTTTAAAGGATAACGCTTACCCGTACGTAACGGCTACATTGTACAGCCTTCCGAACTGCCCGAGCCCGGTTTCCAACCAGCTGGGCTATCACCTGTACGATAAGCCGGGTATACCAACGATCAGCTACAACGGACCTTTCTACCTGCAGGCGGAGTCAGACGATGCTGACGCAGGCTTTGACTGGACGGTGGAAGGAACCCGCATTGAGGGGGTGACCAAAAGCCTCCTGCATATAGAGCAGACAGGAAATTACAAGGTAACGGGTGTGCACACCTATACTACCCCGCTTGGCGGAACGCTGTCTTGTGCTTCTGCCCCGTCAAAAGAATTTGCGGTAGCTGAAAACAATAACCTGGTTGGTTTCAGCATCTATCCCAACCCGGTTTCTACCGGTGTGATCCGGGTGACCTCTGACGGTGAGCGCGAGAACGTGAACCTTATTATCATTGACCAGCTGGGCCGCGAGGTATACCAGACCCGCTTCGACAAGATATCGTACCCGCATACACTGGATCTTACGTCCAGGAACTTCCAGGGAAAATACTTTGTGCAGCTGAAATACGAAGCTCACTCCAAGACGTTCCCCATTGTCTTTGTGAAGTAATCCCAAAGGAAAATTCCGGCCGAAACGCTGACATTGAACGAGTGCTTGGTGCCGAATTGCGGAATTTCAATGACCTGGTCGGCCAGCCGCATCAGGGCATCGTTGACACCGAATACTTCATTTCCCAGGATAAGGGCATAACGGGCACCGGGCTTGGGGTTGAAACGATGGAGTGAAACGCTTCGGTCGGCCTGCTCCAGCGCCAGGATACGGTACCCTTCTTCTTTCAGGTTTTTGACCAGGTCTTCGGCCTGTGAATAATACGACCAGTCTACAGAGGCCGTAGCCCCCAGGGCGGTCTTCTCGATTTCGCGGTGGGGCGGGGTAGAGGTAATGCCGCACAGGTAGATTTTTTCTACCCGGAAGCCGTCGGCGGTTCTGAAAACAGAGCCTACATTGGCCATGCTGCGTACATCGTCAAGGATCAGGCTGAGCGGTAATTTTTTTTTGTCTTTAAACTCCTGCACCGAAATGCGGTTCAGGCTTTCCATTGAGAGTTTTTTCATGTATCTGAAAATTCCGGGTTCCCGGTTCTATCCGTTGAAAAGCCGGCCCCTGACCAGTAAACTTTTCTTCCCGTTTCTGAGTTTTATAAGTAGGGAATATCCCTCCTGCAAAGGTCGTAAACTTTTAAGAAGATAAAGTAAAAAGTAAGGGGAATGCAGGTAACTTTGCGATAATTAATCAGGATTATGAAACTGGACAGCATAGAAGAGGCCATTGAAGAAATCAGGAGTGGCCGGATCATTATAGTAGTGGATGATGAAGACCGTGAAAACGAAGGAGATTTTATCTGTGCAGCAGAGAAAGTGACCCCGGAAATGGTCAACTTCATGGTAAGAGAAGGGCGTGGTCTCATGTGTGCCCCGCTTACGGCTGAACGTTGCCGTGAGCTGGAGCTGGCGCCTATGGTGCACCGCAATACGGCGGAATACGAGACGGCCTTCACTGTTTCGGTTGACCTGCTGGGCAACGGCTGCACCACCGGTATCTCGGCATCTGACCGGGCCAAGACCCTTCAGGCCCTCGTGGATAAAAACACCCGGCCTTCTGACCTGGGCAGGCCCGGGCATATTTTCCCGCTGATGGCCCAGGACGGCGGCGTGCTGCGCCGGGCAGGTCATACCGAGGCGGCAGTTGATTTTGCCCGCCTGGCCGGGCTGGCGCCCGCAGGGGTGCTGATCGAGATCCTGAACGAAGACGGTAGCATGGCCCGGCTTCCCGAATGCAGGACCATCGCCGATAAATTTGGCCTGAAGCTGGTGTCTATCCAGGACCTGATTGCGTACCGGCTCAGGAACGAAAGCCTGATCACCCGCGAAATAGGCGTGGTCATGCCTACCGAGTGGGGCAACTTTGAGATGATCGCGTTCCGGCAGAAAGACAATAACCAACTCCACCTGGCCCTGATCAAAGGCAGCTGGGAGAAAGACGAGCCGGTGCTGGTACGGGTGCATTCTTCCTGTGTTACCGGCGATATTTTCGGCTCCTGCCGTTGCGACTGCGGTCCGCAGCTGCATGCGGCCATGCAGATGGTGGAAAAAGAAGGGAAAGGGGTGATCGTATACATGAACCAGGAGGGCCGGGGCATTGGCCTGCTGAACAAGCTGAAGGCCTATAAGCTGCAGGAACAGGGCAAAGACACGGTGGAGGCCAACCTGGAGCTGGGCTTCAAAGCCGACCAGCGCGATTACGGCGTGGGTGCGCAGATCCTGCGTGACCTGGGCATCACCCAGCTGCGGCTGATTTCCAATAACCCGAAAAAAAGAGCCGGCCTGATAGGATATGGCCTGGAGATTGTAGAGAACGTTCCGATTGAAATTGCTCCGAATCCCCATAATGAGTTCTACCTTTCTACAAAGAGGGATAAGCTGGGGCACACGATTATGTCGTGATTTTGTTTTTCTGATGAGTAAATAGGGCCCCCTCACGAAAAAACAAAAAACACACAGCCTGCAACCCGAGACTGTGTGTATGACTATACTTCATCAACAAACTAAAAAACAATGTTTCAAAAGGATATAAAAATAGCATGAATGTGATTTCATGCTATTTTTTTGCTGTAGGAGGGGGAGTCGAACCGCCCACGATGCAGTTAGCCGTAGTGCAAATTTGGTGGTCAACCCCAGTCGAGACTAAACCGTTCGGCTTACACTATGTTTATCCTGTGATCATCACCCCCGAGACAGGAGGGCACGGCTGCCAGTTTCGTCATCCTACAGTATCGCTTGCGTTACCCGCCGTTTGAATTATAGTACAAAGGTAAAGAGGATATTTTAAATATTAAAAAATATATCAAGAAAAAATTGTAGTTTAATATTATCTATAGAATTTGTTGGTATTTACAGAATATTATTTAATTTCGTGCAACAATAAAAACTAATGACTAAATACAATGAAGGAAAACATTGATGAAACCGACTATAAGATATTGCGGATACTGCTGGACGATGCCAAATTATCGTACCAGGAGATCGGGGAGAAGGTAAATCTTTCGCAGGGGGCGGTGCATGCCCGTGTTAAAAAGATGGAAAACTCCGGGATTATTGTGGGCAGCAGCATAAAAATTGATGTTAAACGTTTAGGTTGGGACATATCGGCATTCCTGGGCATTTACCTGGAAAAACCGGAGCTCTACGAACATGCCAAAAATGAGCTGATGCAGATCCCGGAAGTGGTCAGCATTAACTATACTACCGGAAATTATAGTATGTTTGTGAAGCTGGTTTGCCGCGATACCACGCATCTGCGCGATGTGCTGGCAGAACGGATCCAGAAACTGCCGGGTATTCAGCGTACAGAGACCATCATTTCGCTGGACGAGTCGCTGAACCGGTCGGCACCTTTAATATAAACGAAGACGATGAGAATCTTTTTTTTAAGCTTACTGATCAGCATTTCGGTATCGGCCCAGGAGCAGGCCGTACGGATATTGCACACACCACCGAAAGAGAAGCTGAACAAAACCATCCTGGATGTGGCTGAGACATTCCTGGGCAGGCCCTATGTGCCCGCCACACTGGAAAAAACACCCGAGGCGCTGGTCATTAACCTCGAAGCGTTTGACTGCTACACGCTGGTAGAGAATGTGCTGGCCTTATCACTGGCCCGCCATAACCCGGAAGCCGGCCTCGACGTGTACCGCGAGTACCTCCAGCTTCTGCGGTACCGGAACGGGGTGATAGACGGCTACCCCTCGCGCATGCACTATTTTACCGACTGGGCCCGCCAGGCCGTAGATAACGGTATCCTGATAAATGTTACGGAGCAGGTGGGAGAGGTGCAGGACAAGCCCATTGACTTTATGTCGGTCAACCGCAGGCTTTATCCTGCCCTGGCTACCGACGATAAGGCCTGGGCGGAGATCGTAAAAACAGAAAAGGAACTGAATGAAAACGCATTCTATTATGTGCCGAAAGAAAAATTCGCCGCAGTAGAGCCCCTCATTGAAGACGGTGACATCATTGCCTTTACTTCTGTAATTAAAGGACTGGATGTGAATCACGAAGGATTTGCCATACGAAAAGGCGGCAGGCTTCACCTGCTTCACGCCTCACTCGATGAAAAAAAAGTAATTATTTCTAAAGAAACCCTGCAGCAGTACCTGGACCGGATTAAAAAACATTCGGGCATCATGATTTTCAGGCCTGCCCGGTAATTTCAACCCATGAGCGTACGATACGAACGAATCAGCAGCGAAGTATTTTCACAGAACCGCAGGAGGTACCTGGACCGCATGCCGGAGGGCTCGGTTTCTGTTTTTGCCGCCAATGACCTTCTGCCGGCCAATGCCGACGGTACCTTTGGCTTTATCCAGAACAGCACGTTCTTTTACCTGACCGGTGTAGACCAGGAAGAGGCCTGCCTGATCCTGGTAAAGGGCGGAGGCGAGTGGCTTTTTGTTAAGGAAACCTCGGAGCTGATCAGGATCTGGGACGGTGACAAGCTCTCGCAGGAAGAAGCCCGGGCCGTTTCAGGCATTGAACAGGTTCACTGGCTGCAAGACTTCCGGAAAGTGCTGAATACCTGCCTGGAGGGCAAAGAAGAGATGTATCTTCATCGCGATACCACGCAGCAGCACCGGTTCCGGTCGTTCCGGTCAAAAGAAAAATGGTTAACCGGACAGCTGCAGGAGGAATACCCGCTGATAGAGATCCGGAACCCGGAAAAAATCATCAACCAGCTGCGGCTTTTTAAGGGAGAAGGAGAGCTGGCGCCGTTGAGAAAAGCCATTGACATCACCCGTAAAGGACTGCTGCGGGCCGCCCGGTTTGTGCAGCCGGGAAAATACGAATTCGAGGTGGAAGCCGAGATCACCCATGAATTTATGATGAACCGCTCACGCTTTCACGCTTTCCTGCCCATTGTGGCCTCCGGGGCCAACGCCTGCGTGCTGCATTATGTAGACAACAACCGGCGCTGCGAAGACGGCGACCTGCTGCTGCTGGATTTCGGCGCAGAATACGGCAATTACAAGGCCGATATGACCCGGGTGCTGCCGGTAAACGGTAAATTTACCGACCGGCAGGCGGAAGTATACTCGTCAGTACTGCACATTATGAAGACCCTGAAAGCACTGATGGTCAACGGGAACACCGTGATCAATCTTAAGCAGGAAGCGCTTGACCTGACAGGTAAAGAGATGGTTAAGCTGGGGCTGGTGAGTGCGGCCGACCTGGAAAACAACCCCGGGATAGTGAACAAATACCTCCCGCACGGGGTGTCGCATTCCCTGGGTATAGACGTACATGACGTAGGCGACCGGAGCACGCCGTTTGCACCGGGCATGGTGCTTACCCTTGAGCCCGGCATTTATATCCGGGAGGAGGGAATCGGCATTCGCCTGGAAAATGATATCCTGATCACCGCGTCGGGGAACGAAGACCTGATGGCCCACGTACCCCTTGAAATAGAAGAAATTGAAAGAGCTATGCGCTCTCAGCTACCTTAAACAAATCATCGTATGAGTACTTCAAAAATCAAATACCTGGGCGACCTGAGTACAGAGGCCGTTCACCTGAAATCGGGTAAAACCATAGAAACCGATGCACCGGTAGACAACAACGGGAAGGGCGAAGCCTTTTCTCCAACCGACCTGGCGGCCACCTCACTGGGCGCCTGTGCCATGACCGTCATGAGCATTGCTGCACAAAAGGCGGGGCACGAGTTCAAAGGCAGCGAAGTGAGCATCACCAAGGTGATGAGCGCCGATGCTCCCCGCCGGATCAGCCGCGTGGTAGCTGAATTTACCCTGCAGAGTGAACCTACCCTGAGTGCGGAAGAAAAAGAAAGATACGAGCGGGTAGGCCGGAACTGCCCGGTGGCCCTGAGCCTGCATCCTGACATTGAGCAGGAGCTGATCTTTAACTGGGTGGACTGATGCTCTGGCCCGAGGCGCTTCCGGCCTTTAAAAACTTTCTGAAGCTCGAAAGGGGCCTGGCAGAGAATTCGGTGGAGTCATACCTGCGAGATATCGCCAAGCTGGCCTCTTTCGTGCAGAACAGCCGGCCACCGGAGAGTGTATCGGAAGAAGATATTCACCGTTTCCTGGCTTTCCTGACAGAAATAGGCATGTCTTCCACTTCACAGGCCCGCATTCTCAGCGGGCTGAAGGCCTTTTTTGAGTTTATGCGCATAGACCGCCGGCGGGAGACCGATCCCACCGCCCTGATTGCCGCCCCGCGCCTGACCCGCAAGCTCCCGGAAGTGCTGCAGGTAGAAGAGATAGAAGATATGCTGGCCTGTATTGACCATTCTACTCCTGAAGGTACGCGGAACAGGGCCATCCTGGAGGTCATGTACAGCTCTGGGCTGCGGGTATCGGAGCTGACAGCGCTGAAGATATCCCAATGCCATTTTGACGAAGGCTACCTGTTGGTAGTAGGGAAAGGAAATAAAACCCGCCTGGTGCCGGTAGGCAGCTCAGCCATTGCCTGTTCGGAAATCTACCGCAGGGAAATACGGGCCGGTATGGAAGTTCAGAAAGGCTATGAAGACCATCTTTTCCTGAACCGGCGGGGTGCAGCCCTCAGCCGGGTCATGGTTTTCTATATTGTCAAAGACCTGGCGGAGAAAGCCGGTATCCGGAAAACCATTTCACCCCATACGCTCCGGCACAGCTTTGCCACCCACCTGGTAGAAGGAGGGGCCGACCTCCGGGCCGT